>Ga0213830_1000094_pt1 | contig 159271 bp, 129 predicted proteins | sample SWATP11_FD_161661 | JGI IMG/M metagenome (GOLD analysis project Ga0213830, IMG submission 161661) | Coastal seawater microbial communities from Marineland, Florida, United States - SWA TP1 #1 | ecosystem: Environmental > Aquatic > Marine > Coastal | place: USA: Florida | collected 2016-08-06 | reverse complement strand
CCCACCAGTTGCCCGTAGCATCAATAGTGGTAACCGTATTGCCGTAAAAACGGTTGGTGAAGTAGTTATACTGCGCATTGTCATATAAAGCACCGCCTTTGAACGTAATATATGGATGCATTGGTGCGGCATAAGTACCTGCATCAACATACACACCATAATTGTTATGGCGAACAATTGAATTGGTCACTTTTACCTTAACGCTATGCTTTTCGGTAAATAGCGCTTTGTCTGCATATTCGATTATTGCATGGTCAATAACCAGTTCACTGTCATCTGCTCTGGCACCTTCAAAGCGAATGCCTTTCCAGCTATTCGGCACAGCAGCAGTGCTGGTGAATGTCACAGGCTGAGCTTCTGTTCCCTGAATAAATAACTTAGCACCTTCGTCAATCACTAGTTCAGCACCCTGCGCAACATTTAAGGCAGTACCCGCTTCAATGGTTAATGTATTGCCATTAGTCACATGTATCGTTTGTGCAATAGCCCCCTGAGCAACATTCCACGTGGTATCTTGTGTCACGAAGCTAGTAAAACTTGTACCTGTACTGTTACCACCCTCTGCGTCTAAATAACCATTAAAGTCAACTGATGCACGACGAGAGCTGTCTACAATGTCATAAATCGTTGCCGCAATGGTTTGAGGTTCACTCGTTCCCCACCAGTTGCCTGTAGCGTCAATGGTGGTGACCGTATTACCGTAAAAACGAGTCGTTAAGTAGTTATACTGCGCGTTGTCATATAAAGCACCGCCTTTGAATGTAATATATGGATGCATTGGTGCAGCATAAGTACCTGCATCTAAATACACGCCATAATTGTTATGCCGAACAATTGAATTGGTCACTTTTACCTTAACACCCGCTTTTTTGGTGTAAAGTGCTTTGTCAGCATATTCGATTATTGCATGGTCAATAACCAGTTCGCTGTCATCTGCTCTGGCACCTTCAAAGCGAATGCCTTTCCAGCTATTCGGCACAGCTGCAATGCTGGTAAATGTGACGGGTAGCGATGCAGTTCCTTGAATAAAGAGCTTAGCACCTTCGTCAATCACTAGTTCAGCACCCTGCGCAACATTTAAGGCAGTACCCGCTTCAATGGTTAATGTATTGCCATTAGTCACATGTATCGTTTGTGCAATAGCCCCCTGAGCAACATTCCACGTGGTATCTTGTGTCACGAAGCTAGTAAAACTTGTACCTGTACTGTTACCATCCTCTGCGTCTAAATAACCATTAAAGTCAACTGATGCACGACGTGAGCTGTCTACAATGTCACAAATCGTTGCGGCAATCGCTTGAGGTTCTGCCGTTCCCCACCAGTTGCCCGTAGCATCAATAGTGGTAACCGTATTGCCGTAAAAACGGTTGGTGAAGTAGTTATACTGCGCATTGTCATATAAAGCACCGCCTTTGAACGTAATATATGGATGCATTGGTGCAGCATAAGTACCTGCATCAACATACACACCATAATTGTTATGGCGAACAATTGAATTGGTCACTTTTACCTTAACACCCGCTTTTTTGGTGTAAAGTGCTTTGTCAGCATATTCTATTATTGCATGGTCAATAACAAGTTCGTTGTCATCTGCTCTGGCACCTTCAAAGCGAATGCCTTTCCAACTATTTGGCGTAGCTGCTGCACTGGTGAATGTCACAGGCTGAGCTTCTGTTCCCTGAATAAATAACTTAGCACCTTCGTCAATCACTAGTTCAGCACCTTGCGCAACATTCAAGGCAGTACCCGCTTCAATGGTTAATGTATTGCCATTAGTCACATGTATCGTTTGTGCAATAGCCCCCTGAGCAACATTCCACGTGGTATCTTGTGTCACGAAGCTAGTAAAACTTGTACCTGTACTGTTACCATCCTCTGCGTCTAAATAACCATTAAAGTCAACTGATGCACGACGTGAGCTGTCTACAATGTCACAAATCGTTGCGGCAATCGCTTGAGGTTCTGCCGTTCCCCACCAGTTGCCCGTAGCATCAATAGTGGTAACCGTATTGCCGTAAAAACGGTTGGTGAAGTAGTTATACTGCGCATTGTCATATAAAGCACCGCCTTTGAACGTAATATATGGATGCATTGGTGCGGCATAAGTACCTGCATCAACATACACACCATAATTGTTATGGCGAACAATTGAATTGGTCACTTTTACTTTAACGCTATGCTTATCGGTAAACAGCGCTTTGTCAGCATATTCTATTATTGCATGGTCAATAACAAGTTCGTTGTCATCTGCTCTGGCACCTTCAAAGCGAATGCCTGACCAAGATCCCGCTGTCATCGCGTCTGAAGTGAAAGTTACAATTGATGATGCGTTGCCTTTAACGTCAAGTTTTCCACCCTCTAAGACGATCAGTGCGTTATTGGCACTAAACCGTAGAACTGCACCTGCTTCAATCGTTAATGTGACATCGGCTGGTACAATTAAGTCTTCGGAATAACTATGATCACCAACAGGAATTGTTGTATTCTCAACGAGCGTTTCAGCATAAGACAAATTTATGAAGACCCAAAAGAGCAAGGCGCTTCGCAAAATAAATTTCGTGGTCATTTTGTACAATCGTTCCATCATTACTCTCCCACCAACATCACTAATGGCTGGCCTTCAAAATAAATATATTCAGTCGTTACTTTGCCTAGCCCATTTGCTTCTGCGATTAATAAGCCCTGCTCGTCATAAATAAAATAAACATCACCATACACATTGGACTTTTTCACCCGCTGACCTAAGCCGTTATAGAGATATGTTGTGGTAATGCCGCTTTTTTCGTTTACCACTTCGGTGAGTCGATTATGCTCACCATAGGTGTAGGTGTGTGTGCTATCTTTGGTACGATTACCATTAGCGTCATGCGTAAAAGAATTATTGAGCTGGTTACTATTAGTCACGTAATCCAGCGTACTGGTACCGCTCGGTGTTGTTTTACTGATGCGGTTGCTTGCGCTGTCGTAGCTATACGCCAATGTGCCGTATGTACCTGTCGCCTCTGTCAATCGGTCAAGTTCGTCGTAACTAAAACTTTGATTACTCGCCGAAGCTAAGCTGCTAGCTAATGCGGTGATTTGGCTGTCTGCGTTGTAAGTTAGCGTTGATTGGTACACCTCATCAACATTAATACTCGCTACTTGCCCGTTAAGGTTATGGGTATTGGTTTGTGTTTTGCCATTCCCTAATGTAAATGACTTTGCACCACCAAACGGTACATATTGTGCACTCGTCAGTAAGTTTTGTGTATTCCCGTTCTTGGTTTCACTGATACCCGTCACTAAACCTTGGCTATTGCGCGTGAGGTTAACAACACGCCCACTCGGTTGTGTGATTTGGGTGAGCTGGCCTGCCCCATTGTAGCCATAGCCCAATGTGAAGGATTTACCCGCAATCGTGCTCGTTTTTGAAGTGATATTACCTAGCGCATCATAACTATACGTCGTACTACCGCTGCCATCAGTGATTTGGCTCAAACGGCCCTTGCCGTTGGTACCCGTATCATAGGTAAGTGTCACATCCAAATTGTCGTTCGGGTAATCAATTTTGGTTAAGCGGTTAAGGGCATCATATTGGTAGCTTACTGTGATATTTTTCCCATCGGTTTTACTCGTTTGGTTACCCGCAACATCATAGGTAAACGTTGTAGTGCCTGTATCGGGACTAACTTGACTCAGTAAATTACCAAAACCATCATATTGATACGTGGTTTGCGCCGCATTGGGCGCTTTAACAAGCGTTAGGTTATTGGCCGCATCATAGCCATAGGTGGTTTTACCTGCTTTGGCGTCTGTGGTTTCTGACAAGCGATTAAGGGCATCATACACTTGTTTGGTTTCTTTAAGCGCAGGGCTTTTCACACTGGTTTGATTACCCACCGCGTCATAGCTAAATGTTGAGGTGTTATTCAGTCCGTCTATGTGTGAGGTGACACGGTTTAAATCATCAAATACTTGTTGCTGGCTAGCATGTAACGTACCTTCGGGGTCTTTGACTTCCACTTTAGTGACATTGCCCATCACATCATAGGTATAGTTAATGCTATTACCTAAACCATCGGCGATTTGGGTCAGCAAACGCGCACCGTTATAGGTATATTCCGTTACAGCCCCTGAAGGTAACGTCACTTTCGTCAACTGACCTATATTGTCATAAGCAAACTGTGTGACATTGACTGCAACATCCTGGCTAATCAAGCGATTACGTACATCGTAGCGCAATGTGGTGACGACTCCGTTCGGGTCAGTAATGCTGATTGGATAGCCATTGGCATTACGAGCAGTAATGGTGGTGGTGTTACCAACGGCATCGGTCACGCTTACCAAGTCAAACTTATCATCATAAGTAAACGAGGTAATGTCTGACACATCCATACGCGGTCCATCTATAGACGCAAGTAAGCCACTTTCATGGTACGTGTACGTAGTGACACGTGCAGTATTTTCTGTATTCACCAAATCCGTTTCCGTAATACTCTCCAGTCGGCCACGCACGCCATATACATAGTCAGTTTGTGTTGTCGGTGTTTTTACTTGTACTGGCAACGATAACGTGTCGTGCCATTGGGTAGTGGTAATTCGCGCTAACGCAGAACCATATGCTTCGGTGCGCTTAGTTTGAAGGCCTCGGCTGTTGTATTCATAACGGGTTTTTACCCCATTAAAATCCGTTTCCTCAAAGAGTAAATTGTTACTGTAGTATGAATAGCTAGCCACATCACTATTGCTACACTGCCCACAATTACCGCCTGTCATCGACGCTAATCGCCCTTTATCATCAAAAGTTAAGGTGCGTGAATGACCATTGGCTTCGGTAACGGTAGCCTTGCCAGATTCATATGCAACTGACCCTGAACGATGCCCTCCGCTATTCGTGCTTCCCGTTGCACGACCTGATGAGTCGTATGTCCACGATCCTTTAATATCGCCATTCTCGTCAATATGCTTAGTTAAAGCGTATGGCAAGCCCGCTGCTTCATAGTTGTAAACCGCTTTAACATTGTCTAGCTCATCTCCCGGTGTATCATCTGGGTGTATTAATTCTATTAAGTTACCATTAGCATCATAACTATAGTTTATCGATTGTCCCGATGGGTTAATGACGGATATTAGTCTCCCTATCTCATCATAATTAAACAAAAGTTTGCGATTAGCTGGATCTTCAACCGATAACAACCGGCTCTTCCCATCATAGTTCAAGTTTTGCGATAGCCCTTGCACATTTGTAATTTTGATTAAATGACCGTCTAGATCATATGTTTCCACACTACCTGATTTTTTTGTGTATAAAAAGTTACTGCCCGATTTTACTAACTGTTCACCTTTTGGGTATTCAGGTTGAAACGTGACCCCATCAACGGAAGTAAAATAAATTTCTTCATCATTAGCGCGAAGCAATAAGGCTTTTTGTTGATTGTCATAAATGATCAATTCATGATCGTAATTATGTTTCCATTGCTTGTAACCTGTTGCAGGGATTGCAGATTCAAACTCGCGCAGCAAGCGATTCGGTCTAATCCCACCTTCATAATTAGCAGGTTGATAATACTTCACCCAATCTTCCTGCCGCTCTTCAGGTGGCCATTTAATAGCATCCGGTGAACGAAAACTTCGATAGTTTCGTTGCAAACTCAACGGATAAGTGCCAGAGCCGATATAATCAGGAGAAAAGTTTTCAATTTTTTCTCCATCACTTGCGTTTATAGGGTTGAGTACCTTAACTGAGCACTCGTCTGTTTTTGTAGGCTTACATCGCCCTATATCGTAGTCTAATTGAGATGCGCCCATAGGGCACCACGCAACACAGCGCCCCTCTTCCTTATCAAATGCAAAAGGTGCTTTACAAGGGTATTCTATTAGTGCACTTTTATATTCAGATTTGCAAATAGGGAGGTCAAACTCTCCCCCATAAGCGTAATCAATCGCATACCCATCATCACAGATATATTCGTTATATTTTCGATGAATCAAATATTTAGTAAAAGACTTACTTATACACTTATTATCCCAGTCACTCCATAACCCATAACTTACCGATATATTCACTTCCTTTTCGTACTTTTGAGATATTATATTTGTGTCCGTTGAAACCCAACCAGAGAAATCCCACTGACCTTTAACAATACTGACATCAGCGGTGGCACAATTCGCAGAACCATAGTTCGAGTAGTCGGGGATATTTTCTTGTGTCACCACCCTTAGAAAATAAGAAGCTATGTCTTTCACTTCATAATTCAAGCGATTGTAATAATTAAGAATCTCTTTGTCTTTATATACAAGGTTTGAACCAACAATCCCAGCCGCTTCTTTCATGGCAGCTTCTGGCTCGCTAATCGATAAGCTACAAACACTCCCAAAACAATAAGTAGTATTTCCCCATGCACTATTACCAAAAACGATCAATATGAACGCAATCGTCATTGATAAATTAATTATCCTATTACTAAAGCAATCCATCACTACTCCCCACCAACATCACTAATGGCTGACCTTCAAAATAAATATATTCAGTAGTAACTTTGCCTAGCCCATTTGCTTCTGCGATTAATAAGCCCTGCTCGTCATAAATAAAATAAACATCACCATACACATTGGACTTTTTCACCCGCTGACCTAAGCCGTTATAGAGATACGTTGTGGTGATTCCGCTTTCTTCATTCACGACTTCTGTAAGCCGATTGTGTTCACCGTAACTGTAGCTACGCTTGCTATCTTGTGTACGATTGCCATTGGCATCATGCGTATATGGAGCGGCCAACTGGTTACTGTTTGCCAGATATTCTAATGTTTGTGTAATACTCGGTGTCGTTTTCGTTATTCGATTACTGCTACTATCATAGCTGTAGCCTAATGTACCATAGCTACCAGAAGCTTCTGTAAGACGGTCAAGTTCATCATAACTAAAACTTTGATTACTCGTTGCTGCTACACTGCTAGCTAATGCAGTGATTTGACCGTCTGCGTTGTAACTTAATGTTGATTGATACACTTCATCAACATTAATACTCGCTACTTGCCCGTTAAGGTTATGGGTATTGGTTTGTGTTTTGCCATTCCCTAACGTAAATGACTTAGCACCACCAAACGGTACATATTGTGCACTCGTCAGTAAGTTTTGTGTATTCCCGTTCTTGGTTTCACTGATACCCGCCACTAACCCATTACTGTCACGCGTTAGTTGCACTACTCTCCCACTCGGTTGGGTGATTTGTGTGAGTTGGTTAGCACCGTTGTAGGCATAACTTACGGTAAATTGTTTACCTGAAACTGTCGATGTCTTGGATGTTACATTACCAAGAACATCATAACTGTACGTGGTTGTGCCACTGCCATCGGTGATAGTAGAGAGTCGTCCTTTACCGTTGGTGCCAGTATCGTAAGTGAGCGTGACGTCTAATTGGTCAGTTGGGTAATCAATTTTGATTAACCGATTCAGGGCATCGTATTGATAATTGACCGTGACATTGTTCGCATCGGTTTTACTCGTTTGGTTACCCGCAACATCATAGGTAAACGTTGTTGTGCCTGTATCAGGGCTAACTTGACTCAGTAAACTACCAAAGCCATCATATTGATACGTGGTTTGTGCCATATTCGGCGCTTTTACTAACGTTAGGTTATTAGCCGCATCATAGCCATAGGTAGTTTTTCCTGCGTTGGCGTCGGTGGTTTCGCTCAAACGATTTAGCGCATCATACACTTGCTTGGTTTCTTTCAATGCGGGGCTTTTCACACTGGTTTGATTACCTACCGCGTCATAGCTAAATGTCGAGGTGTTATTCAGCCCGTCTATTTGTGAGGTCACACGGTTTAAATCATCAAAGACTTGCTGCTGCGTGGCATGTAATGTACCTTCCGCATCTTTGACTTCCACTTTAGTGACATTGCCCATCACATCATAGGTATAGTTAATGCTGTTACCCAAACCATCGGCGATTTGGGTCAGCAAACGTGCGCCGTTATAGGTGTATTCCGTTACAGCTCCTGAAGGTAACGTCACTTTCGTTAATTGACCAATATTGTCATAAGTAAATTGCGTCACCTGACCTGACACGGTCTGACGAATTAAACGATTACGTACGTCGTAACTCAGTGTTGTTTCAACACCATTGGCATCGGTCATTGAAGTAGGGTAACCATTGGCATTACGGCCAGTAATCGTGGTGGTATTACCCACAGCATCTGTGATAGTTGCTAAATCGAAATTCGCATCGTAAGTAAACAAAGTCACATCTGACACATCCGTTCGTGACCCATCGATTGTCGCTAACAAACCATTGTCATAATACGTGTAGGTAGTGACACGTGCAGTATTTTCTGCGTTCACCAAATCGGTTTCGGTGATGCTCTCCAGTCGACCACGCACGCCATATATGTAATCAGTTTGCATGGTTGGTGTTGTCACTTTCGTTGGTAGTGATAGCGTCTCGTGCCACGTTGTTGTTATGACTTTGGCTAACGGGTCACCGTATGCCTCAGTACGTTTGGTTTGAAGGCCTCGGCTGTTGTATTCATAACGGGTTTCTACGCCATTAAAATCGACTTCGCTGATTAGCAAGTTTCTAGAGTCATACGAATAGCTAGCCACATCACTATTGCTACACTGCCCACAATTACCGCCTGTCATCGACGCTAATCGCCCTTTATCATCAAAAGTTAATGTACGTTGGTGGCCGTTGGCTTCGGTTATTGTAGACTTGCCATCTCCATACGAAACAGACGTAGCTTTATGACCGTTATTATTAACGCTGCTTACTGCCTTTCCACTTCCATCGTAAGCCCAAGTGCCTTTGGCATTTTGATTACCGTCGACTTCCCCGGTTAAGTAGTACGGATGACTTTCGTCACTATATTGATACTTGGTGATTGGATTGTTCGTTAAATCTTGTGATGTTTCGTCGGGGTGAATCACTGCGACTAAATTACCATATTCACCATACTCATATTGCGTTATACCTCCATTAGGAGCGGTAACTGTACTTAACCGATTGAATTCATCATATGCAAAGAGTAACTGGCGACCAGCAGGATCTGTCACGCTAGCCAACGTGCCTTGTACGGAATATTCAAGAATCTGAGAAAGTCCTTGTTGGTTGGTAATTTTTACAAGCTTGCCGTCGCTGTTAAAAGTTTCAACAAAGCCATCAGGTCTATTAAACAACCAAAATTCACCAGTTTTAACAACTTCGCCGCCAGTAAAATTTTTAGATAGATAGGTTAAAGAGTCACTTTGAACGCTGTAATAGTTCATTTCTCCATTCGCTCTGTGTATTGCGAGCTTGGTTAAGTCCGGATAAATTAGCAGCTCCACTTGATAATTATGCTGCCACTTTTTATATCCTGCATTCATTTCTTTAATGAACAATTCAGGGTAAACGGGACCTTTATAATCTTCTGGTTGAACATATTTAACCGCATTCGCTTCGCCATTGATTGGAGGTTCATGTTCAACCCAAGATTCCATTTCTGGTGCGCGATAACTACGATAATTACGCGTCAGGTTAATTGGAAACGAGCCTTGACCACTATAATCTGGCGATTGAAACTCGATTTTTTCGCCTGTAGCGGTGTTTATTGGATTGCCAGCCATTGCGGGGCATGACTTAGGTATACTTTCTCCTTCACGAGGTTTACACCTCCCGAAAATCAGATCAAGTATAGAAGCATCAGCAGAGCACCATTTAACACAACTCCCCTTTTTCATGCCTTTATCAAACTTGTATTCAAATGGTGCTATACAATCAAAATAAACTTTGTATGCATGAAAGCTTTTACTTTCGCATTGCTGATATTCGTACCCAGATGTACATAGCCACCCTAACCAAAAATACAAGCCTTTTTCATCAGAACTTCTATTTTTGTAATTGCAGCCTGGGTAATTGTCATAACCATATTCCATGGCGGTTTTTTCGCAAATTAGAAGTGCTTCAAATTTGTCTTTTGTGTTGACTTCAAATATCTCGAAACCAGTTTCAGCAAAACAGCATATAGAATAATAAAAACAGAAAAAAAGACATGCACGCATACCAACGTTCCTTGTTGTGTGAAGAAATCAAAAGGTGGCTATGATAAATTATGTAACTAAGTATTACTAGATGGATTTACACACTGCTTACATTTTAACTTCGAAGTGTAGTGACATAGTGATTTTGGCCACCTAATGCTCCTATGCTGGATAGCGCCCAAAACGCCGTTACTGATAATCGTTGAATTTTCATATATCGTGTTGTCTATCCTAGATAATTAAGCGCGATTTCAAATTGAAACAAAGACACTGTAGCTTGAACAGCATTGCTAACTTAAACCGCCATTTTTTAAAGTTCAAATCATTAAAAACTAGAGAATTAAGAAAATATATGCGGGTGGGAATGTTAAGTTCTAGTAACATCGATATATGCTCAACAATCCTCTTGATAAGAGCAACTTCAATATTAAATTATGAGAATCAGTACCTTTTTAATGCCTACAAAGATAAGATACCCGTTTGGTCGCTAAAATTTTAACGTCACGATAACGTTAATCGAAGAATTACTAGGTATTACATTGTTTGGCATAGCATTGATCGAAGCCTTTTCCAGAGGATTAAATTGGATAGCATTTTTGCTAGCTGGATTATTGCTGCCCGCAGAACAATTTGGTGTCTACGCTGTAGTTGTCGCTACGCTTTTGCTGTTTTCAGCCATCTTTGTTACTGGACAAGATAGAGTAATATTGAGATATCTTGGGACAAAAGCAAATACTACCGAAGCTTCAGTTATCATCACCTGTGTCGGCTCACTTTTTTTCAGCGGCATTTTGTATTGGCTAGCTAGTCTGAATCTCATTTCAATGCCTGTATCACCATTCGTCATGTTAGTATGGATGTTTCTAACGGCACAAATGACATTGCTCGTATCTGTTGCACGCAGTACTGAAGACAAGCGAAGCTACCTAACATTAAGAACGTTCTATTTAATATTTAAACTGTGCGGCTTAATAATTATTGTTAACACCAGTCAGCTTGCATCCGACCTTGTTTACTATGAATGCTTCCTTACCCTAGTGTTTACAATTTTGGGATTCGCGCTGATCAGGAAAAGTATTAGATTTAAGTGCAAAATTGACGACATTAAACACGCCAGTAAATTCGGTTTCCCGTTTATTCTGCACGTGGCAGCTGGTGCCTCTTTGGGGCAAATTGACAAACTAATGCTCGCCAGCAACACTTCTTCAGAGCAAATTGCGCAATACACCTTTCTAAATACAATCGCGGGGAGCGTATTTTTTATTTACGCCATTCTCAACGTAAAATGGGAAACTGTGATTTATAAGACAACACCCAGAAGTGATGCGGAAACGCTGATGTCCTCTCTAACCAAATACTGTCTACTCAGTGCAGCTATTGTGCTGATCATTCTAAATCTCGCATTACCGTTTGGATTGTCTGTTATAAGTAAAGCGCACTTGTTCGATGCTAGTGTGCTCGCGGTACTTTCTGTTGCGTATTTTGTTTACCCTTTTTACCTACAAGCAAATATTCGATTCTCATGGGGAGAAAAGCCCCAAGCAGTCCCACTAATCACTTTGGTTGTTGCATGTATAAATATAATGCTCAACTTAGTCTTAATTCCTAGATTTGGTATTTTAGGCGCCGCCGCAAGTACACTAATTGCGTATCTCGCATTGTCTATTGCGTCTCAAGTTGTTTCAAAGCGCGTTGTAAGATGACTATACAGCATTTAATCAGAGCACTTTTTCCGTGGTATGTTTCCCTTGGGCCAATTTATTGGTTCATTTTTATTCCGCCAGGACAATTTAACCTTATCAAGTATGCAATAGCGGCCATTATTATTGCAGGGCCACTAATCATTACTTCGCGGATGTACTATATGCGCCTCGGTGTTATTAAGCATAGTGGTGCCACGTTAATACTCGGAATTATAGTGTTGTCTATGCCATCAATATTGATAAATCACAGTTTTAATGGCTTAGCCGTGATCAGCCGATACTTCATTTTACTTGGTTTGTTGCTTAGTTTTTATTGGGCACTAAGTTACCGTTACATTTACGAAAAACTACCACTTACAATGGCAGCCGTACTTTGTGTTGTTTGTTGCATCACCATCTTTGATTGGCTACTTGGCGGCAACTTAATGAGTTATGACGGTTCAATGCGCCTTCATAAAGTTGGTTTTTCCACTACAAGAACCGGGTGGTCAAGCGGGCTAGCATGTTGTGCTGTATTTATGACTTGGCTTTTTCTTATTACTTCACACAAGAAACGCTATATTTATTTGCTGACATTTTTTTGCATTGTTTTTTCTCAACTTGCTAGCGGCGGGCGTGGTGGACTATTAGCCAGCTTATTTGGTGCATTATTGTTATACGTTTATTATGGGAAGCTTCATTATGTTATAGGCATAGCGCTTATAGGAGCCGTGTTCGCATCAATGAATATGGACATGTTAACCACGCACCTTAGATTTGATAGGTTATCAGATAGCTCAGGTGCTGACTTTACGTCGGGAAGGTTAGACCATTTTCTGCTTGCGCTTGAAGTCATCAAAAACCCTATAGATTTGATTTTTGGTTTAGGGCCCCATGGTTATAAAGAATATTTCACGCTCCAGTCAATATCGAATGAAATTCATAATGTTTGGATGAGACTACTAGTCGAATATGGCTTATTACTACCATCATTCATTCTGAGCTATTTTTTCTATTCAATGGTTAATTTTTACCTCGTTAATAGACACGACAAGAAGTCTATTGGAGCATTGGCCGTTTTGATAAGTGGATTCATTCCAACCATGGTAGAACCTAACGCTATTGTATTCAGCTACCAAAACTATTTAATATGGTGGTTACTGTTTGTATGTATTCGAATGAATACCGTCAATGGCTTTAAAGAACAATTATAAGAAACAATCTATGAAAATTCTCTTTCTGCAAAACGTACTGTTCGATTACAGAATACCATTATACAACGAGCTCCAAAACAGAGGGCATGAAGTAATGGTTGTTCATTCTGGTGAGTTCAATCCACAAGAATGCCTATTCAAACAAATAATTGTGCCGAAGACTAAAGTTGGTCCTTTTCTTATCCAACGCAACCGTCCAGATTTTTCACAATTTGATGTTGTTGTCTCTATGTTCGACTTGCACTGGCTTTCCAATATTTGGCCAGTATTTTTTAAGAAAAACGTCAAATTTCTATTCTGGGGACATGGCTTTGGTAAAAACAAACTAGGCAATAAAATTAGGAAATGGTTAATTCACAAAAGTGATGGACTGATTCTTTACAATGAGCAGAGAAAAAAAGAATTGGCTCAGGCTGGTATTTCTGTCGACAAATTGTATGTCGCCAACAATACCATTGCAGTCACTAACGCTGGCAGAGCTGAAACAGTAAAAAATCAATTTTTATTTGTTGGCAGACTGCAACAAAGAAAACGAGTCGACATATTAATAAGAGCTTTTGCATTAGCTAAGAACCAGTTAGCAGACAACAGCGTTTTTCTTTCTATCGTCGGAGACGGCGAAGAGAGGCAATCGCTTGAGCAGCTATCACGAGAGTTAGCAGTCGAACCATATTGTACATTTCATGGTGCATTAAATGATGACGAGATGTTAAAGCGACAATTTGAAAAATCATTCGCGTATGTGTCTCCTGGTGCAATGGGGCTAGGAATAAATCATGCCTTTGCATATGGCATCCCAACACTTTCTAACAAGAGCGTGAAGCATGGTCCTGAATCTTGGGTATTGAACGAAAAAAACTCCTTATGGATTGATGCACAAGCCGATGATGACCAAGTATCCTTGCTAGCAAAGCAAATGATTTCTCTCGCAACTAACGGAGCATTGGCGGAAAGCTTAAGTAAGCAAGCCTATAAAGATTATGAACAATTTTGTTCAATGGAAGTAATGGCGAACGGCTTTTGCCATGTTTTCGAACAGTAATTTTCGTAATTAGAGGAATTCAAAAACGAAGTACTTGCAAACTTAACACGTTAGATTGCCAGTAATAATTATGAATCTAATTACGTCATCAACGCCAACGAAGGCGCCATGGCAAAGGACAAGTATATGATTTTGGTGAATGCCACGTCTTGCAAAATAGGTGGCGCCAAGCAAATTGCAGAAAAGTTTTTAAATGACTTCGAACAACCTGAAGAGTTGATTGTATTAGGTCCTAAAAGCCTAAGCGTGCCAGCCACAGCACACCGACATATTGCAATTGAAACAGCTGGTATCACGACAATGTTGTTTTCAACACTGTTTATTGCTTACTTTGTATTGAAATACAGAGTCCATACGTTGTTTTCATTTGCCAATATCAATTTAATACTTCCTCTGTGTCAGCGTGTGACCTATTTTCACCAATTGAAAATTCTGACGACTAACAACATAAGGTTTCGTGCTTTTCGTTTCATTACTCGAAACTTCCTTGTTAAGTCTAATCGCTATGTTTTCCAAACATCTTATGTGAAGTCGGAATTTGAAGCTGTATTTGGTCATTGCAAGTATGAAATCTGCTGGCCAGGCGTAAGTCGCCCCCCAGCCTATTGTGTAGCACCTAACAAAGTACCAAACGTGGCTTTTATTCCATATGCCTACACATCTTTGCCTCAAAAGAACTTTCAATTGTTTGCAATGAATGACTGGTCACAAACGGCTTTATCGCAAATCGTTATGCCCGCGACAGACTTTGAAGGCGAACTAAGCGAAAAGTTTGAGTCAACCGGATTACTTACCCGCTCTGAAATGAACAATTGGTACTTGCAGGCAGACATACTCATGGTTGCTTCAATTGAAGAAACAGTATGCTTACCGATTTTTGAATTCGCCGCGACAGGCAAACCCGTGTTAGTGCTCAACGCCCAATATATCCAAGGCATCAATAACGATAAACCGTTGCCAAAGAATATTGTTCTGTTTGAATCAGCGTCATTCAGCGAAAAGTTGAACGAGGTGATAACCAATTACACCCATTATTGTCTGCAATCACAGCATGATTACAAGCATTGGTTGAAGAGCCAATGGCCTGTTTTGACGGTTGCCAATAACAGTTAACACAATTGACTGTAATTATAACGCTCCACAAAAATGCAATTTGTATCGGTGGAAGTACCGTTCATCATCGCTAAATTTTTGCGTGAAAACCAATATCTGTCGTACTATGACGTTGCATATTGCAACTAATAATAAGAATAAAGAACAGAGAGAAACGAATACATGAAACAAATCCTGCAGAATATGAGTACGGGCGAAACCAGTATCGTAGAAGCGCCAGCACCATCCGTTAAGAGTGGCCATATACTGATTGCGGCACGTTGCAGTTTAATTTCTGTAGGTACCGAACGCATGCTCGTTGACTTTGGCAAGTCTTCACTCATCGATAAAGCGAGAAAACAGCCAGATAAAGTCAAAATGGTATTAGACAAAATCAAGACTGATGGCTTGGTTAGCACTGTTGATGCGGTTCGTTCTAAACTCGCGCAACCACTGCCGTTAGGCTACTGTCACGTTGGTGAAGTAATAGACGTTGCCGACGATGTGACCGAATTTTCTGTTGGCGACCGAGTGATTTCAAATGGCCCTCACGCTGATATCGTACGCGTACCTAAGCACTTATGCGCCAAGATCCCAGACAATGTTGACGATGAGTCGGCGGCTTTTACCGTTCTTGCTTCAATTGGCTTACAAGGTATTCGTTTGGCTCAACCAACGCTTGGTGAGCACTTTGTGGTGATTGGTGCAGGACTTATTGGATTGCTCACCATTCAGCTCTTAATTGCCAATGGTTGTAAAGTATTGGCAATAGACCTCGATAACGAAAAATTGGCTTTGGCGCGTACATACGGCGCAGAAACCTGTAACCCTAAAGAGCAAGAAGATGTCGTTAATGTGGGCATGCAGTTTAGTCACCATCAAGGGGTTGATGGTGTCATCATAACGGCTTCTACTGCCTCCAATGAACCAGTCTCACAAGCAGCTAACATGTCACGCAAGCGAGGACGTATCATCCTTGTTGGCGTGACGGGTTTGTCACTTAATCGCAGTGAATTTTACGAAAAAGAACTCAGTTTTCAGGTGTCTTGTTCATACGGTCCGGGCCGCTACGATCCAAGTTATGAAGACCAAGGACAAGACTATCCGATTGGCTTTGTACGCTGGACAGAACAGCGAAACTTTCAAGCCATTCTCGATATGATGGCAAGTAACCGTTTGTCAGTATCTTCACTGATTAGTCATAGATTTCAATTCGACAATGCTGTTGATGCCTACCAGTTGCTTACTGACGATAAGTCAGCTTTGGGAATCGTGCTTGAATATCCGCAGAATGATCGTTCGCAAACCTTGCGCAAAAGCTTACCCATATCAGATACCGTCAGCGTTGACGCTCAAAAGGTGTCAATTGGTGTCATTGGCGCAGGTAATTATGCCTCGCGCGTCCTTATTCCTGCACTCAAATCTTCGGGTGCTCAGCTGCATACAATAGCCTCTTCAGGCGGCATTAATAGTGTTATTCATGGTAAGAACAACGGCTTTCAATATGCGACAACCGATGTCGCGGACATGTTGGCCAATACTGATATCAATACCATTGTCATTGCTACACAACACAATTCCCATGCTAGTTTCGTATGTCAGGCTTTAGCTGCTAAAAAGCATGTATTTGTTGAAAAGCCACTGGCTATAACTCAAGAGCAACATCAACGTATTGCCGATGAAATAGAGAAAAATACACATAACAGTGCGTTGATGGTTGGCTATAACCGACGATTTTCTCCGCACATTCAAAAAATGAAAGCATTACTCGCCCCCATTAGCGAACCTAAGTCATTGATTATGACCATGAACGCTGGTGCTATTCCGGCCGATCATTGGGTGCACGACAGCGAAAAAGGTGGCGGTAGGATCATTGGCGAAGCCTGTCACTTTATTGATTTGATGCGCTATTTAGTTGGAAGCGAAATCGTCTCTGTTCAGGCTCGTCAGATGAGCAAAGATTCCACCGAAATTGCTGAAGACAAGGCGGTTATTGTACTGGGATTTGCCGATGGCTCCTTTGGCACCATACACTACCTTGCCAATGGCGCTCAATCATACCCTAAAGAAAAAATTGAAGTATTTGCCGCGAATAAAGTCCTTTCTCTGGATAATTTTAGAAAGCTTCGTGGTTACGGTTTTAGCAATTTCAAAAAGATGAACTTGTGGCAACAAGACAAAGGCCAAGCGGCCTGTGCACAAGCATTTGTCGATGCCATTAATAATGGAAAAGCATCACCTATACCACTCAATGAAATTCTAGAGGTTTCACGGGTAACGCTTCAGGCAGCTAAATTATTATCTCAACAAGAAGACTAATTGCTGTGTCATCGATTGTAGGTAAAATTCGCACCTATCAACGACTGGGATTACGCAACGCCATAACGGTGTTGCGTTATCGGTTAAAGTTACGAAATGGGCATTTTCTAAGAACTATGCCCATTGCCCCTCCATTACCTGAAGGGCGCTATTACGAGCAACCAGAATATCAAGCCAACAGTAATATCCAACCAATTACCGATTTGTTGGCGTTTGGCCATATTAAGATTCGCATTGAGCAACCGCCAAATTGGCACCAATCAATATTCAATCAACAAAGCGTTGAAAACAACCAATTGCATTGGAGTCAGATGGATGACTTCTCTCTCAATATTGGCGACATAAAAGGTGTTTGGGAGTTGTCGCGCATGGATTGGTTGCTACATTTCGCAGTGAATTACCGGGCAACTGGCGATTCAAAATATATTGAGAAGATCAATCAATGGCTTCAAGATTGGGTTGCTCAAAACCCTTGTAACCAAGGGGTCAATTGGAAATGCGGGCAAGAAGCCTCGATTCGCGTGCTCCATTTTGTCGTTACAGCTTTTTTGCTAGAACAATTTGAGAAAGCATCACCACTATTGGTGCGATTGCTCAATCAACACCTTGAGCGCATAGCGCCAACGCTAAGCTATGCAAAGGCACAAGATAATAACCACGGCACAAGCGAGGCAGCTGCATTATTCGTTGGCGGGTTGTTTTTAGGTGCAAATACAGATTCTGCTGATGAAAAAATTAAATATCAACGGTGGTGCAACGCGGGTCGGAAGTTACTTGAAAATCGCGTAAATAAATTAATCGACGTTGACGGCAATTTTAGTCAAAACTCAGTTTATTATCATCGCTTGATGCTAGATACGTTGTCACTTGCTGAGTTTTTCCGTGCTTTCAATAATCAACCACTATTCTCCACCAAGTTTTACACAAAAGCTAAACAAGCTACCTCGTGGCTTACAGGGGTAGTAAATGCCAATACGGGCTACCCACCTAATTTTGGTCTCAACGATGGCGCAAATTTACTGCCTATCACAGCAAGCGATTACCGCGACTTTCGTCCAAGCATTTGTTTAGCGCACGTAATGTTTTATAAAAGCGCGAGCTACCCTGAACTGTCATCTATCCAACAAATATGTGCATTATTTAAAACGACTGATAGATTAAGCGAAAACGCACTGAGTGAAATAGCGCAACACGAATACGGTACCGGACTATTGAAATTTTCGGCGCATCAATTCAACGCTTATTTAAGAAGTCATGACGGAAAGTTTCGACCGAGTGCCTGTGATGCCCTGCACTTAGACCTTTCTCACGGTAATAATGCTATTTTTATTGGCTCGGGTAGTTATAGCTACAACAGCCAAGGAGAGCTACAAGACTATTTTAATAGCGTCGAAGCACATAACACAGTGCAATTTGACGGCATGCAACAAATGCCCAAACTCTCCCGATTTCTTTACAGCAATTGGATTATTTGCTCGTTTCAAGAACACACTTCACATCTAGTATCTTCTTATGCCAATGCACACGGCCATAAGCATATTCGTAAGATAAAGTGCCTATCGGAAGACACGATTGAAATTGCAGATGATGTGTCAGGGTTTAATGCGAAAGCTCAACTTCGTTGGCATTTAAGCGACAGCCAATGGACACTAACTAACAATAAGATAGTTAATGAGCACTATGAAATTGAGCTAAAAACAGATCACAATAATCCCAATATCTCGCTTGTTGAAGGCTGGCATTCACATTATTATGGGAAAAAGAGTCCAACAACCGTTGTGCTAGTTGAGGTTGAAGAACCCTGTACAATTACAACAACAATAAGACGACGAACATGCGAATAATTTATTTCCACCAACACTTTTCTACGCCTAGTGGCTCCACAGGCATTCGCTCCTATGAAATGGCAAAAGCACTGATTGCCAAAGGCCACCAAGTCACTATGGTATGCGGTTCATATGCAGGTGGAGTTACAGGACTAGAGCAACCTTTTGTTAATGGCAAACGTGAAGGGACAGTCGACGGTATCCATGTCATCGAACTAGCGCTGGATTATGCTAACGAACAAAGTTTTATCACACGCTCAATTGTATTTCTAAAATTTGCTCTTCGTAGCATCAAGTTAGCGTTATTCAGAGAATATGATGTTATTTTTTGTACCACAACCCCATTAACCGCAGGTATTCCGGGCATATTCGCCAAACTATTTCGCCGTAAACCGTTTGTATTTGAAGTAAGGGACTTATGGCCCGAATTACCAAAAGCGATGGGGGTCATCACTAATCCCGTCGTGTTATCTCTATTGGCAGGACTCGAGTGGCTGTCATATAAATGTGCTGATCGACACATTGCTCTGTCGCCGGGTATTGCTAAAGGTATAGCTCGCCATGTTGATAGTGATCACATAACCGCAATACCCAATGGCTGCGATCTCAGTATTTTTTCAAGCCCTGACTCGCTTTGGCAACCAGATAGCATAACCGACAACGACTTTGTCGCGCTGTTTAGTGGCACTCATGGTATTGCCAATGGCTTAGATCAATTGATTGATGTGGCAAGAGAGCTCAAGAAGCAGCAACAAGAACAGATAAAATTAGTACTCATTGGTCAGGGACGCGAGAAAGCTAAACTGAAAGAACTCGCTAGTCAGCACCAATTGAATAACATCGTCTTTCTCGAACCAGTAGCTAAAGTACAACTTGCTCAATTAATGCAACGAGCAAACGTCGGTTTGCAAGTACTCGCTAACATCCCTGCTTTTTATTATGGAACGTCACCGAATAAGTTTTTCGATTATATTGCCGCGGGTTTACCAGTGATTAATAACTATCCTGGCTGGTTGGCTGAGTTAATAGAAACACATCAATGTGGTATTGCTGTAACACCAGAAGATCCGATAGCCTTTGCTAATGCATTGATTAAAATGAAATCTGACCCGCAACTATGTGAGCAAATGGCGTTCAATGCACAAGACCTTGCAAGAGAACAGTTTTCTCGAGTACATCTATCCAACCAGTTTATTGGGGTATTTGAGTCACTAGAAGGAGGTACAACATGAAGCGATTGATAGACTTTGTAGTCGCCTTAAGCGTGTTATTACTATTATCACTTATCATTTTAATTCTCAGTGTATTAATTGCCATAAAACTTGGTCGCCCTGTCATTTTCAAACAAACACGTCCCGGCCTTAATGGTGAGTTATTTGACATGATTAAGTTTCGTTCTATGACCAATGATTGTGACGAAAATGGTGAGTTGTTGCCTGATCATATGCGCCTTACCAAATTTGGCCAATTTCTGCGTTCCTCCAGCTTAGATGAACTTCCCGGATTATGGTGTGTACTTACGGGTAAAATGAGCCTTGTAGGCCCTCGTCCGCTATTGGTTGAATACTTGCCACTCTACTCACCTGAACAAGCGAGGCGCCATCAAGTAAAACCCGGTATCACGGGTTGGGCACAAGTCAATGGCCGCAACGCTATCAGTTGGCAGGAAAAGTTCGCGCTTGATGTCTGGTATGTCGACAACCAATCGCTCTGGTTAGATTTTAAGATACTGCTATTAACGGTCAAAAAAGTCCTCGTACGCGCTGACATCAATGAAGCAGGAGAAGCAACCATGACAAAATTTACAGGAAACACCAATGACTAGACTTGTCATACTTGGTGCAGGCGGCCACGGCCGTGTAGTTGCTGATTGTGCAAGCGCAACAGACAAATATCAAGAAATCGTATTTCTCGACGACTGTTTGCCGCAAAGAAATCAAAATGCGCACTGGTCTATCATTGATACGCCTGATAATTGGCAAAAATATCGAACTCAAAGCGAGTTCATTGTTGCGTTTGGGCAAAACGCATTAAGAAAAAAGTTCACCCAAGAAATTACAAATGAACAAGGTAAGCTTGCCACAATCATACATCCAACAGCAGTCGTATCTAATCAGGTAAGTATTGGTAAAGGCACGGTGATATTTGCCAACGTGACCATTAATTTTGGTGTTACCATCGGTGATGGTTGTATTCTCAACACCGCATGCTCTATTGATCATGATTGCCACGTTCTCGACTTTGTGCACATCTCTCCACAAGTGGCTATCGCTGGCGGTGCAACCATCGGAGCTATGTCATGGCTTGGAATAAATTCTACGGTTATTGAATGTGTTACTCTCGCCACCGGCACACAAACTGGCGCCGGCGCAGTAATCGTGAGCGATACCCAACCCAATACGCTTTATCTAGGGATGCCAGCCACTGCCTATAAAACTATTCCATCTGCATAGAAAAGGAAAAAACGTGTTAAATACTCAATTTTCACCTTGGCCGTCTTTTACTGAAGAAGAAGTGAATGCGGTTAGTAAGGTATTGGCCTCAAATAAAGTTAATTATTGGACTGGCCAAGAGGGTCGTAAGTTTGAGCAAGAATTTGCACAGTTTAGCGACTGTGAATATGCCGTAGCTGTTGCAAATGGCACCTTGGCACTTGATCTTGCACTACAGGCATTGGACATTGGCGAAGGCGATGAAGTCGTTGTTACTCCTCGTACATTTATCGCCTCAATAAGCACGGTTATTAATGCCGGCGCCACACCGGTATTCGCCGATGTCGCACTAGACAGTCAAAACATCACCGCTGAAACGATTGCCAAAGTACTCACGCCAAAAACCAAAGCGATTATTTGTGTGCATTTGGGTGGTTGGCCATGTGAAATGGATGACATTATGGCATTGGCTAAAGCAAACGACTTATTCGTTATTGAAGATTGCGCTCAAGCCCACGGTGCTAAATATAAAGGGCGCTCTGTTGGTAGCATTGGTCATATCGGCGCATGGTCTTTTTGCCAAGACAAAATTATGTCTACAGGTGGTGAAGGCGGTATGTTAACAACCAACGATGAACAGTTGTGGCGTAAAGCTTGGGCATTTAAAGACCACGGTAAATCATATGCGGCGGTTTACGAGAAAGAGCATCCGCCAGGTTATCGCTGGTTACACGAATCGTTTGGTACCAATTGGCGACTAACCGAAATGCAATCTGCGATCGGTCGTATCCAACTTACACGGATGGCAGATTGGCACGCCACTAGAACAGCCTACGCTCAGCAAATATTAAATACTTGTCGCCCATTTGACTTCATTTCGATATTCGAACCAACTAGCGACATTCAACATGCTTACTACAAATGTTATGTACAAGTTAATCCAGAAAAGTTACCAAGTGATTGGAACAGAGATCGCATTATCGATGAAATAAACGCGCTTGGTGTGCCGTGTTATTCAGGCAGCTGCTCAGAGGTATATAATGAAAAAGCTTTTGATAACACAAGCCTACGCCCACCAATGCCGTTAGAAAACGCCAAGCAATTAGGCGAGACTTCGCTAATGTTCCTTGTACATCCAACACTAACTGGCAAGGAAATTGAACAAACATGCGATTCTATCCGCAAAATATTTGCACAAATTAGCGACTTTCGTGAATAAAGTGTTAGTATGGCGATTGAGAACGTAACATTTTGTGTCGGCATTATCGCACCACAATACAACAACAATTGATAATGCCATTGCAGTCTAAGGTTTAATTTGGGGCGCTCTATGATAAGAAAAATTGATCTGATCCCTAGCTATGTCAAATTGTGTGCTGCATTAGTCTTTGACAACCTGTCGATCTTTATCGCCTTTGTGCTAGCTTATGTTATTCGGCTAGGCGCGACGCACGTCACGTTTGAATTTGCTGAATGGGCCTCTTTGGTAACCATATGCGTCACCACTTCATTAATGTTCTATTTTTTTGGTATTTATCGCAGCGTTATTCGTTATTTCAATGCCACTGCAACACTTCGCGTACTGAGCATACTATGTTTATCGAGCGTCGTTTTTTACCTGTCAGGCGTTATTTTTGAATCATTTGTACCACGTTCAGTTCCTTTTCTATTCTTAGTTATTGCCGGCTGCCTGATTGCAGGCGCTCGGGCGAGTTTAAGCTTTTTACTGAGTACGCAATGGTTTAACCCTAAAGAGGGGGTGGTGATTTACGGTGCAAGTAGCACTGGACGACAACTCGCAAACGCGTTAGCACTCGGTGGTAAATACCAACCTATCGCATTCCTTGACGAGAAAAAGCGTTATCAAGGGCGTGATGTATTCGGTTTAAGCGTTCACTCACCACAACAACTACCTAAATTAATCAAACGATACGGTCAGTTTAAGGTGCTCATTGCACTATCTAATGTTGGCCCCGTGCGCATGAAAGATATCGTTGCCCAAGTTGAGCCCTATGCACTGGAGTTGCTGACGATTCCAAGCATGTCTGATATCGTCTCGGGAAAACGCCGCATCGACCAACTACGTGAAGTATCGGTAGATGAATTGTTGGGTCGCGAGCCTGTACAACCTATCCCTGAACTAATGTCGAGCAACATCAAAGATAAAGTGGTCATGGTGTCAGGTGCTGGCGGTTCAATTGGTAAAGAACTCTGTCGACAAATCATCCAACAGCAACCAACTAAACTGATTTTATTAGACGTTAGCGAAGCGTTTTTGTATGAGATTCATCAAGAGCTATCACAATTACTGATAGAATTAGACAGCCCAATCGAATTAGTACCTCGCATTGGTAATGTGCAAAATGGCATGCTGATGACCTCTATTTTCCATACACACAACGTCAACACTATCTATCATGCAGCGGCCTACAAGCATGTTCCATTGGTAGAAGAAAATGTAATGGCTGGCATTGCAAACAATGTCATGGGTACCTATGAAATCGCCCAAGCAGCCATTTACTGTGATGTCGAAACTTTTGTATTAATATCAACTGACAAAGCAGTTCGACCAACCAATGTCATGGGTGCTACTAAACGCATGGCTGAATTAGTATTACAAAGCTTGGCACCGAGAGATCACAATACCCGCTTTGTTATGGTGAGATTTGGCAACGTATTAGGTTCTTCAGGCTCAGTTGTACCACTATTTCGAAAACAAATTCGTGCTGGAGGCCCCATCACAGTCACCCACCCAGATATTATTCGTTACTTCATGACAATCCCCGAAGCCGCGCAATTGGTTATTCAAGCAGGTGCGCTAGGTAAAGGTGGCGACGTATTTGTGTTAGATATGGGCAAACCCGTCAAAATCGTCGATTTAGCCTACAAAATGACCCATTTAATGGGTTATTCCGTGAAGGACGAAGCAAACCCAGACGGTGATATTGCCATTGAATATACAGGCTTGCGCCCCGGCGAAAAATTATACGAAGAATTACTCATCGACGACAACGCAAAATCGAGTGAGCATGAGCGTATCCTCACAGCAAATGAACGTTCACTGAGTTGGCCTGAAGTCAGCATCATTCTCAATGAGCTCAACGATGCAATGAAGGCTGAAGACGTTAGCCGAATGAAACGCATTTTGATCAATGCGCCATTGGAATATCGTCCGAAAGTAGAGGATGATTTGGTAACTATCGAGCGTGCGGAATCAGAAGATAGCATGTTAGCTTCAACGGCATAGTAATATCTATGCCATGCTAACATCACAAAGCTTTGGCTATGTGCTCGTTTTAGCGATTCGATCATACATAACAATGCTGCCAGCCACTGCCACATTCAAACTATAATCCCCAGGCAATTGAATAACCTTATGACAGGCCGCTAGTGCTTCGCGAGTTAGGCCTGATTGCTCATTCCCTAGCAAATAAACTGCACGATTTGGGTGTTCAAACGCAGGCAACATAGTCGCATCGTCTGTTAGCTCCACAGCAATTAGCGGTGCATCATAGGGCAAATGTTGCTTAAGATCGTCGATGGAATCGTAGTGATACAGTGGAATTTTTTGCCAACTGTTCGTTACATCAGAGGTTTGTTTTTTATAGCGTTTGTCGACAGTAAAAATAAACGACGCGCCCATAATATATGCTGAGCGCCATAACGTACCGATGTTTTGTTCATCAATGTTGTTAACGATACCGATACCAAAAAAGCCAGATTGACTATAGGTTTGCTTGAGTCTTGCCATAAGAGTTTATCGAATTAAGTTACTTTTTTATTAATAGCCAAGTATCGGCGTAATCTGGGAAATGCTTATTTGCGGCGTAATAATCCTGCCAACCGTAATAGCTACCAACAAGAAAATCCAATTGGAACAAATTTCCATCGAAAGCACCACCCTGATCGGCTAATACACCTAAGTATCCTTTCATTCCCGTAGCCGTATTCATTTTGGTGTAAAACAATTTTCCTAAGCCCAATGACTTAACATTACCCGCAAAAGTGGCATATGGCTTAATAGGTATTTTCGTCTCGAGTGTTTGACCATAACCCAGTATGCTAGGCACTTCGGCAAAGTACCAATAACGCGCTTGCTCTGATTTACCCAGCGAGTAGTCGTAGGCAATACCATTATTGCGATGAACATTAAAATAGCGACGTTGGCCATCAACATCAACGACGCCAGTGCCTTGTAACAACACATCATGCAACGCATCTTCTGTTAACCAAAGTAATGGCGGTGCGAGCCCTTTCAATGCGCCATTAATCACCTGTTGGCGAGTGAATTTATGGCGCGTTAATTCGGGGTTACTATCAGCTTGTGCCTGCGACAACCCTTCTTCATCGAACGGTAAGCCATAAAGCGCTTGTGAATAAGTTGAAGTGGGCTTAGACGAAGCCTTCAACAACTTTGTATAGTATTTGGTGATAAAGAGTTTATCTTCGGGAATGTTTCGCAGCAGTCGCTGCTTAACCGCGTTGTCGCTTTTATCTGCCCATTCAAGCGCAGTGTTGCGATCCGGTAGCCAGCGGTAAAAATTAAAATTCTTACGTAAAAAGTCAGCGTCATTTAATCTACTTTGCTCTACCGTCTGGTCTTCTTTCGCTATCTGGCACAAAAACGCAAGCGTTTCTTTAACGTCATCCAACGAGATCTTGTCATTGAATACACTACCGGCATGCACGGCAAAATGATCATCTTTATATCTCTTTAAGTATTCTGCGGTATTATTGGCGACTTCACATAGCGCCTGACTATCTGCTTGACCTAGTGCATCTATATTAGGGGATTCGTCGAGATAGAACTGCGCAGAAACCTTCGCAGTAAGTAAAACGGTTACAATAACAATACGGATAAACATAGAAACGTTAAGCAGTTAGCAATGTAAAATAATTATGTGAACGCACTATACCATAAAGGTTATGCCTTCCCGTGTTAAATTTCGTTTAGCACGAACATTAAATATCCACACAAAGGCTACACAACGCACCTCAACAACATTACACTATGCGCCTAATTTTCGCCCGCGCCTACTGATATTGCAGACATGAAAAAACACTTATTATTACCTACTTTCGTCACCTCTTTGTTTGTCACTCTAGTAGCTTCAGCCAGCAATCAATCACTTAATGCTGATAATGCAACATCCGTAACTCTCTACCACCAATCACTTGTTCAGCCTCCAAAAGGCATTGGCGCACGCGAAGCAGGAACGAAACAAGAGCAACAAACCGCAGAGTTCATTTATAGTGCATTCAAAAAGCTTGGTTACCACACCCAAAAGCAAGCATTTACTTTTGGCAAAAACGAAAAATCGTCAAGTAACATCATCGCCGACGCTCACCCATCTTCAAAGCCGACAATTGTTCTTGCTGCCCATTATGATTCTATCGCTGCTAAAACAGGTTCATTAGGTGCTACTGATAATGGTGCGGGCGTTGCCGCTATGTTGGCTATTGCTGCCCAGTTATCCACGCATGAAACATCAAAATTTAACATTCGATTTATTGCATTTGGCGCGGAAGAAGTTGGCTTACACGGGTCTAAATATTATGTAGATCAATTAGCAAAGAATGACCCAAATACACTTAGAAATATTGTCGCTATGGTAAATTTCGATACCATCGCAGGTGGCGACTACATATACGTACATAGCGCTGACACTGAACCATACGATTGCGAAGGTGCCAACGACACTTATCAAAGCGAGAGCTGGCTAAGAGATGCATTGTTATCGACGTCGAAAAAAATACTTGGAGATGCCAACCAATATCGCATTCATCCTGCGAGCGATGACCTCGCACAAGGCGTAACAGGGCCATGGTCTGATCATGCACCTTTTGCCTGTAAGGGAATACCTATCGCCTATGTTGAATCAACCAACTTTGATATTAATGGTCGAGATGGCTATGACGGTTATTCACAGTCTAACCATCCTAAGCTATGGGATTGCTTCGACAGCGAAACCAATAGCGCCTGCGATAGAAGCAGCGAAACGAAATGGGGAAACATTTGGCATACTGAGTATGACGATTTAACCAAGCTAAATGAGCTATTCCCTAACAGAATCAACCAACAACTCGAACAAAATGTGCAAGTATTAGTAAAATTTCTGACAAACTTTTCACTTCCTACGCAACAATAATAATTTTATGCAGGTAGCTCAGTATTAAAGTTACCTGCATTTGCCTCAAACACTACCAACGTATTCATTTACGACCATCATTCTGCTGCGCAAACTTATTTATGTGAAAATTCGCATATTACAATGATTTTGCTATGCTTTTGTCATGTTTTGTAACAATTTGTCTTTGAACAATTAACAGATGGCGCCAACGAATTTGTTTAAAATACCGCCTTATAAACGCAATGCTTCTCTGCCGTTGCACTTTGTTCTTCACACTATCTGCAGTTATGGATGCTATATGAAATTAACTTTTCGACAACTTGTCGTCGCTTTCACCACGCTGGTTTTTACCACTATAAGTTTACACGCTCGCGCGCAGCAAATGCCACCAGCGCCCGTCAATGTTGCTATTGTAGAAAGTAAGCAGATGTCTCCAATTGCTTGGGTTTCTGGAAATGTTGTGAGTAAAAACAACGCAAAACTAGCGGCTGAAGTTTCTGGCAGATTAGTTTCTTTAGTCGAGCTTGGCGCACATGTTGATAAAGGACAAGTGATAGCACAGCTAGATGATAGAACGTTACGTCACGAGTTAGCCGAAGAACAAGCTGACGTTGACAACGCACTGGCAAAACTCGCTTTCGAACAAGCCGAAGTGAAACGCCAACAAGCGCTGGTAGCGAAAAATCTGATTTCAGCTACAGAGCTTGACGAAACCATTTCAAATCGCAATATTGCCCAGGCCAATCTGGCGGCCGCAAAAGCGAGACTGGCAAAAACCAAACAACAACTTGCCTTCACTCAACTCAAGGCCCCTTTTGAAGGTATTATTGTTGAACGTTTGAGTAGCCAAGGCGAATATATTAATGCCGGTACCGCGATAGTGCGTATGGTAGAAACTGCCAACATCGAAGCGTCATTATTTGCCCCATTAACCGCATACCGCTATTTGAAAGACGCTAAATTGCTCGACGTTAAATCTCCTCTAGGTGTTGAACAAGCACCTATTAAGGCCATTATCCCTGTTGCTGACGAGCAATCACACTTAATGGAAGTGCGCTTAGACATGTCTGCGATTGATTGGCCAATCGGCTTGAATTTAAAAGGCGCTGTGCCAAATGGCGAAAGCAAACAAGTCGTTGCTGTGCCACGAGACGCCTTAGTGCTGCGTCGCAACGCCACAACAATTTTTCTAATTGACAACGATAATCGTGCTCAGCAAGTGTCAGTGACAGTTGGCATTGGTGTGGGCGACTTAGTCGAAGTTATCGGTGAAGTAAAACCGGGCGATAAGGTCGTGATTCGCGGTGCAGAAAGATTAAATTCAGGTCAAGCAGTAAGCATTAAAGACAATAACCAATCGTTAATTTCAGGTAACTCATGACTCTAACATCAGCTTCTTTAAGAAACCCTACGGCGGTTGTTGTCGCGATCTTATTGATTGCACTTTTTGGTGCCATCAGTTTGTTCAAATTACCGATACAGTTGACACCTGACATCAGCCAACCGCAAATTGTTATTTCAACCAGCTGGCGTGCCGCGGCACCTGAAGAAATCGAAGCAGAAATCATCGAGCGTCAGGAAGACGTGCTTAAAGGATTACAAGGGTTAGAGCTGCTTGAATCCAACTCGAGCCAAGGCAACGGTAGTATTACCCTGCGCTACAAGACTGGTATTAACCTTGAACGTGCATTAATCGATGTGATGAACGCATTGAATCAGGTGCCTAACTACCCGCCCGATGCCACTGAACCGGTATTGGCAGTGGGCGGGGCGAGTACTTTTGATGCCATCGCATGGTTCGCGCTAAAACCTACGGAAGGTAATACGCGTGATATCGTCAGTTATCAGGATTATGTTGAAGAAGTCATTCAAACGCGTCTAGAACGCGTAGCGGGTATTTCACAAACTAATGCTTTTGGTGGATTACCAACTGAACTGCGCATTACCTTTGACCCATACAAAGCTGCACAACTCGGGCTCAACATTCCTGATTTAGCCGCAACATTAGCCAATAACAACGACACTTCGGGTGGCTTTAACGAGATTGGCAGACGTAAGTACACACTTCGCTTTTCAGGTAAGTATGGTGCTGAGCAACTCAAAGAAATGGTGCTCGACTGGCGTAGTGGTCAGCCAGTACTATTAAAAGATGTTGCTGATGTGGAATTAACGTTTGCCGACCGAACAGGCGTACTAACTCTAGACGGTGAACCGGCTATTGCCATGAACGCGCAAGCCGAGCAAGGCGTTAACGTAATTGACGTTATGGAAGGCTTGCAGGCGGCAATGAAAGAGCTCAATGAAGGCCCATTAGCGCGTGAAGGGTTGCAGCTCATACAAATGTACGACGAAACCATTTATATCGGGCGTTCAATGAGTTTGGTTCAAAACAACCTCATGCTTGGTATTATGCTGGCAATCATCGTACTTTGGTGGTTTTTACGTAAATTTAGAGCCACACTCATTGTGGCACTGTCTATTCCTATCTCGCTAATCGTGACGCTCGTGGTCATGTATGCCTCTGGTAGAACCCTCAATATCATTTCGATGGCCGGATTAGCTTTTGCCGTGGGGATGGTATTGGATGCAGCGATTGTTGTACTGGAAAACATTGTTCGGCTACGCGAAAGAGGCACTGAGTCAGAGCAAGCATCCTTAAAAGGCACCACTCAAGTGTGGGGTGCACTTTTGTCTTCAACGGCAACCACAGTGGCCATATTCTTGCCGATCGCATTTTTGGAAGAGGTGTCAGGGCAATTATTTGCTGATTTAGCCATTACTATTGCTGTTGCCATAGTTGCGTCATTACTCATTGCCGTGTCGGTGCTCCCTACGGCAGCACGACGATTACTCAAACAAGTGTCAGCTGATGATCCGCACGATCACTGGTGGAGTAATATCACCAAAGGCATTATGCGCATTACCTCTACCCCTGCAAGACGCATGGGCTGGGTGATTGGTTTGATGTTGTTCTCATTTGTAGGCAGCTATTTAATGTTTCCTAAAATCGATTATCTGCCGAAAGGTAATCAGAACTCTTTTCAAGCGTTTATTTTACCACCACCGGGTTTAAGTTATCCGGCAGCGCGTTTTGAAATGAGCGATGAAATCAACCGTCGTATCATGCCATATCTTAAGGGTGAAAAATCTCCACATATTGAGCATACGTGGATGGGCTTCTTTGGCAACTTTGGCTTTATGGGCGGCCGAGCGTATGACGCAGACGATATCCAACAAATCGTTGGATTGATCAATAGCGAGATATTACGCGGATTCCCTGACACCTTAGCGTTTGCCTCACAAGAAGAACTTTTTGGTAATTTAGGCGGTGGCCGACGCATTGACATCGACATTCAAGGCAACGAAGTCGATCAGTTACTGGTAGCCGCACAAGTAGGTTTTGGCGCAGTAAGCCAAGCACTACCGGGCGCGCAAATCCAACCAACACCGGGACTCACTTTGGCAGAGCCTGAATTACGTATGATACCTGACGAAAGACGAGTCGCAGAAGCCGGTTGGACTCGCCAGCAGGTTTCGTCTATCTCTCGAGCGTTAGGTACAGGACTATATGTAGGCGACTTTTTCAATGGTCAAAAGCGTTTAGATGTATTCTTGCGCTCAACTGACTGGGACTCGCCGGAAGAACTTGCCGCGATACCTTTGTATACACCTGATGCAGGAGTGCAACCTGTTGGCGAGCTCGTTGAGATTGTTAGAACCGCAGGACCAAGCTCAATTCGTCGCATCGACCGTAAACGCACGATAACCTTGCAGGTAACACCACCTAACGACATCAGCTTAGAAGAGGCGATTGCCGCCATCAAAGAAAAGGCAGAGCCCACAATTATGGAGCAACTCCCTGAAAACGGCTCAATAAGATACCGAGGTTCAGCTGAAGCACTGACAGAAGCACTCGCTAATATGAGTCAAAGCTTTGTCTTAGCCTTAGCGATCCTCTATCTATTGATGTCAGCGCTGTTTAGGTCATTTAAAGACAGCTTATTAGTGGTATTAACCATTCCATTGGCGACGGTTGGTGGTATTGCCCTGCTACAAATCACTAATTTAGTGATTTTCCAACCGTTGGATTTGCTTACCATGATCGGGTTTATCATCCTGTTGGGATTAGTGGTGAACAATGCGATTCTTTTAGTTTATCAAACCCGCATGGGTGAGCGCGAAGGACTTAGCCGACACGACGCTGTTGAACAAGCGGTTCGCCTAAGGCTTCGACCAATCCTTATGAGTACACTAACGAGTATTTGCGGTATGTTGCCGTTGTTGCTCATTCCAGGCGCTGGCGCTGAGTTATATCGCGGCATAGCGGCAGTAATAGTTGGTGGCATGAGTGTAAGTACCGTGTTTACGTTGATCTTCCTGCCTAGCTTGCTACAACTTGGCAAAAAAGCACCAATGGAGCGCTCTGAGTTAATCACTGGTAACCCTGTCAACAACGCATAAGTAAACCTTTTGCTTGGCCAGCTTGAGTTAATAGCTGGCCAAGTCAACTCAACTTTTATTCAACTTTTATTCAACTTTTATTCAATTACGTGGGCATTCGCACCACTACCTCACCCGCTTAAATGTTAATAAGTTTTTAAATTAAATTTGCTTAAATAACAGTCAATTGTAACAAAACTGCAATACATATATTGTATACAATATAATTCATGTGCTACTTTTTAACCACTCACTGACAAAAGTGGGATTAATAATCCAACTAAAAAAATAACATTCATTCAATTTTTGGAAACTCAAGGGTAAGTTATGAAATTTAATAAAGTAGTAGCAGCAAGCTGTGTTCTATTGGCCAGTGCGTCGGTCAGTGCACAACACCTACCAACCCCACCGCAACAGGCTATTGCCATTGAAAAACATGACCATGGTATACCAACAGTAAAAGACAACAGAGCACCTACACCGCAGCGCGCGGATAGCGAACATCACGATCTAGCTAAACATAATCCAGACGTAAGACACCTAAAAAAACTCAGCAAGAGCCAATCAACGACATCTGCCGCAGTATCATGTGATGTAAATGCCTTTGCTACGTCTGATTCAAATGCACTAATCAACGAACTTAAAGCGCAAGGTCCTTCTTGTATCAACGAATTGTTCACGGCGACTTCCAGCGTGCAAGTAAGCGCCTTTGACTCAAATAATATGTACGCCGTTGCCAAACACGTAAAAGATTTGGCTAAAAACTACGGCGGTGGTGGCGATCAAGACATCGAAGGTATGTTTCTGTACCTACGCGCAGGCTTCTATTCTGCATTTTACAATGACGATTTATCACACGCTTCGTGGGTTGCACCAGCGGTAAAAGAAGCCATTGACGAGTTCGTTGCCAATGCGAACTTCTATCAAGACAACGATGCTCATGGTAAAACGCTTGGTGAAGTGATCATCGCGATGGACAGCTCTGAGCAACAAGACGCTTATTTACCTGTCGTAAAAGAATGGCTGAGTCGTTGGAACCAGAGTTATGCAAGCAAATGGAATATGCGTAGTGCGGTCAATGGTATTTTCACAATCCTATTCCGTGGACAGTGGAACAATAACTTCATAACACTCGTGCAGAATGACACAGAACTCGTCAACCTACTGAAAGACTTTTCTTTGAAAAGCTGGATGATAGACAGTGATTCTGAATACTTGATTGCTAATGCGGCGCGAGAGTTAGGCCGACTTAAACAATATACCAATGGCAATATTCAACCAGCAGTAAATAACGCGCTTACCGCTATTTTTGATTCATCTTATCAGTCATATGGCTTTGGCGACGCCGTTTGGTTAGGTGCAGCCGATACTGCAAGCTACCATGGCGATTGTAACGATTTTGGCATTTGTGGCTATAAAGAAGAGCTTGAATCACAAGTCCTCTCTCAAATTCACGTGTGTAGCCCAACGATTAAGATCCGCTCTCAAGAATTAACAGCGACTCAACAAGCGTCAGCGTGTGCCAAAATGGCAGCCGAAGAAACTTACTTCCATGACCGCTTAGAAACCAACAATCAAGCCGTAGCTGATGATAACAACAGCCAGCTTCAAGTAAATATATTCAACAGTTCAACGGACTATGGCAAGTATGCTGGTCATATTTTTGGCATAGATACCAACAATGGCGGCATGTACTTGGAAGGTGATCCGTCAAATCCAAGCAATGTCCCTAATTTTGTTGCCTATGAGGCCAGTTACGCAAATCCTGACCACTATGTTTGGAATTTAGAACACGAGTACGTTCATTATCTTGATGGCCGCTTTGACTTATATGGCGATTTCAATGCGCCAACCGAGGCAATTGTATGGTGGACAGAAGGTGTTGCCGAGTACGTTTCTAAACTCAATGACAATCAAGCGGCTATCGACACCATCAACGATGGTTCAACTTATACGCTAGGCGCAGTATTCGATACGACCTATGACGGCTTCGACCAAGATCGCATTTACCGCTGGGGCTATTTAGCTGTGCGCTTCATGTTTGAACGCCATTTTGACGAAGTAAAAGCGATGCTAGCAGAGACACGTACAGGCAATTGGAGCGCTTATAAAGCTCGAATGAACACGTGGGCAAGCAATTATGGCAGTGAGTTTACGACCTGGACCCAAGGGTTGACTAACGGTACTCCCGACAATGTAGCACCAACCGCCGCTGCTAATGGACCATATAGTGCTGAATTAAACACCGATATTAACTTCTCTAGTGCTGGTTCTTCAGATAGCGACGGCAACATCGTCAGCTATGATTGGAACTTTGGTGACGGTGGCTCAAGTACCGAGGCTAATCCTACCTACCAATACAGCACGGCTGGCTCATACACAGCAACCTTAACGGTTACTGACGACGGCGGATTAACAGCTACATCAAGTGCAGCGGTCACCATTACTGATAATTCGGGTAATGCACTACAAAACGGTGTGAGTTTAGCCATTGCTGGTGAGCAAGATTCTGAAACAGTCTATACATTGGCAGTGCCTGAAGACGCTTCAGAATTGTCGTTCAATATCACAGGTGGTACAGGTGACGCTGATATCTATGTGATGTACGGACAAGCACCAACGCGTACCGAGTATGACTGCCGTCCATATAAAACAGGTAACGAAGAAACCTGCACGATAACCACAGTTCAAGCAGGCACTTACTACGTGATGGTGAGAGGCTACAACAGCTACGAAACCAATTTACTAGCGAGTTACCGTACTGGTCAGGTACCTGATGCTTGTGCCACACAAGGTTCACGCACCAATGGTAGAGTAGAAGCAGATACACCAATTTGTTTAGGTAATTCTGGACCAATGTGGTTTAGCGTCGCGGATGTAAGTGGTCATTCAAGTATTGCTATCACTATGGGTAACGGTACGGGCAACTTCGACATTGAGTTTAGTAACGCTGGATGGCCTAATGGCTCGAACCACCACGATTCGTCTTACAATAGCGATAACAGTGAATGTGTTTACGTTGCTAACTTAAGTGAATATTGGGGCTACATTAAAATATCGGGTACAGGTGAAGGTGCGTCGATGGTAGTAGATTTCGATACAGCAGGATGTAGATAAGCCACAATAAATATGCTGGGGTTCAGTGAAGTGTTCGTCACCGCTTCATTGAGTGCCCCTGCACAACCTGATTCTATTATTCATGCCCACAAGTTCTTTGTGGGCATTCTATATTTGCACTCTCCAGTTTAGCTAGTACACTGACAATTATTAAACACGTTTCCTTAGCGGTTGTATTTTATGAATAAACTTCTATCAGCAGCGTTATTTAGCCTCGCTGTGGCTATCTGTTATTTTGGTTACCAACTTGCCCAAATAAGCAGCCAATTCGTACTGGTAGAACAAGCACTAGCGACCGTAGACAGACAACTCCCGCAGATCTTGCAAGAATCACAAGAAATTAGAAAACAAGTAGCAAGTACAACCCAAGTAGTTGAAGGTATTAGCCAACAGATCCCCGCGATATTGAATCAACTCGACCAAACCACCCAAACCCTCGCAGACTACGAAGGTCATGTACCAAGTGTGGTTGAACAGGTCGCATCAATAAATACCAATGTCGCACAATTCACCCCGCACATACCCGAATTGCTAGCATCCACTCGCCAAATGAGTAAGACCATAGACGATACCAATGAAACGATGAGGCAAATAACCCCGCTAGTTCCAGAAGTACTAGAAGAGGTTGCCACCACGCGAGAGGAGCTCCCCGGGTTATTGGATCGCGTTGATACATTAGTCGCTAACGCCAAAGATATTGGCAGTAAAACAACACAAGGTGCCGTTTCTGGTATATTTACGGGTATTCTAAGAGCGCCAGTAGATTTATTGGGTTCACTCGCTTCACCATTTACCCAGCAGTTCGACAAGAGTACCACCGAAGTACTCAAGGAAGAGGATTATTTTCAACTTAATCAAGCCATTGAACGAGCATGGCAGCTTGAGACTGATAACCAACCTGTAAGCTGGCAAACTAAAAACGATAACCGCGGCAATGTGACTATTGTAAAGCGCACTTCTGAAAATTGTTTTGTTGCCAGGATAAGTATTCAAGTCAAAAACAAGAAAAAGCGCAAAGCGGATACGCGCGAAATTGCGATGTGCCGCACTAAAAAAGGCACGTTTGAACCCAAGTAGCTTTATAAGCCGAGTTTCGCAGTAGATTAGAAAAGTGTTGCAAGTAGATAGTGATGACTTACCTACCTGCATAGTAACTAAGACTTATTAATGAAGTGATGGTGTGCGCTTAAACTGTGAACGCCTTCTACGATACACATTCACTAACGACAACATCAGTATTGCTGCAGCACTTAATGAACCACCACCTGAACCGCCAGCATCTTTAGTTTGATTGTTATTACCGTTGCCTGTATTGGTAGACCTAGACGCATCTAAAGGGTAGGCGTCAGTGCTATCAGGCACACCGTCATTGTCATCGTCAGTATCCGCGTTGTTACCAATACCGTCGTTGTCAGTATCAACCGATTCACTGGCATCTAACGGAAATGCATCGGCACTGTCTTCAACACCATCGTTGTCATCGTCGGTATCTGTATTATTGCCTATGCCATCGCTGTCGGTATCAAGCCATTCTGTGGCATCTAGTGGGAACGCGTCGTTTTCATCAAGTATGCCGTCGTTGTCATCATCAACATCCGCATTGTTGCCTACGCCATCCCAATCAGTATCCACTGACTCACTTGGGTCTTCTGGGAACTGATCCCATATATCATCAACACCGTCATTATCGTCGTCAGTATCAGCATTATTACCAATACCATCACCGTCAGTATCTTGGTATTCAGTTGGGTCATAAGGCAAATCATCAATAAGATCGACAACACCGTCACCATCGCTGTCAACTGTGCTTTCAACAAAGGCTATCGAGGTACCATTACTAAATTCAGTAACGTTACTTACACCGTCGTTATCAAGATCTAGCGCGGCATCTGCTGTATTTGTATGGTTCAATCCATTGATAATTTCGATGTCGTCTGGAATACCGTCATTGTCTTTATCGGTATCTATGCCATCAGCGATACCGTCGTTGTCGCGGTCAACCAGCATGATGTCATCTTTGCTTCCCCCCAATACAAACACATTGGTCATGACTAGGGTGTGGTAAGGATCGATAATGTTACCTACTACCAGTTTTAATGACGCCACGTGTGCTTCATTTAATGCAGGCAGGGTAATGCGTGAGTTTACGACAGTTTTCCAATCAGTTGCATGAGAGAGCTCCTCAACTTCAACCGCCAGCCACTCTCCTTGATAATTGATATAAGCCGACAGCAATCCATCTTGATAATAATTTTGATGAATGTCGAAACTTACCTCAAATGCCGTGCTTTCAGGTACGCCTTGACTGACGACATCATTGAGAGCAATGTCTAAAAATTGTACATAAGGCGAATAAGAGTCAACGACAGCCTGATGTGTAGCGCGTGAAAGATAAGCATTACCCATAAAGTAATTCTTATACTCAGCAAACACTTGAACATCGCTGCACGCTTCGTGATAAAGGCTTGGGATTTTAAGATTTACATTGGATGAACGATGAAAAATCGTCTCTTCACAAATTCCTGACCAAGACGTTACCAGATCTTGTGGATAACCAATCTGGGATGGTCCCTTCATGGTTGTCCAGCCTTCAATCTGCTCATCCCATACATGAAAAAATGTTGACAACCAAAGGCCTTCACCACTCATATTAATCTGTTCAATGATTGTATCGTCGTAGACAATCCCCTGCTCTGTAAAGGAGAAATCGCGCGTTTCAATTACGCCACTCGATGTTTCTGGATAGAGCCAAAAGTCATATATACCGAAGCGATTGCTGTCTACGACATTCCCATGAACGGTTAATTTGGCATCGTCTGACAAATACGAAGCACCATCTACTGAACCCATGTTTCCAGGACCGCTCAACCCTGAGCCTGATGTATACCACCCTGCCGGTATCTTATATTCACCAAGCTCTAATGATGTAGAGAACAACCACATGGTTTCGTCACCCAATATACTATTGGCTGATGCATTAATTGTTACTTTAGCGTTTGAACTACCATCAAGCGCGATGTCAACATTTTCAGTAACGCCATTCTCACTCAACGTATACGCATAGAGGTGATAATCATTACTGTATGTTGTGGTATCCCCATAAATCAAAGAATAGTTGAGTTTGAATTCATCACTCAACGACGACACGTAAAGCGGCTTACGCGTAAACAGGCCATTGTCAGTATCACCTGAAGTAGTCACAAAAAACTGCGCATGGCGGTCACTAGATGAAGGGTGTGCCAACTCTACAAACATACCTGAGCCTTGTAGCGATTCTACAGGTTTTTCGGCACCGGTATGGTCGATAAACGATGTTATTTGTAATTTATGATTAGCATCAGCAGATGACACGTCAACTTGCATATCTTGGCTTACATCTTCAAACGTTTGCGCAACCCAAGCAATTTTGTCACCCGTATCGATTACTGATGACAGCACGTAATTACCAGGTAAAACATAGTGTTCACCATTGTCATAGTATTCAGACAAGAACGACCCATTACCTTCAAGGTTATGCAACCAAACGCTTCTTGGGTACTCAGATGCTGTCCAGCCAAACTTGAATGCATCAAGATAAACAATCGGTAGCTTATATTCTTGCTTGCCCACCATTACAGAGAGCACATCATTATGAGTATAAGCTTCAGCATTTGCCAAATCGTTAACGTTGATAGTAACATTTACTTCGACTTCAATACTGCTATTGGCAGCTAAAGTGAAAGGGTTAGCTAAGTTGTGACTATACTGTGCAGCGCTCCCTAAATTATTAGTGAACGACGTCTGGATGGAAACTGCTTCACTCGACTGGTTGGTTAACGTTACAGTTTGACTAGCATTCCACTGTTCAAGGCTACGATCAATACGTCCCATCATTAGTTGATGCTTGGAGGTTAACACGACAGATTCTACGGCCTTCAACGCATTTACACGACCAGCACCTACTTTACTGTAAGGCATGGTTAACGGATCTGTCGTTGCCGCGATAATGGATTTGATCTCTTGACCATTCAGTGTAGGCTTTGCCTGCTTAACTAAAGCCGCAACGCCAGCAACATGCGGTGCCGCCATTGATGTACCGCTCATGCTAGCGACACTCTGCCCCGGAGCTAGTGAGTTTATTTGTCCGCCAGGTGCAACAACTTCTGGCTTTTGGAAGTTTTCGGTAAGTACAGGCCCTAATGAACTGAAAGAAGACAGAGTATCGTTCTTCTCTGTTGAGCCCACCGTTAATGCCATTTCAGCATTGCCTGGCGAACCAACGGTTTGGAACCCTGACTCCCCTTCATTACCCGCAGAAATTACGAATAAAGTGCCTGATGCAGACGCTTCATTAACCGCAATATTTAACGGGTCATCTATAGGCCCTGGTCCGCCAAGGCTCATATTCACAATGTCTACACCGTCATCGGTTGCAGGATCGCCGTCTGGGTCGACTGATGCTTCAATCGCCGCAAGAATAGCGTCATGCGGACAAGTATAATCACACACTTTGTAAGCATATAAGGATGCTGCTGGTGCGACCCCCGTCATACTACCATTAGCCGCAATAATTCCCGCAACGTGTGTACCATGACCATGAACATCCATCGGATCCGCATCGCCATCAAGGTAATCATAGCCACCGACTACCTTACAACCTTCACCAAAACAACCACCAAGATCGCTATGATTGTAGTCAATACCTGTATCAATAACGGCAACGGTTACCCCTTGACCCGTAATTGACTTGTCATTGGCATCTTTCATCGCCCAAACGTTATCAGCACCAATGCGCCCAACAGATTCCGCCAGATGTGGTACTTTATCATGCAATACATGTAGTTTTTTCACACCGCTGATCGCACGAAGCTTAGTTAACTCCTGCTCAGTCGTATTCACCACAATGCCGTTGTAGAGTTTTGAGAATCGACGTATAACGCTCGCATCAATCTTTTGATGTTCAATACGCGCAATTACATCTTGCTGTGCCACTTGGATTTTCTGCTGGGCACTTTTGGTGCTAAAAGCTTGTGTACCACGAGACTTTTTAGCAACACGATGCTGCTTATGCATACTTGCCGCTTCCATTTCCAACATAACGCGAATCGATGATGGCGAAGACTTTTTAGTTTTAGCAATGCTGTCTTGATAGGTAAGAAAGTATTTACTCTCGCTGGATTGCGGATTAACTATCGTTAAACCATGCTCAAGCACCTTTTGCTGATGTTTGTTCACAACAAACCCATCAGCATTGGCTGTACCAGATGCATTAACCGAAGTACTAACACCGATTAACGAAGCAATCACTAAGGAAAAATAACTGCGCGCGATTCGCATAAAAATCCTTTTAAAAAACTGGATAAAATAAAGGCAAGAATGTTAGCAAATTGAAAATGTATTAACAATTGGTTCAAGGTGGGTCATTCGCTTCCAGCCGAAAGGAACACAAAAAAACTTAAGAAAAGTATCGTAAAGTATTAAGATGAAAGATGATTGTATTTTGAAGAAATGGAAGTAACAATGATTCTAAAGGACAAGCAACTAGTCAATGCAAACTCACCAACCTCTATCGCAGGCCAACAACAAGAGCAAGATGTAGCATTTTACCTTCGACGAGCCTTCAAAGATCACGAACAAGTTCTAGTAATTAACGACTTTGGCTTTTCTCATAATGAAGAAAATGCACAAATAGACCACCTCATAATCTACCCGTTTGGTTTCATTCTGATTGAATCGAAAAGTATTAGTGGCGAAGTGAAAGTTAATAAACATGGAGAATGGACAAGAAGTGTTGGGCAAAAGTGGACTGGTATGGCATCTCCCATTAAACAAGTTGAATTGCAACAAAAACTCTTTAGAGAGTACCTATTCGAGCATCGCGCGAGTATTTTACCTAAGTTATTTGGCATACGGCAGCAATCTTTTGGCATGCGTTGTTGGCATAATCTATGTGCGGTTTCAAGTAATGCAATTATTGAGCGAGAATCAATGCCACAAGCAATTTCCAACCAAATCGTTAAATCGGAGTTCTTGGTAGATAAAGTAAACAATATAATGAATCTAAAGGGTAAAGTATTGAGTACATTGACGTTTGATACTCGTCCTGACTTTAGTAATAGTGAATTAAGTTCAATAGCGTCATTCTTACTTGATTCAATGCAACCAACTCACGACCCAAAAACACAAGATGCCTCACCAACAAATAACGCATTAAAATCAAGAATCGCGTGCAAAAAATGCGGTGAATCTAATAATCTCTCAGCCCAATATGGCCGTTACGGTTACTATGTAAGTTGCTCAACATGCGAGACCAATACATCAATGAAAATACCGTGTCCGCAATGTCAAAGTGCCAATACTAAAGTTGCAAAACGAAAAGCGATTTATTCTTTGAATTGTTTTGATTGTAGTAACTCTACGATCTTATTGGAGACTGGTTAATCGTTTCCTTTGCTAGTTATTCGTTCCAAAATCACCATAAAAACTATTTATAAATTTGAAGGTTAACTGAAAATGAACAAGTAACAATTATTACTATTTTGCGTTCAAATCATGCGTCATTCAGTGTATTGTCTGTAGAAAGCAAGGCAGCGGTAACTTCATTTAATGAATCAAACGGGTATATACGAACAACTTATCACCAATCTCATTTTAGGTCGCCTAAATAAAGATAAGTTTTACATTGGCGAAAGAGTTTTAGAGCAACCCGAAGCAGCCGTTTGGTTGTCTCGGTTCTTAAGTCGAATTATTGAATATGCGGTTAATTGCTTGCCAACTGGAGAAGATCAACTTCAACGTCAAATAGAGCTATCAAACCAGCTAATCTTGTGGCTTAAAGACAAACTACAGGAAGATGAGTTCTTCGACGAAAACTTGCTTGAAGGGCAAGGTAAAATACTTACCGCCCTATATGAAATTGAAAATCCAGTTGCTACAGATTTAAAGAAGTATGTCGAAGATATTTTCCCGTTAACAGGTTTGACTCAAAGTGAGTTGTTCTGTGGTAGTAATGCCGGCTTATCTTTGGAAAGCGAGCTAAGACGAGAAATTAGATCATCAGATACCATTTATTGGCTCGTATCGTTTATTAAGTGGGCTGGCATTCGTATCTTCCGTAATGAATTGGAAGAGTTCACTCGCAGTGGCAAACAGTTAAAAATCATCACTACATCATACATGGGTGCTACCGATGCTAAGGCGGTTGAGTTCTTAGCGTCACTGCCAAACACCGAAGTTAAGCTTAGCTACAATACGCAACGTGAGCGACTGCACGCTAAGAGTTACTTATTTTTGCGCAATACCGGCTTTAACACTGGTTATATTGGGTCATCTAATTTATCTCACTCCGCTTTGACTAGTGGCCTTGAGTGGAATTTAAAGATCACATCTCAAGAGATCCCTCATATTATTGAGCGCTCAGTAAATACATTTGAAACCTATTGGAATTCGAAAGAGTTTGAAATTTTTGATGGTAAGGTTGAAGCAAAAGAGAAGCTCAAGAGAGCATTAAAACAAGCTAGAATTGGGGACGGTATTAATGAACCTACCGCTCATTATTTTGAAATAAAGCCTTTTACTCATCAGCAAGAAATCTTAGAGCAGTTAGAGGTTGAACGTTCTTTACATCAACGATTTAAAAACTTAGTGGTAGCTGCAACTGGCACTGGTAAAACGTTAATCTCCGCTTTTGATTTTGCACGATTTATTAAAGACAAACCTGTTGCCAAATTTTTGTTTGTCGCCCACCGAGAAGAAATTCTTAAACAAGCTCGGTTAGCCTATAGAGGCGTACTTAAGAACTCTAATTTTGGGGAGTTGTGGGTTGGTAACTACAAGCCAGAAAGCTATGAGCAACTATTCGCATCGGTGCAGACACTAAATAACCAAATAGAAAACCTTTCACTATCTAGCGAGTACTTTGATTACATTGTAATTGATGAAGTGCATCACGTCGCAGCTAGCTCTTATCGCAGTATATTAAATAAATTCAGCCCGAGCATATTGCTTGGTTTAACAGCCACGCCAGAACGGCATGATGGAACCAATATACTTGATGATTTTTGTGGTGTCATAGCAGCAGAAATTCGCTTACCAGAAGCCATTAATCGTCGCCATTTATGTCCATTCCAATATTTCGGTGTAGATGATGATACAGACTTAAGTAGAGTGAGCTGGAATAAAGGCAGGTACGATATTTCGGCATTAACCAACTTATATACTCATAACCAGCAACGTGTAGATAAAATCTATCAAACAATCAATGAGCTTATTACTTCAGTTTCTAACATGAAAGCGTTGGCATTTTGCGTGAGTAGAGAACATGCTGAGTACATGTGCAAACAGTTCTTGCTAAGAGGTATCCCTTGCGATTTCTTAACTAGCGATAACAGCCACGATAGGGCTCAAAAACAGCAAGCATTGAGAAGCGGCAATATTAATGTTTTATTTGTGGTTGATATCTTTAATGAAGGTGTTGATATTCCAGAAGTTGACACCTTGTTGTTTTTACGACCGACAGAAAGCTTAACTATCTTCTTACAGCAACTGGGCCGTGGCTTGCGCCTAGCTGAAGATAAAGAAGTTTGTACGATTTTAGATTTTGTTGGTAATGCTAATGCAGAATATGACTTTGCTCATAAGTTTAGAGCGTTGGTAGGTAAAACCGACGCGGCAATAAGTGATGAGATTAAAAATGGCTTTCCGCACGCACCTTTAGGTTGTCGTATTGAGCTATCGAAACAAACAGAAGAGGTGGTACTTCGCAATATTAGGCAAGCAACACTTAATAAACAAAGGCTCATCGGCTTAATTCGCAACTTCTCTGAGCACTCAACTCTAGAAATGACATTGGCTAACTTTATTAAAGTGAACCCTCAAGTTGAACTAAAAGACATTTATAAAAAGTTTAGTTGGAGTGAGCTGTGTGCAGAAGCTGGAGTTTTGTCTTCATTCGATAATGATTTGATGCGTCATGTAGCCCGTATGGTTAGAACAAGATTATTAGTATGTGATGACCATCAATATCTGCAATATATCGAAACTGCAATGAGTAACGGATTCGAAATAAGTGATGCTAACTCAGCAAAGTATCAATTAATGTTGCATTACGACCTGTGGCAAAAGCCTGGAAAAGACCTTGATTTTAGTTCTTTAGAGCAAAGTCTTGGCAAGTTGAATCAAACTGAAGTTCGGGCTGAAATTAGTAATCTAGCAAACATGCTAGTCAATCGTATTCATCATAAGCAAGAATCAATGCCTATGATGGGCAGTCATCCTATAAAGCTTCACGCTAGATATGTCAGAGAGCAGATACTCGTTGGTTTTGGCGCAACCACATTTGAGAAGCAGCCAAATTCAAGAGAAGGCGTGTTTAACATTAAAGATCAAAATATTGAGCTGCTTTTTGTCACGCTTAATAAAAATGAAAAACAGTTTTCGCCAACTACCATGTATCACGATTATGCGATAAATGAAGATCTATTCCATTGGCAGAGTCAAAACTCAGCAAGGCCGGAGCACGGCAAAGGATTGGAATACGTAACCCACAAAGATAGAGCTAAGCGCTTGTTCTTATTCGTTCGCGAGCAATCTAAAGATGAACATGGAAAAACGATGGGGTTTGTTAACTTCGGCGAAGTTGAATATGTGTCGCACACAGGCAGCCAACCGATGAACATTACTTGGAAACTGCGTAATACTATGCCGGCATTTATGTGGAAACAGGCAGCTAAATTAGCGATGGCTTAACATTTATGGATAACAACTTATCATTTTATTCCGAGAACTCGGATTCGCTCGTATCTCAATACGATAGTGTTTCGTTTGCATCTGTTCACCGAGACTGGCTTAAGCATATACCAACATATGGCACGGTCTTGGATGTTGGAGCTGGCTCAGGCCGAGATGCTCGGTATTTATCTGTTCAAGGCTTAAAGGTTTATGCTGTTGAACCAGCATCGGCTTTAATGCAAACAGCCAAGAATAATTCTTTGGAACATGGTATTACTTGGTATCAAGATAGTTTGCCATGCTTAGAACAGGTTAAGGTGTTAGGCATTCAGTTTGATTTGATCTTATTAAGCGCAGTGTGGATGCACTTATCATTTGAAGAAAGATCTTTATCTATGAAAAATATGGCATCACTACTCAATGCTGGTGGCAAGTTAGTTATCACATTAAGGCATGGTGCATTTAGTGATGGGAGAACCGCATTTCCTGTAAGTGCTGAAGAAGTTTGTCAATTGTGTGAACAGAATGGTTTATCACTATTGCTAAAAACAGACTTGTTAGATGATCAATTAGGTCGTGATGATGTGGTTTGGCAGACCGTTATTTTGAGTAAATAAGATGTCGGATAAATAAATGGAAGCACTTTACAAACATCAAATTGATTTCATTTCTTACTTGCAGCGCTTGTTGCAAGAGGGTGACTTTTCTTCAACCTATAAGTTTGCATTTTTGCATGCTCTAGCTGATATCTGCGTTGAAAAAGATGTACCTAGTAACGGTCAGTTACCAATTTCGTTTGATGAGATTGTTGATAAGTTAATCCTTTTATATTGGCAGCATGCAAAGCCCTTTTTTCCTGAAACCGAACAACAGTTACAAGGCGGTATTTTGCTGCAAAACTCTGGAAAGCAAGCCAAGATCATTGCCGATATTATTGAGTTACAAAGTAATGGTGCTAGGAACCTAAGCCAAGCTAAGTCATCTCACTTTTGGCCGCAAATCTATCGCAATACCATGCGTACCTTAAAAGAAGGACCTCTTTGGCGACTGCAAATATTATCTAAACAAGAAGAATGCTACTTATTCCCACATATAAAGAGTCGCCCGTATATTGAGTTAAATACTGGTATTGCAGATTGTTTTCAACAGTTCCATGATTTAGTCGTTCAATTTTCAAGACAAGGATGGATAGAGAAAGTTTCAAATATACAGGAAAACCAGCAGGTAATAGGTCGAGCAGGAGAACTTTCAGAATTCTTATTTGGTACTTCACGAAGTTCGCTAAAACCAGCTTCAGAACTATTCAGAGAGATTCAAGTTGGCAATTGTTTCTACTGTCAAAAACCACTAAAAGGAACTGGCGAAGTCGACCATTTTATTCCATTTACCAAGTACAATAATGACTTGGGTCATAACTTTGTACTTGCCCACAGAGCGTGCAACAACAATAAACGTGATTACTTAGCTGCTCCAAAGCATAGAGAAAAATGGCAAGAACAAAACCTAGTTTTAAATGAAAAGCTAATAACAGATGAATTAACTAATCACTTTACCTGTGATGTAGAAAGAACGACTCATGTAGCGAACTGGGCTTACGGTATAGCAGAAAAGAATGGCAGTAAGTACTGGCTAGCAACTAGAGATGTATTTGTTTGACGTTCAAGATATTTAACCTTGTTCTTTTATTCCTTTCTGTTTCTGTGAGACCTTTAGGTAATCCGATGTTTTTATTGTTTTTCATTGCATTAAGTAAACACTAATGTGTGTTGATTCAATCTAAAAAATACAATTTTAGGTTAATTGCTATTATTTCCACCAAGTTTCTATCGCAAACCTTCATTTCTGTTTAACTAAATAAGGTTGAATCTCATTGAAGAAGTGGTTAATTTATGTACGTCCATCTTGATTATAAAAATATCAAAACTATAGGGATATATCTATGTACTTAAAGCAGTGCACTCAAATAATTGGAGTAATTTGTATTTTAAATGCACTTTTCTTTTCTATATCTATCAATGCAGAACCGTGGCCTAATATCCCTATTAAAGTCGAAGTTACAGTTGGCGAAAATCACTTCATTAGGAAACCTTTTGGGAATACAGGTAAAAACCATATTCTTAATAAACCTTTAGGCGTTGGTGAAGGAAGTGTAAATACAGCACTAGGAAAATTAAGTGCTGATGCAGAAAAAATTCTAAAGCCAGTTTTCGAGTCCATAGATCACCTCGGAACAGAGTTGAACCTACCAGATATGCAAGTTGATATTGAAGGCAATATTAGCAACCTGAGAGCAGCCATTGATAAAAACATGTCTCAATCAGAACTAGATGTGCGATTTTCCATAATACGTAGCAATAGCATCAATAAGTTAGGAGGCGCATTTCAGCAGATAGGACTTGCTGAAATGAATGCCATCAATGAGTTGAATAAATTACCTAGTGTAAAAGGTGATGATGTCGTTAGGGCATTAAGAAAAATACGTGAAGGAATCCAAGATGTCGCTAAAAAAGTTGTTAAGGACATTTCAGAACTCAAAGTTAATATTGATAGGGAGTTAACTAAAGCAAAAAGCGACTTAGACAGTGAGTTGACCCATGCCAAGAATGAAATGGATAACGGCTTAACTAAGCTTTACGCTAATAGTCGTCGAGAAACGGATCAATTCTTCATCAATCTAAAAACAGAATGGAATTATTTTGGCGCCACACTATGTGGCGAAAATCCTGAACGTAAAAAAATTCAGAGGCAATACGATCAGCGAAATATAAGTAAAAGTGAAAAAGAAAAACAATTAAAGAACTACAAGGAAACCGGAGAATGTTCATTCGGTGGTGACTCAGGTGGCGAAATAATGGTTAACGGCCAGAAGGTAAATGTTAACGACATAAAGTTAGAATCCGAAAGTGGCTCCCTTGATGAGGGTATGGCTTTTATGCGTAAGATCGAGATGCAAGAAATTATTGATTCCATGCCCTACTCATTTATTACTGGTTGGATTGCTAAAACGGCAAATAGTAGTGAAGATATGCCCAATTACGCGGGTATCATTCACTTTGAGACCATTGAACGAAATCCTGCTGGCGATAGACCTGTCACCCGGCTTGTACCAGTTAATAAAACGGTAACGGCAAAACCCGTTATACCTAATGATCAAACATTTGCAACCTTGTTTATCAAAGCTATCCAATGGACTGGAGATTTGATGATAAATTTAGAAAATGAAGAATATATAAAAGCAGATACTGAAGCTGTTCAAATGATGTTGAAAGGCGATGAAATGGTGTCTAAAGGTTTATTGTTCATCAACGGCCGTTATCAACAGATGGTAGAGTTGGACAGGCAATACTGGACAAAACCTGGTACAACCATACGCCGAGTTGATATTTATTCTAAGGAATTTAGCTTATTGCCTAGCTTGCCCGCTCTTACAGAAGAAGAAATTATTCAAAAAATGAAAGATAGTTTGGATAGTTTAAATCCTGAAGATAAAGCCAAAATGATTAAGAGCCTAGACATATGGATCAAAAAAAGTAGATAGATGCACCTATACTTAAAATGTTCGGAGTTTGATTAATAGAAAGGCTATATCTTCAAGATATGAGATATAACCCTTTGCATTTTATTGAGTATATTAAGAAAAACAATTCGAACATCAATAGAAAGCTGTCAACCAAATCATATACTTAGTTGTACTAGCTTAGTTTAGTTCTATAGATCCGTTACTGTTTAATACCAGAGGAATTCTCTCCTAAACCATAGCGTTTTCCTTATTTATTACTTAGAATCGAAGTGAAATATATGAAAAAGCCGCCCGCTGGTTTGAGCGATGACAGACGTAAGATTCACTTGGTCACTGTTACAGCAAACTACGCAAAACAACCAGAAATATAGGGGTCGGTGACTACTAAGACTCATTCCCACTTACATGAGACGATCAAAAAAGGCCTCGATTGAAGCCTTTTTTGAACTGAGAATTTAAATTACTCAATATTCTGGATCTGAATATGGAATTAAAACAATAACAAAAATAAAAACAATAAGTTGAAGCAATTAAACACTTAAATAATTAATTATGCCCACCAAATAGCCCACCACAAGTTTAATAATTCAATACCCAATAGATACCAATCTCTTTTAACTGAGCTAATGCTATATCAATTATACCAATTGTCACCATGGCAAATTCTATGCGTGCATTAAGATGAGAAACGTAAATAGCCAAATTCAACACAAACAATGAGAAGGCATTGGCAAAAACCTACTTACCAAGCCAAACTAAAAAGCCACCTAAAGCAATATTTAACAAGGCAAATAATGGGGAAGACATCCATCTGTGCTCTTTATCTTGTTCTATAGCTCTGGCATGAAGATTCACTGCTGTATTAATCAATATAGATATTTCATCCCCCTTTAAAGGTGAGCGTGATACCCTTTTTTTACCCTCTAAATCAAGCGAGGATAACTCCTCATCTGATAGGTCTCGCTGTTTATCTACATTATAAATTCTTTTATAACTTCTTCGCCATACCAAAGAAGCTTTGTCACCAGTTGTATCAAGCCTAAAAAATTCTGGGTGAGCCTCAAAAATCAACTTCCAATACTGACCATTCTTTTCTATTTGTCCCTCCCCAGATATGCGATGTGCCCAATTTTCATAAGATAATTTGTAAAATGGATAACTTCCCATAACTTGTATCGCAGCGATCACATCACCTAAACGATCTTCATTTTTTAGGTATGGCGAATTAGAGTTAATTGTCATTCTTTATCCTCTTCTAAATAAGAAATAACAGCTGTTTGATGAGATCTTTCAGGCAACTCGGAATTTGCCAGTATTGGGATTTTTATGGTTCCGCAAGCGTAAAAAACTTTTTCGAAGGCAGAAAGATCTTCTCTTTGCTTCTGATTCACATCGCAAATAATAGATAATGAGTACCATTTGGTATCAGAATCACAATCTAACAAATCGTGAATGGTTTTTACTGATTTACCTGTAGATAACACATCGCTGACTACAAAAATTTGCCTTTTCTCACTAATACGTTCTTTTAACTTTTCATTTATAGATTCAAAGTCATCATATGAATTTCGTTTAGTGTTGATGCCTACACAACAATTTCTAACACCAAGCGCAACACTCAACCTCGACGCCAAAATAGCTCCCCAAGTATCTATACCAACGATTATTGCTTCAGATGCATTTTCCATTGTAGTTTTAATCGCTAAAGACATCTCTCTTATTATTTTCGAATAAAGGTGGTTTTTTAATGAATTATTTGAGCCGTGATCAATAAGCTTTTGAATAGAAATCCAAGCTAACGATGACTGTTCAGAATTAGTACTAAAAATTCCGAATTCATACGCACTGCTCTCCCGTACGGCATTACTAATTTGTGCCTCTAATTTAGGACAGAATAGAGCATATCGCTCTGCTACTAGTTTTGAGGGTTCTTTTTTAACTGCTTCTTGCTTTTCCTCACGATCGGGAGCAATCGCAAGATCATCAGTACTGCCCAAGATCGAGACCCTTTTTGAATTTTCAGACAGCTTCATCCAGCTACCAACGAAGTCTGTCTGATTATGTCCCCTCATCTTGTATTCAAAAAGGGAACTTTTTAAGTTATTAACTTCCACGACCCTTGCGGAGGGGTTCAATTTAGACACGTGCTCGTTAGACTCGCTAGGAGGTAACACATTTAGTGTACCTACAGATGATATTGCTCTATTTATATCTCCTTCTGTAATCGAAAATTCAGGTCTATGTACATCTCCAGAGAACCAAATCAAATGCCCTTTGAGGTTTTCATTTTCTGAGAGACGCTGAATTAATCGAGAACCACAGCTCCAGAAATGTTTTGCATGGTAATCAGCTTTGCCTTCATCAAACGGGGCTTCATTAATTATTTCAGTACTTTCAACCGGGTGATGCGATGATACAACTAGATTATTCACTTCATTATGCCTGATTAATGAAGTTATATGGTCTAACTCTCCTACTTTTAGTTCCTTAGGCTCACCTTTTTTAGAATAGTCTCCCATTGAATCAAGAATTAGAACCCAAACTTCACCTCGATTATGAAGTTTAAAGCGGGCTCCTTCGAATTCTGGGTTATTATTTCCGTAATTATTTGCTAAAGATTCGAATGCATCTTGTATTCCACTTTCTCTAGATCTGTCGTGGTTTCCAACTGTCAAAAAAACATCTCGAGTATCAATTTCAAATGCTTTACAAATATGCTCAATTATCTTGTTTGCATGACTATAATTATCTGTCTTACAGCGGTTGACGATATCGCCGGTAATTTGAACCATTGATACTTTGCCACACTCTCTATAAACCGCATTTTTCAGGTTTGTAATGTACTCTTCAAAAAAGCCTTCACGAAGAATCTCTCCATGGCATGCAGGATCATCTATGTGGAGGTCTGATATATGTATAATCTGCATATTAACTCAACTTATATTCTAGTTTATCTACACAGTCTTTTAAGTAGACTAGACTTTCCAACACTGTATTTCCTAGTTTCGACTTTTCTGTAAATTTGCCAACTACGAAAGCCGCACATAAACTACCATTTAAAAACTTTGTATATGCAGAGAGTACCTTTACCTCCGTTCCGGCAATTAAAAAGTCACCAATATAAATGCAATTGCTATTTTGTATTGCTTCATGGAACTTAGCAGGTTCTAATAAATCATGCCTAGGTCCAAAATGATCTATTGGACATAACCTAACATTTTGAGAGCTCCGCAGTATTTCCCATATAGCAGCGGCTAAGGTAGCCCCTCTTAAGCTCGCAGAAACAATTGTAACGTTCTTTAGATGATTGCTTGAAATGAAGTCATATACTTTTTCTGCCAAAATCAAACTAACTAATTTAAAGAAAGTAGGATTAGATATAAAAGATGTAGCACTAAACTCACCAGGAGCTTTTAAAGGCGTTGATGATAAGACATGAGTTTCAACTGGCGTATATGAATCCTTAACGATTTTGTGAAGAAACTTACTTTCTAAACTATCGCACTCATTTCTTAGCTCAACATTATCTATTAAATTCCCCGCGAAGCCTATTGCGCAAGAATTTTCTACTTTGCTTTTGTTTATCCGACATTTAGAATCGACAAACTCAACTAAAGCATTAGCCTCATATTTTGAGAAGAAAACCACAGTTAATTCTTGATTATCATTCAAGTATGATTCGAGAAGATCTAATGCATGATCGTCTACATCAAAAATGCCGTCACAATTGATAGCAAAATAACTGCAAAAGGAAACTCTCTGCCTAATATATTCAACTAAGCTGTTAATGTGGGATTCTTTAAATGATGATATCAAGCCAGTGCTATTTTCACTCCACGTAAAATAGGTCGCTCTAACATATAGCTTGTCATTAGTGAAAAAACGTTCTTTACTGGCCATTATACCCATACCTCCTGCTTACCTGTAGGTAAAGAGAAAGTAATTCTTGTGCCTTTTATTGAGTATTTCCATTCTCTAATATAACCATTATCCCTTTCATTTAAGTTTGCTTTGGATATAACGTCAGGCAAAGTGTCGCATGCATCATTAAACGACTGAGCTTTCATTGTGCTTAAGAATCTGTCCCACATAGGTTTAGCCCAAACAATTTCTGCGCAGCCCGAAGCGATAGAAATGGTACCTTTAGATTTAATAACGGTTTCAATTGCCCTTTTAAGCCCAAAGTCATTTTCATTTAGAATGCAGCTTGTTATTACAGCAACTGTATCTGTATCAAACCTGCTATAGTCGTTACCTGAATTTTTTTGCCTTAGAGATTCTTTCATTCCAATCCCTATGTCGGAAACACTTATTGTTATTCTCTTATTTGATCTCTGGAGTCCCATAAAAGCAGAGGCTTTTCCCCATAGCAGTGAATTTACCGCTAATTCAGCGCAAGTTCTGGAGAGAATAAGAATGCTATCTCTGGAATCAGAAATCTTATCTTTAGAACTAAAAAGGGAAGCACACCTTCGAATAATGTCCTCTCTATAATGCTCTCGATGTATCATTTTCCATTTTGCTAAAGCAGATTGGCTAAAATAATCAGGCCTATTAACATCTAGTTCGTCAAACGACAAAACCTTTGAGTTAGGGTTTATTTTTCCTTCTTCAAAGCCACCCAATTCGAACGGCCACTCAAACAAATCATAATATTTAGCTACTTGGAAAAATCCTACATCAGATAAAAACCCCAAAGTTCTTGAATGCCAATTCAAGAGGACTTTTTGAGGCTTTTCTGTGAAATGGTGTACTCTATGAGCAATAGATAGGAAAAATGCTAGGGCAGCAATACTTATTCTATTATTTTGTACTAATCGGAGATCCCAAACGACATCTACTTTTCGATGTTTCAACCAGAGATCATTAAATTCTCTTAATCCTTGGGAAGATTTTTTATAAACAGATCCGACACCTTCTAAGCCGCCGACGTTTATTACAATTTTCGGGTATTCACTTGAATAATCCATTATTTTAGACATCTATTTTATATCCCTTAAAACTCGTTATATCTTATACACGAAAAACCTAAACATAACAATCTCATGAAAAATAAGAAATTAATTAAAAATAATTTGAAAAGATGTGTATTGGTATAGAGCCAATCAATGGAGTATTTAATGTGCCTTACTGATGTAAAACTCGCCATTGTCTATTCCAAGTTATACTATCTGAAGACAGCAAAAGGAATCTGCAACAACTAAAATTCACTACCATCGGCACTAAACTCTCAAAAAAGTTTCTATATGAAAACCTTGTAAACAAAATTGAGAAGGCCAGTAATTAGTTCGCCGAACAATTAAGCGTACGCATTTCTGAGGAGTAATTACATTGGGTTGGCATAAGCTAAACACCTAGCTAATATATCTCGCTCTCTATCTTGTAGCTTTATACCTAATAGTCCCGGAGTTAGTAAAGAATCTTCGAAAACACTTACCAGCTTTTCTTTCCACCAACTCTCATTTCTAATCTCAGAAATTTGTTGGGCTAGGTTTTGATTTAAAAAAGGCACTTCTCCCCAAACAACTCTAAATTCTGCAAAAGTGCGGTTTGCTTTTTTATAATCCCCAAAAGACCATATTGCACCAATAAAATAAGCCTTAGATAGTCCGTCCTCATATGCAAGCCTGTATAAATCAGCAACTTCCCGCGAAGGTGATAAATGACCGGACTCTAATTTAAACATATGAGGATAAAGATTGTTTGCGTCATTTAGAGCTTTTTCAAAATACGGCCTATGAGACTTAAATCCAGAATTAATATTTGCAAACTTCACTAACTCAGTAATTGACTTAAGCTTCTCTTGTTCGCTTTTATGCCCTACATAAACTTGAAACCCATCCAAAGTTGCAACCCCATCTTTCATTTCAACATCTTGAGCACTATGCTCTTCAGACTCTTTAATAAACTGCTGATAATGATTTATTAAAGACTTTGGAAAGTAACGAGCCGCTAAATTAATACCTTGGGAAGTGCTTAAAAGTTCTTGTTCTATTTTTTCTTTATAATATCTTTCAACTTTGATGACTTTCTCGGCACCTTCTATATGTCGAGATAGGGTAGTTGTTGGAACTGTCGTATAAAAGGGTATAAAGCCATCACAGCCCCAACTCTTAACCGTTTCAACAATATTTCTTTGCACTATATCATTTACATAAGTATTCGAATGGGCATAATGCTTACAACTGACAAGCCACCTAGTGGTTTTACTACCCTCAACTTGTTCTACCCCTAAATCAATTCCTCCATCTGGACCATTCGATACTGACTTAAACACGCTAAATTTTTTGACTTGTGAAAAAAATTCTTCACAAAACAACTCAAAATCATCAGGAAGGTTAGACTTCCCTAGAGGCGAATTTTTTACACTCTTATGATTAGCATTAGGTGAACATATTTCTCTAAAATCTAAAATTCCCAAAGCACCACCTATTACGATTTAATAACAACAAATATTAACTTAAAACCAGCTATGATAAATGAATTTGAAATTTATTTATCTCAGCCAAACAGGATCATGAAATGAAAGCTTCTTTTTCCTTCAAATATAGAGAGTAGAATCAAAACTGAATCAATAAATAAAATGAATTCCTTCCCTAGAAAAGTGAGGGAAAAATTCTTTTTTCTCACAAATATGGAGCCTAGAACCAAAACTGAATCAAGAAATAAAATGAGTCTCTTCTCTAAAAAAAGTGAGAGGAAAATCCCTTTTTCTCTCAAATATGAAGCGTAGAATCAAAACTGAATCAAGAAATCAGATGAATCCCTTCTCTAGAAAAAGTGAGAGGAAAATTCTTTTTCTCACAAATACGGAGCCTAGAATCAAAACTGAATCAAGAAATCAGATGAATTCCTTCTCTAGAAAAATGAGAGGAAAATTCTTTTTTCTCACAAATATGGAACCCAGAATCAAAACTGAATCAAGAAATCAGATGAATCCCTTCTCGAGAAAAATGAGAAGAAAAATTCCTTTTTCTTACAAATATGGAACCCAGAATCAAAACTGAATCAAGAAACCAGATGAATCCCTTCTCTAGAAAAATGAGAAGAAAAATTCCTTTTTCTTACAAATATGGAACCCAGAATCAAAACTGAATCAAGAAATCAGATGAATCCCTTCTCTAGAAAAAGTGAGAGGAAAATTCTTTTTCTCACAAATACGGAGCCTAGAATCAAAACTGAATCAAGAAATCAGATGAATCCCTTCTCTAGAAAAAGTGAGAGGAAAATTCTTTTTCTCACCAATACGGAGCCTAGAATCAAAACTGAATCAAGAAATCAGATGAATCCCTTCTCTAGAAAAAGTGAGAGGAAAATTCTTTTTCTCACAAATACGGAGCCTAGAATCAAAACTGAATCAATAAATCAAATGAATCCCTTCTCTAGAAAAATGAGAAGAAAATTTCTTTTTCATACAAATATGGAATCCATAAGCAAAACTGAATCAATAAATCGAATGAATCCTTTCTCTAGAAAAAGAGAAAGGAATACTTTTGATCTAAAAACTTATTTAAATAACTAAGCCCAATTGGGTATATAACCGGCTCTTGGGTGTTCAGGATCTGCTACTTTTATGAATTCACCTTCCATTGCAACTTTTATAACAGCAGAAGCCTGAGCTGCATTTTTACTTTCAATTCCAAAACGCTCGCATAAACTTGCGTTTTTCATACGTTCCCCACTTAAATACTTAATAACAGCATGCTGATAGCACGCCCGCACCCTCTCATCAACTGTCATTTTTGCAAAAGTTCTAGGAGCGAAGAGAGCCACTTTAAAAGAAGATTCTTCAGATTGAAACTTTGGAGGCGGCAATTGATATAACTCAATGCTCAAAATTACTTTATCAAGACCACTCCCTTGCTCCTCACATAGCTTCATCCTTCTCATCATTGACGCTAGAGCTTCGTTTCTCGATCGAGGTGGCAAATCAATCATTCGATCAATATTCATTAATGGGTTACCAGGATTAGTAATTTCTATGCGATCAGAGAATAGTTCAATTAAAGGTCCTGTCCCGCGAACAGTCATATCTTGATGAATAAGCGCATTCGCTATTAGTTCTCTTATCGCAATTTCAGGATATAGTAAATGCTCTTCTCTAAACGCTTTGCCAATGTGCTCATTTATTGGCAGTAAATTACTGATATATGAAATCAACCCCTCCAAACCATTTGCATATCCTTTTCTGCCGTCTTGTCGATGAGAGACTGTAGAAGCTCTGTTAGTTCCAGTGTACGCAACAAACCTTACTGCTTTTCTTGCAATTTCAGATTCAAACTCATTTAAGTCATAAGCAACAGTGATTGCCCCTAAATTAGTAATGTTCCAATAACCACTTACATCTTTTTTTATAAGATCATCAGCTTCTAAAAGTTCAATTATACCCTTGCGATTATCAGGAAGCGGTTGTTTAGTTAATTTAAAGTAAGCCGGATAATCCAAAAGCTCTAGCACTTCATCTTCTGAAACAAAAGGCTTTGCTACTTCCTTTTCCCAAGCATATGGACGCATATTCTGAATTAGCTTTGCAAAATATTCTGGATACTCATTTAATTTAGGAGTTGAACTACCGATTCTAACATAGGCAATGCTATCACTCGCCACAGGAGCATTAGTTGCCGCAGGAATTTCTAGAATAATAACGTCACCATCAGGGTGACTTACTTTTCGAAAAGATATAGCAATACTAGGCGAAAGTCTTTGAGCTAACCACAGTTCTAAAACTACATTTCCAACCGTTTTACTAGAAGGATCAAATGATGTTCCAACTACTTTATGTGAACCATCGTCAATGCCCCATAAAACATAAGCTCTTTCCTCATTGGCAATTCTAGCCGCATTTGAAAGAGCAGAACAAAGTTTAGCTATTAATTTAGGCTCACAATTATCCTTTTTAAATTCAACCAATGAATTTTCGGAAATATTAGACCTTAAATCGTCAACTAAAATAATATCCCTTTCTAACATCAATAATTCACTTAATAGCTATGATTTCAATAGGGGTACTTTAACACGGGCCGTTGATGATTCATTAGTAATATTACTATTAATTTAAAAATCTTATACTTTATCCAAGCCATTAAAACACGGGATTTTAACCAGAGCATAATACTCCGCTATCGATTTCCACATCAAAGCAGCTTGCTCTATAAATAGCTCGGTATCTTCAATTGCAGAACGCTTATAAGGTGAAAGAACCCCATTATGGCGATAATCGAACAACTCTGGGTACATGTGTTTCGCATTAGGGTGCCACCAACTCCAGTATGTATAACCATATTTTGCTATAACTTTCACAACTAAAGTTGTTAAATCATCATATATTGGTTGTGAGCGATTTTCTTTAATAAATGCCAATAATTTAAATGCTATTAGCAATTCATCATCTTTATTTCGCAATATTGCCAAGTGTTTAGCTGTATCATATATTGGCGTAGCTTTAAATTTCACTTGTTGCTTTGTTTTAATCTCGTACCAAGGTTGGTATTCATCATGCAGTTCAGCTTGATAAGGTATAAAACCAACATCAGGAACATTCATAGTTTTCCATTTAAAGAATATTTCAGACCATTTTTTCATATATTTTTACATCCAATAAATTAAATTACCCTAAACCGTTAAATCGACGTTATCTACAGTAAAGCAATACACTTTAGTCACCACGTAGCCCTATAAAATAAAGGGATTTTCCAGTCTACTGGTAAGACTGCTGACGACGCATAGGATTTCTGAAAAACTGTTTTTCCCCGCGGGCTTCGTACCCGTGGTATGAAGCAAACTTACTAGGGTCCCCTAATCTTGTTAACTCAATGATATTTTTAGCTTTATTACTAGTTTATCTTTATATTCATTACTCGTTTAGCATTGAAATTCTGGCTTTTACCAAAACCTTTTCAATCAATAAGTTAAATCTAGATTGGGACGTAACTTATAAACTGTCTCAAGTTATCCGAATAATGCTTTGTCACCAGCTACAAAAGTATCAACAAGATCCTGTTCATTGTTATCGAGATAATTGATCGTTGTTTCAGGATTACTATGATTTAACAACTGCTGTAATTCCTCTAGCGTAACCCCTGCTTGTTGTCTTAACCTCGAACCAGACTTTCTCAACGAATGTGTACCTAAATTAACACCACCTAAACGGCCATGAGCTCTACGCCACTTGATGACGTCTAATTCAACTTCACTCATCCAGCGCCACACCGTTTTACGACTTAAAGGACGTCTATTGCCACCGTACCGACTTTCGAATAAATAAATATCATTAGGAAATTTACGTCTCATTTCATCAAGCAATTTTATTGCATGAGGTGTTAAGGTAATCATTTTTCGTTTTTTAGTTTTACTCTCTACGATCGCAAACTCACCAGTGTCGAAAGCTTGATCTACTTGAACAGTTTTTATAGCTAGAAGGTCACTGTTCCTTAAAGCCCAAAGCGCGGTTAATTCTGCAATCCATCTAGCTTTTATTCCTCTATTACGTTCTAAGGCATTTAAAACAATCAGGAATTCATCACGATCTCTTGTGGAATGTACTCTAGGCATTAAATCTCATTTACCTCATTCAATAACCATATCAGAATTAATTACTTGCACTATTTCATTGGAAAGTTGAATAAACAAAGAAAACAAAGTTGCTGACTTTTCTGTGGTCAACTCTTCTATGTTTCCTGCTTGAGCAATTAAAGCTAATGTATTTATTTGCTCTGCTTTTTCACTGATTTTGTCTTTTAATACTAATGTTCTATTCATTTTCATTTTCTTCCTTTTCTGTTTATTAATTGCCAAGTTTTAGACTTTGATATGGTTATATATAAAGGCGTACGATTTTCGTAACACGGTAGTTAGTACATACAAACAATATAGAGCTTTAAAGTTAATGAGTTACTTTTTGTCCTTGTTACGGATTCCGTACCGACAAGTAACAGTTAAGTTAAAAATCGTAGCGATGTCGCCCCGATAATCGTAATGGCTCGTACCGAATTTCGTATTAGGAAATTTTTAAATACTGAAACTTCTTACTGGCATAATTGTTGGCTCTACATCCATTTCAAAGCCTAATATTTCATCGATCGGTTGCCAGGTTATAGCGTAATACTGAGGCATACCCTTACCCTCGAATATTCCTCCATATTTACTAACAATCAGTAAGTTTTTTGAAACCAATTCATTTTTTGCTGTTTGCAATGTTTCTTTCGATTTCCAACCTCTTTTGGACATTTGAGACCAAACAAAACATAATTTTCCGTTATTTCTACCGTTGTACTGCAGAGCAGCCTCATTGAGCAACCGTATGGAATTAGCTCCTAGAGAAATATAGTCAGGATGTTCTGCAACAACGTTTGGAATGCTAAAAAATCGCCCTTTTTGCCTGTGGCGCTTATTTTTCTCATACCCCATATTTCTGTACTTACGATGATTTAGTACTGTTAGCGTTGCTTTGGCGGTATATAAACCACAACAAATCAGACAATAGCCAGGAAACCGAGTTATTACCTAATTTAATCCTTGCTGGATGAAGCTCTTTCTTTTCCAAGCACCAGGTGTGAGACCTAGATAAAGAAGTGATTGTTTTTCGTTCTCTGTCTCGAACCAAACGATCTTTCTCCCCAAAAATGGCTAATAATTCTTTTCTTGTTTCAGAGGTAGGTGAAGTGTACTTACGTGTCATTATATATCCTCAAACATCAATTAATGATGTGGGCTATATTGAAATGTCTTTAAGCGTTTTCTAACCCCACTTTAAAGTAAAGTTAAAATGGGGTTGTTATTTCTAGTAGATAGTGTATCGGGTAGGATATTTATGAAAGTACAAAAAAAGAAAACAGATCCACAGTATTTTCCCAGTTAACAATTTTGTTCATTTTCTAAAGTAACAATTTATATGTATTAGAAAACTCTAGGGAATCAATTGCATTTAACTCAAACAAGTCATAAAAGTCATTACCTAAACTTGTAGTACAAACCCACGCAGGAGTAATTGCTCCAAGTCCCCATACAGTTTGTAACTTTAAATCTTTATCCCCCTGATATACAAAGTTAATATCTTTGAGTGCCTGCACTTCCTGTAAAATCCCCCATTGTTCTGGTGTTCCATCTTTTCCTAGAAGGTCATGAGATCTGCTGGAATTTCCTACCTGCTTGAAAATTGCTATTAAGCAAAGTTGCCTATATGTTAGCTTTTCAAATGTTTGAAGTAAGTAGCTTGCCCTACATACATCAATATCATTTCTAAAAGCCAAGTTAGCAAAAAAACAACCTGCATGTTTTACTTTTAATTCTTCATAAGCACTTTTACATTTCAACAATGTGCCTTCTAAGATATCTTCGGCATTACTTCGTCTAAAACCATTTTTTTCAAAAAAATCATCACTGCGGAGTGTGTCACCGGCGCACATTCTCTTATTAACAAGATCAATTGCAATTGCAGCCCCCGCTCCAATTCTTACTTCTTCATTTGGAGAAATAAAACTACCATGTATATCAGAACCAACCGTCGCAAAAACTTTACCTACAACATTTCCGAAACTCGCGCCAATCGCGGCACCTGCTGGGCCAGATGATAAAAACCCCAGAGCACCACCAATAGCGCTACCTGCTAAATCTCCACCACTATTAATTAACTTCTTTATTTTTTCATTATTTTGCTTATTCATATGCGCCTATGCAGTAAAAATATGATTCTTATCTTCACGAAAATATAATCTTGTCGTTACCTTTTACTAAATTAAGAGTTATTCAAAATGAGGTTAAAACCTAGGGAATTATCTGCCTCTATAAGTTTAAGATTCAATGTACTGGATTCACTAACTCGAGTACTAGCATTTATATCTACCCCAACCCAAGGTCCGAGAAAACAATTCATAGTAGATCCATTTACAAACACTTGCTCATCAGTTGATACAGTATCTTTCTTATATGCTGAAACCAACATTTCTCTAGTATCAGTTTTTTTTGAGACATAATGAGCCTGCTGACTAACATAGTTTTGAACAATTAGAGCGTAATCCAAACTTTCGGCTCTATCGATGTTCAGTTCACTTCTTGATATTTGGGTGACAAAATTCAAAGTCATCTCGCTAAGATTAACTGCAGCATACTTATTTCGTAATTGCCTAAATTCAAAACTACTTAGATCTACGTTAACATTAGATTTAACTAGCAATTTATGACCAAGAAGCTCATTTTTAAAGCCAACATTTGAATTGATATTGTGAGTTATGGTGCCATGAACTTCTGAAAGTATTTTTGTTAGGTTTGGGCCTGTATCTCCATTCTTTACTGAATATAAGATAAATTCTTCCTCATCTAAATTTTCTGCTCTTAAATCAACCTCAAGATTCATACTATTAGGCTGTTCTTCAACAATAAGCATAGCTTGTGCATTTGGGAAAAACGTTTTACTCATCTGCCCACCAACAATATTCAGATACAGTTGAATGTTTCTTCCAGGATTGCCCCATTCTTCATCTAGCAAATCTCTTACAACAAAAATATCAATATTTTTTGATTTTGCATAAGTTTCAGCTCCTTGCTGGTACCCCTTTGTAGTGAAAATTACTCCTTTTGAAGCATTTAAGTCCTCAATTGAAGCGGCAACTATGTCTACGGTCGTTCTTTCGACAGCCTTTTTCCAATATTTACATTCAATGATTGTTGTATAGCTATGAAATGATGTTGTTTGTGTAACCTTCACATCAATCTGTCTTGAAGCTCCAGACTTACCAACTTCTGTGACATCATGTTCAACTAATACATTTCCTTCTACCGAATACAAATCTTTGACAAAGAGCTCAAAATTTTTCCAGTCAAAAAGTTTATGAAGAAAGCCATTATTCATAATAATCCTTAAAAACTAATCTCGTCACATGAGACAAAAAGTGTCCATGCCAAACTTGTTCTGCCCAATCGCCTCAAAGGCAAATTATACGAACTTTTTAAAATAACTTAGGGCAGCGCCCCAAAAACTTTAGACTATACTGGTGGATGAAATACCAGTGACAATAAGAGAACTAACACGTGAAGTATCGCTAGGAATGCTAATTTAGGTTTTAGAACCCAGGTTGAAGCTACTGAAGTATTTTTTTCTATCACCTTATTACCCTCTTCCTTCGTCACATTCAAAGTTTGCTGTGCTGAATTGCACGGATGATTTGGTTCAGATTCTAGGCGCTGCTCCAGAGTACACGTTCCCCTAAACTATTCAAATTTATGCTAAAGTTTCACAAATACTTAAAGGAGCTTACTTTAAAAAGTCTCCTTTTACATTCATTTTTTCGCATTAGATTTAACTACTAATGCTCCTTTAAGAATCATACTGAAAGACTTTGATATAATTCGGCTTTCATCTGTTCTAGAAATTCAAAAGATAAAACATGCTTTGCATGCTTTCTGGTATTTTCGATATCTAAGCCCTCCTGGATAAACTTCTCAAGTTTCGCCTCACTGAACTTATGACCATACGCTTTCGCCCATAGTGTTAAGTCAATGTATTCAAATATTTTCTTTGAAAAAAGGAATTTGTATTTTTGGTCAAAATTGTACCTTTTAGGCTCCTTTACTTGTGTTTCGGTACGCAATTTCTCTAGTAAAATTTCCATCTCAGCTAATATTTCTTTATTGGTGGCTTGCTTTAAGCTAACCGCAACAAAAACCCCTTGAGGATCAACAAAGGAATAATCACCTATGTCCGTCTGGTGTACATCCTTGTTAATTGCCAGATTATCTTGAGAAAAAAAATTGCTCCTATTGATTCCATACTCTTTAAGTCGGCCAGCCATTCCTACTAGATCACCGACATGAATAGGCCTAACGTTATTTTCTTTATCACAATCAGATTCATTTGGATCTTTTGCATCATAATTTTCACCAAGACTCTTATTGAAGTAACTCTGTCTATCTGAATCTGACTTAAATAATTTGTCATTAAGGTCGGTATGTACCATTTTCCTCAGAGTCAATTCATCATAAACTTGCTGTAGATCGCCTGATCGAATATTTTCATAGCGTTCTGGAGAAAACCAAGAGGGAATTTCATTTTTTTTAGTTATATAGCCCATTCTAATTATTGATTACCTTTTCAAGTAAAGTTGAAACTTTTTGATGCGCTTCTTTTCTCTCTTCGAGGTAGTCATGACGATCGTAGATACCTTCGACACCCTTTAATTTATGATTTAAACATCGCTCTGCAACGTGCCCTGGAACACCTTGCGATGCAGCTAAGCTTCTAAACGTTCGGCGCAAATCATGTGGCGAAAATGGCTGCAAATCACCCATTAAGTTTGGTGGTTGTACTTTTCTTCCCGGTTCTCTTCCAAACATTGAAGAAATAGCTCGATTCAGTGTGTCATCTCCCATGTGAGGCTTTTTAGATGACCTCCTTGCCGGAAATACATATTCTGAACCACATGCCCTCATTTCCAGTTCATTTAGCCAAGTTAGGGCTTGTGTTGTTAAAGGAATGGTAATTGGCGCGCCAGTTTTACTTCTACCTTCAGGAAGATGCCAAAGAGCTTTGTCTAATTCAAATTCGCTCCATTTGGCACAGCAAAGCTCACTTTTTCGAACACCTAACGTTAAAAGTAATGCACACGCTAAATAGTTATCACGATTAAATTTTGCCGGGTATTGCTTAAAAACATTAAACACATTTGTAATTTCTTCGATCGTTAAATAACGATCACGGCTTTTCTCTACGCCACCAGCATCTGATACAGTAAATGCGCTAGCTGGATTGTGGGTATTTAAATCTAATTTAATGCCATGTCTGAATAGTTGCTTTAAGTACATTAATGCGTCATTTGCAATTGTTGGCCGATCATCAGAAATAACTTGGATGATTTTACGGATATCACGAGCATTAACCTGGTCAATTCTCATATCACCTATAAATGGCTTTATATCTTTTAAATATACTCGCTTAGGAATATTTGGATGTTTAAGGCGTTTAGCAATGTCATTCTCATACCAATCATTAAAAAGGTCATCGACTAGCTTGATCGATTGCCCTTTAATTCTCTTTCTAGCAACTAAAGGATCACCACCTAATTTAATTTCTCTCTTTTGAATTGCTGCTTCTGCTTTAGCATCTGCAAGAGAAAGATAAGGGTACTGGCCAAGCGTCATTTCTTTTCGCTTACCGTTAGCCGTATATCTAAGCATCCAATATGGAGTAGCACCTTTCCTTACCACAAAATATAAACCCGCTCCCACAGGATGCCTTTTAGGTTCACCTTTCGAATATGCCTGTATTTGCTTAGCCGTAACCATCCGCAACTGCCCACCAATCAATTTTATTATAGGATTTCAAATCCACCATCATGCCCACCAAAAATAGTACAATACTTGAGAACACATGAAAACACATGGGCACAAAAAAGCCCCGAAAAACGAGGCTTTATTTATAATTCAGAACGAATGCTGACACATGAAAAATTTATTCGATATTCTGGATCTGCTCCCTCATCTGCTCAATCAACACTTTGAGCTCAACAGCTGAATTAGTGATGTCAGCGTTGATTGATTTTGAGCCGAGGGTGTTAGCTTCGCGGTTGAATTCTTGCATCATGAAGTCGAGTCTTCGACCTTGGGCACCGCCTTTTTTCAGGATGCCGCGGGTTTCTTTTACGTGGCTGAATAGGCGATCGATTTCTTCATCAACATCCATCTTCTGTGCTAGCAGTACCAGTTCTTGTTCAACACGTGTTGAATCAAGTTCTATTTCAGCGTCTTTGAATTTTTCAAGAATGCGTTCGCGTTGCCAGTTAATGACTTCTGGCATGTGTGTTTTCACTTTTTCAGCTTCGGTTACAATGGCATCTAGGCGCTGTTCAATTAACGCTTTCATGTTTTGCCCTTCACTTGCACGCGCAGCAACAAAATCAGTTAACGCTTTATCAAACCCTGTTAGGATTTCTGCTTGAATAGCGTCCATATCAGCTTCTTCTGCTTCCATCACACCTGGCCAGCGCATGATTTCAACAGGGTTAATTTGGCTGTTGAGTGTTTGTTCGTTGATCCAGTTGGCATGTTCAAGTAATTGGTTAACCAAACCTTGATTAAGCGACAATTTGCCTTTTGCAGAAGGGTTTGGGTTGAAACGTAAGCCACACTCCACTTTCCCTCGGTTAAGTTGCTTACGAAAGCGTTCGCGTAATATCGGCTCGATGCTACGAAGTTGTTCAGGCAGACGGAAGTAGGTTTCTAAAAACCGTTGATTAACGCTGCGAATTTCCCAAACTGCGTTGCCCCAATCGCCCTTTACCTCGTGTCGAGCGAATGCCGTCATACTATGAATCATGTGTAAACCTTAGGTGTAATTTCCAATTATCAAGGATTATGCCTGAGCACAGGCCATCTCGCCAGCTTTCGTGTAAAAGAGTTATTTTGCTATCGGGTGTACTGCGTTAGTATATGTGGCGAAGTATTCAGTGAAATTAACATCATGCTAGAAGATAACTTGCGATCACAGGCGGAAAATGGTGATAAGAATGCCGCCGTACACTTGAGTCGGCTGTATTTTAAAGCCGGAAAGTTTGAGCAGCTCACCCACACCATTAAGCCTTTGTTGGCAGAGCAATATCCGCCAGCTTTGCTCGCACAAGTCGATTTTTTGATGCGTAAAGATCCCAATCAAGGTATTGGCTTGCTCTATGATTTAGCAGCTAAAAATGTTCCTCTGGCAAATTATAAAATGGCGATGTTGTTATATTTTCATCCCGAACTCACTTTGTCATTTCAAGATTACCTCGAACAGGCTTGTCAATTAAATGAGCAACCAGCGATTGTTGCGGCCATCAGTTTATTTTTTCAGTGCGGTCAGCCTGAAATGGCGGCATCGTTGTTGGCCAAACATCAATCGAGCGAGATGCTTGCGGCGCTACCCATTACGCAGTCGGTAGATTCACTCACGCAGCAAACACCCGACTTTTCGGTGCTCACACGCCCTGCATTTGAATCGTTTGCGATAAATACCGTCGCTAAGGAAATTGAATTGTTTACCATCGACAATTTCATTTCGTCATTTGATTGTCAGTGGTTGATACACCGAGCTGCCGATCATTTGAATAGGTCGCAAGTGGTAGACGGTGAATCTGGCATCAGCGAAGCGAGCGGTGTTCGTACCAATAGTGCAGCACAACTTTCACCCAACACCAACGACTGGATACTGCTCAATACTGAGGCAAAAATTGCAGGCATAACACGTGTGCCAATGACGTGTGGAGAATTGAGTAACGTACTTCATTATCAGTTAGGTGAAGAATATAAAGCTCATTATGATTTTTTTCACCCGAAAGATCCGGGGGCGGCATTAGCCAAACAAGATGGTGGTCAACGCTTTAAAACCGCACTGATTTACCTCAATGAGGTAGAAGCGGGTGGCGAAACTGCTTTTCCACGTTTGAATAAGCAGGTTTCTCCACAGCTTGGGCGATTGGTGGTGTTTCGTAATACCGACAACGAATATACTCCGCTGCCACACTCTTTGCACCAAGGGGTAACGGTAACCTCGGGCGAAAAGTGGCTGTTGTCTAAATGGTTACGACAAAGCGAAACCTCGTACAAGCCACTCTTGGTTGATCTAAACCTTTAACGAAGCCTGCCAACGCGCTTTGATGTGTTCGGCCACGCGAAATGCGTTAGCGTAAATGGTAAAGGTATAGGGCACACTACCGCCAGTGGGCATAAATGAACCGTCGGTCACATATAGGTTACTCACTTCATGTGCCTGACAATACTTATTGAGTACAGTGGTGTTGGGATCATCCCCAAATCGACAGCCCCCCGCCATCAAGTTGGTTGGCGGCGCACTGCTAACTGATGTTGAAATATTCACCGCGCCCATTTGTTCCAACAGCTTTGCGCCTTTTTCTGCAAGGTATTCACCCACCACAAGATCATGGTCATGGCTACCAATGCGCACTTTTGCCACAGGATCGCCCCATTTGTCGGTAACTTCATCATCAAGCGCCACAAAACAGTCGTCGGTTGGTAACCAGTCATTAAACACTTCAAACCGTAACGTTTTGTAGCTAGTAAACTCATGTAACATGCTTTGTTTCAGCTCTTCTCCCCAAAGCAATTCGCCGTTATCATCCCATTGAGTACCTTGCGCGCGAGCAATAGGGTTTTGATAGAACAGGAAATCAATTGTGCCACCTTTTGCCTTGCCCTTTTTATTGGCTCCCTCAAAGGTAACGTCATCAATCTCATACCAATCTTGTAATGCGCGATTAATGAATGGTCCCACTTGTTTCAGCGATGCTTGCTGCTGCTTGGGTAAGTTTTTCATGATGAAATCACCGCGTCCCGTGCCGCCAGCACTAAATACGAGATTTTTGCCCACCTGACCATTGTTATTGGCAAGGCCTTGTGGAAACTGTTCGCTCTTTGACGCAAGCAAGAGTCGAGACGTTTCGATCGCCTGACAGGCAACAACGTAAAGCTTCGCGCTAACCTGTTGCTTATTTCCTTGCTTGTCATAATAGTGAACGGCATTTACCTCGCCCTTGGCGTTAGAACCTAGGTAATACACTTTGGCATTATCAACTATGGTTAAATTGCCTGTCGCCATTGCGTGGTTAAGCAAGGCCGCACGACCACTCCCTTTCGCACCAGACGAACAGCCATAGCTGCTGCAATAGCCTGAATATTCACAACTATTTCGGCCCATAGCGGGCTGCGATAAAACCGCTCTTGGCACAGGAATACTATGAAAGCCAATCTCTTTGGCAGCTTGGTCAATCCAGCCTGACACCGCGTGCTCTGCCAACGGAGGATATGGAAAATCTGTTGAGCGCGGTTCTTGATGAGGGTGCGGAACTACTTTGCCTGACACGCCTACCACTTTTTCAACTATTGCGTAGTATGGTTCTAGTTCATCGTAACTAATTGGCCAATCAACAATATTGGCACCTTTAATAGCACCAAACTCTGATTTGAGTCGAAAATCTACTGGCTTTAAGCGATGAAAATAGCCACTCATGAAATTTGAAGAACCGCCTACAACACTGCCATTCCAAAAACTCCACCCAGATTCGCTCGTTGGTTCACCGTGCCAGTAAGTAGAGCCGTTGTCACGTTCATACAATTCTTCAATAACATGCTGTTCGTCGGCTAAGTCCGGGTTGTAAGAGTCGCGCAAACTAATCGCCAATTCGTCTTTATAAAACTCTTTCTCAGTTAACCACGGGCCTTTTTCCAGTACCAAAACTTTAGCACCTGCATTAGCGAGCGTATAAGCGACCGGCGATGCACCGGCACCACTACCTACAATACAAATGTCATATGTCATGCTTTGCGTACCTTTTTCTTAACTTTAATTGCGCTTGTTGGGGGAGTGTCGATATATGTGATAGCAATATTCTGTGCTTTCACTTTGCTACGTTTTGGCAATTCATAATAGCGCTTACCCTCTGGTGGTAATGGAAACCCCGGTTGATGCGCTAGCCACTTCCAGCCAATTCCATTGGGATTACCACCATAGCTAGGTGGTGCAAGCATTGCCTCAAATATATTGCTGAGCAGCATACTTAGCCAGTTTTCGCCAGCACGAGAGCGACTAATGGCGCGCAGTGTGCTTTCTTTTTCTTCCTGATTTAGGTCAAAAAATGGCTTTAACTGGTGCTTTTTCGTGTAGCCATTTAACCAACCTACGCCTTTATAAATAAAATCGATTTCATCTTGTGCCGTAGGTTGTTGATGTACCAAGTTATACAAGTATAACGTTGCCTGAATGTCTTTGGCGCTTGGTCCCGTGGCAGAAGCTGGTAGTAAGTGTAATAAAACCGCATCAAGTGTCGCCCAAGTTTCCTGCGTTATATCATGTTCAAACGCATTGATAGTTTTCGCTGAAATAGGCGTATGATGCAATGCACCAACGGCACTTATACCCGCAGCTGACTTTAACATACCACGTCGCGATATCTTCTTTTTCAGCCACGAAGGCGAGGTGTAATTTTCCGAAAAAAAGCTGTCCATCAGCGTCTCTCTATTTGGCAGTGTTTATATTAGCGGTTACAGGGGTGGTGATGGCAGGAGATGCTTGCCATTTATTCAAGAACGACAACCAAGCCTCGCGTGAGTATTGGCCATTCGTTAAGAAATCTGCGGTATCTTTTGAAAGCAACATTTTACCCTGACCCGTCGATACATACATGTGCGGGTACCCCAAAACAGGCGGTAAACCTTTCATGAATGCTTCATTTTCATTAGTGTCACTTACGTTAATTTTCAGTAGCACATACTTTTGATGCAACAGCTGATAAATATCAGGGTTCTCGGCCAAAAATGCGTCCATCTTATGGCACCAAGTACACCAATTGCCGCCAATTTCTATAATCACGTTACGTCCAGTTTCATTCGCTAACCGAATCGCATCGTTAGCATCAGCAAATGGATCTCGCGTATCGTCATACACTTTACTGAATAGCGGTAATGACGCGTTCAATTTATCTAAATCAACGTTTGCCCATGTGATTTGACTAAACAAGATCAATAGTGTCGCTAAGACTTTCATACTTTCCCCAAAATAGCTGTAAGGTACTTTATTGTTTTTCACTTCATAGCTAATGTGACCTAACCAAGGCGGAACATCTTTCAAGGTATCCGTTCACTTATCTTAGCGCAATGTAATCAATTATTCCCATTTGTCCTTTAAAATTAATTTGTTACTTAGCGATGTGGCGCCTATTTTTAGGGTTACATTGGCACCAGAGTTAGCTCGCTTCCCATTAATTAATCGACAGGGAATACTTTATTAACACCCTATAATTTTATGCATTCTAGGTGTCAAAATTGTCAACAACACACTATAATGCGGGTTTGATTTCAACTAATAGGAAACTAGCTCCATGCGTCCAAGTGGCAGAACCCCCGGTCAAATTCGTCCCGTCACCATTACTCGTCAATTTACAGCCCATGCTGAGGGATCTGTATTAATTGAATTCGGCGATACTAAGGTCATTTGTACAGCAACAGTTGAAGAAGGTGTACCACGTTTCTTAAAAGGTGAAGGAAAAGGTTGGATCACGGCGGAATATGGCATGCTTCCTCGTTCAACTCACACAAGAATGCGTCGTGAAGCTGCTAGTGGCAAGCAAAGTGGCCGTACACTTGAAATTTCACGCTTAATCGCGCGTTCATTACGTGCAGCGGTAGATTTAGCAGCACTTGGCGAAAATACCATTACCGTTGATTGTGACGTTATTCAAGCCGATGGTGGTACACGTACAGCATCAATCACAGGTGCTTGCGTGGCACTCGTTGATGCACTAAACCACATGCGCGCAAAAGAAATCATTAAAACAAATCCGTTAAAGCACATGATTGCGGCCGTTTCTGTGGGCATTTATCAAGGCACCGCAATTTCTGATCTAGAATATGTGGAAGACTCTGCTGCTGAAACTGACATGAACGTAGTAATGACAGAAACAGGCAAACTAATCGAAGTGCAAGGTACCGCAGAAGAAGAACCGTTTAGTTTTGAAGAAATGAACGAGATGATGATGTTGGCTAAAAACAGCATTAATGAATTGTTCGATGAGCAAAAGTCAGCATTAAACGCGTAAGGAAGAACAATGAAAGCTTACCAAAGAGAATTTATTGAATTTGCATTGGCAAAAGAAGTACTGAAATTTGGCGAATTCACATTAAAATCAGGGCGTACTAGCCCCTACTTTTTTAACGCTGGTTTGTTTAACACGGGTGGTGATTTAGCACGTTTAGGGCGATTTTACGCCGCCGCTCTTGCTGATTCAGGTATTGAATTTGATTTGTTGTTTGGCCCTGCCTACAAAGGTATCCCTATCGCAACAACGACAGCGGTTGCTTTATTTGACCATCATGATATCGACACGCCTTATTGTTTCAATCGAAAAGAAGCAAAAACACATGGTGAAGGCGGTAACTTAGTCGGTTCACCACTGGCTGGTAAGGTAATGCTAGTTGATGACGTGATCACGGCAGGCACAGCTATTCGTGAGTCAATGGAATTGATTCAAGCGCATAATGCTGAATTGTCTGGTGTACTGATTGCGTTAGACCGTCAAGAAAAAGGTAAAGGTGAGTTATCTGCCATTCAAGAAGTTGAGCGTGATTTTGGTACGAAAGTTATCTCAATCGTTACTCTTGGCGATTTAATCAGCTATTTGGAAGATAAGCCTGAAATGGCCGACAACCTAGTTAAAGTTCGTCAATATCGAGAAGATTACGGTATCTAATCGCGCTGTCAGCGTATTACACATACCATAGGTGAAAAAAAACGTCTGCTTGCAGACGTTTTTTTATGCGGTTAATTCAAACTGATTACGTGGCGGCTTTTCATAGGCGTGATTTATATCCGCGTAAAAATTCTCGATGCGAATTGCCCGTAAATCAATATCTACTGAGCGGCTAGGCGCGATTGCTTCTTGCGAAGCCAACGTATCATTAATAAGCTGGTCAAAATCTCTATCGTCGCGATCGTTGGCGCTTTCAGCCGAAAACGTTCCACGCGTACTCGCGCTTACGCCCGTTTCATTGTTGTCTTCTTGTGCAACTTCATTTGCCTCATTCAACAATTGCGATTGGGCACGGGCGATTTGCTGGGCTGCGGCATTAGCTATGCGCATATCTTGAATCGAGGGATTTGCAGGAGCCAGCGCTGCGTTGTAGACCTTCTGCATCTTAGCGATTGTCGCTCTTGGATTTCCGTCAATAGGTTCAAGGTCTACTGAAACTTCACCTTCTACCGCGTATTTTTTGCCATCAGGGCCTACTTCAAAAGAATAGCTCGGTGAACCCGTATATGGGCCGCCCGCAGTAGCATGTGCTAATTCATGGGAGCGAACCTCGCGATCACGCAGTTGCAATTCTTTAATAGTTTGCTGTTCTGCAAATTCCTTAATACGATCTTGCGCTGTCCCTTCATTAACTTGAGCAGAATCATTAGTCTCGCTCTCGCCGTCTGCACTAACAGATTGTCTGCTATTCTCTGGAGAATCGTTTACATTCTCATCATTGTCTTGAGCTTGTTGCTGCGGTGAGTCTTGATGATCGTGTTGCTCAGTGATCGTACTGTTGTCTAATTTAGCTTGTTCTTTCAAACTCGCAAAATCGATTTGCTCATTAAATTGAGCAGGTGTTTTTGCACGTTCACGTTCAGAGGCAACACCTTTCTCAGCCGCAGACTGATTAAGTGGTGTCGTTTGGGTGATAACTTCACGCTGATGGTTTTCCCGACGCAGTGATTCGGTCTGCGGATTGAATACCGTAGCCGTTGGTAGCATTGTCGGTAGTGGCGTGATGTTCATGGTACTAACCTACAGTTAAACCGTAACGTCGAGTAATGATCCTACCATCTCGTCCGCCGTCTCAATGACTTTTGCAGACGCTTTTGCTTGAAACTCAGCTACTTTGAGATCGACAATTTCCTGATTTAAATCAGATAAATCGCCCGATTTAGTATTTTGCTCTATGGTTTCGTCGTTAATTCCTTGGCCAATAGCAAAATCTTCAGCAGTGATCGAGGTCTTCTCAACAATACTTGCTGCCGCTTGAGTGGCGCGTTCAGTCGCGTTTTGAAACCCTTCCACACCTGCATTAAAAGCAGAGTTTATTTCCATTTTCAGCTCCTTTAATATCAACGTAAAGCGGCATCATGATACTCGTTTAAGCATTCAAAATCCGCCCACACAACTTTAGATATTAACACATACCTATTGACTAATTATTAACCAACAAGCGGAAAATGTAAACCCTCCAAGCTAACTATAATGCCGTGTTAGCCAGTTACGCAGTGCTTTTACGAACAATTCAAAATGAGAAATAAATGGCGCATGAGACGCCGCATCGAACACGATTTTCTCACTTTGTGGTATCAATTCATCGATGTGCGCTATCGCACGCTGTGGTACCAAGCTGTCCAATTTGCCGTACATCCGAAAATATGGCACTTCAATGCTGTTAAGTTCATCACGCAAGTCTACCGTTTCAAGCAGGCCCAATGATTCATCCAGTGTTGTTTTACTTGGCATGTCGAACTGCATGATGAGATCGCGTATCACTTTAATATCTTGACGTATGTGAGGGCTACCCATTGCCTGTATTTTCAAGAAGTTATCAATAGTCCTTTGCGTATCTTGTGAAAGTTGACGATGAAATAAACTGAGCACATCAGGCTTAATGCCAGGCCACTGGTCAGACTCAACAAAATAAGGGCTACTTGCAACGGCTACCACCCCTTTTACTTTTTCTGGGTGTGCTAGCGCGAGATTAGTTGCCACCAATCCCCCTAATGACCAACCTACAATAACCGCAGGCTTTTCTATGATTTGGCTTACGAGCTCAGTAACACGATCTAAAGAATAAGGTGAAATGGTATGGCCAACATTGGTACCAAAACCCGGTAAATCAACAGTAATCACTTGAAATTGGTCAGATAGCGCCTGTGCTGTTGGTTGCCAAATGCCAGCATTTAATCCCCATCCATGAATAAATACTAGCGACGTACCACTGCCCTGACTCGAAAAATTTAAAAGATGTGCCATGCTTTGCTATTGCGAATTCAAAAGCACATATTTTACCCAAATGGCCTATTAAAAGGAACGAATAGCCATGAATTTGATTAACACATTAAGAAATTATGCTGATAAAGTCCCACACATTGTCGAGCGCCATCTATTAGCACTCTCCCGTTGTGATTTGTGTCGTCAAGATGTGTCGCAATTTCATCTGTTATGCGAGCACTGTTATCAAGATCTACCCAAATTTAACTACCCCAATTTATCTAACAATCTTTTGAATTGGCCTAAGATTAGATCTGCCATTTCCCACAAACACATTGACCACTTATACGTTGTGTCTCCCTATATGTGGCCATTTGATCATTGGCTGAAACAACTCAAATATAACCAGCGCTTTGAATTTGCAAAGCTACTTGGCCAATTGCTTTATCGGCAATGGCATACCGACATTTGCCAAATCACCCCACCAAAAGTGAACGACAGCATTTTGCATGTGCCCATTCCAATTCATCCAAAACGCTGGAGTAAGCGCGGCTATAATCAAAGTCATCTCATCGCAAAGCAATTTTGTCGCCTTGGCAACTTGCAATATAGCAATCGTTTTCTTATACGTGTTCATCATCAAGCTTCGCAAGTAGGACAAGACGGTGCCGCGCGCAGACGTCAGCTAAGCGGAGCTTTTGCGCTTAATGAGCTCGACGCAACCATGCCTGAGTCTGTGGTCATTATTGACGACGTGGTCACAACGGGCACTACAATCAACGAAGTCGCAAAATTATTGAAAAAGAATGGCGTAAAACAGGTAGGGGTTATTGCGATAGCATTGGCACTACCGCAATAATCGCATTAAGGCATAGTTAGCGCAGCTAGCCTCCAGATGCGCTAAATGCTTTGGCAAAGAACAAGCTATTGGCGAGTAATTTCGAACTACCGGCCCAATAGCCACGAAACGCTAAAACATCGGTAGTAGCAATAACTCGTCCTCTACCAAGGTTATGCGCAACTATTGCCGCATTGTTAGCGATTTTATTCACCAGATTTTTATCAGTGTATCCACTTAATAGAGGCTCTCTTGCATACCGCGCCACTGAAATAAATGGCTGCTCGGGCGCTTTGATGATCAATGTGCTATTTCGAAACAGAGGTAAGTTCGTATTACTATAGCCAAAACTAAGAGGATGTGAGGTATCTAATTGCCCTTGGAATATTGCCCCAGCAATACGCTTACGTGCCGATAAACCTTCTTTATCTTGATAACTTAAATTACTTACATCAAACAGTTCATCAAGATGTTCTTTAGAAACAAAGTCAGCTTTCAAGAATTCTGTGTCCGCTAACCATTTGGCCGCACGCTTTTGGCCAAATATAACACCACCTTGTTTCACCCATGTTTTGATATCTTCTACGAGCCCTTTGCTAAACTGCTTGTAGCTTCCATCTACCATGATGATATGCGTGTAGTCTGTCAATTTCACTCGACTCAATCTATTCTGTTCAACAACCGTCACAGGTATGTGAAGCTGTGCATCTAAGTAAAATAAGACATCTGCTGCCTCATATTGGGAGCTTCCTTTACCGCCCACTAATAACACTTTGACTGGGTCGATCGGCGCGAATGCACTACTCCCTAAATCAATACCAGCAACAGTTAACCCAGTACTTACACTGTGCATAGCAATCTGATGAATATTGGCATAGTTTTCAATTAACACGCGCCAACCATCATTTGTTTGCGATGCGGCAGGTATCATAATACTGCCAGCAGGAAATAATCGCTGCTGCCCTTGTATTTGGGTCGTAAACGATTTAGTCGCAACTTTCGCTTTTATCCCCTCAGACAACAAGGCATTGAGTAGGCGCGGCGCACGATAATCAAACCATTCAAATACATAAGCATAGGCTGTGGTATCGATTGACTGGGAAAAGCTACGTGGCTGTTGCCACACGTTGTCTGCTAGCTTTAGTCCCCACGTACGGCTAACTTCGTGAAATTCAATGTTCATTGCTAAAGGTAATGTCCAACCCGACACATCATAGAAGGTGTTATCTCTGAAGTTGGTACCTTGGTCAAACAAGGCCTTAATGACACGATATTTCTTCTGCTCCAACGGCACGTAATAGCTTGTGTTTGCAGGGTAAATGCGGCCGTTCAGTCGAAAATCTTCCGATAGTGGATATACATTAATTTGATGTTGTCTCAGCTTTTGCAAAAACATTTGCATGCGATACTGATCTTGATCACTTGCCAGTAAATAGCCTTCAAAATTTTCTTTACTCGCTAGCGCTAATGACTCTTTGTCAAACTTCTCTCGGTAAGCGAAGAATTCAGCTTTGTTTTTCCAAGCACCTTCAATAGTTGAAAATGACGTTAGTACCTGATTCTTAATACCGTACTCAAATGTTAATAAGCCATTGATTGTATCTTGTTGCAAACCTCGGCTACTCGCTTGTTCAAACAACACGCCAACACCGCCATTAATATCAGGGTACGTTGAGCCTTTGCCGTAATAAAAATCATCGAAACTTTCTTGGCTGTAATACAATCGATTGTCGGCATCTAATGCTTTTGCGTGGTATGTCGCAAGTTTACGCGTTAGCATTTGGTTGTCTTCTGGTGTGAACGGGTGGGTACGTGACGGAATCCCAGGTTGGAAAAAATAAGTGCTATTAGCGCCCATTTCATGGAAATCACCTAATACATGGGGTTGGTATTGATGAAAAAACGTCATGCGGTTCTGTGTTTCACGTTGAGACAGCAATAACCAATCTCGGTTTAAATCAAAACCAAAATGATTAGTACGCCCCGTGCGCCAATCTTGATGATGTTCAATATGATTTGGATCGCTGTTCGGTGCTACGCCTCGATGTGTATTCACCCAAGTCGTGAATCGATCCATGCCATCAGGGTTGATGCTTGGTTCCAACACAATGATAGTGTCTTCAAGCATTTTTAATACTTGTTCATTTTGACTCGCAACAAGGTGATATGCCACGGCTAGCGATGCATTGCTGCCGCTAATTTCGTCACCATGTACGCTATAGCCTAGCCATACTACGAGCGGTTGCTTATTTGAAGCTGATTGTGTTTTGTTGTTATTTGCTAAGAGTTGATCAATGTTGGTTAAATTATTGGGGTGTGAAATTGTCACCAAAATTTGTCGGCGCATTTCATTCGTCATGCCCATTTCGGTTAACAAAACGCGATCAGAACTTTGAGATAACACTTCAAAATAACGCAAAAGCTGATCATGGCGAATATGACGTTCCCCCAAACCAAAGCTAAATAGGTCTTCTGGTTTAGCAATTGACTCATCATAGACATGGTTTGCAGGTAAATACTCAGTAACATCTGCAGCATTCGCTGAGAGGCTTGTCCCCATCAAAAATACGAGAAAAATTAAAAATCGATTCAACATGTTATTGTCCTACTTGTACATATACACAACATAGCAAACTCTATAAATAGCATCTAGCACAGTCGTCGTGCGATAGTACTTTTTTATCTCTTTTTTGTCTCTATTTTACTATCTTTGCCTAATTTTGATTTGAGCGCACAATCAGGTAGCACAATCTGACGAAGCAGAGTAAAATAATATACCTGAGTAAATTACTCAGGTATATCAAAGCAAATTTAATGTAGGTTGAATATTCATGACTATGATCACTATTTCAGAATCGGCACAGGAGCACTTTGCCAAACTGCTTTCACAACAAGGAGAAGGCACGAATATCCGCGTGTTTGTTGTTAATCCTGGTACTGCCAGCGCTGAATGTGGTGTGTCTTATTGTCCAGCCGACGCTGTAGAGCCAGAAGATATCGAAATCAAGTTTGAACAATTTTCGGCATTTATCGACGCTGACAGCAAGCCATTTTTGGAAGAAGCGGAAATTGACTTTGTGACCGACCAAATGGGTTCGCAATTAACGCTTAAGGCACCCAATGCTAAGCTACGCAAAGTCGCTGACGATGCACCATTATTCGATCGCGTTGACTATTTCATTAAAGCAGAAGTTAATCCGCAGTTAGCGGGGCACGGCGGCGAGTGTACATTGATGGAAATCACCGACGATGGTTTTGCAGTGCTGCAATTTGGTGGCGGCTGTAACGGCTGTAGTCAGATTGATGTAACGGTTAAAGACGGTATTGAACGTCAATTGCTTGAAATCATGGGTGATGAAATAAAAGGTGTTCGTGATATGACAGAACATCAGCGCGGCGAGCACTCTTACTTCTAAAATTGCTTGTGCGTATACTTGAATACCTAGGCCAAGACCCTCAACGCAGCATGAAGCGTTTTATGATAGGTCTTGGCTTTTTCATTTGCGGATTAGTATTTGTTTATATTGGCTATGTAGGTTCGCACGAATGGCAAATTCTCGGGCTTGCCCTCATCGGCATTGGCATAGCTTTGGCTGTTTGGGGTTACCTTGGTATTTTCGCTAACCGGCTATACCACATGCTTAATCGACCGCCCGCCAAACATAACGATTGAAATGCCACCCTAAGCTTACTCCTCGCAACAACATAAACACAGTAAATGCGGCCCATAATCCATGATTGCCAAATATCTGTAACACATACCACACGGGAAAGAACCCTAAGAATGTCGAAATAATCATGCTATTACGCACAACCTTAGCATTCATCATGCCCACATATATGCCATCAAACAAGTAGCACCAACAGGCAAAAATAGGCATTAGTATTAACCAAATTACATAGGTTTCAGCAAAAGCTATGACACTGGGAATATCGGATATTAGCCGTATCAGTTCTTGGTCAAACAGAGAAAATAAGAGCGTATAAGCTAGGGCAAAGATTAAGTTCCACTGCAATGCGACTTTAATTGTTTCCCGAAAATCTCGTTTATTTTTGCTGCCATGTGCCTTACCCACCATGGCTTCAGCTGCGTTAGCAATACCATCTAAACCAAAAGAAACCAACAACAAAAAGTTCATCAAAATCGCATTAGCAGCTACTATTTCATCGCCTAGACGCGCCCCTTGGAACGTCATGAAAACAAAACAAATTTCTAAACACAGTGTACGAATCAAAATATCGCGGTTTAGGCTGAAATAACGAACCAACTCGCTTTTTTGGATTAGCTGGGCAATTGCTTGTGATTTAGTTTGCCATATACACTTAACTGGCGAACGAAACTGACTAAAAACCACTAACAGCCCCATCAGTAGCCCCGTATACTCCGCAATGAGTGTTGCGAGTGCGACACCTTGTACTTTCCAGCCGAGTACAACAACAAAAAGCAGATCAAGTGCTAGGTTTACACTATTAGTGATAATCAAGATCCACATGACCGATTTTGCTTTATGATGACCGAGTAGCCAGCCTAGTATCACTAAGTTACTTAAGGCCGCGGGAATACCCCATACTCGCACTTCACTGTATTGACGCGCATATAGTTGTACCTGTTCAGAGCCGCCTGCAAGTAGCAAAGCCGCATCAATGTATGGCATTTGAAAAATGATCATCAACAGACCGAGCGAAAATGAAACGACTAAACCACGACTCAATACCATTAAGCTTTCAGAAAAATCGCCACGCCCGTAGGCTTGCGCTGCTAACCCCGTAGTCGACATGCGTAAGAAACCACATAACCACGTTACAAAGGTGATAACCATGGCGCCAACACTACTACCGCCAAGATAGTATGCGTGATCAAGATGACCTATTACCGCTGTATCCACTAGCCCCAACAAGGGGACAGTAATATTCGATAGCATCATCGGAATAGCGAGGATGAATAGTTGGCGTTGGTAAGAGGCAGGTCGCACGTTCAATGTCCGGTTAAAATTAAGCTCGCAAGGGTATATGAGCCTAGCACAAACTCATATAACCTAAAGCCATTAAAATTTCATATCTTATAGGTTTATTGAGAAATAGGTATTTATATTATTGCACAGTTGTAATATCATTTTACATTGTGAAACATTTAGTTGATTAATAATTAACTTAAAGTTTTGAGCCGACATTTAGCTCCAATAAATAATAAATTCTCGATGAGATATAAAGGAAAACAAATGTATAGTTTCAAGTCATTTATAGTTGTTCTTCTGTTGACTTTTTCTACATCAGCCAAAGCAACTTTAGTTGATGACACCACCTACTTTACTGATACAACCTCAGGTGTTGAATGGTTAAAGCTAGACCATACCGTTGGTTATTCATATTACGATATCATTACAAATCAATTAGGTAGCGGCGGTGACTTTGAAGGGTGGTCTGTTGCGTCATTTGATCTTATGTATGATTTGCTTGATAACGCAGGAGGTGCTTCGGAATATCGCGACCATGCAAGTCCATATACTGACGTTAACGCGGTTACTACGTTACAGAGCCTATTTGGGTTAACTCGTGGAAACGTGTCTTGGATGCATGTACTTGATAATAAGCCCGGTGGCGTTACATCAGGCATTCGCTTATTTGATAATGGCCGCGTAATTAGCAACTACGACAATTTTTCTACGGCAACTGCGCAATATACATTTATCGGAACTGCGTTGTTTAGAAAAAGCGAGACTATTCAAGCCAGTTTTACTAGGATACCTGAGCCTTCAACTATCGCCTTGATGGTATTGGTTGCGTTCGGTGTAATTTCTATGCGTCAAAAGAAGCAACTAGCTAAATAAGTAGTACCTACTTGCTCTAAGAGCGGCACACACTAACTACTGCCGCTTTTGCGCACCCACTACAATATCATCTCTTTCTTTTAACAAATTTCAGCATTCACTTTCGTCTATCGCTATAATCGTGAGTTTTCACACAAGATTTAAAGTTCGAATAAATATCTCTCTAGAATTTTCGCTTGTTAATTACATCGAAATACCGAAAAATACTGTGCTAGAAAATTTAAATTCATTACACATTTACGTTAGTAAAGTCTGGAAGGTAATAATGTTGGCTCGCATTTGGATAATGGTATCGTTGCTTTTGAGTATAAGTTCGTATTCAGCAATAGCAGCGGTTATTTTACAATATCATCATGTTGATTCTTCCACACCTGCCAGCACGAGTATTGACCCAGCACAATTTGAAGCGCATATGCAATATCTTGCCGACAATGGCTTTAAAGTTCTCCCAGTATCCCAGATTGTTGACGCGATAAAGCATCAAAAAGCATTACCTGACAAGGCCGTTGCCATCACCTTCGATGATGCATACCTAGATATTTTAACTAATGCCAAACCAATACTCGATAAATTTGATTATCCATACACTATTTTTATCAATCCTGACATCATTAATCGTGGCTCACTACTCTATATGAGCTGGCAACAACTGCGGGATTTGGCCGAACAAGATGTAATTATTGCTAATCATGGCTTTTATCACGACTCATTAGCGCGCGTGCCTAGAGATATGGATGAACTCGCGTGGTTAGAACAGCAGCGATTACTGCTGCTTCAAGCAGAAAAAGAAATCGAGCAAAAAACTGGTAAGAGTTATCGTTATTTTGCTTACCCATATGGTGAGTATTCACCAACCATACAGTCATGGTTAGAAAATAACGACTTTGTTGGCTTCTCACAACAAAGCGGCGCTGTTGGATTAACTACAAGTTTATCAGCAATCCCTCGTTTCCCTGCGTCTAAGCCATATGACAAATTAACGAGCCTGCGCGATAAATTAAATTCATTGCCATTTGTTATCACACTAGACAAGAAAAATGCAGAGACCATATACCAATATGGGCAAGTTAAATCTGTCACTATGAATGTGGTTGTAGACGATTTTAGAAAGTCACAACTGAACTGTTATGTTTCTGGGATAGGCAAGCAAAAGGTTAAATGGCTCGATGAAGAGACGTTTACTATTAACTTTACCAATGATTTATCACCTGGACGTGTACGCGGAAATTGTACAGCGCCTAGTATAAGTGAGCCTGGACGTTATTATTGGTATTCAAAACCGTGGTTTATTTTACGTCCTGATAATGAGTGGTACCCGCTATAAGGTGGCCACTCGTTACTGTGTGCAGGTTACCCAAATAAGCGCACTACTTTTTCAAAATCGCTTACCACTTGCTGTCCATCTATGATGGGCAACTGCCCTAATTCATGTGTAGGTTTGAAAATAGCAGCAATCTTGCCATCAGGATTAATCAGTACTAACGACGCACTATGATCAACCAAATAGTTCTCTGATTGTTCACCATTGTTGATTGCGTACATTAACCCTAAATTGCGCGCAAATGGAAACAACTGACCATGATCAGCCGTTAGTGCTTTAAATTCAGCATTAAAGTAGCCAATGTATTGCGAAAGTTTTTTCGTTGTATCTCGATGAGGGTCAACAGATACCAACAACACTTGTGTATTAGGCGCTACGGCTTTTAACTGCTCATAATTGAAATTAAGCTCTTGCAGCGTTGTCGGGCAAATATCTGGGCACGATGTATAACCGAAAAAGACCCAAGACCACTGTCCAGCCAATTTACTGTTGTCAAAAACTTGATTGTTATGATCAACTAGCTGGAATGGCTTAACATCTCTTGGCGTTTGGTAATAGAGTGCAAACTCCGGCTGCGCTAGACGAAAAGAAGACTGAAATACAAACGCTCCACTGGCAAGCGCCACTACAGCAATAATTGCGGCTAATACTTTATTCATCATTCGTTCTCGACTAATCCAACTATAAAGGTAATAAATAATGGTCTAACAATAAAACGATGAATAATAACATCAAATGCACAATTGAGAATTTAAACGTGTCCATTGCAGTATTCTCATCGGCGTTAAACTTGAGTTTCCATGCATACACGAAGAAGACCAAATTCAGGACTACCGCACCAATTAAATAGAGCCAGTTACTCATGCCGACAAGATATGGTAACAAACCAACAACAAACAATAAGATGGTATAGAGTAGAATTTGCGTTTTGGTGAAATTAACACCATGTGTTACCGGTAACATTGGAATATTAACCTTGGCGTAATCATCTCTTCGATGAATGGCTAGCGCCCAAAAATGAGGAGGTGTCCAAGTAAAGATTAAAAGTACTAACAACAGCGCATTAGGGTGGATTTCATTGGTCATCGACGTCCAACCCAGCAAAGGCGGGATTGCTCCAGCTAAGCCACCAATGGTGATATTTTGTGGCGTAGCACGTTTAAGGTACATCGTATAAATGAAACTGTAACCAACTAACCCCGAGAGCGTTAGCCAAGCAGTTAGTGGGTTAACCCATGCATACAACATGATAAAGCCAGTTACCGCAAGTAAACTAGCAAAAACTATGGCGCTACGCGGTGAAACACGGCCATTCGGCAATGGGCGATTATGCGTACGTTTCATCACACTATCGATACGCTCATCAACAATGTGATTAATTGCCGCAGCAGCAGATGACAATAGGCCTATACCTAACATTGACGGTATTAAGATTTGCCAAGGAATAACACCGGGAACACTCAAGCACATACCGACAAGCGCAGTTAACACTAGAAGTGCAACTACACGAGGCTTGGTAATTTCATAATAATCTCGCCATACAGGCGTTGTTCTAATCATAGCGTGTGTAACATCCGTGGAGATTTCTGACATAACAACTTCCTATATCTTCCTACTTAAACTATAGGTCAATTTAATAAGTACTAACATTAAACAAGCCGCAACAACGTTATGACTAACAGCTACGGCAAGTGGTAGGGAAAACCAAATATTACTTACGCCGAGCACGACTTGCGTTACAAGAACTAACCCCAATAAAAAAGACGTTTGCTTGAAATAGTGACTTTCTGCTCTGCTAAATACACGCAAAACCAGCCAGAACAAATACAGTGTGGTAATGATGGCTCCAATCCGGTGCATCACATGGATAGTAACTCGTTCGTTGTGATCTAAATGACCAAATTCATAAGTCTCTCTCTTAGGGGGGACTGCATCAAAAGAGTTTTCAAACGTTAGTGCTTCTGTCCAACCACTTTGACAAATTGGTAACTCGACACAAACTAAGGCGGCATAGTTAGATGATGTCCAGCCCCCTAAGGCAATCTGAAGCGTCAATATTACAATGCCTAATAAGCCTAGCTTTGCCGTACTGCGAAGCCGAGCATCGCCCCCTGGGACTCGATATGGCTTTAATCGTAAATAAAGTAGGAACAACAAACAAAGTGTCGTGAATCCGCCTAATAGGTGCCCCATAACTACAATGGGCATTAGCTTCATCGTTACTGTCCACATGCCGAGCGCTGCCTGAAAAATAACGATACCGAGAATTAACAATGGCAGTTTCACGGGTACCCCCGTATGACGATGCTTTATTGCCAAAATGGCGATAGCTAAGATCAATAGTCCTAAGCTACCAGCAAAATAACGGTGGATCATTTCATTCCATGCTTTTTCCGGCTCTACCGGACGTTCAGGAAAGGCTTGTTCTGCTTTAGCTATTTGTTCTGCAGATTGCGGTACGTCGAGCTGACCATAGCACCCTGGCCAATCTGGGCAGCCCAATCCAGCATGTGTTAATCGGGTATATGCGCCCAAAGCAACTACAACAAGCGCCAGCAAGATGCTAATAATGACGAGGTTTCTTAATGTCTTTTTGTGAGGATCTGTCATTAGCCTATCCTCGAATATTTCAACAGTTTCTTCATGTCTGCAAGAATAGCCTTGCCAAAAGCCGGTAACTCGTCTGCCGACGTTGGTATTGAATGACTTAAAACGACATTATTAAGCGGATCAACAACTAAGATATTTCGAGGCGTCAATAGTGATTTGGCTTGTTCAGGATAATTTTCGACTTGCCATTTATTAACAGGTAATTGGGCAGAAAAATCTGCAGAAAGATCACTATCGGTTAATAACACAGGTGAAACTCTTGGCATTTCTTTGCCTAAAGCCACATAGGTGTTGTGAATGGTTTTCAACGCATTTAAACAAAGTTCATCACAGTCATTAGGTTTGTACACCAACATTAACCATTTTCGCTGCGAATTAATGTCGGGTACCCCAAGATCAGAAAGGTTGCGCTCACCTGAAAGCAAGTCACCTTGATTGGTTACCCCATAGTTGAACCAATGCTGTGTCAGCGCAATTTTCGCTAACACGATAGGAATCACAAATGCCGCCACTACAAGTAACAGACTACGACGAGATTTACTCAACTGCCCCTGACTCATATCCTTCCTTCTTGTTATTATTTTTATTACGGATGAAATACCAGCTCGCTGACAGCATCAGCACCAACCACGTAATCGCCAAACTAAACCACTGAAACGCATAACCACGATGTTTTTCAGGCGGCATTACGATAGGCTGCCAGTTTTTTTCAAACCCTATGCTTTCTTTTTTATCTAAGTAAACCACAAAGGGCAACAATTTTTGACCGAAAAGTTGTGAAATTTTCGCCAGCTCTATTTGCTGAATTCTCATTGGCCATTGTGATTTTTGATAATTGTGCTCTGCCAGTTGTATGCCTTTTTCAATAATTCTGATATGCCCATTAAATTGGTGCTTGCCTATAACAGGCGTAATATCTGGCAATACGGCACGGTTCACGCTGCCCGAAACCCAACCTAAGTTAACTAGCAGCAGTCCATGGTTTGTCGAAACCAACTGCAACACGCGATAGCCTAAGCTTTTTTTGTTCACCTGATTATCTAAAAGAAAAATATGCTCACCGTCAAAGTCTCCCGAAATTGTCACGGGTAAGTCATTAATCTCTTCACTACTTTCCTTCATGTCTAATACTTGTGCCACATTGAGAGACTGGTGACGAGTTAACGCTTCAATACGTGCCAAGCGTTGCTCTTTTTCTATCGCTCGAGCCGATTGCCACAATCCCAACTTGATTAATCCAACAAATACCAGCAAAGTAAGTACAACAATTAACCAGTTGACTTGTTTAATAATCTGCTTGCTGTTTATGGCTGACACAATCAACTACTACCACCTGATAATGAGGGTTTATGTTTATTAAGATTGCCGTTGTCGGCTTGCTCATTTTTATGATTTATAACTTGTTTAGAGCGCTTGTTATTATGAACAGCAACGACCCTAACAAGCCGAATATGTCTAAATTTATTGGCCGTCGTGTAATGACATCTGCACTCATTGTTTTGTTACTGTTGATCGGTATCTTAACTGGCTTAATCACACCAAATCCAAGACCTTATTAATAACAAAATATTAACTTTCTATCCTATCGAGCAAGTACGCTATAAAGCTCAAATTTCATACAACCCAACCATACAAACAAAAAGAGAAAGCTATCGCTTTCTCTTTTTTAATCCTATGTATTTATTAAATAATATAAACAAAGATAAATAGTGCCACCCATACAACATCAACAAAGTGCCAATACCAACTAGCTGCTTGAAAAGCAAAATGGTTTTCAGGCGTAAAATGGCCTTTAAATACACGAATAAGCATCACAATGAGCATGATGGTGCCTAATGTTACGTGCATGCCATGAAAGCCCGTCAATAAGTAAAACGTGTTACCATAAATGCCACTATCTAAGTACAGCTTCATTTCATCAGCATAACCATGTGCATACTCGAGCCCTTGGCAATACAAGAATACTAACCCTAATACAACTGTTAACCCTAGCCAAAGCTTAAGCTGCGCTCGTTTGCCTTTCTCCAACGCAACATGAGCAAAGTGAGCAGTAAACGAAGATGTTAATAACAAGATAGTGTTAATTAAAGGTAATCCATACCACCCCATAGCCGTTGTTTCGGTACCATCAGGTGTTTTAATCAGCGGCCATTCTGCGACAAACTCAGGCCACAGTACGGCATGTGTCATTGCATTATTGCCTTCACCGCCAAGCCAAGGTACAGAGAATGTTCGCGCATAAAGCAGTGCACCAAAAAACGCTGCGAAAAACATTACTTCAGAAAAAATAAACCAGCTCATTCCCTGACGAAATGAGTTGTCCATTTGGTGGCTATATTTGCCAGACATTGATTCTTCAATAACATTATTAAACCAACCAAACATCATATAAATAACGAGTGCAATACCTGCGATAAGTACATAACCGCCAATTCCACCCTCAGGGTTATTCATGTTAGATACGTAACTGCCTGCACCAATGGCAATTAAAAATAATGCAATCGCACCTACTATCGGCCAGTGACTTTGAGCCGGTACGTAATATGTTTCATATTCTTTTGTAGTCATAGCTATTCCCCTATGTTTTCGCGTATGACGCTTATGATTCGACTTTGCCAGTAATGTCATACAAGGTGTATGACAGAGTTAGCGTAGACACGTCGTCTGGCAATTCAGGATCAACATAAAACTGCAATGCCATTTCTATATCTTCGCTTGCCTTTAACGGCTGTTGATTAAAACAAAAACACTCAATTTTCTGAAAATACAATGCGGCTCTACCTGGCGACACAGAAGGAACAGCTTGCCCAATGATGTCGCGAGTGGATTCATTTTTCGCATAGAACTTCACTAACTTCATTTCACCCGGATGTACTTTTATCTCGTTCATCATAGGTTCGAATTGCCAAGGAATTCCTTTCGCGGTTCTGCTAAGAAATTGCACTGTTACCGTACGTGAAGTATCTATTCCATCTTCGTTTGCTGCCGCCGCCGTATTTGACGTTTTACCGTTTAATCCAGTGATATCACAAAACACGTCATACAAAGGTACAAGTGCAAAACCAAAACCAAACATAGCGAAAACGACTAATACGAGTTTCTTTACCGTTTTCTGTGTTTTAGCTTGTTGTTGACTTTGATCTTGCGATGTACTCACGAGTTATCCCCTGTTATTAGTCAATTTTAGGTGGTTTTTCAAAGGTGTGGTAAGGCGCTGGACTTGGTACCGTCCACTCTAAGCCCTCTGCACCATCCCAAGGCTTAGCTTCCGCTTTCTTACCGCCTTTAATACACTTAATTACGAGCACTAAGAAAATCAGTTGTGACAAGCCGAATGCGAAGCCACCAATACTGACCCACTTATTGAAATCAGCAAATTGCAATGCATAATCTGGAATACGTCGTGGCATACCCGCTAGGCCTAAGAAGTGCATCGGGAAGAACAACAAGTTCACCGAAATTAACGAGCACCAAAAGTGCCACTTACTCAACGCGTCGTCATACATGTAACCCGTCCATTTTGGCAGCCAGTAATACGCCCCTGCATAGATAGAAAACAGTGCACCCGTTACTAATACATAGTGGAAGTGAGCGACAACAAAATAAGTATCATGGTATTGAAAATCGATAGGCGTCATTGCCAGCATCAAGCCAGAGAAACCACCAATCGTGAACAATATTACGAATGCAATAGAGAACAACATTGGTGTTTCAAATGAAATAGCACCGCGCCACATAGTCGCAACCCAGTTAAATACTTTAACTCCAGTTGGTACGGCAATGAGCATAGTACAGTACATGAAGAACAACTCGCCAAACAACGGCATGCCCGTTGTAAACATGTGATGCGCCCATACAATAAACGATAAGAATGCTATCGAGGCGGTTGCATATACCATTGAACTGTAGCCGAATAATTTCTTACGAGAAAATGCAGGAATTGTCGTTGAAACAATACCAAATGCCGGCAATATCATAATGTAAACTTCAGGGTGACCAAAGAACCAGAAAATATGTTGGAACATCACCGGGTCACCACCACCAGCCGCATCAAAGAAGCTTGTGCCGAAATAAGTGTCGGTAAGTACCATGGTCACGGTTCCGGCCAACACTGGCATCACAGCAATTAACAGGTATGCAGTAATAAAGAATGTCCACACAAACAATGGCATTTTCATATACGTCATGCCAGGCGCACGCATGTTCATAATGGTGACAACAATATTAATTGCCCCCATAATCGACGAGATTCCCATGATATGAACAGCAAACACGAAGAACGCGGTGCTTCCATTACTGTATGTGGTTGAAAGCGGTGCGTAGAAAGTCCAACCAAAGTTAGGCGCACCACCTTCCATGAAGAAAGACATCAACAGAATACTGAAAGCAAATGGTAAAATCCAAAAGCTCCAGTTGTTGAGTCGTGGCAGTGCCATATCAGGCGCACCAACCATCATGGGCAACATCCAGTTAGCCAATCCAGTAAATGCGGGCATGATGGCACCAAATACCATGATTAGGCCATGCACGGTGGTCATTTGGTTAAAGAAATCTGGATCGACAATTTGTAATCCAGGCTGGAATAGTTCAGCGCGGATCACCATCGCCATGGCGCCGCCAGTTAGGAACATGATAAACGAGAACCAGAGGTATAATGTACCAATGTCTTTGTGGTTAGTGGTTAATAACCAACGCTTTAATCCTGTCATTTTATGGTCATGATGCTCGTGGTCATGCGAGTCATGAATAGCTTCAGTCGTCATAATGCTTCCCCTTACTTCGCACTCGCAGCATCTACGTCTGCTGGTTGAACTAAATCACCAGTGTCGTTACCCCAAGCATTTCGCTCAAAAGTAACCACAGCCGCAATTTCCGTTTTGGTTAATTGATCTTTAAATGGCGTCATAGCAGGATTCTTTTGGCTGCCATTAAATACCATGTCGATATGTGCACTGACATCACCCAACACCATTGGGCTGCCCTTCAACGCTGGAAACGCTGGCGGCAGTCCCGCGCCATTAGCTTGATGACATGCCAAACATTTGCTGTTGTACACTTGCTCGCCCATAGCCATTAACTCGTCCATGGAATACGTTTTTGTAAGATCTTCTGCTGGTTCTTCTTGTGCTGCTTCTACGGCAGCTTCTTGAATTGTTTCCACTGCTTCTTCAGTTGCTGCTGGCAACGCTGCACTCGTTCCGCCACTCGCCGCCTTAACATCTGCTGCTTGAACGAGATCACCAGTATCGTTACCCCAAGCATTTCGCTCATAAGTCACTACGGCAGCGATTTCTTTAGACGTTAATTGCTTACCAAAGGCCGGCATTGCTGCTTTACCGTTTAGTACGATGTCAATGTGCGTATTTACAGGACCAGTAGTCGCAACAGGGCTTCCTTTCAAAGCAGGAAACGCAGGTGGTAATCCCATGCCTGATGGTTGGTGACACGCAGCACAGTAAGCAGTGTAAGTTTGCTCACCTAACGACATCAACTCTTCTTTAGAAAGCGACGCAGTTAGTGAAGCTTGTTCTGCTGCCGCGGCTTCAGCAATTAGTCTGTTTTGTTCTTCAATCCAAGCGGCGTAGTCTTCTTCGGTTTTAACTTCAACGACAACAGGCATATAACCGTGGTCTTTACCACAAAGTTCAGCACACTGGCCGCGATATATTCCAGGTTCATCAACAATCGTCCACGCTTCGTTAATAAAACCTGGGTTTGCGTCTTGTTTTACGGCAAAAGCGGGGACCCACCATGAGTGGATAACATCATCCGACGTAATTAAGAACCGTACTTTTTTGTTGACCGGTATGACAAGATGACGATCAACTTCTAATAAGTAATTCTCACCTTTTTCTGCTGATTGGCCATTGAGATTGTCAAATGCTTCGCGTGGCGTGGCCAACACAGAGTAAAACTCTATGTCTTGATCAAAATATTTGTAGTGCCATTTCCACTGAGAACCAGTGACTTGAATTGTGATGTCAGAGTTGTCGTTATTTTCCATTTCAACGAGCGTGTTGGTTGCAGGAACCGCCATACCAATCAGAATGAGAATTGGCACTACCGTCCAAATTATCTCAACCTTCGTACTCTCATGAAACGTTGCTGGTGTCACGCCTTTCGATTTTCGATGAAAAATCATCGACCAAATCATGGCACCAAAAACGACTATCCCAATTACGGTACAGATGTAAAGCACGAACATGTGTAAGCCATACACTTCTCGACTTATTTCTGTTACCCCTTGGGTAAGATTAAGTTCCATTTCAGCCCAAGCTATACCGGGTAAAACCAAGATCCCCAGTAACAGCCAACCTAGGTTACGTCTTTTCACTCGACATCTCCTCCGCCCTTTAATTGTAAAGTCATGCTTTGGCAGTAATACACAGCTCATGCTAGGCATGTCATTTTTATTTTTCTGTTGTTATTTTTGATTTGGTGTTTGTTACTGTGCTCAGTAAGAAACCGTAACACCACCATATTATTATTATTGCTTACTTTCTAACCTAGAATTACTTAATTATTAAACTAGGTCAATTTTTAATTTAGCTGACAAAGTAAAAAAACAACAATTAAAACAATAGAGTTACCACTCTAAAAACGTTGTAGCGTAGAAATGACAACACGTACAGCGATTGTCGTATTTTTAAGCAACTACTCGAAAAAAAGCTGATTTGACAAATTAGTGAAAAAATTTTACTGGTCACTTTTTAATCTAAAATTAGATTTATGACGCTCTAGATAAGTAGTTAGGTATTGGATTTAATTAGAAGAGTAAGAAAAGATTCAAAAAACGGTAAAAGTTAGGCTTATTGAACATTTTGCCAATAAACCTAACAGTTAGCGATGATATATAAATACAATTACATCCAGTCAGCCGAACGAATTACACCCACTGCAATTCCTTCTACATTAAAATGTTGGCTAGCCAAATCGACTTTAATCGGTGCAAAGTCTTCATTCTCTGCATGTAAATACACTACATTGCCTTCCCGTTTGAAACGCTTTACGGTTACGTCATCTTCTACACGCGCAACAATGACTTGACCGTTTTGTACGTCGGAAGTTTGGTGTACAGCCAATAAATCGCCATCTAAAATACCAATATCTTTCATACTTTCACCATTGACCCGCAATAAATAATCCGCAGCAGGATGGAAAAGATTACCGTCAATTTGATATCTATCTTCAACGTGCTCTTGCGCTAAAATTGGCTCTCCAGCAGCGACGCGTCCAATCAGCGGTAATCCTTCTTCTTCGGCGTATTCTTCGGCTAATCTAATGCCTCGTGAGGTGCCAGGCAGCATTTCAATATAACCTTTCTTTGCTAGCGCTTTTAAATGCTCTTCCGCAGCATTTGCCGATTTAAAACCAAAAAAATCAGCTATTTCGGCACGCGTTGGTGGCATACCAGTCGCTGAAATTTTCTCTTTAATCAGATCAAAGATCTGTTGTTGTCTTGGGGTAAGTGGTCGCATAACAGCCCTGTATTTTTGAACAGTATCACTGTCATTGTATACAGCCTGTAAATAAACGCAAGGTATGTGCTTAATTTAATCAAAAATTATCTATTTGCATTTCTATAATTTTTCTATTTTTCGCTAAAGCTAGGTTTTTCATAGGACTTTACACACGCTGGTGCACATATTACGCCCTTCTTAAACAAGGAACTTACTATGAAAATAACTAAGCTTTTATTTGCAATGAATATTGCCACTTGTGGCACGTCTTATGCGACCACCAAACCAATCGAACCTGTTATGGTGCAAATTCCTGCGGGCAGTTTCGAGATGGGTACAACTGATCGTGCTAATGCGCAGCCAGTTCACACTGTAAACATTGAATCTTTCGGTATGAGTATGTACGAAGTAACCGTCGCTGAGTTTCGTCGTTTCGTTGAAATGACCAATTATTCAGTACCTCAAGAATGTCGCCATGAATTAGATGTATGGTTCTTGCGAGCCAGTAAGGGCAACTGGGAAGCAAACGCACTGAATACTAGCGAATATCAGCCTGTTGTGTGTATCAACTGGCAAGCAGCAAACGCTTATGCACAATGGTTGGCGAAGGAAACTGGCAGACCATACCGACTGCCATCGGAAGCTGAATGGGAATATGCTGCTCGCGCTGGTACCAAAACCGATTATTACTTTAGAGAAGATAAAGACAATCCCCTCGTTTGTGATTACGAAAACACGGGTGATCTGAGAGGAGAGAGCATACTTCAATTGAACAATAACACCAGCTATTACAATTGGACCGGAGAGATTGCCAATTGTGAAGATAACTCGGGATATGCCAGTATTGTCGGCATGTATAAACCCAATCCATTTGGTCTTCACGATATGGCAAGTAACGTACTTGAATTTTTAGCCGATTGTTATGTTGATAACTATGAAGGTGCACCGAATGACGGTACTGCACGAAGTGACGGCGAATGTACACAACGAGTTACCCGCGGTAGTAGCTGGCATTGGAGTCACTGGCCCTTAACCAATAGAGGGTCGACAAGCGAAGAGTTCTCTGGGGGAGTCGATGGATTCCGACTAGCGCTTGACGGCGAAGTTCCAGCTAAATCTTTGGAAACTAAGCAGTTTATTAAAGATCTAAAGTTTGCCCAACAACGAGAGCAAAAGCGTCGAGAATTGCTACCGGAAATACCTGATGCAGTCGCTAATCTTCAAATTAGCCAAAATGGAGAAAAGGTAAAACTAAGCTGGGAGTACCAAGGACACGACGATGCTGTGAGTTATCGTGTGTATCGCAATGCACTGCCAGGCAAAATGTTTAAAATGATTGCCAACAATATTAGCGAAATGCATTTCATCGATGGTAACGCATCCACTCATAGTTATGATTACACAGTGGTAGCGGTTAAAAAGCACACACAGAGTGTCTATACTGATCCCGTTACAAAAACGGCTGGTTGGGTAACAGTGCCAGCTATAGTTGAAGCCGAATGGGCAACAAAAATCCTAGATAGTGATACTGAGAGTAATACGGGTATTTCGTTTACTTCAGATAAGTCACGACGCCTAGGCTATAACATTTCCGGGATAGGTGGTATCGGAACAAATGCGCAACTGACTTATCAAATAGATGTGCCAGAATCAGGTTTATATCAGTTATCTTATAGAGTCGCGTCTCCTCGTGATACCGATGGATTCGAGATATACAAAAACAACAATAGAGTGACGACGCAAAAAGTAAGCGAAACTGGCGGCTATCATGAGTGGCAAACACAGCAAGGCGAGTCTATTCATTTTGAAAAAGGCAAACATACGATTACATTGAAAGCGCTCGACAATAACTGGAAACTTAACTGGTTTTCACTTGAACAAAGTTAAACACTAAGTATTTAAACCAACAATAGCAATTCGCACGGAGCTATTGTTGGTTATTCTTTCACTTTCACATAGAACGCAACAATCACCAATAAAAACATATAAAACAAACACTTAAATACACATCGGCATTCTATAATTTTTCTATAATGCGAATAATGTGCAAATAATAGAAAATGTTTAAGACCTTATCACTGCTGTTCTCATAGTGTAGTTGCCAACAATTACAAGGAACAAACTATGAAACAAAAAGCACACTCATATTCTTTGCCCCTCGCATTAGCTCTATTAACGTACGCCAGTGCATCTCAAAGCGCAGATCAAAACAAATTTATAGAACCGCCAATGGTCAGCATACCCGCGGGAGAGTTTTTCATGGGTAGTGATCGTGGTGAAGCCAACGAACAACCGGTAAGAAAAGTTAAAGTACCAGCTTTCCAAATAGGCAAGTATGAAGTAACAGTAGCTGAATTCGCAAAGTTTATCGAAGACACTAACTATGAAATGCCAAACAACTGTTATCAACATGTTTTTGGAGGACCACGTGATGAACTAGCCAGTTGGGACACTGTCGTTTATAAGAAGAGTAATTTTCATCCGGTGGTGTGTTTGCCTCAAAAAGCTGCCGTTAAGTATGCTGAATGGCTATCAGAAAAAACAGGCAAGACTTACCGACTTCCCACAGAAGCGGAGTGGGAATATACCCTAAGAGCGGGCACTAGTTCCCGTCACTTTTTCGGTAATGAAAACGCTGCCCATAAGTCTTGTGAATATGCCAATGTATCGGAATGGTATGCCGCCGATAAATCAAAAGAAATCTTTGAAGATGCTTATGTACGTGAAGTAGAAGAATGCAGCGATAATGAAGCAACCCTCGCCATGGTCGGATTATACCAACCCAACCCATTTGGCGTTTATGACTTAGTCGGCAACGTAATGGAATATCTGGCAGATTGTTATGTCGACGACTATACAAATGCGCCAACCGACGGAAGCGCTGTAACAAAAGCAGACTGCGATACCCACGTAGTGCGTGGGGGAAGTTGGCATTGGAAGCCTTGGTATTCCAGCATGCGGGGGTCTATCGGTACAGATTTTCTAGGTGCTCTAGAAGGCTTCAGGCTCGCTCTCGACACCAACGGTAAACAGTTACCAGCCGAAAAAGGCAATCCTGATTTCGTTAATAACCTCGCTAAAGCGCAAGCTGAAACTAAAGCGAAGCACAAGAAAATCCCTGCCTACCCTTCGCGACCAAAAGGCTTGCAAGTGTTAGAAGCGAACGGAGAAAGAGTTCATTTGAACTGGCAAAAAAATGGTGAGCCATTTGTCACGGGTTATAAGGTTTATCGTCAAGACCCACTTACTAATTCTACACAGCAAATTTCTAAGGTAATAACAACCACAGAATTTGTAGATAACGCCCCGCTCGCTCATAACGCTCGTTACTATGTTGTAGCATTAAATGGAAAAACTGAAAGCACTCACAGCGAATTAGCGGACAGTGGAGTAATTATCTCTCATTGGCTACCAACCAAGATCGAAGGTGAAGCGTACAGTCATGCAGATAAACCCGATGTAAGATATTCAACACTCGAACCTGAAAACGATAAAATTATCAATTCACTAGATGATCGCATGGCCTCATACAGCATTAAGGTAGGCCACGCCGGCAAATATGCGATTGATGCGAGGGTATTTCATTCTGGCGATTCACAGCAGCTAGAATTGTGGTTGGGAGATAAGAAGCTGACCCATTCAGTTATAGAAGGGGAAAGAGGCTGGCAAACAGTCAAGAATATTGTAGTCGAACTACCTCAAGGTACGCATACCTTAAGTGTAAAAGGCGAAAATCCGCTGTTTGCTATCAATTGGCTAAACACCAAAGCAATTTAACTTTTGCGATTGCATTGAAGGTTTTGCACCTTCAATGCAAATATCACTTCTATTTACAACAACTTACTACTCACTTAAGTTTAACGAAGCGAGTATATTTTGATTGTTCTTACGCCAATTTACTGTAGCGTTTTCCCTAATAAATTGTGAGTAAAAGTCAAAATCTGTTTGTGTAGCAGGACTACTACATAGCATGAGCGCAGCATCTAAGCTAATGCTCTTATTCCCTGCTAGCTGTGCCAACTCAAAAGCATTCTTTGCATGACGAATAAATTCTCCTTGTTGTTCGCTAGCCCGCGCATAGAGCGCCTTCAAAAAAGCATTATCTGCATTATTTGATTTCGCTTGGCGTAGTAGCTGTTGTGCGTCGCCCAGCCTCCCCTTCTCAATATAATACAGCATAAGTTGTTCTCTGCTGGACTGGGCAACCCAATGATCAGGGGTTAATTCAGTATACTCAAGCACCCGTCGCAAATGAGGTTCTTTGCCGTCTTTGCTGTCAGTATATATTGCGTGATGAAACGGAATTTTTGCAAAGCGATAAATCGGCAACTCATATGTCGTCATTTTTTGTTCTGCTTTGGTAAGAAAATAATATTTGTCTTCTGTTTTTCTATGTTTGTGAGCCATCACTGATAAATACGTTAGCGCGTGTAATTCACGTGCTATATCTTGTATTTCAAACGCTAACGTAGCCGCCCTGACTAAGTTATCTTTAATCGCTTCATAGTCGTTAAACTGATGGTTGATCCATGAATGGGCATGAAATGTATCAATTTGCCTTGCCAAATCATTGACTTGAATGAATTTTTCTCTAGCAGAAATCAGTTTGATTTCGCTTAACTCAAACAACTGCTTTTGCGTCAGCACTTGGCTTTGATATAAAAGAGCAACCCCCTCTTGTTGAACATTTTGTTGTGTTTGAGCATTGCCTAATAGTTTGTCGGCAAGCGTCATCGCCTTTTCGTATTCACCCAAAGTTATGTAGCTATCAATTAGTTGTCCCAACACAATTAAATCACTAGGGGATTGCTGGTGTGCTATTGATAAGGACGCTTGTAACAATTCTGGTGTGCGTGGCTCATTCACGATTTCATGAATAAAGGGTTGAGCTAAATGGCGATGTAGTTGCTCAAGTAGCTTGGGTAGAGAATCATCGGTTAATTGTCCCTGCCATTGGCGAACGGGTCCCTTTAATACAAAATCTAGATAATATTGTTGTTCAAAAAAATAGGCATTTCCGGTCAACACCAATGGATGTTCTGCTGAAATGGCTTGGTATTCTAACTCTTGTGCTACGGCAAATGCAGAAGTTGTCAGATTATTGAGTGTTGTAATATCAACAAACTCGCTATCTTCCAAGGTAATTGTAGAGCGTTCATCAGCGACTGTCAGTGCGAATGGCACATAACCTATTCTGACAATATCTCTGTCTAGATTATTTGGTTCAAATGTATTTTTGTTCCAAAATATCAACACCATGATCACAGTAAGCATTACAGCAATAGAAAGTAGAATTTTTAGACTTCTATTGTGTCTGTGAGTGTTTGCAATGACCTCTGCTCCGTCAACTCTATACGATGGCTTTAAGGGGAGTGTCTGTTCTTCTAATGAGGTTACATCTAATTGCCATTGATAGCCGCGCTTGGGAAATGTTTTGATTGCACCAGTGCCGATAATATTTCTCAAATGACTAATGTTTTGAAATACAGCCTGATCAGAAACAATCTTGTCTTGCCAAACTATCGACAAAAGCTCATCTTTACTCAGCACCTTATCTGAATTTTCTATAAGTGCAATCAGGACTTTGGCTTCATTATGACGGATGGCGACTGGCTCACCATTCTGTGTGAGTACCAAACTCTCACTGTTAAACTCGAAATTTTGAAACTGATAAAGCATTGTTTTTATTATTGGCGCAATTTTAACTATCTCGCGTATCTTAACTGAATAGTACTTGAGAATGGCAATTAATTTGTAAATTGATATATAAAACTCATGAAGAAATAGATAATAGAAAGCGCTGAACCATATCCACTGACTCAGCGCTAATCTATTTTATTCTACTTGATGATAAAAATACTACTCAACCATCAAACCATCACTACTACTTTCTTTGTCTTGCGAAAGTTCACGACTAATTTTCTGCACATGCGTTTCACCATTAGATTTGGCGCTCTTTTCACCGATTGATTTTTCACCAATTGATAGTGAAGACAACTGACTAATAAGCTTTTCATCCAATTGTTTGTTACTGCACAATGTGTCGACTAATGGCGCCAAAAATGTTTCTAAATTCGAAGAAAAAGCGGTCAGCAAGCTTTTCAGATGTTCATTGTCTGGTTGCTCCACATTCACATGTAACTTCAAGTTAGCAAGCGTTTCATTGAGTGTTTCTAATCCACCAGACTGAGCGTGCTGTAATCCTTCGCCAATCTGGTTTAGTCCTTTTTGCAACAAAGAGATTTGATTGGCAATCGTCACCATAGGATTGTCGCCGCTACCCAAATTTTGATGGCGTACATAGTCTTCTTTAATCTGCTGCCAGCGTTTAGCTTGCTCGACGGTCAAAGTATCACGTAGTTCAGCGAGCTTGAGTAAGTTCTCTTCTGCACCTACCGTTAACGTTTGTGCCTCGCCACGATAGTGGTCAGCAATAAGTTGCTCGACCTCATCGTCAGTCATTACAGGCACGACTTTTTCCGCCATTTTGTTCATGTTTCGATAGCTACCTTGTAGCTTAAATGGCGGTTCAGTGCGGTATTTGTCATCTTGTGCGGCTGAAGCAATGTATTGCTCGTTAGCCTTAAGTACTGTTTGCTGAATCTTGCGAATACGCTGAATCACCGCAATAATTTCGTTAATCTCTGCTTGCGAATAATTGTGTGACAATTCAGTGCTAGCGATTTGTTGCCCGTCTGCCATGGCCACCAATTTGTATAAGTCGGCCATATCACGCGTCGCAAGCGGAGCGATGTACGAGTTACTGGTTAAGCTATTTTCAATGAAACTGAGCGAGAACTCTTCTTCTCTGCCGCTTAACGTGTCACCTAAGTTATAAATGTCCGCACGGTTCGCAAGCATATCAGGAATAGTGAACGCTTCGCCCGATTCAGTATACGGGTTACCGGCCATCACAACAGCAAACTTTTTACCACGCATATCATAGGTTTTACTTTCGCCGTTCCACACACCGTCCACTTTACGTGAGCCATCACATAACGAGATGAATTTCTGTAAGAACTCAGGGTTTGTGTGTTGAATATCATCAAGATATAACATCACGTTGTTGCCCATCTCAAACGCTAAGTTAATCTTCTCTACTTCATTTTTGGCGGTTGAATTCGTGGCTTGTGCTGGATCAAGTGAGACTTGCTCGTGACCAATTGACGGGCAATTAATCTTCACAAACGTCATACCAAGTTTGCTCGCAACATACTCAATCAAGGTGGTCTTACCGTACCCCGGTGGCGAAATCAGTAATAACAAGCCCATAAGATCTGTACGCTTGTTGTCACCGGCCGCACCGATTTGTTTCGCTAAATTCGCACCAATAATTGGGAAATACACATCATTGATCAGCTTATTGCGCACAAATGAAGACAATGCGCTTGGTTTAAATTCAGATAAGCGTAGGCGCTTTCGTTGCTCGGCCAATACCGTTTGTTTTTGTTGATGGAACTGTTTGAATGCAGGGACTTGCTGCAAACTAAAATCACGTAAACGTTCAATAAACTCTTGATAGACAATCGTTAATTTTCGATCGATGATATTCGGATGCTGTCCGAGCAAATCTCCCACTTGTCCTTCACTATCAGCATGTGAACGGTAGTATGAAACCTGTTCTTCTAACAATAAATAAGTGGCAGCTTCATCTACCGCATCCGCGCGAACGTCAAGCTCTTGGTGATTCACAAACGATGTTAACCATGCATGATATAGCTGATATCGCTGAGCGATTGTTGTACATGCTGCAAGCGCACTGCTTATCTGCTTTTCTAGACTCTTGTGTTTTAGCTGTGTAAGCATTTGATTTGCTAGCTCCACACATGACTCTTTCACAACGAACCTTGATTCTCCAGAAGATAATTCTTCTATCAAATACATTGCTGTTAAAGAAAGATCGGTAGCAAGCCATGCTTGCTCAGCAACAAATGACGATAGCGTTTGCGACAGTTCTTCTATTAGTTGTTGACGCAAATGATTAGGTCCAAAGGTTATTTCCATCAAATGCAAGTTGTGACAGCGATTTACCAAATCTCGCTGCTGCTCATTTGCCAATTGAATGAAATAACACGTGGCGAGACGTCTGGCGTTAGCTGGATAGGCAAGCAAGCCAATTTGCTCACGCAAGCTCAATAACTTATCAAGAATGAGGGTGGCATCAGCGTCATGTACGCCTTTATCATAACCTTCCTGATAACGCGGCTCAGCGGCTTTCTTAACGATATCAGCGAGTCGCTTTTCTTGAGCGGCTTGAGTTAGTTCAGCGATGGCTGTCGTTCCTTGCTGTTCAGCGTCAAACAGTAAGCTTGCTGCTAAATATTCGCCACGATACACCGTGTTACTTTCGGAAATGAGCTCCTGTTGCCACAAGTGTTCCGTGCCATCAAATAACGTGCTATCAACAGTTTCAAAATACTCACTTCCACTAATGTGCAGCATCATATTATCTTCACGCGGTAATAATGTGAGTTCTAACGTTTGGCGGTTTACCGAAAACTGATGCTCACCAATTTTGACCAAACTGCCATCCGCAGAATAAATGTCAGATTTGTCGCGCAATGCGCGAACGCCTTGTTCTTTGGCATTTTTCATTTGCGCTTCAATGTCATCTGCACGTACATGATCATCAAGTTCACGCAACTGGGCGATAAGCTGCCTCAACTTGGCCACCATTGGATCACCCGCAAAGTAACTATTTAAGGTGTCTTGGTCGCTAAAGCTTTGGCTTCGACGAATAATGCCCTCAATGATGCGTTCAGCCGCAGTCATTAAATTTAAACAGCGTCGTTGCTGGGCATCCATTAATTGCTGTTTATGCTGCTCAAAGTTATCGTAAATTTCGTCTCTTTTGGCCAAAATTTCCTGATAGAACTCATCATAGTCGCTAAATTGACTTTCTAAATCTTCCAGTTGAATTAGAATTTGAGAAAGTTGCTGATCACAGGCCTGTGGTGTGTCGCTAGCATTTAAGCCACTGGTCACGCTCTGACCTAGTAACTTAAATCGCGCACCAAATTCAGCGCGGGCTTCTTCACTGCCAACATTTTTTGCCGCCAAATCTGCGCTTGCTTTAACTCTGTTAACCTGACTAAAAACGCTGGAAATATCTTCCAAAATTTTGGTGCGTTGGCGGCTGTCCTCTATATCAAGCGACAGCATAGTACGATTTAGCAATTCTAAACCATCAACTAACTCTTCGATTTCACTTCGAATGGGCTTCAGTGCGGTGATTGATTCACTTGCTTCAATAGCAGCTTCAAGTTCCGCTATCTTGCTTTGATAAGGCACTAATGCTTTGTCTTGTTGTAAGAAATCAGCAGTCGCTTGGCTCAAAAATTGAGTAAGATCATCTATTTGACCTTCCATCGTTTCGAGCGATTCTACATCGATGTATTTCAGGTCTTTATGCGAAATGATTTCGCCCTTAAATTGCGCTAGTTCAGTTAAACTTTCCACAAATTGCGTAGCACGATCAAAACTCTGTGGCTGAACCGCTTTAATAAAAACCGTTAGCTTTTCTTGCGCTTGCGCCATTACTGCATTGGAGTTTTCCTGAATGCTTGCTACTTTTTCAAATTCGTCCAAAACAAGTTCAGCGGTCGAGGCGACCTGCTTGAGCAACTCGTTGAGGGATGCCAACTGCTCATCAGCAAGCCAGTGATATTTATCAAATATTTGGTGTGATGCTTTGACTAAATCATTGAAATGCTGAGTGCTCGGTGTTTTAACAGAAATGAGCTTTGCAACGCCGTAAAGATCAGACACCCCTTTTACTAACTCTGGGTTACCAATTTTTCCGAAGAAACTATTATCCGCTGGTTGATTACTGGCATGCTCATCAGTACAAAACGGTGTTTGCCAAATTTGCATGGCATGCACGCGTGATGGCTCATTTTCAGCTGTAAAAACAATAGCTCGGCCGTTGTTGTAAAGACTTTGTCCGTGCCCATAAATTGGATTTTGCAGCGTGCGGGTGATCAGATTGTAGCCAAAAAGTGCATATTGCCCTTCATTGGGTTCATAGAAAGTATAGAGAAAGTCTTCACCATTAGGCGACTTTACAATACGGTGCAGTTGTAAATCTTCCGCGTCGTCATCAAAGCTCTTGTGTTCGCCATTTTGCAGATAATAACCACCTGGAAAAATAACGCCGTGATCTTCCGGTAACTGAATACAGGCGTGACCTATCGCATCTTGTCGCAACACCTGATGAGTTTTGCAATTGAAAATTAGGTGCCGAGTTTCTTCTTCACGATAGGGCTTGATTTTTAGGAGGATTAACTCGCCAACTTTGGCGTATTGAATGTCGGCATCATCAAGCGATTGATGTTCATCGTCAACGGGTTCTGAATAAATACCTTCGCCTGCTTCAGTATTATTCTCCACTTTGAGTGTAATTGAACCACCAATTGCTTCAACAAACAAAGTATCGAATAAATTGTAATGTGGATGTTTTCCTTGCTCTTGTTGTTCACGCGAAACTTTTTGCCACTCAAAGTCAAAGTTATCCGGTTGTTTGACTTCGCGCTCACCGCGGTTATCAATATAAGTGACTTGATGATTAACATCGATACCCCATTGAAATACACGAATATCATCTACGCGTTCACCAATGCGAAATACCGCAAACAACTTACTACCTTGACGATACACATGGGTTAGATAAGTCTTTTTGTAGTAGGTATAAAGCTCTTCGAAGTCCCTAACAAACGTTGCGTCATCCAAGAAACTGCCAGCGTGATCAAGGTCTACTATTTCAAACTCACCGTCCACTTCTTTTAGTTGATGCAGGCTAAATACATCGGCCACAGAGATATTGCGCTTTAAGCCGAGAAATACGTTATAACCAAACAACAAAGTATCGCCAATTGCAGCGATATCCCGAGCGATACAGTTGTGTTCCGTTCGAACACGCACGCGTGCTTCAACTGCCATGTCGGTAGCACCAAACGTTTGCATCCGCTCTTCGTTTAATTGCTTAATTTGCGATTGTAAGTCGTTACCCAAAGCCGTTAATCGGCGTTGAATAAGCTCGTAAGATCCACCTTCAGCGACTGCTTGGTTGGTGACGCTATCCTTATCTGTCATGTAGACTCCGTGATACCTAATTACGGCCTTTTACTATCAAGGCAAAGAAGAATACATGTGCCTACGATGTGGACGCGGGCACATGTCACTACATCGTAGTGTGCTATTTAACGTCAGACGTATTTTGTTGAACGCCATTCAATAAGCTTGCTAATGCACCTTTTTGCGCATCATCCGCATTATTTAAAGTTGACAATAACTTCGCCATGTTGAAGTTTTTCAATGCCTCGCTAGAATCTGCGGCTCCTGACATTACGCCTTTTAAGTCTTCTACAATATTACGATCGCCGTTTAAGTGATCTTTGAACAGGCTTTGCACTGTGTCACTTTCATTCACGATACCATCAAGTGATTTACCTACTGTGATTGACTTCATGAACTGACGTAAGAACTCGCCATCACCGCCCATAATATTAATGTTGGCATCGCTTAACGCAGTGCCTAATACATCTGCTTGCTTCTCTGCCAACTCTACGCTGTTATCCAATTTCGCTAGCGTTAATTCGCGTTCTTGATTCAAACGTAAGCCGAAGGTTTCAAACTCACGCGCTTGCTCAGACATCGCATTGAGTACTTCTTGCTTCTCACGTAAGCCCTTCGCTTCTGCCAGTGCTTTTTCTTCGATACCTTTCGCTTCAGCTGTCAGTTTTAACTCAAGTGCTTTGGCTTCCGCTTCACCATGACGCTCTTGTGCATCGGCTTGCGCCAACGTAACCTGAGCATCAGCTAAACCTTTCGATGCAGCTTCTGCCTGTTCACCTTCAGCTAAGATCTTCTTCGATTCAGCTTGCTTACTCGCTGCTTTTAGCTCTGCTTCAGCGATAGTCTGCATCTTGCGCGCTAAATGTTCTGCCGCTTGCTCTTGCGCTTTCGCAGATTCAATATCCTTGACTAACGCTTCTTCTGCTTCGGCTTTCGCTTTTATTACTTGCTCTTCTTTTAAGCGATTTGCTTCAGACACCACGCGCAGATCTTTAATACGCTCTTCTTCTTCCGCCACATTCTTTTCAACCGCAATACGTTCGCGCTGCACTTCTGCGATATTTCTGCGCTCAACTTCTAACGCTTTTTCTTTGTCGATACGCAGTGTTTCTACTTCTTTTTCACGATCAATCGATTCGATTTGGCGGGCACGAATGACTTTTTCTTCTTCAATCGCTACCGCTCGTAAGCGGTTCTGTTCAGCAATATCGGCTTCTCGTTGTTTGTTTTCTTCTGCAACGGCAACCGTTTGTTCAGTCTCAATACGCGCTTGTTCGGCTTTCGCACGCTCTTCTTCAACGATTTTCGCCGTTTCCGCTTCTTCTCGTGCTTTTACTGTAGCAATTTCGCGTGCTTGCTTTGCTTCCGCGTCTGCCAACTGACGTTCAAGTTCTAAGCGTTTTTCTTCGGCATCAATATCTTGGCGCTTGATGCGAATTTCTTCTTGGCGTTTAAGGTCATTGGTTTCAACTGACTGTTGTGCGGTCAGTTCAGTGATGCGCCTAATACCTTCCGCATCCATAATATTGTTCGGATCAAGGTCGTGAATTGATGTTTGCTCTAAGAAATCAATCGCCACATCTTCCAGCACATAACCAGATAAATCTTGGCCAATCACTTCTTTGATTTTGTCACGGAAAATATCACGTTGCGTAAACAACTCAGTAAAGTTTAATTGTTTACCCACCGTTTTTAACGCCTCAGAGAACTTGGCTTCGAACAACTCTTGCAGTGTTTCTGGATATGAAGAACGATCACAGCCTACTTGCTTGGCAACACGTAAGATGTCTTCCTTAGTTTCGTTTACGCGAATATAGAAAGTAATGATGATGTCTGCACGAATGTTATCTTGGCAAATCAAGCCTGAACGACCTTTACGTTCTAACATCATGCGTTTAGTAGAGATGTCCATGATCTCTTTCTTGTGAATGACAGGAATAACCAAGCCACCTGTGGTGCTAATTTCAGGCTCAGCCCTTAGTTTGTTTATTATGAGCGCTTGTCCTTGCTCAACTTTGTTATAAAACTTAGCAACCATGATAAGCATCGAAAAGACGAATAGAACGCCGATGCCAATTGCTAGGAATAGTGGTTCCGTTACCATATGTGTGTCCTCTTTATAAAAACAATTCTCACTTCCGTGAACAATGAATGTATGGGTTATTTTCAGTAAATTTATGAATAAGGTGCGACGATATAGGCATGATTTTCTTGCGAATAATCAATAAGTAAAACTTTATCGCCCATCTTCAAAGTATGTTCAGGCGCACAACGTACATCCAGTAGAATTTCAGCACCATCATTGAATAGTTTTGCCTGACCAAATGTTTCAGTAACATGGCCCGTCGCAATCGTCGCATCTCTGCCAACTAAGTGTTGGCTAGTCGTTGTTTCCACACTCTTAAACATACCTTTTAGTGGGCGAATCACTATCGCGGCAATAGGCAAAGAAATGAGAAAAACGATGAAATCGGCAACTGCGCCAAAGAGGTAATATAGCCAACCGTCAGGCAACCAACTTAATAAATAAAACTGCAGGTAAAAACTTAATAACCAGCATATGAGAATAATAATGCTGATAACAAGCGTGAAAGGGACGCCCGTGAGGCCAAACGTCAACATGAGTCCTGCTAAACCGCCTACCGAGCCATCGATATCGGTATCAACGTCTACGTCGGTGTCACCAGCTAAGTCTAAATCGACGATACCAAACATGCCGATAATCCAATAAACAACGACAATCCCAAGTAAAACGGAATAGATAACAGTAGGAAATTGAGCAGCAACGTCAAATAATTGTGTCATATTTCATCCTTAAAATTAAAATCAGCAATTTTTCACACTGATTACTTCTTATAATTTATTTTTCACTATACACATTGGACATAATATGTCAAAGATGTATAGTAAAAATGGCGCGGAGTTTATTATGTTCAAGTATTTAAATTAGCTTAAGCACCAGCAAAACTCTCGTAATTCAATGATATATGTGACAATTTTTATTATAAGGTTATATTATGCATTGAACTCCCTCGATAATAGCATGTAAAAAGGATGTAAAGTAATGAAATGTACTAGTTGTCAGCAAGGTAATTTAATACCGAGTTTCATTGAAGGGTTATTTAGAGCGCACACATGTTCAAGTTGCGAAGGCAATTGGATATTAATTGAAGATTATGTAGCCTGGAAAGAAAGACACCCAGAATACGAATTCGACGCACGCATTAACTGTGAAATTGATGAAACTAAGCAAGCTTTATTATGTCCAGTTACAGGGTCGATTATGCGTAAACTTCGATTGTCTAATACCACTGAACATCGGATAGATTACAGTGCTAGTGTTGGCGGGGTTTGGCTAGACAAAGGCGAGTGGGAACTATTGAAACAAGAAAAACTCGCTGGTTCTTTAAACGCGGTACTGACCGCTTATTGGCAACGCAATGTCCGTATGAATTCAACCAAAGATAATTTTGTGGAAATTTATAAGGACAAGTTTGGTGAGGAACACTACCAAAAGATCAAGGAGATACGTGCCTGGTTGTCTTCACAGCCCAATAAGCACGATTTAAAAGCGTATTTGCTTGCAGAAGACCCATACTCAGCGGAAAAATAAACAAGATTGACTAAGGAGTCACCATGAGAGGTGCAGGAGGAACATCCGGCGGGCTTGGCCATTTTTTTATCGGCCTTGCCATGATGTGCGGCGGATTTTACATGTTATTGAATGCTATTACAGTCTCATCAAGCTTTGGCATGGGCTCACGCTTGTATGGCTTTAGTGCGATGGGTGGCAGTTACAGCATTACTAGCGGAACCATTATGATACCGTTTATTTTTGGTATCGGTTTAATTTTCTATAATGGGAAAAATATTCTCGGCTGGATCTTAATGCTTGGCTCACTTACTGCGCTGATATTTGGGGTTATTTCATCCATTCGGTTTTCATTCAAAACAATGACTTCATTTGATCTCATCATCATTTTGGTACTGGCAATTGGCGGTTTAGGTCTATTCCTACGTTCCCTCAAGACGCTAGATAAGAGCTTGCCAGATTAACAGTTTTTGTCCTGCAAGATTCTTCACCTTATGCACCGTCGGCAAGTTTATTTTGTCGATGATGCATCCAACCTTACGTTTCATACATTCTGTAATATGAGTGGTCGCAGCAATTGATTTTTTTGAATTTTAAACTTTTGTAAGGTTCGTTGCGACTAAATGAGAATGACCAAGGTAAGGTAAATGTGATGAATGAACACATGCTATATGATTTAGTCCTGCAAGTTACAGTAGCAGTATGCGTAACAGCACTAATAATTGTCGTGCTACTCGTAGCGAACAAACAAAGAACGGTAAAACAGCAAACGTTACAGAAGCTGATTGATTCAGATAAAGCGCTCACCGCGGAAGTATTAACAACGATCGGCTTCAAACAAGAAAATCAGGCATATAAGGACTTGCGAAAGGGCGTTATGCTGACCATTTGTGGCGTTGTATTAACCCTGACATTTATGCCCGTAGGAGGATTCGGCTGGATATTTGGGTTTTTGCCAATAACGCTCGGCTTAGTTTATTTAGGCTTATCACGCTCTCGAGTCAATAAGAGCTAATCATGGAAGATACGCTTATTCGCAATGTACAACAACATGGCGATCACCACGCGTATGGCCACTTAGTTAAATTGCATCAATCAGCGGTTCGCAATTTTCTGCGTAGATTGGTACAAAACGATGCGATTGCAGACGAATTGGCACAAGAAACGTTTATTCGCGCCTTCACGCATATAAACAGCTTTCGTGGTGACGGTAAGTTTTTATCATGGCTGTTTAAAATCGCCTATCAAGAATTTGCCAAGCTGTATCGCAAAAACAACACGGTTGAATTTACGACCAATGAAATAATTGAAGCAGTAACCGAAATGGAGCCACAAATAGTGGCAGCGAGAACAGCAGAGCATCTATTGCAATCTTTGCGTCCTGAAGAGCGTGCCATGATTGTATTGCATTTTTCACACGAGTTAAGTCATCAGGAAATTGCTAAAATTCTAGAAACGCCACTAGGCACAGTGAAATCTCTGATAAGAAGAGGGCAGCAGCGACTATTTCATTATTATCAATCTAAAAATCAAGGAGTTGTTAATGAATAGCAACAACGACTTTGAGCAATGGTTCAAACGTGAAATTGCCGAACAAGTGTTACCTGATGACCAATTTTCATCAGCCATAATAGCGCGGTTATCACAAAAAGCACAGTTAACGGCCAGCATTAATCGCTGGTGCTTTTTGGCCATATGTTTAGTTTTAGTAGCGATCGGAGCGGTGGCCATTATTCAAATTTTATATCCATTTACTGGCACTTACCCATTATTTCCAAATGACCTTTCAGCAACCAGTGCAGCTGTCATAGGCCTCTCCTGCGTAGTATGGTTTTTCACGCATTTGATGGAAGCACTCGATTGATTATGTGAAAGTATCGAGTGACTCCATCTTGCTAACGGCAAATATCCTCGAACAATTTATTGCCTAAGCGGCGCAACACTTCTGGCTTTGGGTGTGTATGCGCAAACGTACGTAAACCATATATTCCCATGACCATAAACTGCGCCAAATGTTGCGCATTTTTATCGGCACTCATCTCACCCGCATCAATGGCTAGCTGTAGCTGTTGTGCAATGGCGTTTTCCCAATCCATCAAATTACCGCTAATGAATGTTTGTATCTCATCATCTTGCTCAGCGACTTCGTTTAATGCTTTAGCGAGTAAGCAATCTCGTGCTGAATCGCAAGCCAGACATTCTTCAACAACATGATTGATATAACCTTCAACTTGCTCCAACTTGCTGCCTTCTCCTGAAAAAAGACGTGAAAACTCTGCATTTCTATCCGCTTTATATTGCCCTAATGCCGCCAGCAATAATCCTCGCTTGTTTTCAAACGCGCAATAGATTGAACCAGGGTGCAAACCCGTAGCTTGTTTAAGGTCTTGCATGCTGGTCTTGGTGTAGCCCTTTGCTAAGAACGCTGTCATAGCACTACGCAAGACAGCTACACGATCAAATTCTGCGTTTCGCACTTTCACTCTCATCGAAATCGATTGAATTGTGGTGATTGTAACCAATCTTGAACGATTATTCAAAAAAGTAGTTGAATGATCATTCAAAAAACTATACCTTGAATAAACGTTCAAGAAAGAGAGCTTCAACATGACAGACAACCTATTTCAACCATTCAAGTTGAATGAAGACATTACTTTGGCAAACAGAATACTAATGGCACCGCTTACGCGCTGCATGGCAGATGACGATTTGGTACCTACCGACGATATGGCTGCATACTATGCTAAACGTGCAGACGCCGGACTTATTATTTCAGAAGCGGTTATCGTTCGCCCTGACGGCCAAGGCTACCCCAATACGCCTGGCCTATTCTCTGCGGAACAAGTCGCGGGATGGCGTAAAGTAACCAATGCGGTACACAGCAATGGCGGAAAGATTTTTGCGCAACTATGGCATACCGGACGCGTTGCCCACCCATTCTTCTTTGATGGTGGTGACGTATTGGCACCTTCAGCAATTAAAGTAGAAGGTACGGTTCCTCGCATGAGGGAGTTGGTTTATCAAACGCCAAAAGCCGCGACGGCACAAGATATTGCCCAACTCGTCGAAGATTACGCGCAAGCAGCAGCAAACGCCATGGAAGCAGGTTTCGACGGTGTTGAAATTCATGGCGCAAATGGTTATTTAATTGATCAATTTTTGCATTTCGCTAGCAACCAGCGTTCTGACGAGTTTGGCGGTAATGCGCAAAACATGGTGCGTTTTCCGTTGCAAGTTGTTGACGCAGTTATTGCTCGCATTGGTAAAGAGCGAACGGCATTGAGAATTAGTCCGGGCGCTTATTTCAATATGCCGCAAGACGCCAGAGATCGTGAAGTGTTTGATGTTTTACTCGCTGAACTTTCGACGCGTGACTTAGCATTTTTGCATGTCGGTATATTTGATGATGCGATGGAATTTGATTATTTGGACGGGCGCGTATCGAGCTACATTCGCCGTCATTACAATAAAACATTAGTTAGTGTGGGTGGTTATACTGCCGAAACAGCCAGTGAGTCTATTGCCTCTGACAACTTTGACTTAATTGCGATTGGCCGCCCATTTATTGCCAACCCTGATTATGTCAGTAAAGTAAAAAATGGCGATGAGCTGATTGAATATAGTGACGAAATGTTAGCAACCCTCGTCTAAACCGTTTAAACAACGACTGCTCGCTGTGGTCTCCAACTGGGTACTTATACCGATTGGGTTAAGTACCCTTTTTTATGGCAGCCAATCAAGAAAACCTACTGAATAATTTCGCTAATAATCAAATCCTTGACTACCCTTTAATGCATGGACACATATCAAGGTGTTCGAACGAACGTTCAATAACGCGCCAGACGAACAACAGTCACTGAGAATACTACCATGCAGGAATTACTAAAAAACCTTAAAATCAGGCATGCATTGATTACAATCATCACTGTTTCATTATTAACACTGACGGTAACGACGATCTTTTTAAACAACATCATGTTCACCAACGTGTTTGAAAAGAACATTGAAGCCGATCTTCTCCCTAACCAATTAGCTAAAGTCGAAGCCAAAATACGTTACCAATTAAGTACACCGCTCGAGCTATCAAAAGCCATCACCCAAAATAAGATGCTGATTGATTGGTCTCTGGCAGGCGAACCTGCCGATCAAGAGGCTCAGCTAATTGACTTTCTTTCCCATATGCAAAAAACAAATGATGCCTTTGTAGTTTTCTGGGTATCTAATGTCACCAAGAAATACTTTAACCAATCTGGTTTGTTGAAAACGGTAAGCCAAGCAGATGACGGCTGGTTTTTTAATTTTATTAATAGTAACAAACCGTTTGAGGTGGCGTTCGATTTTGAAGAAGGCTCCTCTGAGCTAACAGCGTTTGTTAATTACCGTGTGCGAGCACAAGGAAAAGACTTAGCCATCGCAGGCTTAGGTTACAGCGTTAGCCAAATCAGTGCGGATATTTTGACGAACAAGATTGGTGAAACAGGTTATGTTTTCGTGACTGACGAGCAAGGCAAGGTAATGATTCACCCTGAATTGTCGGAGCTAAAACAACGACAACTCCAGCAGTTTGACGGATTTGCTAATGTTTCCAGCAAGTTACTAACAAAAAGCCCTGGTTATGTATTCGATTATGTGACCAAAGATGGTGTTGATTACTATGTAGCGAGTGTAGGGATCCCTGAATTGGAATGGAAAATTATTGCCATGCTGCCAGTTGCAGAACCAATGGCACAAATCAATAGCGCTTTGGTTAACACGGGTGTCATCAACTTAATCATTGCTTTTGGCTTTATATTTTTGATGGTGCTAATAGCAAATCGTATTACGAAACCGATAGTTGACATTGGTGACCGTTTGCTCGAAATGGCTAATCATGGTGGTGACTTGACACAGCAACTTGATGACCAGCGTGGCGATGAATTGGGTCTTCTTGCCAAAGGATTCAACGCGATATTGTCAAAAGTTAAAGAGATTATGGTCGATATCAAACAAACCGAAAACGTCATGGCCACCTCCTTTGACAATCTGCGCGACATGACACAACACGTTGAGCAATGTGTCCAAGATCAACGCATCGAGTCTGACTCTGTTGCCGCTGCCACCACAGAAATGAATCAAAGTATTCAGGAAGTGAGCGATCTGGCAATGAATACCGCCAACAAAACCGAGACAGCAGAAAAACAAATCGAAAGTACAAATGGTCAAGTAGATGAAACCAGCAAAGTGATGGCGCAACTGCACCAAAGCAATCAATCCACGCAAGAGAAGATTGCAGAGCTTGCCGCACAAACTCAAACCATCAGTTCGGTTGTCGATACGATATCAAGTATTTCAGAGCAAACAAACTTGCTGGCATTAAATGCTGCTATAGAAGCCGCTAGAGCCGGTGAGCAAGGGCGTGGGTTCGCCGTTGTTGCAGACGAAGTAAGATCTTTAGCGGCGCGTACACAAGTTTCAACAAAAGAAATTAACGATGTGATAGAGCGATTACAGCATCAGGCTAAAGAAACGGTTGAATCAATGAGCCAAAATACAGAACTGGCCGGTGCTGGATTAGAAAAAACCAATATTGCAAAATCTGCACTCAATGAAGTGGTACAAGAAATCAGTCAAATCACGGATATGAACACGCAAGTTGCAACTGCTACGAATGAACAATCAAACGTTATCAGTGAGTTGAGTGTCAATGTCACCAAAATTGCAGATATGGCGTCACAAGTATCCGAACTGTCTCAACAAACCAATGACATTATTGAAGAGCTAGACGCGCAGAAAGTGCAACTAGGTAACTTGGTTTCGCAGTTCAAGACTGATTAGCGAACATAATCACGTGAATTATATTATAGCTGAATTATGTACAATTCATTTGTGCTCATTCGGCACCTTCACCATGATTATTTTTTAAGCCATCGATTGGTATAAATTATTGAAAGGTATCAAAAACTACAATATTTGTGCTATCGTTAGCTCGCTAAATTGCGCTGAACAGAATTGAGTTAATTAAGTAATCGTACGGCGATTAAGAACTCATTTTGACTCTAATTTTAATAATGGCTTTTCTCCTTAATAGTCATTAATCAATAGCTACTAAACTAATAGCATGATCGTTAAGGTTAATGCAGTCGACAATAGAAGGATTTTGTCATGTTTCAACTCAAAAATATTACTTTCATGTTTTTTGTAGCTTCTTTCATATGCTCAGCAGACGAACTGGTGGAAGATGCCATAAAAAATGACAATGACCTAAACGACGCCTATAAAAATGCAATTGAACAGTTAAATGACATTCAAAAAGTTAAACTTAAAAAAGCCCAACTTCTGTGGATAAAATACAGAAACGCCATTTGCGACTTTGAGGCTGATTTACCTAAAAAGGGGCATTGGATTGAAGATAAAGTTTCTAACTCAAGATCGTTAGAGTGCATATCACGATTAAGTAAAGTAAGAACTCAAGAGTTGAATTACTATTCCCGATTAATTGCTGAAACAAAGCGTACCCAACAAATTGAATATACTGACGTAGTTTTGTTGAATGAACAATTAGAAAAGAAAAACAAGCAATCAAAATATGGTAACGCTGTGATTAAAGGGAGTTTCACTGTTTTAATAAAAAAAGCGGAACATCACATAGGTGGATCAGTCACATTACATACTCAAATCAATCCTACCGACGAGCGAAATTTAAATATCTCACTTTTAGCCAATGTAGCTAAGGAGTTCAAAGATACCTATGGTTCGTCCCCAGATAACTATTTAATTGGCAAAACGGTTATCTTGAAAGGCTCGGCAAGACGAGGCGCTATAATAAGGCAAAGTCAAATCCCTTACGTAGCTCATCAGAACAACTTTCCAGCAACGATTTTACCAATCGCTTCATTGTCAAACTTAACCATAATAGAGTAACAACACCGCTCAAATTACATACAAGCAAATAAACTTCTTGGCTTGTGCTTTTTCATCGCTAATTTTGATCAAGCATGTTAAACGAACGCTAACTCCATAAGGATATACCCATGTTCCACATTAAAAAAATGGTATTTATATTAGTAACCATTCCTCTTTTTTGCTTTGCAGATGACCGTGTGAAAAATGCCATAGAGCACGATAAGCAACTAAACATAGCGTATAACAATGCGATTAAACTACTGAATAAGAATCAGATTAAAAAACTTAGACAAGCTCAACTAATATGGATCAAGTACCGGGATGCTGTTTGTGAATTTGAAAAGGAATTACCTCAAAATGACCACTGGATTAGAAACGATCTTTCTAATTCAAAATCACTAGAGTGTATTTCAAGATTAAGCGTAGCAAGAACAAAGGAATTAAATACATACTCCAAATTAAGTAAAAGCTCTGGAGAAGACACGAATCCAAATCAAATCATTATAGACAAGAGTATATTAAAAAATGAAAACGCATTAGAAGGGTGGATGTCCTATGGGCTAGCTTTAAGGGTTTGGCCTATGGAGCTTAACGAAAATGGACAACCAGATTTATATAAGAGAGAGGTGTTTGCTAGAAAAAATACAGCCCAAATTTGGAGCGAATTAAGAGGCAACAACGCTGTAAAATCGAATAAAGACTTAGATGAGTTAGTTTATATATATGAATCTGGCTTTATGGAAGAATATGTCTGGGCGTATATTCGTAAAAGTAATCGAATTCCAGAAAACTTAAGGTTGGACGAATTCAAACGGTGGATGCATGCAAATTTGCCAGCTCACAAAGCAACTATAAATACAGGTGTAACCATACCTCCCTATTAATAATTTATTGCTAAGCAGTGACCACTAAGAAGTGCACCATCTTAATTAATGCCCAAGGCAATTTCCTGAATGCCGCGATTTCGATATACTGCACTTTTTGCACATAAAGGTATTAGCATGTTTAGGCACCTAGGAATGCTACTAAATTTAGTAGCTATCGCATTATTCGTACCGGGCATTTTGCTCCCAATGTTTACACTATCGATAGATATGTTTGCTAGTTTATCTAGTTCTCAGTTAACCACTAACATGGTCGACAAATCTTTATCTGTTATCGGTACTGTGAATGAATTATGGCAAGACAACCGTCTATTCGTTGCGGCCTTAATTGTACTTTTTACCATAGTAATCCCCATCGTGAAATTTGCAGGAATCATCACCGCTTACGCTAAACCAAATCATGCAATTGAGAAACAACTTACGCGTTTCATTGCTGCTATCGGTAAGTGGTCAATGGCCGATGTTTTTGTGGTAGCGATATTTTTGGCTGTGTTATCAACCAATCAGGCAGAAACGCAAACCGCTCATACGCTTAACCTGCTTGGGTTTAAGATAGAACTACTAATGAGTAGTGAAACGCTATCGAGTGTTGGTGCGGGCTTTTATTACTTTACCGCCTATTGCCTTGTTTCGATGTTAGGAGCGCAATTGTTTAGTCATCATGTTAACAGACAAACTAAGCTGCAACTAAAAGTTGAACCTGCACTAGATAGCTAACCGTGTCAAACGGCTATGTAGATGCTAACTGCGTTCTAAACGCGTCTTTATAGCGGCGTGATAGCTTGAGTATTTTGTTGTCAGCCAGCAATACTTCGCTATCACCGCTCGTTAAGGGGGTAATTGACACGATATGATTGACATTTATCGCATAGGAACGGTGTATTCGACTAAGCCCATGCGGTGCAAGTTGTTCTGTTAGTGTCGCTAAGGTTGCACGGGTGGGATAGATTCGACCCGCTACATACAAATTGACATAGTTTCCCGCTGATTCCATCCACTGAATATCTTTTACGTCGATAATGAACTCTTTGCCGAGCTTTTTTACAATCAGTCGATCGATTCGCCCCAATGATGATGGCTCTGGTTCTCCCTCACTATCTGCCTGTTGAATAGGCGTTGCTTCTCCTAGCCAACGGCTAACGATAAACTGATAGGCATGATAAGCAATTATCCAAAATACAAAGCTCCACACATCTTTTTGCATTTCGTAAAGCAATTCAAATGACCAGTGCCCAAAGTCATAATCACCACCATTCAACCAATATACCAATTCTCGTAAGCCAACCATAAGCACGACATGGCATAAGGAGTAAACGACCGCAGCGCCAATATAAATGACCATACCTTTGCTCAACGAAAGGCGCGTTATCGGGGCAAGTTTAATGACCCAAACGATAAACGGAAAAATAATAAGACTGCTTAGTGCACTCGAGTATTCCCACACAAACGGTTCCCACAAAGAAGTTGTAATGTCACCTTCACGATACAATTCTAAATATTGAGATATGGCATTGATCGTATTGTTCACAAATAGGAATGAAAACACCGCCAGTGTGCCGAAGAAAAATTGATATTTTTGAAATGTTTGACGACTTATTCCTATCATTGGAAAACCACACTCAATTTTTTATCCCTATTATCCACCGCTTGTCCCTATTCATTGTCTGCTGGGCTATTGACGGATTTACACATCACGTCTCGCCACTCAAGCTGTTGAATATATATCACCTTTTTGAACGATAACATTAGATGAATATAACAACCAGCATCAATCAAAATATCTTAAATAAAGCCCCATCAGTTTCTTGTGTAGCGATCGATTCTCGCTTACACCAACTCGACTGGCTACGCGTATTTGCTTTTGGATTATTGGTGCTTTACCACACGGCCATGGTATTTGTTGCCAATTGGGGCTTTCATTTCAAGAGCCACCTGCAATCTGTCGAATTGCAGTATCTTATGCTCGTCGTTGAACCGTGGCGAATGGCATCCCTTTGGTTTATTTCGGGTGTCGCACTCCAAATGTCTTTTGCTCGATACTCAACCATAGACTTATTACTCAAACGCTCCTTCCAACTACTATTACCTTTGTTGGTTGGCGTGCTCATTGTAGTTCCCCCGCAGCTCTATGTAGAAATGTTGGCTAATGGGGATTTAGATATGTCATTTATCGAATTTTTGCGCCACTTTTACGCTAGTGAAAGCACAATATTCGACAAATATCAGGCGGGCATTTGGCCGCATGTTGACGTTAATCATTTGTGGTATCTGCGATCTCTATGGAAATACTCGTTAGTGCTCATCATTGTTGCACCGCTCATTAATAACAAAGGGTTTATCAATCAGTTGCATTCTACCCTTTCATCACGACCAGCAATAGTTATTTTACTCAGCTATTTGCCATTGCTTTGGCTACAGTTCTATTTGGATGGCGACGATAAACGCTATGTATCAGGATTTTTGTTTTTACTCTATGGCTTCATTGCAGCAAATCAGCCGACATTATGGCTCCAACTCAGTAAACACCTTAAAGCCATCGCTTTTTTTACGGTTGCTAATTTTGTAATGATGCTACTTTTTTATAAGCTCACCTTCGCTACCTCAAATCAAGCCCCTGATCTCGATTGGCTATGGGCATTGCGCATTTGCTATTCGTTGGCAAAATTGCTTGGTCTCGTCCTGATGTTGTCTATCGCGACTCGCTATTTTGGTAAACGCTCTCATCTAGTTACGAAACTCAATCCAGCTGTTTATCCTTGTTATATTTTACATCAAACATTCATCGTAGTTTTCGCGTGGTTATTGAGTGTATATACAATGGATGGTGTGAGTATGTTTATATCAATCGTTCTATGTACGGTCTTAGCTTGTGCCCAAAGCATGTGGATAATCCAACGATTTAACTTTCTAAGGCTGTGTTTTGGTATGCCGACAATGCAACCTTTATCCAAACTAATCACATGGATATTTTACCCAGTGGCCGCAATTGGATGTTTTGTCATTGGGTTAGAAATTCTTACCTAAAATACAATTAGCGTTGCTAGTTGAGCCATACTGTGTGTGGACATGGAAGCTCCTTGGACATAAAAAAGGGTAGCTATGCTACCCTTTGTATTTACCATCGCGCGAGCATTTACGGGTTAGCCGTTAGACTAATCGCCACATTAGAAGCTTGACTGTATCCATACAAATCAATATACCAAGTACCTGCTGACGGGTTGTTAAACGTACAAGATTCACTATTGCCATTGTTCCACGAGCGACAGTGATATTGGCTTTGTGTTGATTGCTGTCCAAACGTAACATACAAATCAGCGTCACCAGAGCCACCAGATGTCGTAATCGTCATATTGCTATAATTCGCTGGCATTTCATACGTGTAACGTGCCCAGCTGCCGTAATTAACGACGCTTGCGGTAGCAGATACATCAATTGGCTCTAAACCGCCCGTTGATGTATCAAAACTACCAGTAAGACTTACGCCACTGATTTGGTTCCAAGCTTGTACCATAACATGATACTTACCTGCTTGAACGTTTGTGATTTCACACGTTTCATTGCTTGTCGCTGATGTGCTCTTACAATCCGAGCTATTCAAGGTAGGTGCGCTACCAAACTTCACATATAAGTCTGCATCACCAGTCCCTCCCGTCGTGACAAACTTCAAGTTAGTTGCACCTGCAGGTACGTCAAGCGTATAGAACATTTCTTGCTTTTCACTGCCTGAGATGCCAGTTTTCGCTACACCATTCTCTAAAGCTTCTGGCCCTGTTACTGGTCCTGTCGGACATGTACCTACACCAACCGCACACCAAGCTGTTTCTACCGCAGTTGCTTCAGTCGCACCATATAAGTCAGTAGCTGCTTGTTTCGTCGCCGTGCGCGCACCAGCAAAGTCAGTACTTGAGTTCATGTAGGTGGTTAATGCACGATAGAAAATTTGCTCTGCTTTAAGGAGCCCTACTGATGGAACAACAGCTGTTGATTTGTTGCGTGGGTGAGTACCACCATCAACTAACAGAGCAAATGCAAGGTTAGCAATACCTGAGTTACCATGTACACCACCATAGTCATTAAATCGCGTTGGATTACTGGTGAAAGGAATACGCTCTGGGTACCAGTCTTTTGAGTAGTTATCTGCCGTTGGATTATCCATGTAACGCATTGCATCGCCCGGTGTATTTGGTGTGTAGCTTTCTTCAGCTAACTTCCAATCTGCCGTAGTAGTATTGTTTTTGTATGCAAGTGCCGCCACGCCCATTATATCTGACCAAGCTTCGTTCAATGCTCCTGAAGCATTGTTGTATACCAAGTTGGCAGTATATTGCGTCACACCATGAGTTAATTCATGACCGATAACGTCAAAACTCAAAGTTAAATCAGCGAGTGTTGAGCCATCGCCATCACCGTACATCATTTGTGAGCCTGTCCAATAAGCGTTTCCTACGTTATTGCCTAAGTGCACACTCGATACCATGGTCATGCCATTACCATTGATACTGTCGCGGCCGAAACGTGCCAAGTAGTAGTCGTAAACCTTTGACGCGCCATCGTGCGCTCGCTGTGCAGATGCATCATTACACACTTGAGTATTAGTACATTTAAGTACACCAGGCGCTGCATTTTGATCTTGGTTTTGTAAATCGTATGTTTTCCAAGATTTTGCTGTATGTATCTTCGCATGACGTGTTAACTGCTCGAGAGAGTTTGCGTCATAGAAAAAATCGTCGCGACCGAAATCTTCGCCGCCGTTATTCCAACTCACTTCCACTTTCCAAGCCAACTTAGTTTCTTCAGTAAGTGGTAAATACACGTATACTTTTTGTGGTTCCGATGTAATGTCACCGTGTGCACTAGCCGCTGATCTTACCGCAGCTATGCTGCTTGCATCTGACGTCAAAGATTTTAAGTTAGTATGTATTACAGGATTTTTCGCTAGTACACCACTAATTGCGTAGACCTGCTGCGCTGAATCGGCCTTTTGCAAGCCTCGTTGCTTGTTTTCCGAGTGAATTGTTAACGTAGTGCCGTATACAGGTAAGCCATTTATATGCTGACGTACTTGAACGTGGCTCTTACCGAGTTTATCAGACCATTGACGTCTCACACTGAAGCTTTCATTACCTGCCATTCGCTGCGTACTGTGCATAGATAACACATCGCGAATCGCGTCTGAGGTGAGTTTACCCTTTGATATTTCACCAAGTTTACCAGCAGAAAAGCTTGCTGTTCCCTTATGTGTAGTTGCTTTGACCGTATCAGCAGCCAATGCGCTTGATGAAGCAGTTGAGAGTGCGATCGCTACTGCTAAGCTGATATAATTAATTTTCATAGTTTTCCTATTTCTTCTTAGTTTTATAATTATGTTTCCCGTTTAAGGAAAGCTAACCATAAAACTCGGCAACCGACTTAACAAAAATTAAACACAATATTAACTAATTCTAATATTTAAAATTTGTAACAATTTAGTTACAAAATAGAAAGTAGGATAAACTAAACAAGTACATGCCCACGATAACACCCAAAACACAACCCGTTGTTTTTATTAAATGAAACCTACAAACAAGTAAAGTTACCTCACTACTAACACTAACACAAAACCAAAATCTCAGATATAAACTCAGAAACGCACATTAACATAAACTTAACTTTACATACACCTTCATTCGTAGTAACAACCCCTGGTTCGAGGTATTATTCAACCAGATTTTGATCAACAATCAACCACCCAGTTGTAGTCAAGCGATGTAATAAGATTGCAGCTTTTTCGATGTTCTTGTGAAAACTTTTTAGATCACCTACTTCATCTTTAGTATGAGCCCCGCTTCCCATCATACCGATGCCATCAATTGCCATATCGACATAAGCTGCGGCAAAAGAAATATCGGCAGCACCTGCATTACGTGGATTTGCAGGAAGCACCTTGTTGTAGCCCAAGTCTGCGCTCACTTGGCTATATAATGCCAACAATTCAGTGTTTCCTTTGGTGACCGCCATAGGGGGGTAACCATCTGAAAAGGTTATGTTACTTTCAATGTGTTTAGGGGCTGCAGCCACAATACGCTCCATATGCTGTTTGGCTTGTGCAAATTGTTGGCCTGATGTTGCTCTAATATCACCTGTTACTTTAGCCGATGATGCGATTACATTGCTTTTTCCAAATGCTTCGCCTGTATAGGTGCTAGTATCGTGTGAAATGCGTGTGCCACCTATGATCATGCCTGGGTTGTAAGTAAGATCCTGAAATTGACTTAACTGCTCTCTAAATTGCGATAAAATTCTCGCGGATTCATAAATAGCGCCATAACCGACATTGTCGGTAAATAAACGCGAAGAATGTGCACTCTTTGCCGTTATCTCCAGTGTCCAACCCACATAGCCTCTTCTGCCAGCCATCGCTGTGTTGATATCACTATCACCACTTTCAAACCCGAGTGCTATGTCCGCCCATTTAGCGTACTCAACAATAGCCGCCTTAGATTTACTTAACGGGCGACCACTACTCTCTTCATCACCAGTCATGACAATCGCAATGTTCATTTGTGACAACAAGCCAACTTCTTTGAGCACACGCATTGCCGTGACAATAATCGTATTGCCACCTTTCATGTCGTTCACACCAGGTCCTTGCAACGAATGTTCGTCCAATAGCTGCCACTGTTGAAATTCGTCATGCTCAGCAAAAACGGTATCTAAGTGGCCAATAAGCAAGACTTTGGGCGCATTAGCATGTTTGCTTTCGTGAACGGCGACCAAATGTCCTGCCCGATTAAACTCAGCTCCATCTATCCACTCGGTTTGAAAGCCTATGTCAGTCAATTGGCTATCGTACAATTCACCTACTTTTCGCACTCCTGAAAAATTCATGGTGCCGCTATTGATATTAATGGCTTGCTGTAATTCTTTCACTGCATTTGGTAAAGCCTTTTCAACCGCAGTACGGAGTTTTTGCTCGATTGGAGTAAGTTGATTATTCGCTTTTACAACGAACGTGTTTAGTGTCAAAAACAATAACAAAACGCGAGAAATAATTTGAACCACGTACATTCCTTTTTTAAGTCAGTGAGATAGTCGTCTAGCATACTTAACTTATTCATTGAATCCAACGTCCAATAAAGTTTTGAAACATGAAATAGAGGTGACGTTTCTACTGAAAAATGAGGCAACTGGTCGCTAAAAGATACAAAGTGCAGTGAAAAGTGGTAAACTTGCCGCTCCTTTGGTTCGGATTTTGATACATGCTAACGTTAAGAACACTTTTTTATTCGCTATTAAAGCTTCCAATTAAACTTCTTGTGAGAAGCAAGATTGTTGCAGACACGTCAATTGCAACGTTTGCCGATAGCCATGCCGAAAACCTGTTCTATATCGTCCACCACCGTTCTGCGAGCGATTTGATCACCTTACAGGCTGCTTGCAAGAAACAAGGATTGCCTGATCCAATGTCATCGGTACTCATTAACAACAAGGCCTATCCGCGAACCATTTGTATTGAGCGCCCTAATTCTTGGCTGACGAAACTCTTTGGACACGAGAATTCGGCACTTATACAAGGTTCAAACCTACTTGCTCTGCAAGAAAATTCACAAGATCTCGACTTACAGCTCATTCCTGCCCATTTGGTTTGGGGTCGAAAACCTAACATTGAACGTAACAAAGCAAATGTTGGTACTATCTTGGCGGATCAAGAGTCGCCGAGCTGGTTTCGCAAGCTATTTATTGTATTGTTTCTAGGCCGGAGTTCTCTTGTTCGTTACAGCCAGCCACTTTCGCTTAAAGAAATGAGTGGTAAGCATGGAACCTGTGAACAAACAGCGAAGAAGCTGCTTCGTGTTGCTCGATTCCACTTTTATCGACAAACAATTGCTGCTACTGGTCCCCGATTAATGCACCGCAATCAAATGTTTAGGGCACTCTTAGCCACGCCGTCAATACAACGGATAATTCAAGACGAAGCTAAAAACAAAGGCATTAGCATTCAAGCATCTGAAAGAGAAGCGTTACAAATCATGGACGAGATTGCTGGTGACTATCGTGACTCAGTGATTCGCGTAGGTGAGCGCATACTTACCTGGTTATGGAAGCGTCTATACCATAAAATTGAAGTGCATCATGCTGCCCGACTACGTGAATTAGCGCAAGAAGGTCATGAAATTATATATGTGCCATGTCATCGCAGCCATATGGACTACCTACTCCTAACCCATGTTATCTATCAACAAGGATTAGTAACCCCACGCATCGCCGCTGGCATTAATTTAAATTTTTGGCCAGCGGGCCCCATTTTTAGAAAAGCGGGCGCATTTTTTATTCGTCGTACCTTTGGCGGTAATCGCCTGTATTCAACGATTTTCCGTGAATATTTAGGACTACTATTTGAGCGTGGCTATGCCGTTAAATACTACTCTGAAGGCGGACGAAGCCGTACCGGTAAATTACTTCCGCCTAAAACCGGCATGCTGGCAATGACGATTCAAAGTCTGCTAAAAGGTATTGATCGCCCGTTGACACTTGTACCTGTATATTTAGGTTACGAGCATGTGATGGAAGTTGGGACATATCACAAAGAATTGAGTGGCTCAAAGAAAGAGGGTGAGTCTGCTTTAGGCGTAATTAAAGCGATCAAAAAGTTAAGAAATTACGGCAATGGTTATGTGAATTTTGGCCAACCAATAAATATTAATCAATTTCTTAATGAATATGAGCCTGACTGGAAAGCGGCAATTGACCCCATCGATCCACAAAAGCCAAGTTGGTTAACGCCTACCGTGAATAAACTCGCGGCAAACGTGATGACATCAATCAACCAAAGCGCTGCGATTAACGGTGTCACTTTGGTTGCTTTAATATTGCATGCCACCGAAAACAAAGCGATGACCAGAAGCGATTTAGAAGCTCAAATCGACTTCTTTATCAATGTCCAAAAAAATACGCCGTACAGTGACGAAACAGTCATTCCTGAGGCGTCAGGGAAAGAAATACTCGATCACGTCATTTCGCTGAACAAAGTTACCGTTGAGCACGATAGTTTAGGTGACATTATCTCTCTATCAGGCTCAGCATTACTAGAGATGCGCTACTATCGCAATAACATCTTGCACTTATATATTTTGCCTTCTTTGGTGTGCCGTATATTAGATAAAATACCAAAAGCAACAACCGCTATCATCATTGAACAAACGCAAGCAATCATCAATGTTATCCGAAATGATTTTTACCTATGGCAAGACAACGCAACCATCGCAGCACAAGTAGAGAGTGTGCTAGCACATTTGGCTAGCCTGTCGATTGCTAAGCATAGTAAAGCAGATTTCTGGTCACTCGATGCAACTACAGAGCAACATGCCTGTATCCGAGTTATTGGCGAATGTATTGATGAGACCATTCAACGTCTCGCTATTGTCACCTCTTTATCTGGACGACTAACACCTGTGAGCCGAGCTGATTTAGAAAGTAAAGTAGTCGCCATTGCCAAACGGTTGTCGGTGATCAACAACATTAACGCACCTGAGTTCATCGACAAAAAGGCGCAGTCCGTTCTGATCAATGCGTTGAAACAGCAAGGTTACTTAGTAGACGATGTGCAAGGCAAATTAGTGGCTGATAATTCATTGAAAGAATTACGCACTATGGTGAATAACTTGATAGAGATATCTGTGCTTCAAAGCATCGCACGATAAGCGCTTTGCATTGGCAGCAACCGACGAGATACTATGAATACCGTCGTTTGCTGCTGAAAATTGGCCGCTATGTCATTTGTGCATAGCTATAAATATTCAATGGCAATGCCGATAAATATGATCAAACCTACCCAATGGTTATTTAAGAATGCCTGAAAGCACGGCATACGTTCACGATTAACAATGAGTATTTGTTGATAGGTAAACAACGCTGCCGTAATGACTAAACAGAGTTGATACGGCCAACCAAAGGCGAGCAGTTCACCCACGTTCCATAACAGGCCTAATACTATTAGTTGCATTAAGCCAATAATTTTTTTGTCATATTGACCAAAAATAATTGCAGTTGATTTGATGCCTATTTTTAAATCGTCATCACGATCGACCATGGCATACATAGTATCGTACGCGATAGTCCAAATTACATTGGCAGTAAATAACATCCAGGCAATTGTAGGAATTTCCCCTTGTGCTTCAGCGAATGCCATCACCATACCCCAACTAAACGCCGCACCTAAAACAACTTGCGGAAAGTGAGTATAACGTTTCATGAATGGATAGCTTGCCGCCAATACTAATGCCACAACAGATAGCATAATCGTATATGGCGAAAGTGAAGCTACCAGTACGAATGCACAACCAATGAGAAAACCAAACAGATTTAGCGCTTCCTGCGTCGTCATCATGCCCGAAACTAAGGGGCGCTCCTGTGTTCTTTTTACTTTGCCGTCGACTTTTCTGTCAGCAATATCATTGATGACACACCCAGCACTGCGCATGACAAACACACCAAGCGAAAAAACCGCAAGCAAGTGCATTGGTGGTAAGCCATCACACGCGATCCACAACGCCCACAGTGTGGGCCACAACAGCAAATATGTCCCGATGGGTTTGTCCATCCGGGTAATTAGCTTTATCGCTTGCCATTTACGCGCGATAGTAGTCATTAACACACCTTCACTTGTTCATACGCTAATGCGTTTGGTAAGAACACTTCTGCAACCATGAGCGGCTTTTGTTCAATCACAAATACCGAACGACGTCCCCATAACCATTTTGTTGCAGCTAAATTGAAGTGTTTAAGAATAGTGGGAAACTGGACATTGGCATCAAAATTAGCCACTTCAATACATTTGCGCTTGAGATCTGGATGATTGAATAATACTTGCCCCAACGATTCATTGCCCAAGCGTGAGAGTTCTGACTGATTTCCCGTTAAGCTGCGTAGCGGTAGCAAACTTCTGGCAAAAACATGAGGAATTTCATCGCAAAATAGCAATACTTCACGCGCAATTACTGCTTCACCAACAGCGATATCTTCATTCGCTTCATGTGGTGCACAAGTAGTTACTTGCTGACCCAAAACTTGCACGCGAAAACGCTCACTAGATGCAATCAGTCGCTTCGTCAACGACTGACGATCGAGGAGCCAGTCTTTTAAATTGTCATCGAGTTTATCTGTTGCAGGGTCACGCCAATTGGCGTTCATGCCCACAGGATATATAGCGTGTTGCGTTATCATGATTACTTCAAATCGTTACATCGCGCGTATAATAACAGGTTTTACAATAAGGCGCTCGTGAATAAATTGACCGAATAAGAACACTACTGCTAGGATTAAGCTATTGATGAAATTTGGCTATACATAAGTCTTTGAGCATATTTAGCAAAACAGGTGATGAACCCCATTACAGTGAATTCGCTTCGACACGACGATTGGTGTTGCTAACGAGCGTGTTGTTTCTCTGTTTATTGTTATGGCAGAGTTATTCAGCCAGTCACGTTCATCAACAATATCAAGAAGCGTTGATGGACGATGTTGCTGAAGACGTACTGAGCGAAGTACAGTCTTATTTTCAGCGAATGCGTCGCGAAATCGATCTGTTCCAACGCCGTCATCATGACGCTATCAGCAATTTATACGGAAAAAGAAGTCAAGCCACAAAAGATGAGTATTTTCCGACATTACATGCGTTAAAAGACGAATTAGCGCACACCAGACTTTTCGCGCTCATAGATGAAAATGGTGATGGCCTTTTAAAACATATCACTGGTGATTTTCTCCCGTCATGCAAAGAAGAAGTGACGAGTACTGTCATCAATGGCACGCAAGAACAACTGTTTTTGCACCGCAGTGAAACGAGTGTTCATTTTGATCTATTGCAACCACTGATTGCCTCTCCCAATCACAAGGCTTATTTTTTCACCGCCTTTAATCCCGTTGTGTTAGAAAACATTCTCAAGCGCTATCAACTTCCCCATCAGCAGTTGTTCTTAATGCGATCTGATAATCTTGGAAAGATTGAATTATCAAGTGAACATCTGCCCTCAGCACCGCATAAAATGGTGATGTCAGCGGAAGAGCTAAACAGTTTTTCTTTCATCAAAGCCATTCCGGGAACACGTTGGCAAATAGCGATTCGTCTCGCACCAGAATACAGTAGCAGGTTATATATCGACGGTCTGTTTAAGGCGATCATTATCTGGGTATTGCTGACATTAATCATTTATGCGTTTTATCGCATGCAAAAAATTGGCATCTTGAAAAGCATTCAAATGGAAGAACAGCTAAGTTATCGAGACAATCATGACAAATTAACTGGTCTCGCTAATCGTGCCTATTTCGATCAATCACTCAGCCAGGAATTAAATCAACACGTTGATGAATCTAGTAGCCGCGGCGCCGTTTTTCATATTGATATCGACCAGTTTCAAGTACTAAACAACACATTTGGTTATGCAACTGGCGACCGAGTTCTATTCCAATTATCGTTAGCGATCAAAGAACAACTCGATAGTTCAGCAACCATGTGCCGGCTAGGCAACGATGAATTCGCCATACTGTTACCGTCATTACCGCATGCGCAAAGCCAAAGAGCGGCTGAACAATTGCGACAGTTTATCCAACAACTAGATCTAAGCAATATTCATCGAAATACCCAAGTAACAGCCAGCATTGGCGTTATTAATCTAGACGATGAACAGCTTGAAGCCGAACAAGTGTTGTCTTCGTTAAACCTCTGCGTCAAGCTCGCCAAACAAAAAGGACGTAACAGAGTGCAGATGTATCAGAGTAATGATGTACAATTACAGCAACATGCACATGAAATGGCAATATTGCATGATCTCTCTACTGCGATTCGTAACAAGCAGCTCATACTGTACCGACAAGAAATTAAGCCGCTTCATGAAGAATTGCCTTATAAAAAGTATGAGATTTTGGTACGCATGATGTCACCAGCAGGTGAAATTATTCCGCCAAATGTTTTTATACCCGCTGCTGAAAAATACGGACTCATCAAACAGCTCGACCGTGCAGTAATTGAAAAAACGTTAAGCACTTTATGCCGACACCCTAATGACAAAGATCACTATAGTATTAATCTTTCAGGCGCTTCATTAAGTGATAAAGATACCGTGGACAACATCCAGACGCTGCTGGAGACATTTCACATCAAAGCAAACCGTATATCGTTTGAGATAACGGAAACTTCAGCCATTAGTCATTACGACTCAGCGATTAAACTCATCAACGAGTTGACGTCGATTGGCTGTCAGTTTTCATTAGATGATTTTGGTAGTGGGGTTTCGTCATTTAGTTATTTGCAACAACTTCCGGTGTCTACGATAAAGATAGATGGTGCTTTTGTTCATGACATAGACACCAATGCGATCAATCGCATTTTTCTCGAAAATATTTTACGCACAGCCAGCGCCATGAATAAGCTGACCGTGGCAGAATACGTAGAAAATGCCAATATAGAACGTATTCTCATAGAAATTGGCATACACTATGGGCAAGGATATTTCATTAATAAACCTTCAAAGTGGCATGATGCAGAGGATTGATAATGTGAATAACAATAATAAGTTTTATGTGTGAATTAAAGAATTTACGAAAAACCCCCACACAATTGAGAAATTTCGCGTTATTATATCGTTAATATATAAAATTTGGATTTTGGTTAATGAAGTACATTATTGCTTTCATCGTCACATTAAATTTCACTAGTCTCTTTTCAAGTGCACAGGCTGCAGACTATGCATATTATGGCTTTGAACCCGATATCGTGACCAACTACGTCGCGGTAAAGAAAAAAATGGGTTACGTTCGCTTAACAGTGGAATTAATGATCGAAGACTCATCGAATTACGAAGTCGTTGAACACCACGCGCCGTTACTTCGCGATGCCATTATTAATATCATCGGCCAGCAACCTGAAGCTAAGATAAAATCAATTAATGGACGAAGCGAAATTCAAAAGCTGTGCGAAGACAAGGTGAAAAGTCTGCTACAAAAAGAAACAGGCAAGCCATTGATCAAGAAATTACTATTTACGCAATGGTTAGACAACTAACCATTGCGTGTAAGCATGAAGCGGTTATTCCTAACGAGATTTTGGTGAGCGCTTAGCGCCTCCAAAATCAAGCCAAGCCAACAAACAACCTGTCACTAAGCCAAGTAAATGCGCAGCATTTGCCACATTAACTGGTAGAATATTGGCAAATCCCAGCAGCAACCAAAACAACAAGAAGCCAACAATCGGTTTTGAAAGCGATAAACCGATCTGTGGCGCTAACCACCCAGCCCACCAAACATAACCAACCACCGCATATACAACACCTGATAGGCCACCAAAATTAGCTCCCGTCACGAGAAATTGCGCCAAATTAGACAGTATGGCTGATGCGAAAAATAATGACAGCAGGGTTCGCTTACCCCTAACGTTTTCAATCGCGCCACCGAGTTGCCACCACCACATGGTGTTAAAAACTATATGCAGCCAGCTAAAATGAAAAAAAGCCGGCCCAACAAGCCGCCACGGTTCAGCAGCCATCCACTCATAAGTTAGCTGAGGGAAAAAGCGTACTGCAGCAAATATTTCTCGGTGCCACCCCATCAAACCAAATAACCAAAGGGCCCAACAAGCAATAAATACGGTAAGCGTTACCAAGCCTGCATGCGCAAGAAAGTGCCGTTTAAACTCAGTGGTAATCGACGGTGCGTGCTGCTCGACACTCACAGTCTCACTTGCTGACCATGCGGCATCTTGATACTTTGGATGAGTTGGCTGTTCTATGAACTGCTTGAATTCTAATCTTGCTTGCGTGAGATCTTCGTCTCGACAAAAAATCGCATACTGATCATCGAGCTTTTCAACCTTCGCAGGAATATTAATGCTATTGAGATATTGGCAGAACAAAAGCGCGACATTGTGTTGGTTCAATGCCGCGATAGGATGTAACTCAGTCGACATTATTTAGAAACGTCTTCCGGATAATGTAACTGCCAATCGGTAAATCCACCATCAAGTGAATAAACATCGGTAAAGTCTTGGCTCACTAAAAACTGTGCCGCTTGTTGACTCGAGATACCATGATAACAGCAAACTACGGTTGGTTTGTCCATATCCGCCTCTCGCAAGAAAGCTGGTAACGAATCATTGGTTAAGTGAATCGCTCCCGGAATATGACTAGCTTGATATGAAGCTGGATCACGAATATCTAATACTACGTGCGATTGGTCAGCTAATACTTCATGCAATTGGCTGATATGCATGTGTTTAAAACCTACATCACTCATTAGTGCGTTTACTCCCAATTCAATATGACTTTGCCTGACTGACCTGAGCGCATTACTTCAAATCCTTCTTGGAAATCGTCAACACTGTAGTGATGAGTAATTATTGGCGTCAAGTCTAACCCTGATTGTATAAGACTTGCCATTTTATACCAAGTTTCGAACATTTCGCGGCCGTAAATGCCCTTGATGGTGAGCCCTTTAAAAATGACCTTACTCCAATCAATTGCCATGTCATTACCAGGAATACCTAGCATGGCGATTTTGCCGCCATTATTCATGTTTTCTAACATATCTGTAAAAGCAACTGGAACCCCTGACATTTCCAAACCAACGTCAAAGCCTTCTGTCATGCCCAATTCAGACATCACGTCTTTCAAGTTTTCACGGCTTACGTTTACCGCTCTGGTAGCTCCCATTTTTTCAGCCAACGACAGACGATAGTCATTAACATCTGTGATGACCACATGGCGCGCCCCAACATGCTTAGCGACGGCAGCAGCCATAATGCCAATAGGGCCGGCACCTGTAATAAGCACGTCTTCACCAACCAAATCAAATGACAATGCGGTATGTACCGCATTACCAAACGGGTCAAAAATCGCAGCTAAATCATCACTAATTTCATCAGGTAATTTAAATGCATTAAACGCCGGGATTACAAGGTATTCAGCGAACGCTCCTTCACGGTCTACGCCAACACCAACGGTATTACGACATAAATGAGTGCGACCACCACGACAGTTGCGACAATGACCACAGGTAATGTGGCCTTCGCCTGACACGCGATCACCAATATTGAACCCTTTAACTTCTTGTCCAATACCAACTACTTCACCTGCGTATTCATGGCCAACCACCATAGGCACAGGAATAGTTTTTTGCGACCATTCATCCCAGTTATAGATATGAATATCGGTACCACAGATAGCAGTTTTTTTGATTTTGATAAGCAAATCATTATGGCCTAGCTCTGGCATTGGTGAATCGGTCATCCAAATGCCAGGCTCTGCATGTAATTTCGCTAGAGATTTCATCATCGACTCCTAAATCACGCCCATTTCTTTACCAATACGCGTAAAGGCGTCAATCGCTTTGTCTAATTGGGCACGAGTATGTGCTGCAGATATTTGAGTTCTAATACGTGCCTGACCTTTCGGTACAACAGGGAAAGAGAAACCAATCACATAGATCCCTTCTGCAAGTAACTTATCAGCCATATCACTGGCAAGTTTAGCATCGCCCAACATAACCGGTACGATAGCGTGATCAGCGCCAGCACAAGTAAAACCGGCTTCTTCCATTTGTGTGCGGAAGTAGTGCGCATTGTCTTTCAGTTGTCTACGCAGCGCATCGCCTTCAGCTAATAAATCCAATACGTGAATTGATGCATTAACGATTGCCGGTGCTAGTGAGTTTGAAAACAAATACGGACGAGAACGTTGACGTAACCAATCAATCACTTCTTTCTTACCTGACGTGTAACCACCTGACGCGCCACCCATCGCCTTACCAAGTGTGCCAGTAATAATATCTACTCGACCCATAACCTCACAATATTCATGGCTACCACGGCCTTGCTCACCTACAAATCCAACCGCGTGCGAGTCATCAACCATCACTAACGCGCCGTATTTGTCTGCTAAGTCACAAACTCCTTTCAGATTGGCGATAACGCCATCCATTGAGAATACACCATCAGTGGCAATGAGTTTGAAGCGTGCACCTGCTTCATCCGCTTCTTTTAAGCATTTCTCTAGTTCAGCCATATCATTGTTGGCATAACGGAATCTCTTAGCTTTACATAGACGCACACCATCAATAATCGATGCGTGATTTAATGCATCACTGATGATCGCATCTTCAGGGCCAAGTAATGTTTCAAACAAACCTGCGTTAGCATCAAAACATGAAGAATAAAGAATCGTATCTTCCATCCCTAGGAAAGTACTTAACTTTTGCTCTAGCGTTTTATGAATATCTTGTGTACCGCAAATAAAACGCACAGAAGCCATACCAAAACCATGTTCATCTAAACCCGCTTTGGCTGCCGCGATTAAGCTAGGGTGATTGGCTAATCCCAAATAGTTATTAGCACAAAAGTTAACGACCTGGTCACCCGAAGATACATCTATTTGTGCTTGTTGTGCGCTAGTAATAACGCGCTCAGCTTTGTAGAGTCCGTCCTGTTTAACTTGCGTTAATTCAGAAGATAAGTGCGAATAGAAATTTGATACACGATTAGAAGTCATAGCCGCCTCTGTGCTTGTTTGTTATGGATTAGCAATAATACTAGAGTATAAGAGCTACAGATTAAATTTGGCGCTATTGTACGCCATAATAACAATCGGTACACTCCGATCTGTTACCTAATGAGTAAATTTTCATTATCGTACACAAATATCGAAAACTTACCTTCTCTTTTTTAGGCGGATATCTCTTAGAAAATGTAGTTATGGCTAGCGCTGGTAGACGTAAAAAAGGCTCTAGGATTATGCTAGAGCCTCGTAAAGGGAAATGCAGGTTAGAATAAATTAGTGAGCAAACACTGTTAATTCAACATTTGAATATTCAGCGAAATCACTCAAGCTGATTTGCCATTCACCCTCGGCAGGACGCTCAATAACGATCATCTCATCATTACCCTGCTCAGCTGACATATAGAAATCACCAGCGTCGCCCATGTCACCCCAGAAGTCATCGTAGTACTCTTCTTCACCTTCATCTTGCGTTAAACGCTCGGCAAATAAATCAACTTCACCTTCACCGCCTTTGGTTGCGATGTAGATAACGTTTACTCCTTCTGGAACATCTAAAATAAATGATAGCGCTTCTTCGTCAAAGCTATAGCTTACCGCCTCTTGGAATGCCAAGAAGTTACCTTCTGAATCACCTGAGCCGTCGCCATTGTCGCCACCATCTGATCCACCAGCACCAGACGCTGGTTCGTTACCAGCAGCTGCACTGTCAATCCAATCTTTTAGTGCAGCTACGTTAGCATATACGCCGTATTTGTTTGCTGCGGCACAACCATCACCCCAACTTACAACACCAACTTGTACAAAATCTTCACCTTGGCGCATCACTAACGGGCCGCCACTATCACCTTGACATGAGTCTTTACCACCTTCTTTGTATCCAGCACACATTTCAGTATCTTGAACTTGACCATTATATGCATCAGCACTATTACAAACATCATTAGTTACGTACGGGACACTTACTTCCATTAGCTTATCTGGCATTGCACCACCTGACGTTAATGTACCCCAGCCTGACACAACCAGCGGTGTGCCTGATTGTACATTCGCATCAAAAAACGCTTGGTCGGCCAATCTGATAGCACTAGCATTTTCATCAGTGATCGCTGTGCTTAGCTTTAATACAGCCACGTCTTTTGAAAGATTAGGATAGTCTTGGTTAGTGTATGTAGTAGCTACAGGAATTGCTTGACCCGAGTTATCGGTAAGGCTATGCGCACCAACTCTTACCTGTAAATTAGGGTTATTACCGTCAACGCCATCTAAACAGTGAGCAGCTGTTAGTACTAAATCATCACCGATGATTGAACCACCACAAAAATGCTCACCAGACATAGACTGTAATGAAACTTGGTAAGGTCTTGAATGAGGGTTAGATTCCTCACCACCAACAATACGAAGTTCCTGTGAAGATATTACCGACTTCAATGTAGTAGCCGCCATCACGTTAGTGCTAGCAATGATGCTCAGCGTAATTAATGATGTTTTTAACATGTTTTTCTCCTCGTTGAGTTAATAGGCAGTAAACTAATTGTTTTTGTTTTCCGTACTGCTGCCATTAATCATTGCGGAGAATCGCATTAGACTTTAGTCACTTTTTTTAGCGGTTTGTATCCACTTGTATCAAGCTCAACATATGGATGAACCTGTTTATTATTTAAACAACAATGCATGTTAAATAATCGCACAATGCGTTATCACTTGGTTTGTTGTGATCAAGCATACGGCCTTCTTGTTACTAAAATGTAAAGAATCTAAATGTTACATTCGGATACATTTGGTGAAATAATGCTACTACTCACTGTGTTACGTTCAGCTTTACTATAAAAGCCCAACATCGACGCTGAGGGTGTGAAATGAAAAAATTAGTCCTAGTATTAGCAATGCTATTTACCTTATTGATAGCATGTTTAGTGAGTATGTATGCCATGGCACAAACAGAGCATCTTGAGACCTTACACGGTGTAAGCCGCTCCGGCGATAACTTGCATATCAAAGTCCGTTCATTTGGCTGTACGCAAGCAGATTCTTTTGTAATCAAAAAAGAAAAACAAGGTCTTGCAATAATGCGAATTAAGCCAGATAACTGTCGCCGGATGCCACATATCATTGATGTCATTTTGCCATTACCAGAGCGTCTTGATGCCTTTGTGTTGTTGAACCCATTTGCGGGGCGTGCTTGATTTGTTATCCTTTAGGTAATACTTAACGACGGTTACCTTTTATGAGCGCATCGGCAAATAAAGTCCTGCTTGTTGACGACGACATTGAACTCACCACGCTTGTGGCCCAATATTTACGTGCCAATGATTTTATGGTTGAATGCCTGAATAATGGCGAAAAAGTAGAACAAGTCATCGAGCAATTTTGCCCCAATATCATCGTGCTCGATCTCATGTTGCCCGGTACGAGTGGCCTAACAATTTGCCAGACAATTCGCCCTAATTTTCACGGTGCGATTATTATGCTAACCGCACTTGGTGATGAAATAGATGAAGTAACTGGGCTAGAAGTCGGTGCAGATGATTACTTAGCTAAACCCGTAAAGCCACGTGTTTTATTAGCGCATATTCGAGCGCAACTTCGACGCCACAACCACATTCAGCAATTACAAACCACTACTGTCGTCGCCTGTAACGATCAACAACTAGTTATTGATGCCAGTAAACGCACTGTCCATAACCAAGGCCGATTGGTCGCACTCTCGAGCGCAGAATTTGATTTGTTATGGTTGCTGGCACAAGATGTTGGTCAAATCGTCAAACGCGAACAATTACACGAAAAGATATTCAAACTTGAATACGACGGCATCGATCGCTCTATCGATTTGCGTATCTCCCGTATACGTAAAAAGCTCGACGACAACCCCAAAGAACCACAAATAATTAAAACCGTACGTAACGTTGGCTACTTGCTAGCTTCGTAACGTTACTATTAACGTAAAACATGCGATAACCACCCTGCAATGTTGTGATTGAGAAATGGCTGATGGGCTACCAGCCGGTGGCCAAAGCGATCGCCTTTGAATAGTTGAAAACTAGAACGCTTGTCACCGTTCCACTCGTACAATTCTTTCGCGGTGTGATAAGTATTGGCATGATGAACAGAACTAACAAACAATACAGGAATGTCGAATAGATTTTTGTAGCGTTCTTTGTCGGAGTAACTTAACTCAGGTGTAATCATCACAAAACTAGAAACGCGAATAGACTCCGCCAGCGTGATACCATAGCTAGCAGTACATCCTGCCATTACGACGGCAATTTTCGCTTGATCGCCCACTTTGTCACGTAAAAAGTTAAAGCTCGTGAGTAAATCAGACGGCCAAAAAACACTTAACTTAGCCATTTCTCCTTGATAGGTAACGACATCCTTAGACATTCGCTTAACTTTTTCATGTGAAAAATCGTCTGAAACACTTTCACCAAAGCCACGCAAATCAAGCGCTAGAGCATGCACACCATTATTGGCCAACATTTGTAACAAAGGCTCATATTGCTCACTGTTGTGATCGCAATCATGCAGTAGCAAGGCGGCAGCGGTATTGTCTTGAGCAGGGTAATAGCGTGCTGATAACATAAAGGTATCTTGCGCATGAAAAGCTACGCGGTTCATCGACTCAGATTGGTTTTTGTCGCTATTAGCTTCTGAACCGGCAGTTTGTGCAGCACAATGTTCTGTAAACATAGCAAATAGCAATGTAATGAGTGTCCATCCAACTGCACTTAATCCAGTATGCTTTCTCATGACCAACGTTCCTTAACTTTTTTGTTTCGCGTCAACTCGCTAACAATACCAATGAGTGCGCGGTTTTTCCTCAAAAGGTTCTATTGGTATTTTTTACCAACGGTGGGTAATTGTTTTCGTCGCCCTTACGATACAGTATACTAGGTGCTCGTCAAAACATAGTCGCTTTCTGTTGTGCGTTACTTTTTTTCATTAACACTTTATCGCATTGTTGTCATAGTATTACTGCCAATACTTTTGTTGGCACTGTTGCTACGTTCTCGAAAAAACCCGGCGTATCGTCAACGAATTCTTGAGCGTTTGGGCATTCTGCCAAGAAAATTGAAGCCAAACTCTATTGTTATTCACGCTGCTAGTGTCGGTGAAGTCATCGCCCTAAAACCTTTAGTCGACAAACTGTTGTCCGCACAACCTCAAGTTGAGATCACGTTTACTTCTTTCACGCCAACAGGTTCGCAGCAAATCACCAGTTTTTATGGCGACAAAGTACAGCATTGTTTTCTGCCAATCGATTGCTGGCCATGTACCTGGGCGTTCTTGCAACGATTACAACCCAAAGCACTGGTGATTATGGAAACGGAGATTTGGCCCAACTTGATCGCGCAAGCACACAGTAAACGTATCCCTTTATTACTGATTAATGGCCGACTAACCCAAAAATCAGTGAAACAATACAAAAAGTTTAGCTGGTTAGTGACTCCCACGCTTAACTGTTTCAATCGGTTACTTGTGCAAAGTATTGATAATTTGCATCACTTTTTAGCGTTAGATGTCGCGAAGAAACAATGTTCTGTCTCAGGCAACATTAAATTTGATTTATCAATTAGTGAACAAGTACAAGATAAACAGCAATTGTTGGCAAAATTTATTCAAAATGAGCGATCAACATGGCTTGTTGCAAGCACTCACCCAGGCGATGAAGAACTCATACTAGAGAGCTTTGCACAATTAAAGCAACAGCACCCTTCTTTGCTGTTAATTCTGGTACCTCGTCACCCAGAGCGTTTTGCTGAAGTTACTGCACTTTGTGCATCTCAACAATGGCAGGTAGTCAATCGTTCCGACAAGTCACCTGTTACTAGCGAAACTGATATATGGGTAATAGACACATTAGGTGAACTGCTACCAGCGTGCGCGTTGGCTGACGTAGTAACTATGGGTGGCAGCTTTAGCCATATTGGTGGTCACAATCCTTTGGAGCCCGCCTTATTCAAAAAGGCCATTATTGTTGGGCCGAACATGGCTAATTTTGCCGAAATCACGCAACGTATGCTGGCTCACAACGGCATTATTCAGCTCAATGAGCGTACACCTATAGCAAAACAGTTATCTCAACAAGTGAATGATATATTAATCGATGAATCTGAACGTTCAATTCTCGGACAACAAGCCCACGATGTTGTGTTGAGCAACCAAGGCGCTACGGATAAAACCTATCGCGCCGTTCTCTCGTTAATCAAATAACACCTGCGTGCTATGCCAGTTCAGGGTAGTGATCTTCAATAAGTTGCCTAACCTTATCCTCGACTTGGCTGACACTGATGCCTTTCATTAAGTCGCTGCCTTTAGCTCTTACGCCCCAAGGAAGTTTGGATAGTGGTTTGCGATATTGTTGCTGTATCGCTGACTGATAACAACTCACTACATAATGCTGATAGTAATAAGGCCCAGTTCGATGTGGGTTACTATGTGCATATAAGCCTATCACTGGCGTACCAACCGTAACCGCCATATGCGCTGGACCAGTGTCAGGTGCAATCACTAAGTGCGCTAGTTTAAGTACTGCCAGCAATTGCTTTAATGTGGTTTTAGCAACCAGATTAACAAGTGAAGAGGTGGCCAGACTTTCTATTTGTTCGGCAAGTAGCTTTTCTTGGGTCGTAGGGCCGCCGCAAATCACCACTTGAAAACCTTTTTCGGTAAGATGATCGGCAATTTTCGCGTACCCTTCTGCATGCCAGTTTCGTTCTATTTTACTGGCCGCAGGTGATATAACAGCCAATGGTTTGTCGCTGGTTAGCGTTTCGCTTGCCCAGAGTAGATCATCATCGCTTAAAGGCATTTGCCATTTTGGCTCGGAAGTAGGAACGCCCAATGCTCTAGCAAAGGCCATAAAACCGTCAAGTACGTGAGGACGTTCTTGTGGCTCAATCTGGCGATTTGTAAATAGCCACTGTCCTTCTTTAGCACGACGACTATCAAAACCAATTTTCATTTTGGCAGAAATACACAAACTGGCGATGCTTGCTCTAAAGGCTACTTGCATGTGAAGCAGCACATCAAACTTTCTCCCTGCGAGTGTTCCGCGAAGCTGCTTATAGCCTTCCAAGCCAGCCCGTTTATCAAAAATCACGAATTCTACATTCGGCAACCCTGCCAACAAGCTTGCTTCAACTTTACCTATTACCCACGTAATTTTAGTATCGGGCCAGTAGGCTTGTATTTGTTGGACCATTGCAACGGCATGGCACACATCACCAATGGCCGATAAGCGCAACAAACACAAACTTTTTGGTGGAGTTATTTGACCCAACATAAAGGATTCACCACAATAGAGCTTTTATATTTCCGTTCAACATTAGGTGTATTATCTTGAACCGCAACACAATTGTAAAACCTTCTCACGAAAAAGTTTATCAACAAGGTGGTATTTATTGCGGATACAATCCTCATCAAATTGAATCCTTTACACCTGATATTTTTGACAGCGAGTATTGGCAATCTCAGGGATTAGTCGTAGGTACGGCTACGGGACGTGGTACTACTTACTTTGTTCAGCATGAGACAGGCCAATGGGTTTTACGTCACTATTATCGTGGCGGATTGATCGGCAAGATATTTAATGATGGATTTGTCTACCTAGGCATAGACAATACACGCGCTGCTCTTGAATACCAGTTGCTTAACACGATGCATGATTTAGGTTTGCCAGTGCCTGAACCCATCGCTTATCGCGTAATGCGACATGGCCTGTATTACCGCTGTGACCTAATCACTACAAGAATAATCAATAGTCAGGATTTGGTTGCCGTGTTATCGAAAGCGCCATTGACTGACAAACAATGGCGCAAAATTGGTCGATGCATTGCGCAGTTCCATCAACATGGTATTTATCATCACGACCTAAATAGCCACAACATCTTACTCGATGATAACGAAAAGATTTGGTTGATCGATTTCGACCGTGGTGAAAAGCGACCAGTTAAGCAATCATGGCAACAGGCCAACATATCTCGCCTACACCGTTCATTTCGCAAAGAAAAAACACGTCTAAGCACGTTTCATTGGCAGGAGAGCGATTGGCAATATTTGATGGAAGGTTACTTACTCTAAATTTGATGATTTGTAGTTATATACAAAAGCGCCTATATGGCGCTTTTTATTATATCGCGTTATGCAACGACACTTAGCGCATCTTGATGGCGCTGACGGTACATTGCACGTGCTTCGATGAATTCGCCCATCGCTGATTCAGTGATATAAGGACGAATCATCACTAATATTTTCAGTACACCATCGTAAAATACCGAATCATTTATTTCGGCATCTTTGTTTTGTGTTTGATAAAAGCTCAGCCAAAACGTATTAATTAGTCGAAGAATACTAACAATATCTGGCAGCTCTTCGTCATCAAAATTCATCATATTCGCTTCGCGCAGTGAGATAAGCATTTCACTGACACGTGATGCGATTAAATCTTGCACTTCCACATACTTCTCATGAAGCAATGGATTTTTAGCGAGTAGTACTGGTAAGTTCGCGTAGAAAAAACGGAATTTCATTAGCGCCTGAAAAACGGCATCCATATAAAGGATAATCGCATCTAATGGTTTGATATCAGGGGAAACTTTCGGAAATGTTTCCAATAACAGGTTACGTGCATACTCTTCGTATATAGACAAAATAATGTCTTCTTTATTACGAAAATGGTAATAAAGGTTGCCAGGACTGATACCTAAATGAGCCGCAATATGGTTAGTCGTTACATTGCGTTCACCTTGCTGATTAAATAACTCGATACTCGCCTGAATTATCTTGTCACGGGTCTTCATATATTCACGTTGGCCTGTTAAATGGATAATCGTTGTATCATACTATCAATAATTGACCAAGGTAAACGACTTTTTGAGTAAATACTTTAACCTACATCGATAAATCAATTTATTTCAATCTAGTTGTCTTTATCAAACCTGCTTGCGTACAATAGATAATATCTACTTATCAAGAATCAACATCATGACAGTTAGAGCTATTTATCCAGGGACATTCGATCCAGTTACGAATGGGCATACCGATCTTATTGAGCGCGCAAGCCAGCTATTTAATCACGTGATTGTTGGCGTGGCGGCTAGTCCAAGCAAACAGCCATGCTTTGACTTAGCAAAGCGCGTGGCATTACTCGAAGAAACCACCAAGCATTTAGACAACGTGCAAGTAGTGGGTTTTTCAGGGTTATTGGTTGATTTTGCCAAAGCTCATCAGGCCAACGTATTAGTACGGGGACTACGTGCTGTTTCAGACTTCGAATACGAGTTTCAACTGGCCAATATGAACCGCCGATTATCGCCCGATCTGGAAAGCGTATTTCTAACACCAGCAGAAGAAAATTCATTTATTTCCTCAACTTTGGTTAAGGAAGTTGCATTGCACAAAGGCGATGTAAGCCAATTCGTTCACCCTGTAGTGCAACAAGCACTAGAGCAAACGCTAGGGCGTTGAGCGCAGTAGCTCAGTGAAACGGGCATGTATTAGCACATCAATATTTTACATTGAGTTAAAGTTTTAGTAAGAACGCTGTACTCATGCCCTAATCCTTATGAAATCTTCAACTTTCCTCCTTTTCGTAAATTAGCAAAAATGTTTACTCTTCCCACTGGTCAACCAGAACAGCACGATAAATGAGGCAAAAATGGGCCAAACACAGAACGAAAAAACGTATATAACGAAACTTTTCGTATAAAAAAGCATTCAAATATGGTGATACATTTGCCATAAATCTTGTAAGACATTTGCCATAAGCAATTAAAAGCAATGTCCTAATAAATATTTCGTTACATGTTCAACCATTATAAAAACAACAACATAGTAAATTTATGTTAAAAAAAGTTAAAAAAAATTGAACTTTAGTCTTGCCGTTCTCACAAAGTCGCGTAAAGTGTCTATCAGCTACTGAGTAGCGATAGTCGCAAGGACGGCCCAATAATAAAAAACGTCGCTTGGAACGCGACTTCTATATCGAAAATATCGATATCAACAAATTCGAATAGGGATGGTTAACTTATATTCAGGAAGAATGTTGCGTTTATGTCCAGGAGGATATAACAGGATAGCCCAAGAAAGCGTTAGGAAGACCGAGAAAAAAAATGCTGATAGGGAAGCGTTAATAAAAACAGTGGAACATGTCATTAATTACAGGGACTGTTGAATTAGGTTAGGACTACCACTTAAGAATTGGAAACACACATATTTGCCGCTTAGTGCCGCAATTATCATTCTCCTAAACGATGGCCATGCCATCGTTTTTTCTTTCTGCTAATAAATTTTCCATCAATAGTGGGTTTTCTTCGTAAGAATGTCGTAAAATAGCGCTATTAATGCGCAATTCAATTTATTCACTATGACACGCAAGAAAAAATCTAGAAAGCCGGGCGTCGGCTCTATTGGTGTAGTAAAAGAGCCTAAGCAGGCTTTTACTCCGTCAGATAAAAAACCGAAAAAGAAAACTGGTAAAACAGCGGGTAATCGCCAGCAAGAAGCCCTTAAGAAAAAAGCCAAAGACAATCGTGCTAACACGGTAAAAGACCCTCGCATTGGCAGTAAGAAACCAATTGCACTGGGCACACCTGTTGTTGAGCAAAAGAAACAAACAGCGAAGAAAGCATCAAATCAGTCGCCGATTGCTGCGATTAAAGTAATGCAATCGTCACTATCAACCGCAGATAAAATTGCCGCTATCGAAGCAGACGAAAAATTACAAGGTATCGTAGAGAAGATCGATCAAGATATCGCGCTCACAGAAGAAGAAGTGTATTACTACAATGATCTGATGGAGCAACACGAACAACTGTCAGAGCAGTTAGCACAAGAAACCGCAGACGACATGCCGAAGAAACAGGCCATTGATATCGACGATGATGCTCTTTGGGACAAATTCGACAGTGCTGACTTTAATGACTTAGAGTATTAATAGATGACCAGTCCATTAGGTTTAACGCTCATTGGTGTTGGCGCTCTTATCATTGCAGGCCTAGCTTTTTATGCAGGTAGCTTGCTGCGTAAACTGCAACAACAGAACAAAGCACAAGCAGAAGCACAAATTGCTCACGAAAAAGCGCTCAACGAACACGATAAGAAGGTGCTTGATAGCGTCGTCATCATTGTTCGCGCCATGAAAGAAGAGCAGTGTGATATTTCTGAGGGGTGTTGGCGGTTGAGCGTATTGTTAGATTCGATGAAAACTGTCAGTGGCTTAAGCAAAGAGTTTCCGGCTGTTTTTGAACTATATGAAGCGATTAAGCATATGCCGATATTAGAGGCACGTAAGCAACTCGCTAAAAAAGAGCGTATGAAACTTGATTTAGAACGCACTAAAATCGAAGCACGCCTATTCACCGATGTGCATCAAAATATCGAAATACTCCATCAATATGCAATGGAAAAACTAAGCACCATCAATCATCAACTCGCCCAATAAAAGTTGACGCTTCTACCAATAGGTTAAATGGGTTGTCATCAACAATGGCAACCCTGTTTGTTTAGACTCACAAAGTTAACTGTCTTTCACCAATATCCCCAATGATATCTATTAAGAATTCTAATCATCGGCTCCATCAGCATTCTTTTTATTCTCAATCAAAAGATAATTTACCGAATCAACATTAGAAATTAGCTTTGTAACTAATGAATAACTCACATATTACTCAAATCTAGGTTGTTTTTCATTCCAAATCTGTTTAACTCTATAGACTAGCTTTCAACAAAGGCATTGATCTTATGCAATATAAAAGTAAAAGATTCGCTGTAGTTAACAAGCCAACAGCTTCTACAGCACTATATTTTGAGAATGCCTTTGCATTAAACGGTTCAGTTTACGGCATGCTGTCTGGGGTAGCTGACATGTTTACCCCTAAAGAAGAAGGTGTTATTGATGGGTTCATTGTTGATTCAGAAGATATCATTGGGAAGAATGAAAACAAAAAAGTTATAACAGATAATGCAGTAGAAATTCTGAAAGCTAACTTTAGAAACTTGGAACACAACGATAGTCTTTTCCAATTAATAAATGATGCCGTTGAACTGTATGGTACTGAAGAGTTTGGTAGAAGAGATAAGATTATAGGCGATTTCATAGACGAATATGTAAGAAGCACACAGAATAAAATAAATGCCCAAGCTTTTATGGACAATCTATTCATTTCTTCAGCAACAGCTAGGCTTCGGTATCGCGGACTTTATGCCGTTCCAATATTTGAAGATATAGACAATCCTGACTGGATAGGAGGCGATAATTTACAAGAAGGTATTGAACTCGCATTGCTCGATTTGCCAATGATTGAGAACCATAAGTGCACATGGGAGCAGGCTAAGGAACTAAGAACAGACGAGGTTTCACGAGCACAATTACGAAATTTTAGGCTTTTTTTAGATGGTATCGATTTTTCTAAAGGTAAAGACTATATCCAAGATAGCCTTAGTATTAAGATCGAGGAATATGAGAAAGCGTCTAAAAAGCATGGTTTTAGTATTATTAAAAATACCGTAAAAGCTTTTTTAAACAAGAAGTCTCTTTTTAAATTACTCACTGGCAATCCATCAGATATTATTTTCGGACAAGATGGTCAAACACCCTCACTCATTGATGCATTGAGTAATACTAATCTGTATAGCGCAGTGTCAGATTTGGGTAATTGTGGCCTAAGCCTTGGTGAAGCGAGGATGACCAGTAAATTAGGCATGAATGCATCCGAAATAGAATATCTCATTTCTGTAAAACAAAGAATTAAGCCTGAATGATATGAAATCTATAACCCAGTTACTTTTTGGACCAAGCGGAATACCTAATTTTGATATCCCTGATGTTGATGAATCGACTCAAATAAAATATGGCAAAGATATAGATTTATATTTCACTTTCCTTTGCGTAGATTTTGATAGCTTTGGAAACTTTTTAAAGCGCAATGATGACTTCCGCGAGGCTACAATTCGTGCTTGGCTGCAACAGGCCCAAAATTTTGAAAGCGAAAATGACCAACTTGGTAGTGGCTTATTTGCTACATTATTCGTCTCATGGTTAGGAAGTTGCGTATTAGAGGGTAGAATTGTCATCGATAATGCTCTTTCGACATTTATTTGCCTTAGTAAGAAGCATTTTAATGCTGGTGGTGAAAGAGGGTTTGTTTACTTTTTTGATGAAATGTCAAAGTATCCGATTAATGAATAATGCTAGCAGATCTAACATTAGTACGTAACGAATACTGGTAAACGGGTTGTCATCATCAATGACAACCTTGTTTATCTATACCCTCAGGGTTAACTGTCTTTGATATATGTGCCTGTAAAAGCATCCTGGGTCAGTTCCAATTCGCTACCATCTTCAGAAAATATGAATAACATGGCCGGAGCATACATCTGCTCAAATAAAAATTGTCGCTGACCTTTGTAGATCAGTTGCTCTTGGAATTCGCCTCCGATGATATGAATGAGCACATTGGCCTGTCGCGTAAATACGACTTTGTCTGAAGGATCAGATTGAGAGGTATAAACACCGACATACTTTTCTAATTCATCTGCTGCGATAGCAATTGGCGCATCATTAAAATATGCTTTGACTACGCCGCGAAATACTCCTTCCATGTTGTCGTTGGAGCCGTTAGATGTAACCACCAGAGTAACCTGCTCATCAGGAAAGTAGACTGCTGACGATTTAAATCCGTCTATGCTACCACGATGACCATATGCGTCTCGACCACTCAAGGTATAGTGTTTTAAGCCCATACCGAATTGATTTTTGAGCGTTTTCATTTGCTTAACATATTCTTTAGATACAATTTGCCCGTTGAACAACGCATTCATAAACACTGAAACTTCATTCGGTGTGGAAACAATGGAGCCCGCACCGAACGCAAGCGACATATCTGTTTCAGGCGTTACCTGCCAATTGTCCGTATAGCGATATGAAACCGCTTCATTTTGCGAGATGCTCACTTTTTTACCGACATAGGTAGCTGTTAAGCCTAGCGGCTGCACAATATGCTCGTTCAATATTTGCTCGTATGACTTGCTGTAAACAGACTCTAGCACTAACGCTAATAAGAAATAATTAGAATTGCTGTATTCTGCCTTGGAATTTGGTGTGAAGTTGCTCGCGTAGCCTTGTATTATTCTGAGCATTTCTTGCTTAGATTTAAACTCTGTATGGTAAGTTAAAAACTGTTTGTCTTGCGTGAAATTCGGAATGCCCGAATGATGCTGTAATAAGTCAACTATACGAATGTGTTTTGCATTTTCCAGGTTAGGAAAAAACTGTTCAATCGTCTGCTCCAATGCAAGCGCACCATCCTCAACCGCCTTTAAAATTAGAGTCGCCGTGTAAGTTTTAGAGAGTGATCCTATACGGTATCGCGTATCTTGGTTCGAGGGTTTCGTTGTTGCGACATCAGCATACCCGATTGCTCGGCTATAAATTAGTTCACCAGCACGAGACACTGCAATGCTACCCATAAAGTCATTTTGGAATGCAATGGAGTCAACCACCAAATCAACTGCTTCCTTTGGTGACTTTTTCTCTTGTTTAGAAACGGCCGAATGCTGCTCAGAGGTAGAGTTTGTCGCGTCACTGCACGACATTATCAGCGTTAAGCACGCCAATACCATGAAGGGGTATTTTATCATCTTAATCAAGTTCTTATTATTATGTCATGTCGTACTAAACTATATGATGCCACATTAATCAATGTTTAATTATTGAACGCAATTTGATGGGCAATGCAACAGAAGTGATAAATTGCATTACAGGCGCTAACACTTTCCTTTCTACGCTGATGGTGTGCTTGCCAGAAAGTATTAGCGGTGAGTACTTAGAATAATTAGCACTTACCCTTTTTCGTCTGACCAGGTGGGCAAAATGATTTTTGCTCAGTTTCAGCTGATTTACTTTTAGTACTTACCTTGACATCAACGCCATCAATTTCACCTTCTACACGGGTGAGTTGACAACCCGACAATAAACTGAGACTGCAAATAATCGATACTAATATTTTCATAATAAACTCTTTTGAACTTCAAAGAGCGTGCATGGTAACAAATAGCAAATGTGGAATGAACAACGATAAAACGGAAACGCTTAAAGTTATTAGCCGTAAGCGTTTCTTCTGACAATTCTGTGATGAAGTCATGAGTTGCTCGGACTGAGTTTTCCCAAACAGCTAGCAGTTCTGCATAGTCTTCGGGAAGCACATCTTCAACAATCATTGCTTTTTCTCTTAGTTGACTGAAAGTTATGTGCAGCCGCGAACACTTATCGTATCAATAGATAATATAAAAACACAATAAATACTCTCGAGAATAATCTTAGCTAATGAGATTCAACATTAATTGTAAAATCAACACTTAAGCTAAAACGTATGTTCAAGCAACTTGCGATTAAAGCTTTCTTCGTTAATAGCTTGTTCAATACAGGTTTGTTGTAGTGCAGGTGTAATTCGATAAACGATATCTTTCAAGCCAAACTCACCCTCGTCACCCGCTTGTTTTAAGATAAAAGACATACTCTCGTTTGATGATGCGGTAACAGCTTCTAGCAGATGCGGATTACGGCATACGCTAGTGAACAATTGATGACCAACGTTTTGTAAATAATCAGAAATGGCCCTTTGTAAATTAGTGTTCTCTTGGCTTACACGATTTTGCGCGTAGTCATATTTTGGTTTTAGCTGCTGTTTTTCCAGTTCAAGCTGTTCGAGTTGCGCTTGGCTTTCTTCAATAAGCCGACTTATTAATTGCGGATCGTCACTTTGATTTTGCGATTGTTTGAGCGATTTCAATTTGCGCTCTAGCCCGTATATTTGATGTGACAAGTGCTTTGCCTGTGCCCGTATTTGGTTAAACTCTGTATTTGCTTGTTGCTGTGCTTCGGTTGATGATGATTGCGAGACCCCTTCGATATGATTGTCCGCATGCCAGCTACTTAACGACTGATTGAAGGCAAAAATAAATATGCCACCTACCCCTTGAACATAGTGGTAACTTGATGAACTGATAAGTGAACTATGGTTGTTTTGCCGCTGAAATTGTTCGTGTAAAACACTTGAAAGCTGTTGAAATTGTTTATGTTTACTATGAAGATTGTCGTTGGCCCACAGTGAAAATGCACTGCAGCAACATAGTAGGAAGAAATAAAAACGCATGATTACCTCGCGTAGAAAGCAAACATCCCTGTTTATTAAAACCTCAATTTGTGGATTAGCTATTCTTTAGAGTTACTAACCAGTTTTGCCATTGGCTTTCATACTGAGTAGCCCAAGTATTTAGTTCATTTTGATAGCCTTGCCAATCAGCGCTTCGTGTTAAGCTGCGCAAAAGATCAATATCATTGATATTGTTTTCAAACATAAAGCGCACACCTAAATAACCCCAACGATAAATCTCGTCGCTCGAATTACTGTAATTCGTATTAAATACTTGAGATAGCGTGCGATTGTTACTGCTAGCGATGAGTGCGACAGCATCAGAATTGTTGTCTTTTAGAGAGATATATTCAGCTAAACCTTCACTCCACCAAACAGTATTTGTAGGGTAGTCAGAAAAGTTACCCTTTAAGTCAAAGCGACCATCAAGATAATGCACGTATTCATGTTCTAGATTCCAGATCGCAAATTCCGGACGTAGCCAATCCGCTTCATGTGCATAAAAGCTTGCCTGATTATTTGGGTCAGTTGCATCACCTTCTATATACATGCCGCCATTATTCGTATTAATACCGAACAGACGCGAACCATAGCGATTGTAGTTCCGATAGTCATCGAACACGACCATGCGTAAATCTTCATTTAAATCGTTATCTACCGGCAACCATTGAGTTGATAGTTTTTGATGGAAGTAGTTTTCTTGAATAGCGAGTAAGTTACAGGAGTCCTCAAATTGCTGCGTGGTCATATCCTGCGCTCTGAATTTGAGTGTGCTGCTACAGGTATGGGTATGGGGCAATATGTTTTCCACCGTAGGCTTGCCCTTTGCCAGCGTGGCACCAGATGCAAGTAGCAACGATACACTGCACGCCATAATGGTGTTTGTTCTCTTAGACATAGTTGTTCCTAGAATTGTTTTGTAATTGTTAATAGTCAGCCAAATTTTGTACTGACACTTAACAAATAGCACACATCGACAAAAGGATCCAATATATTGTATGCAAAATATTTATTGTTCTTAGTCTCTTTTGGTATGAGTTAACACGAATGGCTAGTAATCAATAAATAAGGAGGGACTGAGTGAGTGAAAGTGAGGATGTAGGCAATCTAACAAGGAGGTTTATGCGAAAAAACAAGCGACTAAAGTTAGACCTGCGGAAATGAAACGAGCATAACTCTAGCCTTGTTACATCATTGATTTTAAGAGAGTTTATTGAAAGTGTACTTGTTTATTCAGTCTGACATTGCTCACAATACACTGAACTGCGGTTTGATTGTCTGATTTCTTTGAGTATAGTGCCACACGTTACACATGGCTGACCCGCACGGCCGTATACGTTGAGCTTTTGTGCAAAATAACCCGGTCGTCCGTCAGCTTGCGTGAAGTCTTTTAAGGTAGTGCCACCTTGTTCGATTGCCTGCGCTAACACTTCTTTGATGATATCCACAAGGTTATGCATGCGCGCTGGGGAAATTTGGCTAGCCTTGGCAGTAGGCAAAATCCCTGCCCGAAATAAGGCTTCGTTCGCATAAATATTGCCAACACCCACTACAATTTGATTGTTCATCAGAAAAGTCTTAATCGGCACGCTGCGTTTCAACGCCTTGTTAACCAAGTAATCACCATTAAACTCACCAGATAAAGGCTCTGGCCCGAGTTTCGCTAACACACCATCGTTGTCTTGATGATCAGCCAACCACAATACCGCACCAAAGCGACGAGGGTCGTTTAGTCGCAAGGCTTTTCCATGAGAAAATACAATATCCACATGATCGTGTTTCGCCACGGGGCTATTAGCTTCGATTACACGGATCGTGCCCGACATGCCCAAATGTATCAGCACAGTGCCAGATTGAAAGCGCAACATTAAGTATTTAGAACGACGATCCACACTTAGAACGGGTAAACCGATAATGTCCTCAAGCTCTTCCGGCACAGGCCAACGCAATTGGCGCTGGCGTACGATGACGCGCTCAACCCTTTGCGACAACACATGCGGGCTAATGCCTAAACGGCATACTTCAACTTCAGGTAATTCAGGCATCTAACTTAGGCTCCAGTCGGTTTTTCGACTTAGGTAAATGATGGATAAATCAGGCAAATTGTCCCGATTTATCCAAATATTTGCAACACCTTATGCGGTTTGGGCGCAATTAGCTAAAGAGTAGTTGGCTATAGCGTAATTGATGACATACGCTCTGCAAATGCCTGAGCAAATCGCTCTGGCGAATGAGCATCCATATTGAAATACAATGAAGGCTCAATCAATTCGGCTTCCATTAACGCAAAACTGTCACCTAATCTGACAAAATCTACTCGAGCGTACAATGGTGTTCCGTTCAGTGCGTGCAATGCTGCTAACGTTTTGTTTGCGCATGCCACTAACTCGGCTTCAGGTTCAATGGCTTGTAATCGACCACCATGCTCTTCTTGCACACGAAAATCATCTTGTTTAGGCGTTTTTAAAATTGCATGGCTGTAATGACCATTGAAATAGAACAACGAAAATTCTCCTTCAGAAATGACATGTTCAACAAACGGTTGGATCATGAATTCTCGGGTAGCAAAAGCAGAGGCCATTTGCTCAATATGTTGTTCAACATTTTGCTTAGTTATCCAGAAGGTGTTATCGGCATTTGCGCTCACTCTTGGCTTGAGCACAATTTGATCGGTATTAAAGTGGTCAAAATAATGGGACAGTTCTTGCGCATCAAAAGTTTCACGCCACAGAGTTGGCACAATTTGTACCTGATGCTGTTCTAATTCTTTTAAATAGATTTTGTCAATGTTCCACAACATGGTCGCCAGATTGTTTTCAAGGTGCGCAGAAGATTCATCAATTGCGTTTAGCACCTTAATAAAACCTTGCGCATCTTCTTGATAGTCCCAAGGTGTTCTAACAACGACCGCATCAAAGGCATCCCAATTTACGTGATTTTTACGCCACGATACCCATTCGCATTCCCAGCCTCTTTCTCGCATTGGTTCAATAATTAGGTCGTCATATGCTTCGAAATCATCTAGGCAGTCCATTGATAATATTGCACATTTGTTCATATCACATCTCTGAGCTATTGTTAGTTTAAGTTGGTTACTATTGAAGCGCGCCCTCAGGAATTAACTGAGCATATCGCTGAATTGGTAAGGCATACCATGTTTCATTTTGTCTATTGTATACCAACAATTGTTCGTCTGTCGCAAACAATTGCAGTACCATTGTCATTTGCTCTCCGGCTAACGCTACGCTTACGATCAAGCCGAGTTGCGTGTCTAATTCTGGCGGTTTACTAACAATATGTGCCGTTGCTTCGTGCCACGCCATCATCATTTGATCGAGCGCTTGTCCCGCGATAGAAGCTGGTTTTGCCCGCCACGTTCGGCCAATGCGCTCAACAACGAATGATTGGTTTATCGTTAACGTGAGAATAACTGCATTGTCACCTAGCAAGGAAATGTTTTGCTCAGCTGTTTCGTCGCTAGTAAATAAAGAATTGTTTGTCATGTTGATCAACAAGATGTACGCCATCACCGAAAAAATGATGACATTATTCCAGCCTGTTTTTGATAATCGAATCATGAAATTACATTGTCATAAAGTTTGTTTCACTATAACGAAAATTCACGAATTTTGCGATGAGGGTGACAATTTTCTCGTGCCAAACGACTACAATGCCAATAAGTTTTTGAATAACGTGGATTGACGTCTAGATACTTCTACTTTGTTACCAGATCGCATCGTTAATTCAAGGCCACCGCTGCTACAAAGTTCTACCGACTCCACCTGACTCAATTGCACAATGTGGCTACGATTGGCTCTGAAAAAACTCTCTTTGGGTAAACGCTCTTCGATTTGCGCCAAGGTGCGATATACTACAGTTTTATTTTGGTCAAAATATACTTGCGTATAATTGCCGAGCGCTTCAAAGCGTTCTACTTGTGCTAGCGTAATTAACCAACATTGCCCACCGTCTTTCACGAAAAAACGACTATCTAAAGTCATTGGCTGCGACGTTTTTCGCATTGCCGAGTCATCACTCTGCTCGCTGATTGATAACCGCTCTATTGCCTGTACAAGGCGCTGCTGCGTATAAGGTTTAAGCAAGTAATCAACTGCATTTTGTTCAAACGCTTTTAACGCAAATTCGTCAAAGGCAGTGGTAAATATCACTTTAGGGGCATAATCGAGAGAAGCGAGTAATTCAAAGCCATTGCCGTCAGGTAGGTTAATGTCTAAGAAAATTAAATCGGGCTTTTCCTGCGATACTAGTGCTATCGCTTCCGCCAGATTTTGTGCTTCTCCCACCAGATTGATCAGTTTAATATCTGCAAGTTGCGACGTTAGCTCTAATCGGGCTAAGCGCGAGTCTTCTACAATTATGGCATTAATCATTTTGGCTACCTATGGTTAACTGAGCAACAACCGTATCGCCTTCTTGGCTAAGATTAAAATGCGGTGTAAGTCCCTGTAGTCTATTTTGCTGCCTCAACAATTGCAGTCGCTCCTGAATGTTCGTTATTCCAACACCTGTGCCTACTTGTGTATGGTCGATAACACCGGGATTGCTCACTTTCAGGGTGAAATTACCATTTTCGATCGCTGCAACCAATTTGATTTCACCACCATCTCTTCGCTGATTAATACCGTGTTTGATTGCGTTTTCTACCAACAATTGCAACATCATACAGGGAAATGCCTGATTGAGTGTCGCATCGTCAATTTGCTTAATTATTTGTAGTCTTTCTTCAAACTGTAGTTTGTTCAACGACAAATAGCTGTCAACCAGTTGAAGTTCTTGTTCAAACGTCCACACCTTGTCTTGTTTTACTTGCATCGTAACGCGCATCACCTCAGATAAATCAGCCAAGCAATCACGAGCTTTGTGCTTGTCTTCTAGAATAAGTGCACGAATATTGTTAATCGCGTTAAAGACAAAGTGCGGGTTTAGCTGGTTCATCAGCACATCTAATTGTGCCGCTTTCAGAGAGGTCACTAGCTGCTCAGCCTGTTCTTTTGATTGACGCAATTGACGTTGCCTGCGCACTATCACATAAACCGCCGACCATAACAACGTGAAGAAGATCAGATTAGGCATGCTAAATAACATTTGCTGCCACGCATTGGTGAGCGGCTCGCCAAACAACCATTGATAGTTTGGCAATACTAATGCTGCAACAATCAGTTCAGTTAATATTGCTGACACTGTTGACGCCAAGAAGATCTGCACTAGATTCCACAACGTATTATCTGAACGTAAAAAGCGTTGGTAGTATCGTCTTAGCAGCGAGGTACTTACAACAAAGCCAATAAACAAAGACAATGAATTCGCAAATTCGCCTAACACGCTCTGGCTATAGGGACTACGTACAGCAAAATTAAAAAGGGCGAATAACCCCCAGCCAACGATTTGACACCACCAAAAAGCATTTGATTGTGTTGATTTGATGTCACTTACCGTGTTTAGCTGGCGGTTGTTATTGTTTTTCATTTTATCGATTACTGCGTGATGACCCATTGCGCGATATCTTTGGCTACTTTAGGCGAAAATGTAATATCAATCTCAGCGTATTCGCCTGGTAATCCAGTTTTCGCAGGCTGAAATAAGTGATTTAGGTTGTCATAGATTTTAGTTACCAACAAGTCAGATTTAACATGCTGTTTGAATCCCTCTATGTTTGTCGTCGCGACAACTTGTAAATCTTTGCCACCATTCAATGCTAATACGGGCACATTGATCTTGGGTAAGTAGATCGCAGGATCAGCTTTGACAAATGTGCGAAACCATGGCGTATCAATTTGTGCCAATTGCTGGCCAATTTGCTGTTCATTCATACCTACTGTGGCCATAAGTTGTTTAAGCTCTTCGCGTGATTTGTCTTGTGCAACCGCCCGCAATATCGCGCGTTGAACTTTGTCATTTTCAACCATTGCCGTTTTCGGTACGCCCGCTATACGTTGTAACTCTTGACTTTGGTCAATTAAGATTTGTTCGCCGCTTGTACCAGGTCCCGCCAAAGAAACTATAAAATCAATTGGCGCATTATTCGCTGCGGCGATAATCGCGATCAGACCGCCTTCGCTATGACCAATAAAACCAACTTTAGACTGTGCCAACGCCTTGTGTTGACGGACAAATGCGATTGCCGCTTGCGCATCAGACGCAAAATCAATGCTGGTTGCAGTTTGATGATCACCGCCTGATTTGCCCACCCCTCGGTCATCAAAACGAAGTACCGCAATGCCTTGTTTAGTCAGTAAGTCTGACAACACTAAGAACACTTTATGACCATAGGCAAATGAATCGCGATTACTCGGGCCAGAACCCGATAAGAGCACAGCGGTATGACGAACCTCTTGCTTTGGAATGGTTAATGTCCCCGCCAGTTGATGGCCACCATTTAGGTTAACAAAAGTGACATCTTCTATCACATAGTCAACGTTGGAAGAACGCTCTTGAGGGCGCGGCTTAGCTTTTTGTGCTTTTTGCATTGTAACTTTTTCCGCACGTTGCATATTAAGTGTGAATTCTGCACCGTTTTGTGAATATGTCCCCTTAATTACGTTCTCGCCTAGTTTGCCATGGTATTTAATCCCTGCACCCGATAATTTCAATTCAATTGCTTGGCCGGTGACATTTACCTTGTCAAATGGCACATCGAATTGTTGTTGCCCAGGAACATCCATGGTCGCCGTATACGTGTTACCCTTTTTGGCAATGTTAAATACGAGTTCTACACTCATCGCATCATTGATACGTAACTCCCCTTGCCATCGGCCATTAAAATCGCTGGCTTTAGCCACTACGCTGTTAAGTAACATTGCAAGCAACCAAATTGTAAATAGTATTTTGAATAAAACTTTCATGGTTTTTCTCCTTTTGATTGCTTAGCAGACTAGCTAATTTGAATCCTTAGTGATGGATTTTTATACCAGCGGTCGAATATTGATGTAAACGGTATACTCATAAACTCACCAAATTTGTTAATTCTTATCGGTATTTGTTATAGCACTAGAGTCTGGTTAACGATTTACCCTGCCGTTCTTACACTATAGAATGAGGCCACTTCCACATTCACCAAAACAACAAAGGTAATAAACGTGTTAAAGAAAATCACCGCTATTGCGTTAGCAACGCTATCTGCGAGTTCTTTACTTGCCACTAATGTTAGTCAGGCAAGTGAACAACAGGCCACACAAGCCTTTAACCAACTACTTGATGATCACTGGCAAAACGCTAATCAAGAACAAATATTTTTTCGTAAAGATCCTGATGCGTTTCGTATGAATGGTAAATTACCTGATATGTCAGATGCTGGTCGTGAGCGTCGCGCTGGTTTTAACCAAACGATGCTAGCACGACTAGCTAAGATCGACTTATCTGAGTTGTCGGCAGAAGACCAAGTCACCTACCGCTTATTTAAGTATGAAAGAGAAACTGAGGCGAAGAGTTATCAGCAACTAGATCATTATTATCCGTTAAATTATTACTCTGGCTACCACAGCTATTTTGCAGGTGCTCCAGCTAATATGTCGTTCTTAACAAAACGTGATTACGACAATTATTTGATTAGCTTGTCTGACTTTCCACGCTACAATAACGAACACATCACCACGCTCAAACAAGCGATTAACGCAGGACATACTCACTTTTGCGAATCTTTCAAACATTACAGCAAGAGTATTAGCAAACACCTAGTCAAAGACGTAAATGACAGTGTGTTTTACGCGCCATTACAAAATATGCCGGCGAGCTTTTCACAAGCAGAGCAACAAGCCTATCAAGCGCAGGCCGAACGTTTGATTAAGCAAAAGGTTATTCCTGAATATCAACGCTTCTACGACTTTTTCGTAAACGATTATATGACTAAGTGTCGTAAAATTGCGGGCATCAGCGAATTATCGGGTGGTGATGCGTATTATCAATATCTGATTGAGTTTTATACCACCACAAACATGTCAGCCGATGAAATTCATCAAATAGGTTTAGATGAAGTTAAGCGTATTCGTCAAGAAATGGAAGCCATTATGAAGCAAGTTGGCTTTCAAGGTGACTTTAAAGCGTTTATCGAATATCTACGCACTGACCCGAAATTTTACACAGACAGTGCGCTCGACTTAATAGAAAAGGCGAGTTACATCACCCGAAAAGCTGCAGCCCAGTTACCAAAATGGTTCTCCGTGTTACCTCGCTCAACTTTCGATATTAAATCGAGCCCGAATGGTGGTGCTTATTATGTTGCTTCTGATGGCAGCGGTACTACACCGGGCACCTACTTCATCGACACCAAAGATTTGAAGAGTCAGCCGTTATACACGCTTGAAGCGCTAACTTTTCATGAAGCAGAACCAGGCCATCATTTCCAAAGTGCTATCGCGCAAGAAGTCGACATGGCAGAATTTCGTAAAACACTATACCACGCAGCGTATGGCGAAGGCTGGGGGTTATATTCAGAACGCCTAGGAAAAGAAATGGGCTTTTATCAAGACCCATACAGCGATTTTGGTCGCCTCACATATGAGGCATGGCGTGCCTGCCGATTAGTTGTTGATACAGGTATTCATGCTAAAGGCTGGACGCGTCAGCAAGCCATTGATTACTTAGCTGAGAACACAGCGCTAAGCATGGCCGACGTCACTAGCCAAATCGATCGCTATATTAGCTGGCCTGCACAAGCGTTGTCGTACAAGATTGGTGAAATTAAAATCCGCCAATTACGTGCAATGGCAGAAGAAAAGCTTGGCGATAAATTCGATATTCGCAAGTTTCACGATCAAATGCTAGCCAATGGAAGCCTGCCGTTAGCCTTGCTTGAAGAACTCACTATTGACTGGGTGAATCAACAACTAGCGCTGTAACTTGCTAAGTGTTGACATGTTCATCACATAACACTAAGAAGTGTCAGATTAGATTAATAGGATTTGATCTAATCTGACCCTCACATATCTGCCATTACAAGCCTTTCGAACTCTTAACAATCAAAATATTCGATTCGTGAACACGGGCAGCCAGTAACGCTTTGCTAAGCGCTAAAAAATGGTTAGCTAAAATTTAGCGGTGAAAAAGTGCAAGCCAAACGTTTTTTGTCCGCACTTTTAATTTATCTTGTTATATAACCAAAAGCTTCTATTTAGAAAAAAGCTTATTATATAACTCTTCAGACTGTTTCATACCTTCGTCTGTTAGTTGCACAGATTTAGCTTTGCCAACAGGATCACAAATAAGCCCTTTTTCATATAGCCTATTCATGACCTCCCAGTCAATTTGCTTCCAAGCTCGGCCGTAATCATGCAGTGTTAGATGCAATAATGCTAAAGCTGCTTCATCTATTTTATTTTCATCTATATCCATTAAAAACTCCAAAGCCTGGTGGGCATTAACGCCTGAAAAATGTGTGAGCTTAGTTTGGCAATTTTATTGCGCTGTTGGCAGCTAAAAATGACAAACTATAGCGAATCGTTACTAATTGACTTGTTATGTACCTTCGCTTATGTTGTGCAGAAATCCGTACATGAACATACTGGAGATGCATATGGATGCAATTAGCTATACATCAGCTAGAGCAAATTTAGCAAGTACAATGGCTAATGTTTGTAAAGATCATGCGCCAATCATCATTACTCGTAAAAGTGAAGATCCTGTAGTTATGATATCTCTTGAGGATTACAACGCAATGCAAGAGACAAATTACCTGTTGCGCTCACCAGCTAACGCAAGGGCGTTATTGGAGTCTATTGCAGAGCTGGAATCTGGTAGCAGCATGGAAAAGGAATTGATTGAGTGAAGTTAACTTTTTCGACGTTGGCATAAGAACAACACCTGTACTGGCAAAGTATCGATAAAAAGATATTTAAACGAATTAACTTACTTATAAAAGATATACAAAGAACTCCGTATGAAGGGCTTGGCAAACCTGAATCGCTTAAACATGGCCTATCAGGGTACTGGTCTCGACGCATCAACGATGAACACAGAATAGTCTACAAACAAAAAGATGATGCTATTTTAATTGCACAACTGCGGTATCACTACGGCACGTAACGAGGCAGTAGGATTTCCATATTTGAAATTTCGGCCTAAAAAATCAAGCTAAATTACACCTCAACTCGCTATTCTATGTAATTTATGAAACAGTTTCGTGTTAAATCAGCACACTTTTTTCGCTCTCAGACACCATACTTCGGTGTAACTTTGTCATTTTTGAGTAATTCTACAACCTCAACGCCTCATTGAGGGGCTGATAATAGCTTGCTAAAATTGAGAAGCGAAGCGGAACCGAGCCAAGCTTTAGCAGTCCCGCACTGCAATGGCTTGTTATATGCTACTAACTAATAAAACCACAGTCCCACTTTAATTGCTTGTTATACGCTATCACCATTCTGACTCCCCCTCAAATAAACTATAGAATTTACCCGTGACAGCTGTATCTACAAGTTTAAAAATCCTTTCGGCGGCCTCTATGGGTTCTCTATCTGCATCTACAGAAGCAAATTCAGTTTTTATTTTACCTGGGTGCACAGAGCACACTCGGATACTTGTCTCTTTATATGCTCGACTAACACATTGAGTCAGCATATTTTGAGCAGCTTTAGCTACATGATAAGAATAAGAGCAAGAAATATCATCAAATTCACCTGAGGCAACGCGGGAAATAGAGCCAAATCTAGACGATATATTTAATATTAATCCATTAGTAGTTAACAGAGGTAAAACACTTTGAGTTACTCTTAATACACCAAAACAGTTAATATTCATTGAGTTGGCAAAATCATCAATACTAGTTTCTATGATTGACTTGCCATCCCCGCCGACTCCTGCATTATTTATAACAACTGCAATGTCACTTTTTATGACTGATTGGATATCATGTTTGACAGCATCATTACTAACATCAGAAAGGATCGCTTTAGCACCCATTTCTTCTAATTTTAAAGCATCATCATTTTTACGGACTAAACCAAATACACACCACCCTTGAGACAAAAAATAGGATACAAGTACATTCCCTAACCCCTTTCCCGCTCCTGTGATCAAAACTGATTTTTGAGTCATTAAAATTCCTGAGTGTGCACTGGCGTATAACGAGACTGTAGAATTTCTCTTTTAGAAAAAATAGTCTCAACAATTTTTTTTAAAAATTGAGCCTCAAAACGCGTTGCTGCGTGAAATCTGAGTCAATACCGTATTAGAAAATGACTTTTATAGGCTCTCTCCACACAAATTTCATCCGTCATTTTCCATTTGCGAGTAATTCTACAGCCTCAATGCCCTGTTAACACGCTAAATATTGTTGGCTAGAATAAGCGACAAGGGAGCAAAAGCCAACTGTATTTCCTTTCATAAACCACTTGTTAGGTAACATTACCACACTGCATATTGATAATTCACGTAGCCAGAAAGTGTTGAAACTTGGCATATACCAAGCTTTTTACCAACTTTAAAGTTCTCAAATGCACCTTCTTGTAATTTGTAATCCGTATTAATTTCTAAAGCACTTAGAATGTCTGATGCATCTTTAAGGTGAACCTGCACTACTCCCTTTTCAGAGTAAGACACTCCCTGAGGAGCAAAACCCCGAGAAGGCTCTCTTTCTATGACAACGTGACCATGTGGTAACTCAACACCACACGATTCTTTAAAAACAACTTCCAAAGGCTCAGGATCAGATGGAATAAATGCAGCTATAAAAAGAAATGCTACAAACAATAACGGTGGGATTACGGTTATGTATACAATAATTCTAAAGATCTGATACATGCTCGACCACGACAGTTACCTAACGAGACTGTATAATTTCTTTTTTAGAAAAAAAGCCTCAAAAATTATTAAAAATTGAACCTCAAAACGCGTTGCTGCTTGAAATCTGAGGCAATACCGTATTGGAAAATGACTTTTATAGACTCTCTCCATACAAATTTCATTCGTCATTTTCCATTTGCGAGTAATTCTACAGCCTAAACGCCCCATTCAGCTGTCTCTTATACACAAATCCCTGCTAAGAAATTAGCGGGGATTTTTTTGAACTAAATCTCAACCTCATGATCAGATCTTCAAATCTTATTTGGAGACACATTGTGATTAACGAACATACTCACT
>Ga0213830_1000093_pt1 | contig 170133 bp, 147 predicted proteins | sample SWATP11_FD_161661 | JGI IMG/M metagenome (GOLD analysis project Ga0213830, IMG submission 161661) | Coastal seawater microbial communities from Marineland, Florida, United States - SWA TP1 #1 | ecosystem: Environmental > Aquatic > Marine > Coastal | place: USA: Florida | collected 2016-08-06 | reverse complement strand
CTCACTGCGTTCGCAGTCGCTCATTTTGCACGATAGCGTCGATGATAGTGTGGGCGCGGCCAGCTGGGCTTCCCATGTGAAAGTAGAACATCGCCAGCAAAGGTTGCCCCGGGCAATTAAAGAAACCAGTTGCAGAGATGCAGCGGGTTTTTTGCGTTTGTGCAGAATTTTCGCATCGATATATAAGTGTCTTAGCGCTTGTTAAAATGGATTGATTCACCTTGCGCAAAAGAAGCGTACTCACTGCGTTCGCTGTGGCTAATTTTGCACGATAGCGCAAGGTGAAGAGAGAAGCCTTCACATCTTCCACCCTTAACTCTTTATAAACACACTTGCACTCACCTTGCTCGCTGTCATTAACTTTACACTATTTTACTGTCGGTAACACTTTCAGCTATGAAACATTCTCATGAGCTTTTACCTATCTAATATGCTGTAATGATTAATCAATAATCATAAGGAACTCCAATGAAATCAATCTTAAATTTTTTTATCTTAACAATTTCATTATCGGCTTTTGCTAATCCATTGAAGGGAACATGGGAATACGTCAGCGGTGAATATGCAACACCAGATGGCAACGTTAAAGCTGAAGCGCCGGCAGTAACTTCAACTAGAATCGTTTCTGATACACACTTCAGTTATATTACGCGTCATTCAAATAAGTTTGCTTATGCAGGTGGGGGAACATATGTCATCAAGGACAATTACTTTATTGAGACAGTGGAATATGGCAATTTAGAAGACTATATTGGCAGAACCATGGCCTTTACCTTTAAAATTGAAGGCGATCTTTGGTATCACACCCTGTATGAGAATGGAAAGTTTGTTGAGAGTGAAATTTGGAAAAAAGTACCCAGCAAGCTTTAAAAATACCTTTATTACTTTGAATCTCAGAAAGTTATTGAAAATGTCCTGTAATTAAGTAAAGTACACTATCGCTTTTTAGAAGTTATATTGTAAGCAGTATTTACGTGTATATTGAATGCCAAATGCTGTTCAGGGGTTAGTATGAGCATAGAGCATAAGACAAGAACTCAACTTGTTGCAGAAGCAATTAGAGAGAAAATACTTTCTGGTGAGATTAAAGCTGGTGAACCATTAAGGCAGGCTGCTTTAGCGGAAGAATTGAATGTGAGCAGAATACCTGTTCGCGAGGCGTTACTACAATTAGAAGCTGAAGGTCTTGTTAATTTTGAAGCTCACAAAGGTGCAACAGCAACTCAACTAAGTGCTGATCAAATTGATGAAATATTTGATTTACGAGCTTTGTTAGAAGCAGAGTTATTAAGTCATTCTATTCAGAAGCTTACACCTCGTGATTTATTAGAAGCTGAAGCCATTTTATATGACTTAGAAGAGGCTGTAGAACGAGGTGACACTCAACTAGCTACTGGTAAATTGAACGCTGAGTTTCACGGAAAGCTATATTGTAAAGCTGAGAGACCGCAAACTGCGGAACTTGTAGATATGTATAGTAAGAATTCTGAACGATATGTTCGTATGCATATTTTACTGGCAGGTGGTTTTGCAACAGCGCCGGAAGAGCACCGTACTTTATTAGACTTATGTAAGCAAAAAGACATTGATGCAGCGTGTGCCTTCTTGAAAAAACATATTCTAAGCGCCAAAGAAGACATTAAAGAGCTTCTTATTAAAATGGAACAAGAATAGAAAGAGCGGCTAGGCCGCTCTTTTTTACAATGTATATTTACTTATTATTCTGTACACTTCGTTAATATTGTCTCCAGCTTTAAATTCTTTAACAAGTGGTTCAGTTTCAGATCCAATCCAAAGCTTTAGTTCCGCATCCATGTCAAAATGACCGGCAGACTCTTTACTAAATTTAGTAATCTTATTATACGGAATGGTCAGGATTTCCATTTTAGAACCTGTAACACCTTGCTTATCAACCAAGATCAAACGTTTATTTGTGAAAACAAACATATCGCGTATAACTTGGTAAGCTTTTTCAATTACTTCTCCATCAACTAGGCTGTCTGCTAATAGCTCTTCTGTTTTTGCACTATCAGCTTCACTTGCATTGCCCATTAAACCACTGAGTAACCCCATATTTATTCCTTATTGAAAAGTTCATTTTCCAAAGTATTACCATTTATTAATTGCCTGTACTGCCAATCTAGTTTATGACAATATTTTAAAAGCTGCACATCAAAGTGTTTATTATCAGCCTTATATTCAATCACAAATTCTTTTCTCTGAGTTTGTTGTACATGTGTTACATCTTGAAGTTGTTTCAAGTAATCAATAGCTTGTGAGGGCTCATCTTGTAACTGTAAGGTGATGTAGTTGTGTTCACCTTGGTAATTTTGAGTTTGATGCTGTGTTAAAATACCTTGATCTAAATAAAGGATATTATTACAAAGTCGCTCTAATTCGCTTAAATCATGGGAGCTAAGAATGAATGTTGCCTCTGAACTTAGTTCAGAAATAATATTTCTTATTTCCCTAGCATTTACAGGGTCTAAGCCAGCAGTGGCCTCATCTAATAAGATGACTTTTGGTTTATTAATAAGGGTTTGTGCTATGCATACGCGCTTACGCATACCATGAGATAATTCTGATATTCTGGAGTTGAAATTATCCTTTAACCCGACTAATTCAAGTACTCTATGCGTTTCTTTTAATGACTCGCTTTTGCTTAAGCCTTGTAAACGTGCATAGAAGCTGAGTTGCTTTTCGAGAGAAAAGCGAGGGTCTAATTGTGCGTCTTGGGGTAATGCAGCCAGATTGCTGAATAGCTTTGGATCTCCAAGGTCGTGACTGAGGATACTTACTGAGCCTGAATCTGCTTTCAAATAACCACACAAAATACTAAAAAGCGTTGTTTTTCCAGCACCATTGGGGCCAATTAAAGCGGTTGTTTTGCCTTGCTCTATTTCAAAAGATACATTATCTAATGCGCGCTTTTGACCAAAGTTTTTACAAATATTATTTGCTGTAATGATGGTATTCATAATGCACGCTTCCTTAAAATTAAACCAGCTAGAGTAATCCACATTAAGCTTTGTAATACTGGCAGCAGCCAATTCATAAAGTTTGTATCTTGCTGGCCTGCAACATCTGCTATTTGCTCTCCTGGGAATAAATAAAAGAGCAAATCTACAACTGAAATATAACTAGATATATATGAAATGAGGCCGGTTCCAAGGGTAAATAAAAGTATAGCAATTATGACACTTAATCTTGATGAACTGGCAATGATATTTATAAAAGCCATCAGGGCTATGAATGGCATACAAATAATGCTTAATTGCACACAAATTTTTAAACCAAGTAAAAACCCTGTTCCGATTAATGTATGGTCTCGATAAGTCATTACTGCAAGAGTCGCGACCACAGTTGCTAAGATGAGAATACTCATAATTAGTAATTGACCTAAATAACGACCTACTAAAATTTCATCTCTTGTAGAGCGCAACGACAGGAATCTTAAAGTACCTCTTTGCCTATCCCCAACAGTTTGGTCTGAGCTTATAAATAATGAAAAAATAGGGAAGCAATAAAGTGAAATAATCCAATAAATTGAAAACTCAGCTTCTGGCCAACTTACAAGTTCTCTTAAACCAATACTACCTGCCATTTGTTGGGCAATATCAGAAAATTCAGGGCTATTTAGAAATGGCACAGCGTGCCCAATAGGGTATTTTAAAATCATGAACCACACCATTGCGAATGCGGCTAAGGCTAATAAGCCTCTTTTTGTAGCAAAAAGTCGTGTTAGTTCAAATTGTGTGATCTGCCATACTCTGAAAACTGACATAGATTCTCCTCTTATCTAAAGTAACACTAGCTGTTACATTAAATAAATTAAAGAGTTAAATTGTTTCAGAGTATGGCAGTCGTTACATCTTCAGTTAGTTTGCTGTATTTATAAAAGCAAAATTACCAGCCACATTGACGTCCTTTATTTTGCTCATCTAGGTATTTTTGTAATGGCGCAAAGTAATCAAGAATTGCAGTTGCATCCATTTGTTTGCTACCAGTTAACATTTCTAACGCTTCTTGCCATGGACGACTACTACCCATTTCAAGCATAGCATTTAAACGCTCACCCGCTTCTTTTGAGTTATAAACAGAGCAGCGATGAATTGAACCTTCATTACCTGCAATTTCACATAAAGCTTTGTGGAATTCGAATTGTAAAATGTGCGCTAAGAAATAACGTGTGTAAGGAACGTTACCTGGTACATGATATTTGGCACCAGGATCAAAGTCTGCTTCCGTTCTGGAAATCGGTGCTTTGATACCCTGATATTTCTCACGAAGTTCCCACCAAGCTTTGTTGTATTCTGCTGGGCTGATCTCGCCATTGAATACTTTCCAACGCCATTGATCGACTAATAAACCAAATGGAATAAACGCAACTTTATCAAGGGCCATTTTCATCAGTAGACCAATATCTTTCGATTCGTCAGGCACTTTATCTAACAAGCCAATTTCTTTTAGGTATCCAGGGGTAACAGAAAGCGCAATAGTATCACCAATCGCTTCGTGGAAGCCGTCATTCGCACTCTCTTGATAGTACACAGGTTGCGTGTTGTAAGCGCGTTGATAGAAGTTATGTCCTAGTTCATGGTGAATAACTGAGAATTCTTCACCTGTACGTTGAATACACATTTTGATACGTAAATCATTTTTTGAATCAAGATTCCAGGCTGAAGCATGACATTGTACGTCGCGATCTTGAGGTTTTGTGAACAACGAACGGCTATAGAAAGTGTCAGGTAATGGTTCAAAACCCATCGAAGTAAAGAACTTCTCTGCACCTTTAACCATAGTTAATTCATCATAGTTATGTTTTGCTAGTAGTTCAGTAACATCATAGCCTGGATCTGCATTTTCTGGTGCCACAACATCATATATGTTGCCCCAAGTTTGTGCCCACATGTTACCTAATAAGTGAGCTGGAATAGGTTGGTCTTGTGGCACTTTGTCTTCACCGTATTTCTCGCCTAATTTTGCGCGAACATGACAGTGTAACGAATCATAAAGTGGTTTAACTTGCCCCCAAATTCTGTCTAGCTCAGTTGCAAAATCATCAGCTGGCATATCGTATTTACTACGCCACATTGCACCAGTATCAGCATAGCCCAATTCTATTGCGCCTTTGTTAGTTAAGATAACTTGTTCTTCGTAAAGTGGACGCATAGGCTTTGCTACTTGTCGCCAACCCTGCCATATGTCGAGTAATTCTTCGTAATTGCGAGAAGATGCCATTTTTGATGTCATTTCTCCAAGGCTCATACACTCATTGCCCTTGCAGTATTTACCTTTGCCATACATTCCGTCGAGTTCAGCTAAAATACCAGCAAGCTTTTTCGACTTATCAGCATTTTGTGGGGCTGGTAATGTCAATGCCAACTTTAACTTATCCATCTTTCTGCGATTGTCTTCACTCAGTTCTAATGAATCAAATTTTGCAGCTTCATTGGCTAAACGAACAACGACATCTGTGTATTCACGATTTACATCAGCAGATAGCGAGGCGGTGTCTTCGGTGATAAAGTTTGCGTAAATCCAAGCCGCACGAGAAGAGCGGGCATTAAGGTCAATTAATGTCTCTGCTGATTGAGCAAGAAATGCTTCTGCGTCCTTTTCTGTTACTGATTTGTTAGTGTTGGTTGAATTACATGCAGATAGAGCCAGAGCGCTCGATACAATTATTGCACCTAGACCCAGTTTGAACTTGGTTGTCATTTTTATTTCCCAGTTTTTTTATTTGCTTTTAGATAATAATAGTGCGATTAGTCAGTCACAACGCACAGAAGAAGTTGTTTGAATATTTTAAGTAAAATACAAAAGGCTGGAAAATCCAGCCTTTTTGCTATCTTGCGAATGGGTCGGAGTTAATCTTGTCGACGTACCATTTACCTTTTTTTCTAATCATTTGTACGCTTCGCATGTCATCTACTTGCTCACCATGCAGCATACCAGTAAACACTAAATTTACTTTAGCATCGTCGCCATACTGTTCACGTAAACTCTGGTTGGTCATATCTACTTCAATAGTCACTGAGTCATATTGAAGGTTAACTAAGTTACGAGCAAATTGTTTAGCTGTGCCATAAGAGCGCATAATTCTCGCAAGTCGGGGAGTTGCTAACTTGATTGCTGCTTCGAAGTCATTCTTATTATATAAAGCATCAAAATACATTGTTGCAGCATATCCCGGACTATTTTTATCACCACGGGCAGCACCTTCTGAATCACAGCCTATGAGTGAGAATATAAATATAAAAATTATAACGGTGATTTTTTTCATAACATCAAAACACTTTTTATAAAATTAGTGTAAGTGTGTCTTGTCAAATTACTTTTGTAAAGCGAATGACTGTTTTTGATAAAGAAAAGGCCCAACTCGTTTTATGTTGGGCCTTGGTGTCGGAAGGTGTAGATTAGTTATTAAATGATTTTTCTAATGTGGAGTTGTCATTTAAGTTGTCAGTTTTACGTTTTCTTTTAAAGAACCCTTTGATGTCTTCTAATACCACATACTGACACGGGATCAGAATAAGTGTGATTACAGTGGCAAAAAGTACACCGAATGCCAGTGACACAGCCATAGGTATAACAATTTGAGCTTGAAGACTCGTTTCAGTGATTATTGGAACTAGACCAATAAAAGTAGTAAGTGATGTTAATAAAATAGCTCTAAAACGCTTACATCCAGCTTCGACCACGGCTTGTTTAATGGCGATACCTTCTTCTCTTGCTTTATTAACAAAGTCTACCATTACTAATGAATCATTCACCACAACCCCAGCCACAGCAATGATCCCGAAGAATGAAAGGCTACTCATTGTCATGCCCATTACTATGTGGCCGAACACAGCCCCAACAACACCAAAAGGTATTACTGACATGATAAGAATAGGCTGTGAATATGAACGTAAAGGGATAGCTAATAATGCAAAAATAATCATCATAGAAAGTGCAAAATCACGAATTTGTTCTGCAACACTATCCATTTCTTCTTGAATACGACCTGCGACACTACTTTGTACACCAGGGTAGTTTTTAAGAAGAGAAGGTAAGTATTCATCACGAATTTCTTCAGCAATTTTGAATGGCTCAGCTTGATTAGTATCTACCGCTGCCCAAACATTAACTGTACGTTTTGCGTTTTCTCGACGAATACGACTAACGCCATCAACAAGATTAATTTTAGCAACTTCAGCAAGCGGAACTTCAGCACCTGCAGGTGTAATAATGCGCACATCTTGAATGTCACTGATAGAATTACGAGATTCTTTCGGATAACGGATCATGACTTTTATCTCTTCACCATCACGTAAAATTCGCTGTGCTTCTAAGCCGTAGTAACTAAAGTTTACTTGTGAAGCAACATCAGACAGTGTTAGTCCCATACTGTATGCAAGTGGCTTAAGTTCTAATTGAACTTCATCAGTTGCACTTTGCATTGAGTCGTTTACATCACCCACACCAGTCATTGAATTAAGCTTTTCTTTTAGCTTGTTAGCAACTTCTTTTAGTTCATCTTTGTTTTTACCTTCAAGCCTGAAACTAACGTCACCATCATCACGACCGCCATTCATGATACTGTCTTCGATATTCAGTGTTTTTACACCAGGAAGAGGGGGCATTTGTTCACGCCACATTGCACTTAACGCAAATGTGTCGATAGGGCGAAGATCCGGCTCAACCAGAATAGCCATAATTTGTGCGTTAGTTCTGCCTCTAAGGCTAACGGATAAATCACGCACCATTTTTTGACCATATTTCGCTTCTATTTGCTTATCAACCTCTAAAATTAAAGCTTCTACCTTCTGCGCTGTCTCAAGGGTTGCGGTTTCAGAGCTCGAAAGGTTCATTTCAATTCTGACTTGTGGGAAGTCATGAGGTATTTTTGGGTTTGCCACGAATTTAACTAATCCACCAGCAAACATGCCTGCAGCAACGAGTAAAATCGTTAAAAAGCCAACAATAACGGTATAACGATAATGTATACAACGTTCGATAAATGGACGGTAGAGGTGCTCAATAAAGTTTCTTAAACCACCATCAAGAATTTCACGAAGGCGGTGGAATGGGTTTTTAGGATTACTAGGTTTATCTTTCATTGCCGCTAAGTGCGCCGGCAAAATTAGCTTAGATTCAACCAAAGAAAATAGTAAACATAGGATGATTACACCACCAATTGCCTTAGAGAATGCCGCTGCAGGGCCAGTCGCTAATGTTTGCGGTAAGAATGCGGCAACCGTTGTGAGAACACCAAAAGTCGCAGGAATTGCAACACGTTTTACACCTCGAACGACGTTATCAAGACTATGACCTTTTTTCTCTATTTCGGCGTGAACTGATTCGCCGACCACAATGGCGTCATCAACGACAATACCTAATACTAAAATGAAGGCGAATAGAGAAGCTAAATTAATCGTGACGTCTAAAAAGCCCATTGGCATAAATAAGAATGCACCAAGGAATGAGACAGGAAGGCCCATCATTACCCAGAAAGCTAGACGAACGCGAAGGAACAACGCGAGCATCAGCATAACCAGTAAGCCACCCCAAATCATATTCTCGATCATCATATTTAACCGGCCATCAAGATAATAAGTTAAATCAATAAATGGCTCGAGTTTAGCGTCAACAGGGAGAGTCTTATTACGTTCGGCAAGATATTTTTTAACAGTATCGGCTACCTTAGTAATGTCTTGGTCTTTTGAAGCTCTTAGTTCAAATGTTAGAGAGTTCTTCCCGTTATATTTTGAGAATTGCAGACCTTCTTCAAAACCATCTTTTACAGTCGCTACATCTCTTAAAAAGATTTGCGCACCATCTTCAAGAGTTTTAAGTGGTAAGTTTTCGAATTCATGGCCACGGTATGCTTGGTTTTCTACACGCATTGAAATATAGCCATTGTCAGAGCGAATTTGTCCAGCTGACATATTGGCAGAAAAAGCACGTACTGCAGATGAAATATCTCTGAATGTTAAGCCATATTCACGAAGCTTATCGGGGCTAACTTCAATACCAATTTCATAGTTAAGACCACTAAAGAAACTTAATAAGTTTACACCTGGTAATGCGAGCATTTCATCATGTAAGGTATTTCCAAGCTCTTTTAATTCGGCATTGCTCATACTGCCACTAAGTGACATCCACATGACCTCTTGTTCGAATTTTTCATATCGAACAATTGGGCGTTCCATGCCAATAGGAAAGCTTGAAATAGAATCTACCTGCATTTTTACTTCGTCGAGTACTTCTTGAGGGTTATATCCTTCTTGGACTTGGATCCAAGTTTGAGAATAACCTCGATTCGAGTAAGTAATTAATCGCTTGATCCCTTCAAGGCCTTCCATAGACTCTTCGACCTTGATGGTGATCCCTTCTTCAACTTCTTGTGGAGCTGCACCTGGGTATACTGCTTGGATACTTAGCCAAGGACTTTCGAATTGCGGGAACATCTGCTTTCGTATTGAAAAAGCTGTTAAGATCCCTCCAACAAGAATGAAAATCATCAGTAGGTTTGCAGCAACCGGATTGCGAGCAAACCAGGCAATTAAGCCTTTTTCTGTCGATGTTGTCATTATCATTCCTCCTTAAGTGCTAACTGCGTTTCAGGTGCAGAAATAGGGGAGTCATTAGTTCTCAATTGCATGCCTTCAGTAGGGTATTCAAGTGCAGACGTTATTATTTGTGTACCATTGATTAAGCCATCATCGACAATCGCCATGCCGTTTGTTTCACGAATGATATTTACAGTTTTAAAACTGAGTGTTAGATCGTCATTTAGTATTGCAACTTTATTATTCTTGACTAAATGTTGAGGGACTTGAATTGCATTTTGCACTAATGCCCCTTCAATAGATGCATTTAAGTACGCACCAAAGCGAAGAGGTTTTGTATTATCTGAGTAAGGTTGTTCTATTTGTGCGACTAGATAAGTCATGCGGCTGTGTTGGTCAATCACCCCTTCACTGCGAACAACTTTACCTTGCCAAGTCACAGTTTTGCCTGCGACTTCTGCTGTTAGTGACACATTTGAATTGACGCCTTGCTGAGGCAAATATTGTAACTCATGATCAGCGACAGGTAAGCGAATTTCAGCAACTGATGTTGAATTCAAAATGCCAAATTTACTGCCAGGATTTACAACGCTACCTAAACTGACGACTCGGCTTTCGATGATTGAATCATAAGGTGCTTTGATATAAGTGCGTTCTAAGTTTCGTTTAGCACGCTTAACACTTGCTTGAGCTGCTTTAAAGCGGGCAAGTTTTTCAGCCAGTTGTGGTTTTCTTAAATACAACTCTGACGGTATCGTAGCTGCAGAATTATTTTTAATGCGCTGCCATTCTTGCTTCGCAACATGCGCTTGAGCTTGTTCAATTTCAAGTGCTGAACTTGCTTGAGCTAAACTAGCTTCAGCCTCAATTAACGCTGCTTCGTAGTCGTTAGGATCTATTCGTGCAAGTACTTCTCCTTCAGTAACAAATCCACCTCTAACAAATTTGCTAGATAGCTCAATAATTTGACCGCTAACTTGGGCAACTAACTCGGTTGTATATTTAGGTTTAACAATGCCGTACGACTCAACATTTAATCTCATATCAGAGATTGAAATAGGCGCAGCCTGTACTAAAGGGTGGATCACTTTTTCAGGTTTTTTCTCTGGCGCTTGTTTCATTGAAGAAAGCCCAATGAAAACGGCAACGCCACCTGCTAATACCGCTAAGGGTAAAATAATTTGTTTTTTACTAGCCACAATAATAGTCCTTCCGACGATAGATAACGTGTGTGAAATCTATTTTATTAAGTTACATAATCAGCATACTTGATTAGATGTTTCTAGGTGTTTATTTGCAGCAAGAAGATGTAACAATCCGTGTATTCATGACATAGTCATTTACATTTGTAGGTACAACCTAGGTTTTATGCCAATCCTCAAAGTAGAACTCTAAACAAGGAGTGAGTATCAATCAGTATAGTTGAGTGAAAGTGGATAATTGATTTTTATTATTTTTTAGAAGGAATGGGCGTGTTATTATGTTTTGTTATTTTTGTCGTTGAGGAAATTCAAATTGGAATGTCGCTTACATTGTGGCGCGTGTTGTATTGCACCAAGTATCAGTTCGAGTTTTCCTAATCACCCTAACGGTAAAAAAGCAGGGGAGCGATGCAAAAATCTTACTGATGACAATTTGTGTAAGCTTTTTGGAAAACCCGAGCGACCTGCCGTATGTCATGATTTTAAAGCGGTAGAATGGGCATGCGGAAAAGACAAGCATCAAGCCATGCAGATCTTAACCGAGTTAGAAACACTCACCAATTAGTTATAATCCACCAGATAAGTCTAAAAAATTTCCTGTAGCGAACGATGCCTTAGTTGATGCAAGCCAATAAATTGCTTCGGCTACTTCTTCAGGTTTTCCACCGCGTTGCATAGGCAGTTTTTCTTTTAATCTATTTACTCTATCAGGCTCACCACCATCTGCGTGAATGTCTGTATAGATTAATCCAGGCCTTACACAATTAACACGAATACCATTCGCAGCGACTTCTTTTGCCAGACCAATAGAGAGTGTATCAATTGCGCCTTTACTGGCTGCATAATCTACATACTCGTTAGGTGACCCAGTTCTCGATGCTGCCGAAGAAACGTTAATAATGCTGCCACCAATGCCGCCAAACTCTGTCGACATTTGCTTTACGGCATATTTAGAACAAAGAAAGTAACTCATGACATTACTCATCAATACATCTCTTATGCGTTCTTCAGATAACTCAACGAGTTTTGCTTGTGGTTTTAAAATACCTGCATTATTCACCAGCACATCGATATTACCCAGTTGTTCAGAGATACTTTGAAATAGGATTTTTACTTCTTTTTCCTTATTTACATCGGCTTGAACAGCAATGGCTATTCCACCCATAGCTTTAATTTTACCGACCACAGCATTAGCGGCATCAATATTATTAAGGTAATTAACACAAACGGCATAATTATTTCTTGCGAATAACAGTGCGGTCGCTGCACCAATACCACGGCTTGCTCCTGTAATTAATACAATTTTTTTTTGTGTTGTCATGTGTACTCCTTATAGGTAAAAAGTTGGTGAATAAAATACTCCAAAAGGGTGTTTATCAAGTGATAAATAAATGACTGTTAAAAGCAATGACAACAATCAACAGGATATGATTATGAAATTTAACCTTAAAAGAAAAACCCAAAGCAATTAAATCGTAACGTAAACAACTTAGGAAAGCGGCGAGCCCCTCAAGTCACAGGTGGTGTTTTGACAGTTATGCTTGTCTTCCAACAAGTCATATTTTTCACTGTTTTAGTAAAGATTGCCACAACTCTTGCCTTTGTTAAATCTATGCTGAATCTTCGGGCTTTTTTAACGCTTACCTTTAATAAACTGAGAACTTCGTTCAAATTTACTATGCTTAAATGAAAGATTGTAAATGTGAAGATTTTCATGAAAGCCTTTATTTATTTTGTTTATCTATTTTTGCCTTTCTCTTCATACGCAAGTTCAATCGTTGAAAACAGAATTTCAGAAGCTGAAGATTATTTAACCGTTAATCCTGCGCAAACATTGACTTTGTTAGATAGTATCTATGATAAAGAAAGCTTTTCTGAAGAACAATTTATTCGCTGGCATTTGATAAGAATGAGAGCTGCTGTACCAACAAATCAGTTAGATAAACTGAGTGAATCTTTAGAAACCGTGTTTCATCATAAGCAGCATCCTTATTTTAAAGCGCACTTAACGTCCTTTTTGAGTGGCGTCGGTATATATTTAAGAAAGAAACAATTTCTAGCCGATGCGCAAAAAAGTTTAGAGTGTGCTTATAAATATGCGCAAAATGAAAAGCAAAGGTTAACTTTAACAAATAGCTTGGCTTTAGTTGCGCGCCAACAGAGTGATTACGACAGCGCAAGATTACTTTATAAAAAAGCCAGGGTGTTGGCTGTAGAAACAAATCGAGAAAGTATCATTGCTATGATTGATAATAATCTCGGGATGATTGAATTCGATGTAGGTAATATCAAACAGGCAGAGGCGTATTACAGGCAGGCACTTAAAGGATATCAATTAATTGATAAACGCTCAGGTGTCGTCACAGCGAGTATCAATTTACTCTTCTCGTTTCTATTACAAGACAAATATTTAAATTATCAACGTTTGTATTCACCCACAGCAACACTTACATTAGCCTTTCCTAATCAGTCTAAACAGTCACTTTTGTACTGGATCCATCAAAGATACTTACAGCTCAATGGAGGTAAAGTTACTTTAAAGACTATACAGAAACTAACTGAGGCATACGCAGATTTAGAAGACTCTAAAGTCAAAACACACGTTTATAAATATCTTGCAGAGGATATGAATATATCTCTTGAAACTCCAGAAGATGAACCTAATCACAAGTTTAATCGTCCATGGTTTATAGCCGTTAAGAAATGCGATTGGGTTTTAAACTAATTCACTAAATTGCTACTAGGCCAGAATCCTTAACAAATTCTAACTGTTATACCTTAATTGAATTTATAAGATGAGTCCTTTTAATCAATAGTATGGTTTTTTTAACTTAAATGACTTGATCTTCGAAGCGAATAAATAACTTATAGAGGAAGAGTCTCATTTTATATTATGGAAGGATTAATTAAGGAAGGATTCATGTTTAATTGACTATAAAAGCTATTTGATTTGAGGGACATCAGGATATGTATAAATACGTTATTTCAATAATATTTCTTATTGCTGGTTTTGGTTTAGCTGCAAAAAATGATGTGTTGTCTTTAGACAGGGTCGATGTCAGCCAAGTAAAATTTGCTTTTGCAAACGACTCAAATGTTTATCCTGACGAGAGTGATTTTGCCATTGACCATTTTGTTTTAATGAGCAATACCAATGGTGAGCGGTGGGGTATTTTAACCATAACCAATCAATCGAGCGGTCGTAGAGAATTTAAAGCAAAACACATCATGGCGTTGTTTGCAGATGGTTCAAGATACTCACCGATAAACTTTAAACAGCCATTCAATGGTAATGAAACACAATCGATCACTTTGAATTTTGGTGAAAACAAGTTTCCTATTTTATCTGTTTATACGAGAAATTAATAATTCACTGTACAGTTTTCAAAATTAGACTTATCACATAAGTGATAATCTAAATAGTATTTATCTAATTCAGGTTTAAGGCCCTTCATAAGGTAGTTATACATCAGCTCGGCGCTTTTTCTACCCATCTCGAATGGCTTTTGTCCTAAATTCACAGTTGATAAGCCATGTTTAAGCGCATCAAGTTGAATTTGCTCTGTGTCAGCAGAGATGATGACGAAGTCACCATCGGTTATTTTGCTTTTAGCTGCTTTCATCGTCTCTATATATTCAGGGTTGAACTGAGCAAACCCAGCTACGGCTAAGAAAATTGGTGGATTTTTTAGTGAAGAAAAGCGCTCAACTTGTTCTAAAGAAGCATGTCTCTTTCCCATGGTATAGAGCGGGCAGCGCGGATGCTCTACCCAACCACTTTCTGCAGCTAGACGTTTTTTACTCTGTCCAGACAATGCGTGGCGAACTCCTGCAATGCGGTCATTTAAATTTGGAGTAGTATGATGTCCTGATTGAATACAAATACTTTGCTTTTCAGATTTTTTGAACTTTTTTGCTAGCTCTCCCAAGGCAGTACCGAAATCAAAATTATTCGTTCCGATATAAGCAAGCCTGTATTTTTGGTGTTTTGGTAATAAATCAGAGTCAAAAGTGATTACTGGGATATTTTTCTTGTTTAAGTTCTTTAAAGCGTGAGACACCAAGTATTCAGAGTCGGTTGTCGAAACTAAGAATGCATCGACATTTTGTTCTGCTAATTCATTAATTACCAAAGACTGAGTTCTTACATCTTGATAATCTTCAGCACCATCGTAAATGCATTTAAGGTTACTCACTTTTACAGCAAAGCTTAAGCAACCTTTAAATGACTGTTCATAAAATGAATCATTCTTAGTCTTCCCAATAACAGCAATAGTGAATTCCTCTTTAGCATATGCTTGAGTTAAAGTCACAGCACAAAGAATGCCTAAAACAGAAAGGGAACGGGAAAAGAACCGACAAAAAAATAATTCCATTATTCAAACTTCAATGATGAAAAAGTAACAATGCTTATCTAAGTATACATAATAAAACCAAGAAGCCATCAAGGTATAAAATAATTATTTATGAAAACTTACTTATCTAAAGAATTTTCGGCTATTAACCTTACGTACAGAAGTTCTTTTTCGAAATCAATTGGCCTTAAAAATAGCTGTTTATTATTAAATATAAGACTAAAATTAGGGTAATTGTCAAAGTCTAAAAATCATATGTTTCAACGTTTTTTGTATTTAATCTGTTTGACTGCTTGCGTAACTGTTCAGGCAACAACGCTCAAGTTTTGTTATGAGAGTAAAGAGCTTTTGCCTCATTATCGTGGTGAAGGTGTCTTAACGCCTAGCGAAAAACCTGGTGCAGCAATCGAGATTGTGCAAAAGCTTGATGAAATGCTCTCAAAAGTACAAATTGAGTTTGTTCGTGAGCCATGGAAGCGTTGTTTAAACGATTTAAAGCTAGGCAAAGTTGATGCATTGATTGCAAGGCACTCAGTCAGTAGAGAGTCGTTTGCAAAGTATCCTAAAACCACAAAAAATGAGCTCGATAATGAGCGTGCAATTTCAAGCACTGCAACTTGTTTTATCCATAAAAAAAATGTGCCCTTAAAATGGAATGGTCATGAATTATTGGTAGAGATGCCGCAAGGTATTTCTGTTCCAAGAGGTTATTCACTTGTTGAAGATTTGAAGAAAAAAGGTTTTCAAATCTACGAAACCGTGTCGGTTAAGCAAGCCCACGAGTTACTTTTTAATGGAAGGGTAGGCATATCCTTAAGTGATTGTAAACATAAAGAATTACCGGCAGATTATGTTGAAAATAAAAAGCCACTCGTCGAAAACTATGGTTATTTGGTATTTAGCCAACAGTTTTACTCGCTATATCCTAATCTCGCGGAAGATTTGTGGAACCAGCTAATGAAAATAGATGACAAATTATTTTACAGTAAATACTAAACATGCCTTAGTTGATCTTGCCTGACTAAATGCGCAAGTTTACAAATAGTGATGTATTCACTGTCATCTAAGATAACTGGTGATTCTTCTATCAATTGAAACTTAAAATTTTTTCTATTTTTATTGCATTCAATCCAAAATTCTTGCGTGCCATCATCATAAATGAATATGGTCTGTTTGTTGGTAACATTGATTTTTTCTATGTGGTTGTCGACCATATACTTTATTGATGCGTGAATGAAATCAACGCTCTTTAAGAACTTTTGACGGTCTTTACGGAATAACTGCTTTTGATGCTCGTCTAGCGAATTTTCAGGGGGAATTGGTAGATTTAAAGTTTCTTTTTCTAAGTACATGTATTGCTCCAAATAGAGTCAATATGTACGTTTTAAAGGAGTGTTTGGATTGCTAATTATAAAATTTTAGCAATCCAATTTTTAAACATATGGATTACTTAATTCCTCGTAAAATATTGTCTATTTCTTTAGACCTTTCATCACTGACATTAGATTCAAACAAAGCTGGCTTTTGTAGTAAAAAACCTTGATAGAAGTCTGTGTTATAAGACTTTAGGATCTCAAACTCGCCTTGAGTTTCTATGCCTTCAGCAATGACTTTAATGTTGTTGTCTTTAGCTATTTGCACCAAGTGCTTAACGATGCTTTGTTTGTAAGGTTCTGTATCTAAATCTCGTACTAAATCCATATCAATTTTTACATAATCAGGGCGGTATTTGTGCAGCATATTTAACCCTGACCAGCCTGAACCTATATCATCTAGCGCAACACCGAATCCTGCATTTCTGTAAAAATTAAGTATGCCACGCATTACAGACTCGTCTTGAACACTATGAGTTTCGGTAATCTCAAAAACAACATCTTCGGGTTTTATGCCTAAAGCATTAATTGCTGATGCGGTCGCTCGTAAGCAATAAGAGGGGTCATAGATACTTGATGGGTCAAAGTTTATAAAGAGTTTGCCATTTAATTGTGATTTACTGAAATGAGACACCGCTGAGCGTCTAGCAACTAAATCAACAGAGAATAACAGATCCGAGCTTTCAGCGAGTTTAAAGACATGTGCTGGTGGCACTATGTTGTCAAATTCATCTTTGATCCTAAAAAGCCCCTCGAAGGCAAATGGCTTTATCTCGTTATTCTCAAATTTAAAAATCGGTTGAAAGTGCGTTTCATATTTTTCGTCGTCAATGGACTTCGAGATCCACGTACTGTTGAAACGGTTGATAAGAACATCTGCCGTGACGATTTTCCCCATGTCACTAATTGAAAGCTGACTACCATCTGTCGTCGTTATCTTCGTGCAGGCCAGTTCGGAAGGTTCAAATTCACCATACAAACCAAAAAGGAAGCGTTTTATTTGCGCATGTTTAATGGTAATGGCAAGGCATTTTTCATCTTTTTGTACTGCTTGGTAATGATTTTGTCCGCAAAACACAATGGCTTTATTGATACTTTCGATTGTAGGGAAAAATATCCAAAAACATGTTTCGCTGTAAAAATAATTTTCTATCTTTTCGCAATCTGCACAGTACATCAGGTGTCTCCTTTAAGAATAACCTTAAAACCTTACGGTCTGATAATGAGTTTAGATCCATATAAGAATTTTACTTTTCAAATTACGAGAAAACCCACATCTTTAGAGTTATTAACCTGATCTTTGGATAATAAATCTATCTCCAGCGGCTACTTTCAACGTTAACTGCGTTGAATTTACTTGCAATAGACCAGCTATTGACGCGTAAATTCGCCTTGTTATCGCTAAAAGTCTCCGGCTGCAGACTTGAAAAATCACTTACCATTTTCAGTATTAATACGTTAGTAAATCTCTTAACCAAAGCTCAGGTTAAATATTCAAAAATATTTGCATTTAAAAAAATTGAGCTTACACTTGTGCGCTCAATGGGCGTACACGTGTAAGCTAAAATGGTTTAGGCATGCAAAATATCTCACGATTTATTTCAAACAATTTATTTCATCACAGAGACTTATCAGGTTATTTCGAACCTTTGATACAAGTATTTAAGCCTGCTTGGAGAAGCGGATTTTTTCGGGCACAGGTTAAAAGCATTCGGGTACTTAGCGAAAATGCACTTAAAATAACCCTAAAACCAGAGAAGAAATGGCCTCTGCACATAGCCGGTCAACACATTTCTCTGACAATAGAGCAACATGGTAGGCTTATTTCTCGGGTATTCACCATCGCGTCAGGTGAAAAAAAATTAAAACAAACAGGCTTGATTGATCTTGTGATCCGCACTCACGATAAGGGGAGTTTCACTCCATACCTTGGAGAGTTAGCATTGAATAGCTGGGTTAATATTTCAAATCCCACAGGTGAATTTTCATTTGATGAGCAAAGTAATCATACGACTTTTTTAGCGGGCGGCTCTGGTATTACCCCATTCATAGCAATGTTGAATGATTTACAGGAAAACACGCAGAAACACATTCATTTATTGTATTACGCAAAGCCTAACGGTCATTTACTGGTTGATGTATTAGAGAAGCTTTTAACCAGGCTTCCTAATTTTAGTTTTGAACTACTTAATCGTAGTGAACATGGCTCATTTACCAAGTTTGTTTCAGTAGAGCATACCGATGAGCTCCTTGTCTGTGGGCCAGAAGAGATGTACGTTGAAGCTGAAAAACTCTGTAAGTCACGACAAATACCCATCAGAGCAGAACACTTTCAAGCAATTAAGCCAACTCAATCCATAAATGAAGCTGCACGATTCACCGTAAAACTCAATCATGGTGACTTAGAAGTTAGCAATCAAGATTCGTTATTAAGTGAATTTCAATCGCACAATGAACCTGTGATGTATGGCTGTGGTATGGGTATTTGCCATCAATGTCAGTGTGTGAAAAAGAAAGGCATTGTAAGAGATATGCGTGATGGCCGTTTATCAGATAACAGCGAAGAGCTTATCCAATTGTGTGTGACTCAAGCCATGACTGATTTGGAGTTAGAACTATGAAACAAGTGAATTTTGACCAGTTAGCCTTGCAACTTGATGAAGTAAAACAACAAGTAAAAGCAAAAGTCGGGCAAGAAGATGCGAATTATATTCGTAAAGTTATTGTCTGGCAGAGAGTGTTTGAGTGGAGCGGCAGAATTTTACTGATGTTAGGATTTTGGCAGCCATTACTTTGGGTGGTGGGGGTCTTAAGTCTTGCGGTAGGCAAGATCTTAGACAACATGGAAATTGGTCATAACGTGATGCATGGTCAATATGACTGGATGAACGACAAGTTCATTAATTCTAGTGCCTATGAATGGGATATTGCCTGTGATGGCAGAAGTTGGAACAGGGTGCATAACTACGAACATCATACATATACCAATATTATCGGCAAAGACAGAGATTTTGGTTATGGCCTTTTGAGGTTATCGAATGACTTCAGGTGGCGTGTGAAAAACCTTTGGCAGTTTATTACTTACGTTTTACTGAGTGTGCTTTTTCAGTGGGGCGTGTCTTATCATGAGATGGCGGCTGAGCGGGTTTTCTTTGGTAAAAAGAAAGACAACCGAGATAACAAAGTATCACACGCTGAGCTGAAAAAACGTTTCTTTAGTAAAGGAGCTAGGCAACTGGTTAAAGATTACATAATTTTCCCGCTATTAGCAGGGCCGCTATTTCTATGGGTTTTTTGTGGTAATTTAATAGCAAATTTATTAAGAAACTTATGGACCTCAACCATCATTTTTTGCGGTCATTTTACTGAGCATGTTCATACGTTCACAGAAGAAGAGTGTAAAAACGAAAGCAAAGGGCAGTGGTACTATCGCCAAGCTTTGGGTTCATCTAATCTCAAAGGTCGCACATGGTTTCACATTTTAACAGGGCATTTAAGCTTTCAGATTGAACACCATTTGTTTCCAGACTTACCGGCGAAGCGTTACCCAGAAATAGCCCCGAAAGTACAAAAAATCTTTCAGCAGCACGGTATTCTCTACAATACGGGGGGATTTTGGCGCCAATACGGCTCAGTCTTAAAACGTATTATTAGATATTCATTCCCTTAGAAAAGCGGCTCCCTCAGTTAAAATTTGGCTGAGGGAGATTTATCTTTAATACTCCACACGCTCTAGTTTATCAGATGGGATCTCTGGAAATTTACCAGCTATCCAGTTTTGTTTTGCTTGTTCTATTTTTTCTTTACTAAACGATACAAAGTTCCAATGAATATAAGGCACATGCTGCCATTTTTCTCCACCCAGCAAAATAACACGGCTGTTTTTAGAAAACTTAATCGTTGTTTCTGTATCTTCTAATAATACAAGCTCATTTGGAGAGATAGTCTCGTCATTGACCGTGACTTGGCCATATAAAACATAGAGTGCGGTTTCAAAGTCTGGGTTGGGTACGTCAATTGTTTTACCTTGAGTACCAATTACATCTAAATAGAATATCTCTGAATAGGTTTTTATTGGTGAGCTTAAACCATAGGCGTCACCTGCTATGAGGCGAGTAATAACACCATCTTTAACTATTTGCGGCAGGGCTTCTCGCTTCACATGCGTAAATGCAGGCACAATATCTTCATGCTGTGCTGGTAAGGCAATCCAAGATTGCAAGCCGTTAAGAGCATGCTCGCTTGCTCTTGTTTCGACGCTTTCTCTTTCAGAGTGGGTAATACCTGTACCAGCTGTCATCCAATTCACATCACCTGGTGCGATTTCTAAGTTATTACCCAATGAATCTCTATGTAAAATTTTACCTTCAATTAAATAAGTCAAAGTAGAAAGGCCGATGTGCGGATGCGGTTTGACATCAATTCCTTCACCTTGAGAAAAACTAGTCGGGCCCATATGGTCAAAAAATATAAATGGCCCAACCATGCGTTTTTTTATGTGGGGAAGTAAACGTTTTACGTTTAGGCCACCAATATCATGTTCTGTTGCGGATAATTTTAATGCCATTAGTAACTCAAGTCAGGTGATTAGCTATTTACAGCATAGGTGCAAAATACACATTTAATCTATTCAAAAATTTTGATTAGAGTGTTCAAAATTCATAGCTGTTTAACCTTAGCTGCCAAGCTTAGACTGGTGTTAATGAAATGACTTAAGGTGCATACAGATGAAAAATGTTTTACTAATTAACACATCAATTAATCATGACGATGGCAATTCTTATATTTTGAGCAATGAGTTTGTCGAAAGATTGTCGAGTAAGTTCGAGTTAACAGTTACACATCGCGACCTAGTTAAAGCGCCATTGGAACACTTAAAGCAAACAGAAATGCTTGCTTGGATGACCCCTGAAGGACAGAGAAACGATGAACAAAAATCGTTGGCTTATTTATCAGATAATTTGATCAAAGAAGTGCAGCAAAGCGAACTAATAGTTATTGGCCTACCTATGTATAACTTTGGTGTGCCTTCACAGTTTAAAGCTTGGATGGATAGAATCGCAAGAGCCGGTGTTACCTTCAAATACACAGAGCAAGGTCCTGTCGGCCTGTTAGCAAATAAAAAAGTGATAGTGTTAGCTGCGCGTGGCGGAATTTATGCAGGTACTGATAATGACTCTCAAACTACACATGTTAAATCGTTTTTTGCACTACTAGGGATCACAGACGTTGAGTTCATTTATGCTGAGGGTTTGAATATGCCTAGTAAAGAACTCAGCATTGCAAATGCAAAAGAGAAAATGGAAGCAGTCTTATCTAGTATGGGCTAAACCGAACGATAGCTGCGAAGCTCACTCGCAGCTATCGAATTTTAATTAGTGAGCAAGTTTCGCATCAGCTTTTGGATTTGCTAGAGCAACAATGATTTTAAATAACAAGAACATCGCATAAAGATTAATAGGGTAGTTAACTAATACTTCAGTCCAAAAAACCACCAGTGGACTATGAATTAAGTTAGTGATTTGGTCAAATATCTCAATGAAAAGGCCTAGAGCCAGTAGAATAAACCCATAATATTCACATAAATGAGTCGTTTCACTCGCTTCTATTTCATGGCCGGCGATCCAGTTTTGTAAAATATGTCTACCTTCTAAAAGTACTCCGAATCCGACCAGTAAGATCGCGATACCTTCTTCATCTTCTTTTAGCTGGGCCAAAGTTTCATGGCTAAGTTCGGAAAACATGAGTTCGAGTTCATGGACCATTAGCGTACCAATGATGCCAGTAACAACAAGGCTGATAAAAAGCAAAAACAGCCTATTTGCGAGTAGCTTAGTAAATAACATAACATTTTCCTAATTCGAAGATTATCAATAAACTAACTGAAAAATGTGAAGAGATTATGGTTGGGCTAAAAAGACATAATTAGAAACTAAATTGTGTGATGAACCAACTTTTATTTAGTGAGTCATATTTTTAGAAAAGATATTGATGATAATGACACCTAAAATGATCAATGCCATACCTAATAAAGTGGGAATATTAGGCATTTGTTTAAAGAAGATACTTCCCAAAGCTGTAACAAGGACAATGCCTGCTCCAGACCAAACTGCATATGCAACGCCAACAGGCACTTCCTTTACAACTAAAGACAGGCAATAAAAAGCAACACAATAGGCAATAACACAAATAGCGCTTGCAGTAAGGTTGTTAAAACCATCTGATACTTTTAAAGCCAGTGTGCCGATAACTTCTGAAATAATAGCAATACTTAAATATAGCCAAGCCATATGAAGTCCAGTTTAAAAAATCGGAATTTTACTATGTATTCGCATGCTTTAATAACGAAAAATTAATATGGTGATTTATTCTTTGGATTTCTCAAGCGAGACTAATAAAACGCCCCCTAAAATAAGAAGTGAAGCTATTATAAGGCGTGTTGATATAGGCTCCGATAAAAACAAAAAACCACTAATAGCAGCGATTACTGGTACTAGTAGCTGAGAGACAGCCGCTTGTATGCCTGTTAACAAAGGCAAAGCCTTATACCAAATTATGTAACCGATACCTGATGTGACAATGCCAGATATCATTGCAACGATTAGGCCTTTAGTTGTGACACTGCTGAAGTTAACGAATGGCAGTACGATAAGTGCTAATGGCAGAGTTCTAATGAAATTCATAGAAGTCTCTGCACTTGGTTGCTTTACACCTTTACCTGCAAGTGTATATAAACCCCACGCGACCCCAGACATTGACATTAGAACAAATCCCATGAGAGAGGGGGTTGTCAACGTTGGAAAGACCAGATAAATAAACCCGATAAGTGCAGTCAACAAGCCTATCAATGCAAGCGATGAGAAGCGCTCTCCTGATAATTTAGAAATAGTTAACATGCAAAGTTGTACTGAACCAAAAAGTATTAATGCACCGGTACCAGTATCTAAAGTGAGATAGGCAAAAGAAAAACAAATTGCATAGATAAACAGCATAATTGATGACCACCAATTGCCATAATTGAGAGGTGATTTATCAGTACGCTTATTAAAGAAAACCAAAAAATATAAGAATATAGCGGCAGAAATTAAACGTATGACTGTGAAACCTGCAGCATCTATTTGTTTTTCGCCTAATGCAATTCTGCACAACATAGAGTTTCCAGCGAATGCAATAAGCGCAATAAATGTCAGAACACTTGATTTCAATATTCAGGCCTTTTTCTCATATCCGAACAGAATAAGACAGTTAATGTATGAAGTTTATTTCGTGGTTTTGTGATTTTTTGAAAAATGATAAATACGACTGTCCTTGGTAGGCATTAAGAAATAAAAATAACTGTTTTAGGTAAGCCTTTCTTCAAGTGAGATTTCACATCTTCAAATTGCTCTGGTGGAAATTCAAATGCCGGCACAACACCAGGTTTTATTTGATTATAAGGCAATGAGAAAAAACTGGTTTCTCCACAAGTATCCATCGCCACCTTTCTGATTTGCTGCACAGGTACGCTGTCAGATCCAATTTTTAATAAGTTGTCGTTAAAAGTAAGGTGATTGATTGGATCTTTTACGATTTGTTGTTTATGGTTTTTCATTAAGCTGTTTTCTGATTTAAATAAAACCGGTATCAAAGTGAGATTTGAGACAGCTGCGAGAATGCCTAACTCAAAATCTAGCATTCCGACTGCTGTGAGCAGAAGGTAGCAGGCAATAGAGCCCAGCCAGAATAAGGTATATTTATCTATTTTCATCTAATTATCCTTTTAATGGTTGCGAATTTGTAAGTGCCTGCAAGTGCATCATGGTTTTTGATAAAATTTTTACACTGTCTGTTAGTTACAGTGATGCACGTTGACTTAATCTTGAATTCAATAAATCCATCTAGATTTTCAACTTTACGAACAAGTGATTATCGTAAAATGTGCCATCTTTAAATATCGCACTTTTCAAAACTGCTTCTTGGTGAAATCCGGATTTAAGCAACACTTTCTTTGAAGGCATGTTTGGGTCAAATACGGCGGCAAAAATTCTGACAATAGGCGTTGTTCTAAAAACTTCGGTAGTTATGAGCTCGATAGCTTGAGACATAATGCCTTTTCCCCAATACGCATTATCTAACCAATAACCTAATTCGCCAGCGCGCTGGTATTCAAACTCACCAGGGTTAACGCCTATACAGCCAACGAATTTACCTTGATAGCAAATCGCTTTTACAAAACCTTGTTTACTTCCCTCATCGATCCACCAGAGTGCATCCTCTTCTGAGTAAGGAGAAGGTATTTTGCTAGATAAGTAGCGAGTGACATCAGGGTGATTTAATACTTCTATCAATCGAGTTTTGTCAGAAGTAACAAAATTTCTTAAAGTAATGTCTTGCAGATTAATCATGGCTTAAGTTTAACGGCTGTACCAAAAACCATAATTTCAGAAGAGCCATCCATTATGGTACTGGTTGTAAATCTGATCCCGACGATGGCGTCAGCACCTTTGTCAGCTGCACTTTGAACTAAACGTTCAATCGCAATGTCTCGCGCTTCACTTAGCATTTCGGTGTAGCCTCGGATCTCACCGCCGACAATGCCTTTTAAGCCAGCCATGATGTCACGACCAATGTGTTTTGCTTGAACGACGTTACCAGTTACGACACCAACGATACTGTCTATTTCTTTTCCTGGAATGGTTTCTGTGGTTGAAAAAAGCATAAGCCCTAAAAATCTGATACTTAGTCTGTACTTGAAATAAAAACACTTATCTCAATGATTGTAAATAATCTTCTTATATAGAGATGGTTGATTAACCTTAGAACGCTGATCAAGGGGGACACTGGAAATTAAGGTGAGACAGTACCAAAGATAAAAAAGGTGAAGCTAACATTCAACTTCACCTTGTAGAGTCAGTTTATATCAAAGCGACCAACCAGCCTATTAAGGCTATTTGCTAGTTCTACTAACTGAGTTGCACCAGAAGAGAGGTTATCAGCAGCTTCACCTACATGTTGGGCTGAGTCATTAACCCCAGAAATGGTATGTTTAGTCTCGCTAGCAGCATCACCTTGTTGTTTTGCTTGCTCAGCGATTTGTGAGATAAAGTTTTGCACTAAACGAACTGATTCAGCGATTTCATCAAAGCTTTGGTGAGCTTGCTCAGAGCGTTCAATGGCTTGCTCTGAGTCAGTGACACTCGACGTCATTTGTTGTGAAACACTTCGAGTTTGATCAATTAACTCGGTTAGTACTTTTTCAATATCTTGTGTCGCATCATGAGAGCGTTGTGCCAGTGTTCTAACTTCGTCGGCAACAACCGCAAAGCCTCGACCTTGTTCTCCTGCTCGGGCTGCTTCGATTGCTGCATTGAGTGCTAGTAAGTTAGTCTGTTCTGCGATATTTCTTATAACTTCTAGGATATTGGTAATGTTATTTGATTGCTTCTCGAGGTCACTCATAGCACTAGCTGATTCGCCTAAAGAACCATGAAGTTGTGCAACTTGTGAAACCGTTTGCTTAATCAAATCATTACCATTTTGTGCATGAGAGTCAGTCGTTTCAATCGCATTTAAAGCATCACCACAGTTTTGACTAATGGTTATGGCCATACTTTCTACAGACTCGGTTGTATGTGTTGCTTGTTGAGCTTGGTTTAGTTGTGTCTGGCAGCGCTCTCGAATTTCATTGATACGTGATTTTGAGCTTTGCGCTTCATCATTTAACGTTGCTGCGTTGCTTTGAATGTCTTTAACCAATTCGTTTATTGAGTTTAAGAATTGGTTGAACCATGAGGCAAGTTCGCTGATTTCATCGTTACCTATTACTTTAAGGCGTTTTGACAAATTACCTTCGCCTTGCGCTATTTCTTTTAAGCCTTCAGATACCATTTCGATTGGGTAAACAATTTTATTTGCTAACACTACCGCGATAATGACAAAGACGATTAACATGATCACAGCAATCACACTGATGCTATAAGACATGTTGTAGGCAGAAGACAGAATTTCGTCTTCATCAATGATGGCAACAAACGTCCAATTCAATGCATTTGAGTGGTATAACTGAGCAACCATGGTTTTATTGCTTGCTTCAATATTGATCAAAGGCTGATTTTTATTTGTTCTGATAGCATTGAAAATAGGCGAGTTTAACTTGTTAATTGATTTGAAGTTGTTATCAGGGTTTTTAGGGTCGGCTAGGACTGTGCCTTGACCGTCTAATAACATTAAATACCCAGTTTCACCTAAACGAATGTTGCTAACAATATCAGTGAGTGTAGATAAGGTAACATCTAACGACTGTACACCGATTGTTTGCCCTGATTTTTTAATTGCCGTTGCCACACTGACCATAGCTTGACCTGTTACACCTTGATATGGCTCAGTAACAATGACTTCACTTGGATTTTGCGTAACTTGTTTGTACCAAGGGCGTTTACGAGGGTCGTAATTTCCTAAGGGTTCGGCAGGATATTGAATAAACCCACCGTATTGGGTGCCTAAGTAAACAAACAGAAGCTCCTCATGGGTTTGACCGAAAGATTCAAACAATTCAAAAATTTCAGCTTCTTCTCTTCCTGCTGAACGCGGATCCATCATTTTCTCAGCATCAAAGTAAGTAGAGGTGTTTTTTGAAACAGAAGTAACAGTGCTACTTTGCGCTAAAAATCGCGCATTATTTTTCATTTGATCAAAAAATAAATTGAAGGTGTTTTCGACCTGTCGTATCTCACTGTTAGAACTATCGATGAAGCGCTCTAAAGATTCGGTTTTGGTTTGTGAAATGCTCACAATTGAAATTGCTAAGATAGGGACAATCACGGTTAATACAAAGCTGGCTATCAGCTTTTGGCGCATTCTCATAAATATCACCTCCCGGGTTATTATTTTTATTGTAGATGATTTATTTGAATACTATGGGGAATTAGGGGTATTTGGCAACAGTTAACGATTATTTAACTATTTTTTTGTCACTTATTCCATTTTGTTTAGGTGTGACTGAATTATTACATATAAAAACATAAGAGAAATGTAATTTTTTTGTAAATTAATTCATTTAGGGTGTGGCTCCAATTTTGATACAGCTAAGTGGATAAACAGTTTGCAAGTGAAAAGAGCCAATCGACACCTTTTTATTATTCTGCATTTAATTGTTATGATTTCCGTAACACTCTCCTTGATGACAGGTCTGAGAGTCAGTTTGTTACAGTATGACCACTTTTCATTCCTAGCCCCAGTTTTGCCGCAAGGTAAAATGCATACCGTTCACTATTATTCTGGGGTTACACTTGCTTTAGCGAGTGCCTGTTTTATTCTTTACCGTTTAAGGTTTGAGCATAAAACAACAAATAATAAGTATCACCGATCAGTAAACTGGTTTGGCTATATCGTTCTTCTTTTTTGTTTAATCTCGGGCTTTACCCGATGGTTAGACTTAGCCAACGTATGGATCTCAACAGTTCATTACCTGAGTGCTTCAGCGTTCCTACTCTTCTTGATATTGCATAGTTACGTTTACTTCTTAACATTAGGCAAAAAATTAGTAGGTAAACTCTTTCAAATAAAAGCGATTGTGAGATTTAAATGGCATCTCATTAGTTTTGGCTTGCTGGCAGGAACAGGCATATTTATTTTTGAGCAAAATAAATCTCTAAGTTTTCAGGTGTTACCACTTGAGCATTCAGATTTTATTGCAATTGATGGACAAGATTCAGAGCCTTTTTGGCAAAACATCAAATGGAAAACAATTAACACCTACGGCGGGGCAAACTTTAATAACGGCCACACACCCGTAAAAGTAAAGGTCGCTAGTAATGAGGTCGAAACTTATTTTTTATTCCGTTGGCAAGACGAAACAAAAAGCCTAACTCATCTTCCTCTAGTGAAAATCAATCAACAATGGCAGGTGAAGCAGCAAGGCTTTCATACATTTAATGAAACTCGTTATTACGAAGACAAATTTGCTGTATTGCTAAGTCAGAGTTGCGACCATGGCGGTGATGGCACAGCGCATTTAGGCAAGTCGCCCATTAAAGGCAAGCCGGCTAATTGGCATGGTAAAGGTTACCATGGTGCGCTCGATGGCAGAGTACGCGACCTTTGGCATTGGAAAGCACTGCGAACCAATGACATGGTGCAAATGGATGACAACGTCATTACCTCGCCAAGAAGCGCAAAATCTGGAGATAGGCGTTATACAGCTGGTTACTTTGCGGATGGTAAAGAAAGTGGCGCTTATGTAATGAATTGGCTTTGGTATGGCAAAGACAAAGTCACCCCTAAGCGTTTGCCATTACCTGAATATCAAAAAAAGTACCAAGGAGCAGATAAAGATCTTGAGCAAGCCGTTATGCCCTGGTTTTCAAGTATCCCTTATGCGGCATTACTCGACGCTTACCCTGAAGGCACTTTATTAAGCTCAGTGCTTTACCGCTCGAACCGCTTTGAAGGAGATAGAGGCGATGTCACAGCAAAAGGTCATTGGCAAGACGGGTATTGGACTTTAGAGGCCGCGAGAAGAAACAAAACGGGCTCTGAATATGACGTAGCATTAGAGCAGGGCGTCTGCTTGTGGGTTGCCGCTTTTGATCATGCGCAAATCGCGCATACTCGTCATCAAAGGCCATTAAAACTCGATTACTCGGCGCTGAGTCAAAAAGGAAAGTTATGATGTTAAAACGATTATTACTTTCTATTGGTTTTTTTACGGTTTGCTTAGCTGCTGGTCAGTTAATTCAGAGTGAGCCGAGTATACCCCTAGATAATAGATTTTATAAAGTCAGTAATGACGGTCAGTTGATGACTGCATGGAAGGGGCCTTGGGCCTGTATTTATGATGAACACCAAAATCTGTTATGGGAAGTGAAGCGCGATGACGAGTCAATCCATGATGGTTACTGGAGCTATTCGTGGTTTAACGACCAAATTGGCGTAAAAAATAGCGGCGATTGTTATTTTGAGTCTGAACGATGTGATACTCAAGACTTGGTCCGTAAAATCAATCAACGCGGACTTTGCCAAGTAACAGGCTGGCGCTTACCGACAAAACAAGAAGTAGAAGCAATCTTACAAACTCAAGATAAACCTCAGCAAGCAATGCTTTCTACAGATTATTTTCGCCATATAAAAGCGGGCGATTATTGGACACAAGACGCAGAGCTACCTTTAGATGGGCATTATCGCCATCTAGATAAAGGTGCGATTGCAGTCGATTTTTATCAAGGGCGTTTTCATACTCTTCCCTACAGAAATGCTGCATTTGTGATGTTAGTAACTTCCGAATTACCCAATTCGATTAAGGAGGCTAATGCACAATAAACCCGTCTATTTAATACCAACCCTTAAAAGAGATCACTTAATTAAGAGGATTGGTCTAAGACGATTTTTTAACAGCAATATCAATACTAAGGAACAACTATGAAAAATTATAGCAAGGTCGCTATATCATTTGCTTTGCTTGGTGCGTTTAACGCGCAAGCAGGTAGTAAATATCATCGTCTCATTTGGGATAACGCCCCACAGAGCCAAGCGACTATCGGCTTCACACCTGATGGCAGCACAAATCATTACGTTAAATATGGTGTTTCGACAGATGAGTCGTTATGGCAAAGAAAAGATGTAACGGCAAACCACACTTTTGCTGGTTCATTACAAAGTAAATTTGTAAAGCTCACAGGACTATCAGCGAATAAAGCCGTGTATTATCGTGTCTGTGATGATTCAGGCTGCGGTCAACGTCTATGGTTCAAAACAGCCCCGAATGACAACTCTCCCTTTGTTGCAATCGCTGGTGGAGATACACGTACTGGATGGACGAATCGACAAAATGGCAATAAGCTGGTCGCCAAGATCCGTCCTCTGTTTATTATGCATGGCGGCGACTATACCAATGCTAACACCGCTTCTGAAATGAGCAGTTACCTCAATGATTGGCAGCTTACTTTCTCGTCAGATAGCATCGACGGGCTGAGTTACAAGCGCATCTACCCGTTTGTTGCCACACATGGTAATCATGAAGATGATAACTACAAAACACTGTGCCAAGTGTTTGGTGTGGATTACGACAACAATAATGTGTGTGACGTAAAAGACACCTATGGTGCATTTAACGTTTCGCCATTATTACGTGTATATACGTTAAATTCTCAATATAAAAACTCGGGTTGGTCGAGTTATGCGACGGCAATGAATAACTGGCTGCAACAAGATCTGCAAAGCTCTGGTAGCTCAGCAAGTTGGCGTGTAGCACAATACCATAAGCCAATGTTCCCGCATTATTCAGGTAAATCAGATAACACCATTTTGCATACTTGGTGGGCTGATCATTTCTACAATCATAAAATGAATTTAGTGGTTGAGTCTGATACGCACATCAACAAAGTGACACAAGCACTGAAACCAGATGGCAACAATTTTATAAGTACGACCAGTGGTGGTACTGTGTTTGTAGGGGAAGGTAGTTGGGGGGCACCTGCTCGTAGTGCCAACGATCCTAAATCTTGGACGATTGATCTTGCCAGTATTCAACAATTCAAAGTGCTGACGGTATCAAGTGATAAGCTTGATGTGAGAACCGCACAATTTAACTCTACTGCAAACACACTTTCCAAAGCTGATCGAGATGCAAATCCAACCTTGCTACCTAATAATGTTAATTGGTGGTATGCCTCAGGAGCAGGCGATGTACTTAACTTAGTTAAAGCGACCAATGGGTTAACTAAAATTGATACTGGTGTGATTGATACACCAGTGGGTGATACGGAGTTAACAAGTGGTGTTGCTGCAACAAGTATCAGCGGTAGTAAATCGCAAGAGCTCGGTTTTTATATTGACGTGCCTGCTGGTCAAAGTGCTTTATTAGTTGAAATGTCTGGGGGCACTGGTGATGCCGATATGTATGTGCGTTATGGCAGCAAACCAACCTCGAGTACATACGATTGCCGCCCTTATAAAAATGGCAATAATGAAACTTGCAGTATTGATGCCGTGAAAACGGGTAAATACTATGTGGTCGTTAAAGGTTACAGCGCATTTAGTGGTGTGAGTTTAAAAGCGACCTATAGCAATAATGGCGGCGGAGGTAATAGCGGGTCTGATACCTTTACAAATCTATCTGCGAGTACCGATAAATGGCAATATCGAAGCGCCACTTTACCCAGTGGTGTAAGCAAAATGACGGTCACTATTTCTGGTGGCACGGGCGATGCGGACTTATATGTTAAAAGTGGCTCAGCACCAAACAGCTCAAGTTATGAATGCCGCCCTTATAAAAGTGGTAATAGTGAAACTTGTACGATCACTAATCCAAAAGCAGGAGAATGGCATTTTGGGGTAAAAGCCTATAAAGCCTATTCGAGCGTGACGTTAAGTTATAGTTATGAGTAAATTTGGGTGACAAGTGAAAAAAGCCAAGCTTCGCTTGGCTTTTTTGTTTGACCTGTCTACTACTTTACACTTTATGCTTTCATCATCGAAACAAGCTAATATTAGAAACGCTACTAATTCATTCAGAACGGACTTATATGTTTTTAATCTCAGAGCTGGCTAAACGAGTAGGTGTATCTAGAACAACCTTGTTGTATTACGAGAAACTAGGTGTCATTAGAGGTCAGCGTTTAGCCAATGGTTATCGGGTTTACAGCGAATTAGATGCTCAGCGCTTAACTTTAGCCATGCAGTTACAAGCTGGTGGATTATCACTTAAAGACTGTATTGCCTGTCTGAATGGCAAAATAGATAAAGGTATTTAAGTGAAAGACTGCGCTTGTTAGATGAAGAAATAGTGCAAAAACAGAAAGCGAGAAACTTACTTTCTGGTTTACTGGGAGAGAGTTCTAATCGTGATTTTCATGCGCAATTAAACAAACTAGCCCCGCAAGCACACTATGAATGGTTATTACAGCAGGGATTTACTGAAAAAGAAGCACAAAGAATAAGGTGGTTATCAAAAGATATGAATACACACGACCAATACATGCAAGACTTCCTCACTGTTTTTGAACCTTTGACGCGTTGGGGACCGGGAGACGACAGTGATACGCTCAAAGCGATTTCACAAATTCCGAGTAAGGCTAGTAGTATTTTAGAAATCGGCAGTGGTAAAGGTTTATCGACTTGTTTATTGGCAGAACACTTTAACGCTCAGATCACAGCCATTGATAACGAACCCATTGCAGTAACAAACTTAGCAGAGTTGATTGAAAGCAAGGGTTACGCTGAACAGGTTACTCCCATATGTGCGAGCATGTCTGAACTGCCATTTAAGGCACAAAGTTTTGATGCAATTTTGGCAGAAAGCTGTGTCTATATTATGGGTTTTGAAGAGGCCCTAAAGCAGTGGCAAATTGTGCTCAAAGCAGATGGTTTGATTATTGTCAGTGATTTAGTTTGGTTAACTTCAAAGCCAAATGAAAGGTATCAATCATTTTGGTCGGCTGAATATCCAGCAATGACAAACGTTGATACGCGTTTGATGCAAGCTAAAAAGTTGGGTTTTGAGGTGTTAGATGACTTTACAATTAGTGAGAAAGCTTGGCAAAACTATTGGCAGCCTTTGCAAGCAAGGGTAAATGAACTTAAAGCCAGTATGCCAGACTCACAGGCAATCAAAGATATTCAAAGAGAGCTCGATATTTATCAGTCCCATGATGGGTCGCAATTTGGTTATCATTTCTTTGTGCTAAAAAGAAATGCGTTATAAAGTTAAGCATAAATTTTTTGTTAGGATATTCGCCATGTACCAACAAGTACTCGATTTTTGGTTTAATGAAATCTCACCAAAGATGTGGTGGCAAAAAGATTTAGCGTTTGATGCTGAAATTGTTCGACGCTTTGGTGCATTACATCAACAAGCGGTTCTAGGAGAGTTGTTTGAATGGCGAGAACATGCAGAGTCTAGCCTTGCAGAAGTGATTGTGCTCGATCAATTTTCAAGGAATATTTATCGAGATACGCCACAAGCTTTTGCTGCAGATCCGCTGGCCTTGGTACTTGCTCAACAAGCCATTAAAAATGGCTTTGATAAATTAGTTGAGGTTGATAGACGCAGCTTCTTTTATCTGCCATTCATGCACAGTGAGTCAAAACGCATTCATGAAGAAGCAGTAAAGCTCTATACGGCGCATGGCAACGAAAATAACCTCGAGTTTGAGCTTAAACATAAAGTGATCATAGACAAATTTGGCCGTTATCCACATCGTAATGAAATTTTAGGCAGAGAATCTACCCAAGAAGAAATCGCTTTTTTGCAAGAGCCAAATTCGAGCTTTTAATCTTTTATAAATTAATTCAAAAAGCGCGTGTTAATCGCGCTTTGTTTCCTTTGAACATAAAAAATAGAATATGCTTCTTCATTACTGAATCCTTCATAAAGATAAGTTAAACTCTCGCCTTTATTTTTAGGAGGCGAACAAGCGTGATATCAGGACTAACAGCAGCAGAGCAACAATGTCATAATCTAAATGATTTAAAAGCAGGGAAGTATCAAGGTTATAAAAGGCTGCAATTAGTCGAAGGCTTATCTGAATTCCCTGAAGAAATTCTTTCTTTATCAGACACGCTCGAAGTGTTAGATCTCTCAAATAATCGCTTATCAGAATTACCAGGCAGTTTTGTTCAACTCAAAAATTTAAAAGTATTATTTTTATCATTTAATCAGTTTAAAGTTTTCCCTGACGTGTTAGGAAAATGCATCAACTTAGACATGATTGGGTTTAAATCGAATCAAATCGAGTCAATTAGCGAGACGGCACTACCAAAAAATTTACGCTGGTTGATTTTAACCGATAATCGTCTAACTCAATTACCACACAGCTTTGGTCAATTAAGTCAGCTCAAAAAGTTAGCGTTGGCCGGTAATAAACTCACTGTAATACCTGAAAGCTTTACACAGTGCAGGCAATTAGAGTTAGTTAGGCTTTCAGCAAATGAACTAACTTCGGTCCCTGCGGGTTTATTTAAACTGCCAAAATTGGCTTGGCTGGCGCTATCTGGTAACCCATTGGTTGGCGAGCATAAAGCCCATTCAGGTATTGCCCAGTATGAACAGCAAGATATTGTACTCAATGAGCAAATAGGTCAGGGCGCATCGGGTGTCATTTACAAAGGCAAATTAAATAATGCTGACACAGACATTGCCATTAAGGTGTTTAAAGGCGGTAAAACCAGTGATGGTTATCCAGAAGATGAGTTAAATGCTTGTTTAACTGCAGGTAAGCATGCGAATTTGATCAAAACATTTGCGCATATTTCAGACCCAGACTTTTTGGCGCTTCTTATGGATTTAATTCCAGCAGGTTATGAAAACCTTGGCCTTCCTCCAAACTATGAAACCTGTACAAGAGACACATTTGTCGAAGGCACGCAATTTACGAGTGAAACAATCTTCAACATTGCTAAACAGTTAGCTGATGTATTGTCGCATTTACATAGTCAGCAAGTCAGCCATGGTGATTTTTACGCACATAACACCATGATTAATTCACATGGTCATGTGATGTTCGGCGACTTTGGTGCAGCGACGCAGTTACATAATCTTCCTGAAGTTCAGCAACAGCAATTTGAACGTATTGAAGTCAGGGCTTTTGGTAATTTGCTAGACGATTTGCTGACACAAAGCCAGTTAAATGAAAGTGAGAACAGCATGTTAGCTAAGCTAATATCACTTAGAGATGCGTGTTTGAATGACAATATTACGCTTCGGCCAAACTTTGCAGACATCAAAGTTTTATTGGCTGAATAAGCTCTCAAACTATATTTGCAAAATAACTCAATCAGAAACGTAATATGAGCACTCTTTAGCGATGCTTATATTGCGTTTTACAATAACCGCGTGAGATGTCAGGGTTGCGTAACTTTAGATGTTTAGTTTCACGACCCGCCATGCGTTTACGCCACATTTTAAAGCTGCTGGCTTTCATTTCTTTTCTCATTAAATTAATAACTTGCGTTTCATTTAAACCATAAAGTGAATTAATTGCTTCAAATGGGGTTCTATCTTCCCACGCCATTTCGATTATGCGGGAAACTTCATGCTCTAATAAATCCATACTTTTTAAATTCTATAAAAATGACTTTGTTTCTACGGAAAATTTTTAGTTTTAGATTTATAAATTTTCTTTATTTTTATTAGCTGGTTATATCAAAGCGCCTTCAAATAAATTTCAAATATCTGACATAAAACGTGAATAAATGTAAATGGAATATTGCAAATGTTTATATTTCGATCTAATACTCTAATTGCATCTGGACTGATGTCATACCAGATGTCGCACGGGAAACCTGATCTCGAGTAATCGAAATCAGGTTATTTTTGCAAGAAACTTGGAGGTTGCAATGGGCAATCTGAACACAATGAAAATAACAAGCTTAGTTTTTGCAGTATGGGCTTTAACATTAACTAATGTTGCAAGTGCAGCAAATTATAAAACTGTTTTAATTCATGGTTTTCAACCGCAACAATTGTTGTTTGGTTCGCCAAATACAGTTAGCAATGATGGCGAAAGCTATTGGGCTGATTATTGGGGGGCTTTGGCCGATGAAAGAATAGATTGGCCTTCGTTTGAACGCGTTAAAGGTAAAATCGCCACGGACTACGTTTGGCCAAAGTTAAAGTCGATGAGTGAGCGTGGCGTATGTGATCAAGGTTGTGTACTTGTAACGCACTCAACAGGTGATTTGGTCGCACGCTATATAATTGATAACCAAGCAAACTGGTTAAGTGCAGCAGGACTTAAGCCGCTAAATATCATTGCAACATTTGATATTGCAGGTGCTGGTGGCGGCAGTGAATTGGCAGATTTGGCGGTTAATGTGACTCAAGGCGCAACATCTTGGAACCCATTGATTGAAGCGGCTTTGCAAGCTTGGTTAGGCGGCCCATTAACCGACAAGTTAGGTGTTTTGAATGACCTTAAAGTCAATAATGCGCGTCAATTGGCTGCATTTCCAAGTGACCGAGCGCCAAGACTTAGATTCGTAGGCGAGGGCGATCTATTTTTAGGTGCGACAAAGTTATTTTTAAAAGGCAAAGATGACAGTGTGGTTGCTTCTCATTCAAGTTGCGGCTCTAGCAAAGCTGGAGACTTCGGTAGCTGCTCTACAAGTATCGCTTTTAATGGCAAGATTTCATCACAGAGTGATGCAGTGACAAGCTTTATGCCAAATCATTATCCAATGTTGATGTCTGATAACTATGATCACTTATCAATCATTCTGAATAAGCAAAAAGGCAGAGTGACAGCAGCGAATGACGCTTTAAAATTGGATAATGGCGATACAATTTCATTTTCAACTTATCAAAAAGATTATGGGTTTTGGATCTTTAAAACGCATTACAAGTACGTCAAAAACTCGGAGTCAAATAGTATGTCTCGATTAATCTATGACGTACTCTAAGTTTGATTTTCGATGAAATGAATTTAGTCATCTTAAAAAGGCTGTAAATCTATTTGCAGCCTTTGGTATTTAAATATGAAAAAAAGATATGTTGCTGCGGGTGTCGTCATTGTTGCTGTAATTGGCGTTTTATTTTTTATTGAAGAACCCGAAATTACAGAAAGTGCTGTACTATCGCCGTCACAATTAGAAAACGAACAAAGGCTTTCAGTCACAATTAATGAAATTAAAGAGCAACGGAAAGTGCCAAAACCAACCCCAACGAGCTTTAATCAATCAATTCAAGAGTCAGCCCACATAGTTGCGCATAAATACGAGCAAACGTTGAAATTTCCGCCATATTCTCAGCCCTTGTCTTTAAATGACTTTAGTTTATTAAATCCAAATTATTTCGAGCCAGTGACCATGGTCACGCAAGATAGTCATGTGAAAATTTCCATGGTGCTCGAGAAATATCATTTCGTTGCACCAGAAGCCATTAAAGTTAAGGTAATGGGTAGCGATATTTATGGCGTGAAGCTGAAAGTTCAGGATGTTGATACGCGAAAGACTTTATCTAAACACACTATGCAGTTTTCACAAGACGGATACGTAACACAAATCAAAGGGAATAGTGATTATCCAGCAAACTTGCAGATCACCGCATTAGTTAATGTAAATGGTGATGAAATCCCTCTAGTTGCGCAAATTAATTACAATCAAACAAGTGCGACGATTATAGGCGGCGCTAAACCATTTGTTGAAAATGCTGACTTAGTTTTCCCCATTGATATTAAAGTCGATAGAGCAGGCCTTTACAGAGTAAGAGCAAATTTGCTTTCAGGTGCGCAACCCATTGCTTCTTTAGTCTCTGAAACTAAATTAGAAGCAGGCCAAAAACAGGCTTTTTTGCGAGCACATTACAGTGTTCTGCCAAGCACAAGTGAATTTGAGCTAGTCACTTTCACCATTGAGAAGCGATCAACACACCCCGCAGAGCCATCTCGATTTGGTAACTCAGAGGTTGAAAAATTAGTATTCGAAAATGTTGACCTGACAGACATAGAAAGAACTGACTACCAACCTAATGAGGTCGAAAAAAAGCGTTTAGCATTTTTGAAAAGCATGACTAAGAACAAATAGAGATTCTTATGCTTTATCAGTTTTTATTTGATGATATGGTAAATTTATTCGAATAGTGATCGGTTTGAAAAATAATAGTTCCTAATTTAGTGTTATTCGTCGCATTTTATTTCCTGTTTTGGGTATTTAAGCATAATGCAAGCCAGTATTTATTATTAAGTATGTCTAGGTGTTTCAAAATATTTCTATATGAAAGCCTAGATTGCTATCAGATTATTAATAACTGGGAAATAACATGAAAATTAAATCTCTATTAGCAATGAGTATTGCGTCTGTGTTGTCTTTTAATGCAACAGCGGATGTATCTGACAAAGTGATCGCAGAGCAGCGTACAAATCTTGCTAAAAATACCGAAGGCAAAGGTTTTGGTCCTCAATCTCCGCGTGATATTGACACATTAGAAGGTGAAAACAACATCGCTTTTAATGCTGCGCCTTCACATAAAGAAATGAGCCTGTGTAACATCCACTTCCACAAAAACGCTGAGCATAAAGGTGGCGAGTTCACTAAATATGCCGGCAATGGTAACGGTAAAGGCTTTGAAACTGGATTCGTTTATAACGGTGAACTTTCAAAGAAAGAGCTAAAAGCAGTCAAAGGCCAAATTTGTCCATCTAAAACAGGTGGCCTATTCCCAGGCGACACCATTGAGCTTCACTATGTTCATACAACAGCGCAAGTTAAACCGGGTCCAACACTTGGTGCTTGTTTAAGCGAGTCGATTGCTAACCCGCAATTACGTGTAGAAGCGCAAGTTTATGTACTTGTAAACGACAAAAATGCATTAGATTTTGCTGATCTAACAAAGTTCGGTAAGCAAAACGGCTACTACCAAGCGCTTAATATTCCTAACTTTACAGGTGCACCAGTACAATACGCAGGTTCAACTACGGGCCCTAGCTACAATGAGCAAGGTTCACCATTACAAGTGAGCTGGAGCGTTCGTCCACGTGTTGCTAAGGTAAATATCGAGACAGTAGGTGAGTGGTGTAAAGACAACGCATTCAACGAAGATCACGCTCATGGTGTGCGTAACCTAGTTGTAAATCCTGCGCTTATTTCAGATATTAATTAATCTTTATTTAATATCAGTACGACAAAAAAAGGAATACATATTTGTACTCCTTTTTTAATGTTATTGATGATTATCTCAGCGCATTAATACGCTGTTCAAGTGGTGGGTGAGATGCGAACATATCAGCAATACTCTTACCTGAGGCAATACCGAAAGCCATCATTGAGCCTTCAAGCTGTGATTCATGATTAGTACGTAAACGCTCGAGTGCAGCGCGCATCTTATGTGCACCAACTAATTGTGCAGCACCACTGTCTGCAGCAAATTCTCGTTTACGACTAAAGTAAGCCACTACGACTGAAGCTAAAATGCCAAAGATGATTTGGAAAATCATATCAAAGATGAAATAAGTCCAGCTGCCGCCACTGTTTTCACCTTCTTCATCACTATTTAAGAAGTTATCAACAATGCCAGCAAGCACTTTAGAAATAAAGATAACAAAGGTATTCACAACACCTTGGATTAAAGTCAGGGTAACCATGTCACCATTTGCAACGTGAGACACCTCATGTGCTAGAACGGCTTCAGCTTCGTCAAGGGTCATGTTTTGCATTAAACCTGTGCTTACAGCAACAAGACTGTTGTTTTTACTCGGGCCCGTTGCGAATGCATTCATTTCTGGGCTTTCGTAAATTGCCACTTCTGGCATTTTAATACCAACTTGCTCCGCTTGACGCGCAACCGTTGTCATTAACCAATGTTCAGTTTCATTTCTTGGTTGCTCAATGACATAAGCACCAGTTGATTTCTTGGCCATCCATTTCGACATAAATAGTGAAATGAAAGCACCACCAAAACCAAACACCGTAGATATCATTAAAATACCACCGAGGCTTCGGTTACTAATACCAAAGACACTCATCAGAATGGACAAGACAACACCTAGGACGATCATCACTGCTAGGTTTGTAATTAAAAACAACACGACTCGTTTCATAAGACCCCTCGAAAATAAAGCCAATCAATAATTTGTGTGGTTACTTGTTTTAAAGTTCAATATTTATCAATATATGGGTGAAATATTTCGTTTAAATAGTTTCAAACAAAAATATGGGTTTATTGATACCTAAATACGTTAATTTTGTGGTTTGGGTTTGCAATAATCCGGCTATGAAGCAGCCAGGATAAAACCCTAGCTGCTTTTGGTGATGTGAAGGATAATTAAAGTCGCTTTATAAGTTGATTTACTTTTGCGATAACAGGCCAAGCTGAAGACTCATAATTACCCAACACAACTAAGATATAGCCTTTTTCTTGGTACATATTTAAACGAGCGGTCATACCAAGATGCTGGCCGTTATGACCGATAATGGTATTTTGTTCATCCTCCCTTATTGAAAAGCCATACCCCCAGTTATTGGCATTAAGCTCTGGTTTTGCACTTAGTGCTTGTTGAACGAGGGATTTGCTTATTAATTTGCCATTTTGCAGTGCAATCGCAAATTTATGTAGATCTGATACTGTAGAATAACCCCCGCCAGCAGGGCCACCTTTTACAGATTGAAACATTAAATTCTCGGTGATTTGGCCGGTTTCTACTGAAAACCAATAGTTCCTTGCCGTGTTCTTAACTGGTACGTCTAAGTCAAAACTGCCGCTATTGCGCATATCTGCTTTGGCATAAACGTGTTTGTTAATGTAGTCGAAATAGCTTTCGCCGGTCACATTTTCGATGATTTGCCCAAGCAGCATCATGCCATTATTGCTATATCGCCATCTTGTGCCAGGTTCAAAGGTCGTATCAATGGAAGCAAGCAGGGGTTTTATATCTTTTAATGAACGGACTTTATTTTGAATTGCATTAAAGCCTTCTCCATTTCCAATACCCGATGTATGGCTCAGCAAATGTTTAATTTTAATTTTTGAGAAATCTCCCTCACCTAAAAGGGTTGGGTCAATATACTTTGTCATAGGGTCGTCTAATGAAATTTTACCTTGTTCAACTAGCTGCAAAATAGCTGTACTGGTAAACATCTTATTCATCGAACCAATTTGGAATTTCGTATTTAAATTATTTGGCACATCGTAACGTCTCGAAGCTAAGCCGTGCGCTGCAGAAAAGAGTACTTTATCACCTTTGGCGAGTAAAATTGCGCCGGAGAATGCCCCATTATTTGCCAGTCTGGTACTGTAGCTTTTAATTTCTTCTACAAATCTATCATCTGATAATTTAGAAAGATGAGAGATGTCTTTTGGGTTTTCTCCAATATACCAACCTGTGATAGCGCGCTCATGCTCATTATTGAAATAGATTACCATGCGATATTGCATATCAATGTTTTTAGAATAAAGCGTACTAATATGTTGTAAGCCATTGTCTGTTTTTTCCAATTTAGAATCTAAGACTTCTAAATTGCCAAGGTAAAGTGCTTTATTCATTGAGTAGCCAACATACCTATCTTTACCCGTTCCTTCCCATCGTGAAAGCGCATCTTTTGAGAAATGAGAAACAACAAAGTTTTCTATGTTAGACAGGTTTTGACTATTCAGTGTGGTTAAAAAAGTATCTGCCACTTTATTGTGATTAAGGGTATTTTCAGCAGCAAATGAGGCGCTACTAACAACAGCTAATAGAGAAAGAGCAATAAAAGTTCGCTTCATGTTGTATTCCTTTTGTATTTAATTGATTAATATGGCTGTCTGCCTTGGAGACTGTTTTACTTTGTTATTTACAAGCAGGCGATGATGAAGCTATTAAGAACAGGTTAAGAAAGGCTTAAGGGAAATATAACTAATAATTACAAAGAGATAAGATTGGATTCATCATATAAAAATTTACCAGAAAAAATTTCTATCAATGAATTTAGAGTTGATTTCGGAACCGGGCAGATTTCGACAGATACAAAAATAGAGGTAATAGAGCCAAAAGTAATGGATTTACTAAGGGTACTTTGTGGTGCACCTAAACAGGTTCATAGCGCCGAAGCACTATTTGAAAAAGTTTGGCCCAAATCTATTTACAGCCCTAACTCAGTAAGAAGAAATATCGCTTTACTGAGACAAGCATTATCTGATGAAGATAAAACGCTAATTAAAACCCATCCCAAAAGAGGGTACAGCTTAGAAGCCTCAATTAACTTGATTGATGGTGCGAATGAAAAAGCACAGCAGCAAGGCTCAAGTTTAGAAGTTGAAAAGTATGCATTACTCAAGATAAAGCCATCGCACCTAGCTTTGATATTCTTAATCGTATGTATTGTTGCGGTTTCCAGTGTGGTTTTATTCAATGCTCAAAAGCCAGATATTAAGCTTTCTAATCTGACTCCAATCACGTCGAGTAATGATAAAGAACGTTATATGCAGGTTAGTCCTGATGGACGATACATGGCCTATATTCAGAGCGGCTCTAATAAGCGTCGATTATTACTGAAAGACCTTGTCACACAAAAGGAGTGGGCTTTAAGTCAAAAGACAAAAACATATACATACCTTGCATGGGACATGCATTTGAATAGCCTTGTCTACTCTTCAAAAGCGCAAAATGGCATCTCTTTCAATCGTATTTTGCTGGATGCACAACGAAAGCCGGTTTCTGAGGAAATATTATTTGAGCGAGAAGATATCACTTGGAATAGTGTGTTTTTTATTGATGATAATCAAAACCTTTATTACCTAGCTAATCAAAACAGTTCTGAGCACAGTCGTAATGTGAGCTTATATAAACATAATTTAAGCGCAGGACTTTCAGAGATTCTCTTAGAGCCTAATGATGACTATAAGCCATATAAAATTTCCCTTTCTCCAACACAGTCTCGTCTTGCCATATTAGGATTTAACAAGGATGGCATTTCTGAAGTGAGGAGCTTAGACCTGAACTCAAAGCTCATAACGGCCATCGCTGAGGTTGATCACAATTGGCACTTCTTATCTTGGTTTGAGAACGAACACGCTCTGCTTTTAAGTAATGGTAGCCAGCTAAAACAATTAAATTTTTCAGGTGACATAACAACACTCGACTATAAAAGTTATAACTTCCTTGTTTACCCTCAAATCGTTAAAAGCAAGTTATATTTTATTGAGGCAAAATCAGATCAAGACATTCTGAAAACAGATCTTCATACGCTGGCTGAGCCGGTAAAAGTTGTTGATTCTAATACGGTTGATATGAAGCCGAGTTTGTCACCGGATAGTTCTAGTATTGCTTATATATCTCTCAAAAATGGATTGCCGCAAATATTTATAAGGGACACTTCAACGGGTCAAGAACGCCTAGTATTTCAAAATAAAGAAAATGAGTATGCTTTGACTCAGGCATTTTGGGATAAACAGGGGAAACGGCTTGTAAGTAGCATCAACAATAAACCATTTATTATTCATCTTGAAGAAACCCATCACTCTTTGCAGTGGCTAGATAAAATAATCGGTGTGCCAAAAGCATGGTACCAACACTCGGAAGCAATCTTATTTGTAGATAAAAGTACTCATAATGACAAACTCAACAGATTTGATTTAAATATTGAAGTATCTCAAAGCTTACATGTTGAGTTGGCAAAAAAGCAGGTTTTCTTAGACGCTAAAGACAATTTAATAAGCTTGTCAGAGGGTCAAATCATTGATCACACTAATGACCAAGAACTTCTGAAAGGTGTTGAGGGTATCAAACATGTTTATCCGCATTACCAAGGCTTTTCTTATCTGGTAAAAAAAAGCTCAGAAACACAACTTGGCTTTTATGAGTATGACCCCTTTACTAATAAAAACATTGAACAGCGAAGAGAATTACTAAAGTTCTGTGATTCATGGTGTGAAAGAATTACCACGGTATCTAACAAAGTAATTCTGCTAGAACTAAGCAACAATTCTGCCGATATTCTTGGGCTTGATATTAAGAGCCTTTAGTGATGAAGGCTTAAAGCTATTTAAGGTTAGATCGTAAAGTATCGATATGATGAGAAATTATTTAAACCGTATTAAATTTGATGTAGCCGTTGTTTTGATGCTATCAGTTGTCGTTTATCTCCTGTTTGAAATTGAGTACGGTGACATTGAAGTAAATAGAATTGATTTATCAAACGCAACTTTACAGTGTAGTGAAGCAGATAAATTTAACAGAGTAAAAGGCTATATAAAATTTCACGGCTTACAATTAAGACTAAGAGATTCATTTGCCCGTTGTTCAGATTTTGAAAATGAGTTTCAAGATAAAACGATAGAAGTGGAATACCTTAAAGATGATGGTCTTATCACAAAACTAAAGATGAACAATGAGGTGTATTACACACGCTCTGTATTATTGACTTCATTTATAAGCTTATTTATCTCAGTAATTGTATGGGTTTATTGTCGCAGTTTTGTACTAGGGTTATTTAAGCTTGTGGCCAAGAGAAAAAGGTAGGTCGTCCAAGCTTTTGTTCAAATCAAAAAAGGCGCTAAATGAAGCGCCTTTTAACTTTATCGATTGTTAATACTGAGGCTTTGGCGGAAAGTTTTTTAAAATCTCAGCTATTGTTTTGTTAATTGCTTCAGTACGTTGCTCTGGTGTTTGTTTTTTCCGTAAACGACCTTCTTTTGCACCGCGCCAAACCAGTTGATTTGATTTAGCATCTACAATATCAACTACAAGTGTACCGACATCATATTCTCGGGTTGTAGTTTGAGTTTGATAACCCCAGCCCCAGTAATTCCAGCGCGCAGAGTAGGTGGTTTGCATTGTGTCTGATTCTAGCTTTTGATCTACAGACGCGTGATAGTTTACTAATACATCCGCGTTTTTAGCCTCTACAAATTTGATCCCTTGTGCTGCTAAATTATCAACAATGGCTTTGCGAATACGTTTTTCCATTAAGTCATTAATTTGATAGTCACTGCCGTGGTTTTTAATATCAGCATGTTCTGACCATGCAAATGTTTTGTAGTTAGCAAACTCGACAGAGGTATCATAATCCCAATCTGGTGTGCTACCACAAGCCGTAACAAGCGTGAGCAATACTGCAACAAATAAATGCTTTAACATAGCTATCTCCTATTTTCTGGGCTCCATCCCAGTTGATAATGTCATTTGCCTTCTGAGACCTAACTGGTCTCAGAATGTTCCACTTCAATCCAATCTTTTTCGTCAACCCAGTTCTGACTGCCATCTTTTACACTACGAATAGGCACTAGGTAGTCACAACTGATTTGCGGTTTAACCGAAGCAAAAATTGGCACAAAGCCGAAACTCAATGCGGTTTCAATAATGGCTTTTTGGTTTTGCGGGTCGATATCAGCCGCTTCATCTATATAGATAGGAATACGATACAATGTCTGTTCCTGATCTGATAATAGATAACGAATAAACAACATACCACATAACAGCTTGATTGTAATACGTGTTCCGTTAGAACCGGCAGAATCGATTTTATCGAAATGTTCAGTTTCACCGGCGCGGTTTACTACTTCAAAACGAATGTCGAATAGATCGGTAAGTGTTAAACCGGCTTTTTCGCTGGCGAGTTTGATTAAGTGATCTTTTGCTGCATTGACGGCTTTTTCATCAGTTGGTGATTCACTCAATAAATCAAGATTATCACCTTTTTCATAACTGTCAGATGTGCTGATAATCGTATCGATAGAGTCTACCAGCATCTTGCGAGGGATCACGTTTATCTTGAACGCTTGTAAGTTTGAGATCCTATGTTGACTGATCCCTTTATTAAAGCTATTCATCTCACGACGTAAGCGGTCTAAATCTTCACGAAGGCCTTTGATGGTTGCAGCTACCTCAGTGAGGGCAACACGTGCCTGTTTCTCAACCGCATCACGTTCATTGTCGATATTGTGATATGCGCTGATAAGTTTTTGATACTTAGTAAATTCATCAGATTCATTATCAAACTTGGTGATACCGGCATTGTAAATATGCAAATAGGTATTACGCACGTTGACAGCTAGATTACGCAGCTCATGGCAATCTTTATTGAACTGGTGGATAACATCGGCCAAGTTATCGAAATCGAGATTTATCTCAACAGGGTAAGGCGTTTGTTGCTCGCTCACTATGTCTAGTGTGTGATCAATACGCTCAGATTTAACCTGTTTTAATCTATCCCCTTGACGTTTAATTAAGTCTTGCTTCGATAAAATAATTGAACGTCTATCTGAGATTGAGCTCGCGTTGCGTTGAATATCTTGAAGGTAGCTGTCTACTTGCTCGCGCTCTGCGTCTAATTGCTCTTTGAGTAGTGATTGAGCTTCAACAGATTGCAGCATGGTTTGGTATTGCTCAAAGCGTTTAAGCGTTGCTTCTAGCGCCATTAGCTCGTCATATAATGCATCACGCTCTTGCTGCTTTTGTACTACGTTTGCAGCAACTTCACGCTGTTGTTTGAGCTCGACTAATGATTGCTGTAACGATTCCAACTGCGCTTTTAGTTGCGCTTTGTTCTCGCCACTTTGCATTTGCACAGGGCTGAGCTTTTTAAGCTTAATGGTTGCACCAGGCAGTTTTAATTCACCGCCTTTAACGCTGTTTGATAAGTTAGCTAAGAACTCACCGAAAGCGTCTTCATCATGAATGTCAACTTCGCCTTGGCTTGTTGTTGCAAAGCTCAGAATATCCGGATTCAAAATACGAGAAATTTCTTCTACTTCTTTTAAAGACAGATCTTCACGCATACGAGTAAATAAATTGAACTCAAGGTTTTTAAGTTGTAGCTTGAGGCTCTTGATCTGTTTGTTGTTCTCGTTAATACGATAATCAAGGGTATGTAAGCTTTGCCCTTGCGCGCTATTAATAGAAAACGACAATTGCTCATATTCTTTTTTCAATAATTGCAGATTGGTTTTTAAGGTCGCGTGATTGGTCAGTTCAAACTCAGTTTTAAGGGCTGAGTAGTCAATAAACCACTGTTCAATTTGCGCTTGTCGGCGGGTAATGTCGCTAGACTGTTGTAAGTAAAGCTGTTGTTTTTGCTCGAAGTCGTGTTTTTCTTGCTCAATGTCTTCTAGTTGAACTTCGAGCTCACTCATTTGTGATTCTTGATAATCGGCAAATTCCACCAATGCCATATCAATTTTAGGTGCGTATGCGGCAAGTTTACCTTTTATACCGCTCTCGCTATCGAGCATTTGTTCAAGTGCAGCAATGGGCTCTTGCATCGACTCAAGAGCAGCCAGTTCGCGACGAGAGTGGTTTACTTTATCAAAAGCGCGACGCCATACTTCATAAAAGTCGACTTTTGAGTTTGACATGTGGCGTTCAAATACACGCAGCATAAAGCGTTTTACGTCTTGTGCGCCTAACTTATGTAAATTAAGAATTCGGCGGAAAATCTCTTTGTAAATAGACGCATCTTGTACGTTATTTAATGGGATCATTTTAAGGTTAATATCACCATCAAATTGTGTTGCGCCACCAATGAGCAGGGCATTTAGTTCTTGCGCTTTTAATTCGACCGCTTTTTTGCCTTTGCTCTCAAGGTGATTAAACAGCTTGGTATATTTAATGATGCTTTTATCTTGCGTGAAGTCGTTTAAATCTAGCTTACCTGGATAGCAGAAAAACTGGTGGGCGTAACCTGCAATTTTACCTAAACCAGCAACACCGATGACGACATCACCATGGGGTAGATTGGCTTCAAGTAAGATATAACTTTGATCGCTTGAGAAGTAGAACTTACGTGTTTCTTCTAAATCGTGACCATCCCATTCAGTTAAACGCAGGTCGTTGATCAGCGGAAATTGCAGTGCATTAATCACCGAGCTTTTACCCGTATTGTTCGGCGCACAAATAGAGGCACTCTTATTTAGCGGGATCACACATTTTGCATAGCCCGCAGTATTTAACAGTGCAAGCTTACTTAATCCATATAACTTACTCATACTTCTTCCTCGAGTTCGTCAAAGTTGTTGTCATTTACTTCCATTAATGCATCTATATATCTATAAACTGGCGCGAGTAATACAAAGCCTTGCTCAACTTCTTTAGCCAGCCCTAAACGTACCATGCGTAAATACACATCTTTACGAAGTTCTGAGCCTGAAAAAATTTCGAGCTGGTCAAATAGGTGTTTATTCATTTGTACCAGTGTTTGCATCAGCTCTAAATCGGCGATGTTATCAAATAGGGCACGAAGGGGATCTTTACCTTGGTTCGCGTAATGCTCGATAAGAATATAGATAGTTAATGCAATGGCACGCGAAATCTTACCCATGTTAGGCGTGCTTTCATCACTACCTAGATAATAAAAGCCTCGGGCATCATGAATAAGGTCGTGACCTAGCGCTGTAAATAAGGCTTGGTAAGCATCAATGTTTTGGTCAAGTTGCTGCCATAAGGTGGTGTCTTGTTCACTGATGTGATACCCGCTAACCAATTTTTTATTGATGGCTTGTAATTCTGATAAATCAGTTAAATTAATGTTTGTCATTCTTTTGTTCTTGCTTGTTGGCGGCATTAAATGGATACAGTTTGAATGTCTGCCCCGAAATAGAAACGTTTGTACGTTGTTCGTCCTGCTGTAATTCGAGATCTGTATCGTTGATTAATTTTTGGTATAAAAACAGCATTTCATCGGCTTCTAGATCTGGATACTGTTCAGATAAGAAACCTAAAATCGCCGTTCGCTTTTTGCCTGTTTTTGCGAAAGTCGTTCTTACGTTGTTGTAATCTGGAATATTTGGGCTCTGATAGGCTGGCACATCGTTTTGATCGGGAAGCTCGTATTCGTCATGCTCAAACTCTACTAAACTTGCCATATAGGCAACCATATGGCGTTGTTGCCCTAATGAAAAGCGTTGAATGTCAGAAACAAACTCAGGTTGTACGGCACTTAATGTAATATCAACGCCGTTTTTACGAATAAGACCTAGTACTTTAGATGCTTGTCGCGTGATCAGGTTATTACGTCTTAGTTCTTCTCGCAATGGCATCAGCATATCAGCACTTTTACGCAGACTTTCTCGACCAACTAGATGCATATCAAGAATTCGAGTACGAAGTTGCTCTAGCATACGCTTATCAACACTGCCACGGCCAAAGAGTTCAATGTGCTCTATCTGAGCACTAATTTGCATTTCTATGCGGCTAAAGCAGCGGTGAAAGTCACCTCGTATATCGACCATTTCCAGCATGGGCTCAATATACTCGTCGAATGCCTCTATGACGGCTTTATAACGCTTTTGAAGTGAAACATGGCTCGTATCGGACTTTGCTTGTTCTACAATGTTAAAGATAGCGTTTTCATTGTGATTAAACAGCTTGACGATTTTACGCACTCGCTCGTCCATAATGCGGCTAAAGCGACGTAACTCAGTAAAGTCTCCATCTTCACCCGATTGTGCTAGGCGGTTACCGAGTCGTTCAAGATCTGTGACTAAAACCGTTATTTCTGCAGCAAGGCCTAAGTCTTCTTCTTGTAATAAGAAACTGATGAACTCAGCAATCGCTCTGTTGATTTCTAATTGTGACGATTTTGCCAGTGGTATGATTATTTCCTGATTTAATAATTTATTAGTTTCCTTGAATATTTTGTCACTTTTCCAATGAGGATTTTTGTTTTTTATGATGTTTTGAACGTCTTTGATGCTGAAGTCAGTCATTTTGAAACGTTTAAACAAAAGCTCAATGACTGACCAGTGTTCAGTGAGCGTATTTAAAACTTTCTTCGCTGGGATCATATTTTTCCACTTTGTGTCTTTTTTGTGAAAAAAGACCGTATTTTATACTTATATTGATAGCTTACATGTACCTGAAATGCTAGAATCTGAGCCGACTTACGTTACCCACCATTTTTGTTAATTTTTAAACACAGGTTGTTTACGCATTATGGTTACTACTATAATCCTAACACTGATAGCGATAGCTTTTGTGCTCATCGTTATAGAGGATATAATCCATGTAAACAAGGCCAAAACTACACTTTTTTTTGGTACTTTATGTTGGATTATCGCCTTTATCTCTCCGATACATGGTCAAAGCCCAGAAAATATACAACATGAGCTAAACCACAACATATTAGAGATAGCAACCTTGTGGCTATTTTTAATGGCCACCATGACTTTCGTCGCTTATCTAAACTCTAAGGGTTTTATACAAAATATCGTGCACCGTGTCATGCCATCACAAATCAGCGAACGTAAACTCATGTTCCTGGTGGGCATTGCCGCTTTTGTATTTTCGTCAATTTCAGACAATATTACAGCAACACTTATTTCGTTAGCTGTAGTGATGTCTTTGAAATTAGACCCTAAGAAGCTTATTAAATATGCAACATTAATCATATTTAGTGTCAACTCAGGGGGAGTATCATTGATCACAGGCGATGTGACAACTCTTATGATATTTCTTGCTGATAAAGTAACCATTCCAGACTTATTATTGCTTGTAGCCCCAGCTATTGTGAGCGTAATAGTGTTGGCTACATTACTATCATTTGGAATGAATGAAACGATTGTGTTTGAAAAAGAACAAACACGTCGCATTGAGAAAACGGATGTAACAATAGCGTGTATTTTTGCATTAACGGTTTTTTCTACTTTATTCTTGAGTGTTGAGTATCAAGTACCACCTTTATTAACCATGTTATTTGGCTTGTCACTGATGTTCTTAGTCGCACAGTTCTTAATGCGTAAAAAAGACGTAAACCGCAAAATTATCGATTACATTCGCGAGATAGAATACGACACGTTACTTTTCTTCGTCGGTATTTTACTAGTTGTAGGCGCACTAAAAGAAGTTGGTTTCTTGGTTAAATTTACCCAGTTGTATGACTATCTAAAACCCGAATATGCGAATTATATTGTTGGTATTATGTCAGCAGCGGTAGATAACGTACCTTTAACTGCAGCGCTTTTAAAAGCCGATATCACTATGTCTACACAACAGTGGTTAATGTTTACTTATGCAACGGGTGTTGGTGGTTCAATGCTGATTATCGGCTCTGCTGCAGGCATTATTGCAATGAACAAGGTTAAAGCTTTAACGTTTATGAGCTACTTGCGTATGTTCTTTTACCTCCTAATTGCTTATTCAATAGGATATGTTGGCGCTTATTACGCAGGGTCGATGGTTTAGATAATTTAAGTTCAAATTACTTAAAACAGTACTTGACACCTAGACGTCTAAAAGTTACTTTTTAAAAGCCCGCACAAACTCGCGTTTGCGCGGGTTTTGTTTTGCTTAAGTTCAGCTTAACTTATGCAAAATAAACAGAAGAGGCGCGAAACTTAGGTAGCTGGTTTGAGGTGACGAATACCGACGACAATCAGTGAGGGAAGTGTTCGCCGAGAAGAACATCAGTACGTCGCTGTTGTTTTTCGGTTTACGAGGCTGAATCCTCGGAACTGTCACCGATTTATGGTGGAGAGCTTCTGGCAATGAGCATATCAAATCTATCCGTATATTCTTGCCGAGTTCTCCTTATTGATGTTGAACACACAGTGTTCATAAAGGAGATAAAATGACTTCCCAGTTCACAGTTGCTAAGTTTGGTGGTACAAGTGTCGCCAATTTTGAAGCAATGCATCGCTGTGCACAAATTATTCATGATGATAATCAAGTACGCATTGTAGTAGTGAGTGCCAGTGCAGGTGTGACTAATCACTTAGTAACATTAACTCAGCAAAAAGCTGATTTAGCAGAGCGCAAAACATTGGTTAAGGCTGTACTTGATATCCAGGATGCCATTTTAGAAAAACTGACACTAGATGCAGACTTAGCAACAGGCTTTTCTCAAACAATTAGCGAATTTGAACAACTTGCTGAACTACCAGCGTTAAGCGCACAGCAATGCGATGAAATGCTTAGCTTTGGTGAGCGACTATCTTCTTTTCTATTCACTCAAGTATTACGTAACCTTGGTGTTGTTGCTGATAGGTTTGATGTGCGTCAAGTACTTAAAACTGATAACCAGTTTGGTAAAGCAACGCCTGATGTGAATGCCACGGCTAATGCAGCAGAGCAGCATTTAATGCCACAACTTACTGACAAAGTGCTAGTAACACAGGGTTTTATCGGCAGTGATACGTATGGCCAGACAACCACGTTAGGCAGAGGCGGTTCAGATTATAGCGCTGCATTATTGGCTGAAGCGATAGGTGCGCAAAGTGTACAAATCTGGACAGATGTTGTAGGCATCTTCAGTACAGATCCGCGCTTGTGTAAAAAAGCGTCTCCGATTGCTCGATTGAGTTTTGATGAAGCGGCTGAGATGGCTACTTTCGGTGCAAAGGTATTACACCCAGCAACCATTTTACCTGCAAGTCGTAGCGGTATCGCAGTTTTTGTTGGTTCTAGCCGTGAACCTCAAGCTGGTGGCACTTGGATTGAAAAAGAAACCGAGTCAAAAGCTGGGATCAGAGCCGTTACACAACGTAAGAATCAGATACTTTTAACATTAAAAAGTCCAGAAATGTTGTTAGCGAGTGGCTTTTTAGCACGTATTTTTACTATTTTAAGTAAATATAATATTTCGGTAGATTTGGTAACGACTTCTGAGATCAGTGTTGCCATTACACTTGATAATGCATTGAGTTCATCTAGACCTGAACTTGATCAAGCGTGTTTAGAAGAGTTGAGTGAATTCTGTCATGTAACTGTAGAAACTAATCTTACATTGGTTGCTTTGATAGGCTCAGAGATCCAACTTCGACAACATGAAGTGAATTTTATGAATGTACTTAAAGACTTCAACATTCGACTAATTTGCCATGGCGCAAGTAAGCACAATTTGTGTTTCTTAGTTGAACAAAGCGAATCAGATAACGTAGTTCAGTCAATTCATGAACAACTGCTCGAAGCTTGCTGATAATTTATTTTATAGATAGTTAAAAGTCAGTTAGATTGAAAATCTAACTGACTTTTTTATTTTTGTCTGCAGACAATACTTTGTACAAACCATTAATAATCATGATGACAATTAAACCAATAAAGACAAGTTGCTCTACAGGGTTGATTCTAGATTCATTCAAAATAAGGCGTAAAGTGTCATTGATCAATAAAGTACACAGTGAGGCTGCAATACTAGACATAATGAAATATTTAGGAGAGTTTAGGCTGCTTGTTACATTCATAATTAACCCAGTTAAACAAATGAAATAGCCGATGATTGAGAGTGCACCTGGGACAAAGGCAGGAATTAAAGAGAATAAGACTAGAAATAAGCCGATCCGAGGCAAAACCATAAATAACTCCTTGTTTCTTAATCTGCAATCAAATAAGTATCACAGTAATTATTCAAGCGTAAAGCTTTCTAGTTTAAGTATAGATGTAGCAAAACTTTTTGCTATAAGTAATTAAACTCACGCTAATAGCAAAATTAGTTAAGTTGCGTATAATCGATCATCAACAATAATAAACATATAGATGTATAAATGGCTCAATTGCGTGATGGCTTTCAAAGTCGCTTAGGCTTTGTTTTAGCAGCTGCTGGTGCAGCTGTAGGGCTTGGTAATATTTGGGGGTTCCCCACACAAGCTGCAAACCATGGTGGTGGTGCATTTTTATTAGTGTACTTCATTGTTATTTTTCTTCTAGCTTTGCCTGCACTTTACACAGAATTGTATTTAGGGCATCAAGCTCAATCAAATCCCGTTAAAGCTTTAAAGCAAGCTTGGCAAGAAAAGAGCCCATCTATAGGTGCTGCGGCGGGTTATATTGGGCTATTTGGCGCAATTGTAATGCTTAGCTTTTATTCAATTGTTGCTGGTTGGATGCTGGCTTTCTCTCTTGAGCCAATTATGACCCTACTAGGTTTTGATAACCTAGCTGAGTTTTTAAAAGGTGACTCAACCCTACGAAACTTTATTTTTACGCCACTCATGTTAATTCTCACAGCGAGTATTATTTTGCAAGGTGTAAAATCTGGCATAGAGGCTTGGTCAAGAAGATTGATGCCTTTATTACTTGTGTTATTAATTGCACTAATTGGTTATATGGCGACGTTAGAGGGGGCCGTAGAGGGTTTCAAGGCTTACTTAGTTCCAGACTTCTCTAAAGTAACTGATCCAGATTTGATCATTGCGGCTATGGGACAAGCATTTTTCTCACTTTCTTTAGGTGTGGGTTGTATGATGATTTATGGTTCATATTTAAAACCTAATGAAAACCTCCCGAAGCTTACTGCTAGTGTTGCTTTGCTAGATACCGGTGTTGCTTTTTTGGCGGGACTTCTAATCATACCTGCAATATTTGTGGCGCAGCAAAGTGGTGTAGAAGTGTTCCATGAAGGTAAATTAATCGGAGAAGGGCGTTTAATCTTCGCTGTACTTCCTGAGTTATTTGCGAATATGGGGCAAGTTGGTTTGTTTGTTGGCTTAACCTTCTTTGTTTTGATGTCAATTGCATCTTTGACTTCAACCATTTCTTCTACAGAGATCCCCGTATCTTTTTTAGTTGAAAATCATGGGTTAAAGCGAAATAGTGCGACTGTTTGGGTGACTCTAGTTATTTTGTTCGCATCATGTTTGATAATACTGAATTTTGATTGGTTATTCGGTTTAGTCATCAGTTTGTTTACACAGTATCAACTGCCATTAATGGGGTTATTCTATTTTATAACTGTGGGTTGGATGTGGAATAGAGGTAATAAACTATTAGAGGCGAGTCATGGTTTTCATTATTGGTTTGCGCAGTACGTCCGTTTTATTTGTCCAATTTTAATGACAGCAGTATTTGCGAATGTTGCACTAAAATAAGCATAATATATATGTTAAAGCCTCAACGACCGTTGGGGCTTTTTTATGACGAATACCTGAAGCATACCCTCTCAAAATCATACTCACTGATTGAATGAATATATGTTTTATAAAGGCTTATTAAAAAACGTGTTGATATATAAACGGTTTGCTAGACCCAAAACAACCAAAATCATTGTGTTGAAAGCGATGTTATGAGTTGAATGTTAAATTAGGGAAGTTGCCTAAGAAAACTATCTGGTGTAATAGCATAATTCGATAACAATTGAATGTGCCTTAAATATTCAGAATAGAATAAAATGCGCAAGTTAATCTTGCGCATTTTAAGTATCAACCTATTTACCCCATTATTTCTAATGCGCGTTCTAACGCATCACTTCTAGAGTTACAGAATGAATTTTCACCTAGTTTTTCGTTAATTTGAAAACGGTGAAGTTGATCTGACGTCTCTGAGTTTGGAGAGTAGATGAAAACTTTACAGTCTGCATCTAACGCATCAGTGATTGCATTTTCTAGTGCTAGGCTTACAGTGACATCGAGCATTGGCACATCACTTAAATCTAACACCATGGCTTTATATTTACTTATGTCACGGTGTTGACGTGCAATGGCTTTAGATACACTGAATATCATAGGGCCAGATAGGTAAAAGTAGAGAAGTTGACCGTTCGCTTTTTCAAATAACGCTTGTTCTGATTTATTCATCGGAACATCGTCATCAGAGTCACTGATGGCTTTAACTTGTTCTGATTGCACACGGCTCAGTCGCTCTATCACCATGATGTTTGAAATAAAGACACCTAAACCTACAGCTGCAATAAGATCAACAAACACAGTGAGTAACATCACGCCATACATAATTGCCATTTGAGATATGCTTAGTTTGTGCGCTCTTTGAATAAAGCTCCAATCAAGAATATTGATACCAACATATACGGCAATACCCGCTAAAACAGCTAACGGAATTGGTTCGGTTAAGCCTCCGGCTACAAAGACAACCGCCATTAAAATCAGTGCTCGGAAAATACCAGCCAATGGTGAGCGTGCACCGACTTGAATATTTACTACTGTGCCCATGGTTGCACCTGCACCAGGTAATGCACCAAATAAACCAGAGATGATATTTGCAACACCTTGGCCTCTTAACTCTTTATCAGAATCGTGCTCAGTTCGAGTTAAGCTGTCGCCAATTACGGCAGTTAATAAGGTATCAATACAACCAAGTGTACCCAGTACTAAGGCATCGATTACCATTGATTGAAATTGATCAGCAGTAAAAGTCGGGATAACTATAGAAGGTAGGCCACTTGGTATCTCACCGATCCTACGAATGCTATCAGTATCGAAAATGATTACTGAAACTAAGGTCACTGCAACTAGTGCAACTAATTGAGCAGGCACATATTGGCGATATTTTTTAGGGAAATAAAACAAGATTGCTAATGTTGCCGAGCCTAATAACAACTCTGAAAACTGAATATTTAATAGAAGTTCAGGGAGTTTACCTAAAGTGCCTGTGACGCCTCCAGAGGGAGCTTGGTGACCTAATAAAGGTGCAAGCTGTAATATGATGAGGATCACGCCAATACCTGACATAAACCCAGAGATAACAGAGTAGGGCATTAATGTTACGTATTTACCCAGCTTTAAGGTACCAAGTAACACTTGAAAGGCACCGGCCATCATCACAACAGTGAAGCCCATAGCCAGGCCCGATTCAGGATATTTAGCCATCATTGCGGTCAAAACTGCGGTCATAATAACCGTCATTGGACCAGTTGGCTCAGAAATCAGGGAAGTAGAACCACCAAATAAGGCAGCGAAAAGACCGACTAAAATTGCACCCCACATACCTGCTTCAGCACCGGCTCCTGAAGCAACACCAAACGCGAGGGCAAGAGGGAGAGATATTATGGCAGTGGTCACACCACCAAATAAATCGCCCTTTAAATTCATATGCTTATATCGAGATAGAGATAACATAGAACTTCCATACCGCGAGATTTCACGCATTTTACACCAAATTGTCTTTTTAACTATCGGATTTACAAACTTTTTTACAAGTTAGTATTTATATATGTGATGTGACTTTGTGGTAGTATGCAGGCATGTCTAATATAAAAGTTAAATTTATTATATATGTTTCAACCAGTTAGCCTTTTTGTTGGGCTTCGGTATGCCAAAGCGAGCAAAGGAAATGCGTTTATTTCATTCATTTCTTTTTTTTCTATCGCAGGGATCGCATTAGGACTTATGTCCTTGATCACAGTGAGCTCTGTGATGAATGGCTTTGAACAAACACTAAAAAATGCCATGCTTGATATGATCCCTCATGTGCAGCTAAAGCCTGAAGGTGAAGTAAAATCATCTAATAATTTAAAGGCGCAATTAGCCGAGTTAAGTACGGTTAAGCGAGTACAATCTTATCTAACCTCAGACGTCATTCTACAAACTAATGAAGAACTTTTAGGCGTTAGATTACAGGGCGTTTTTGAAGACGGGACCTTGCAGTTAGAGAGTCATATTGAGTCAGGCAGTGTGAAGCAATTTCTATCGGGTAAGTATCAATTAGCCATTAGCCGATACTTGGCAAATACTTTGAAAGTTCAAGTCGGTAGTCAAATTCGAGTGATAATGCCTGAAGTCACAACTTACTCGCCCATGGGTAGAGTGCCTGCACAGAGACTATTTACTGTTGCCCTAATTTACAATTCAAGAAGTGAAGCTGATACACAACTTGCCTTCGCAAATGGTCAAAGTCTAGCAAGGTTGATGCGGAAAAAATCGCAATCTCAATTAGATATTAGTATTTCGTTACATGATGCCTTTTCTCTTGAAGACTTTTATAAAGAGCTTTCTACCCTAGATACCTCAGGCTACACAAGCATTGACTGGCAAGTCCAACAAGGTGCTTTGTTTGCAGCCGTTGCAATGGAAAAAAGAGTGATGTCTTTGTTGCTTGGGCTAATTGTCTTAGTTGCGATCTTCAATATTATTTCGGGTCTTTCAATGATGGTCAAAGAAAAACAAGGCGAAGTAGCCATATTACAAACCTTAGGTTTTACACCCGTGATGATATCGAAAGTGTTTATGGTTCAAGGCCTTTACAATGGGGTTATCGGTACTTTATTGGGGTTATTTGCAGGTTTATTACTAGCAAATTATATCAATGAAGTGATGTCACTGGTCGGCTTGTCTTTATTGGGGGGGATGACTTTACCCGTTAAGTTTGAAATTACAGGTCTAATAATCATGGCCACATTGAGTATTTTATTAAGTTTTATAGCTACCCTTTATCCAGCCAAACAAGCTGCGAAAGTAATGCCTGCTGAGGTTTTAAGATATGAGTAATTTAGTAATTGATTGTCAAAACTTAGGCAAAGTTTACCAAGATGGAAAGAACAAAGTCGAAGTGTTGAAAGGTGTAAACTTACAGTTAGAGCAAGGACAAATGCTTGCAATTGTTGGTAGCTCTGGTTCGGGTAAAAGTACCTTATTACATATTCTTGGTACCCTAGATCATGCAACAACTGGCTATGCCAAAATTAAAAGTACAAATGTTGCACAGCTATCAAGAAATCAGCAAGCTGAATTTAGAAATAAACACATGGGGTTTATCTACCAATTTCACCATTTATTGATGGAATTTACTGCGCTTGAAAATGTTGCCATGCCATTACTCATTCAAGGTATCAAAGCAAATCGAGCACATGCTGAAGCACTCAGTATGCTAGAAAAGGTGGGGTTGGGCCATAGGGCTGAACATAAACCTTCAGAGTTATCAGGCGGTGAGCGTCAACGCGTGGCAATCGCGCGCGCACTGGTTACAAAACCTGCATTAGTTTTGGCTGATGAACCCACTGGTAATCTAGATAAGCAAAATGCCATAAAAATTTATGATTTATTAAATGAACTCAATCAACAACTTCAGACTAGCTTTGTCATTGTTACCCATGACTTAGAGCTTGCAGAAAAACTTGGTCGAAGTGTGCAATTAAATGATGGTGTGTTGACTGAGGTTAGTCATGCTTAGCTTGTTTTTATCAAAGCGCTTTAGTCAATCTCGGCAGAAGGGTTTCGCTTCACTCTTAAATAAAGCGTCTACCATAGGCGTTTTACTTGGGGTTAGTGTGTTAATCGTGGCCTTGTCGGTTATTAATGGTTTTGAAGAGCAACTTGAAAAGCGGCTTTTATCTGTTGTTTCTCATGTCACCTATGATGCGCCATATGATCCAATCAATGATTGGCAATCAAAGGTAGATATATTAGAGCAGCAACAGGGCGTCATTGCAGCCGTACCAGAAATAAACGTGACTGGTATGGTTCAATTTAAAGGTAAGTTAAAAGCCGCTCAAATAAAGGGGGTTGATGTTCAGTCACATGAAGATGTTTCAAGCGTCGGTAAGTTTATAAAAGATGTCAGCATAAAGAACTTGGCACAAAATGAAGTGATTTTAGGTGCTCAAATTGCAGAAAGCTTGAACCTTTCGATTGGTGATAGTTTTACTTTATTAATCGCTAATAAAAATGCGAAATCAATGTTGTCAGCACCTAAACGCTTAAAAGTTAAGTTAGTCGGCATGGTAAAAATGGGCGGCCCGATAGATCAATCTATGGCACTGATTAGCTTAGAGTCTTTGCAAACTTCACTCAGTCTTAAACCAGATCAAGTCACAAGCTTGAGAGTTAAAGTGACGGATGTATTTGAAGCCCATAATATTGCAATGTCTGCAGGCAGAAGCATACCTGATTTAGTGTATGTAAATAGTTGGTTTAGAACGCAAGGTAGCCTGTATCAAGATATCCAAATGGTGCGTACTATTGTATTTCTAGTAGTTATTTTGATTATTGCTGTAGCGAGTTTTAATATTGTTTCGTCAATGGTGATGGAAGTAAAAGACAAGCAGTCGGATATCGCAATACTTAAAACAATGGGTGCCAAAGACAGAACTATTTTTTCTACGTTTGCCTTTAAAGGTGTTGGTAATGCGTTACTAGGTTCATTAGTTGGTAGTGCGCTAGGTGTTGTAATCTCTCTTTATCTGCCTGAATTATTTGTCTGGTTTTATGGTGAGGGTACACAAAACCCACTTTCAGGCGTCTATTTTGTTGAGTTTCTTCCATCAAAACTGATTTGGACCGACATAGCTATCACTTTAGGCGTAACGTTAATACTCGCACTTTTAGCAAGTATTTATCCTGCTTGGCAAGCAACAAAAACTGATCCAGCGAAGGTGTTAGGCAACGGTTAAGAATCAAAATGAAGATAGCTTGATTTGTCTTCTATTTTTTCTTCATTCTACTATAAGTTTTGAATAGGATTTATTAATGAACGTTTTTTGTGCAAATAAATAAATAAATAAATTTTTGTGCGTACATATGTTGACAAGATGTTGTTAGAAAGTAGAGTGACTACAAGAAAAATTATGAGAAAGCGACATGTCTGAAGAAAAAAAACAATCAGTAGAAGTTACTGAAGAACAAGTTAATCTATGGCAGAGAGAATGTTTAGGTAATGCGCAAAAATTCCTAGCTGAAAGAGGTGTACTGCCAGTAAGTGTTTTAGACAAAGAATCTTGTTTTATTCACCCTTTATGCGCTATTTGGAAGATAAAAGGTAATGATGGTAATACTTATTGGGTACTAACGGGTCGCTTACCGACAGACGCGGTGCAAGCTAGTGCAGCAGAAAATGCAAGAGACGTATTACGTCATTTTTCTTTTCAGTGGCAATTGAAAGCAGATAGTATTATGGAAAACAAGGCAATAGATAAAACCCAATTGGATTTTGCAAATTTACTTGTTAGCAGAGCGCATGGCTTATATGAGTTATATCAAAAGGATGACTTATGGGCTAATGCAGCATCGTAAAAGGTTCTGCATTAAAGTCATTCACAGGGCAGCATAATTGCTGCCTTGGTATTCCTGCTTCCATAAAAACACAGCCTTTTTTACAAAAACCGTATTCAATAAAAGAAGGTACCTCATCTAGCACCGAGTTAATGAAAATATTATTCAAGCCTTTTTCTTTCGCAATTACGACTAAATAATTTAGAATTGCAACAAATGCGTCTTTGTTGCGGTGCTGGCTAATTATAGCAACCCGGCTTATTAAGCCATTTGGACATAGCCTTCCTGTACCGACGGGTGTATCAAAGTCATCATAAATGATTGCATGTTCAGATTGTTTATCGAGCGAATCGAACTCAACTTTTTTTGGTAAGTTAAGTTCATAGACAAACACCTTCTCTCTTAGCTCAGTTAATAACGTTTGTTGCTCAAACCAATTAACTTTAGTTACATGGTAAACCATGTGTCCTCCAGTAAGATTCAAATCAAATGTGCAAGCCTTGGCACTCAAAGTAATTAATTGACAGGCTTGCTTGCACATACAGGATCTTTATTCTTCTAGTTGGATAAAGTAATAACCTTCATTAATAAGCTTAGTTAACATTTCAGCAAACTCCAAACATGTAATTGAAGGAATAATTTCGTCAGCTTCAAAATAGGTTAAGTCTGTGAGTAATTTGGCAGAACCTAACATATTGATAGGTAATGAGAAATCCTCACTGTTTACACTTATTAGTATCGAGTCTTCAAATAATTGGTAAAAGGTTCTAACACCACCAGCTCTGTTAATTACTTGTGATGATAAGTAGTTAGCTAACTCATCTGATGAGATTGGTTCATCTAATGGCAGTAAATCCATATCATGCTTTGGCTGGCTTAAATAATTGCCAAGCCAACGTTTAATAACAGCTTTGTCTTGAATTGCATCAAGCATTAAGTTTTGGATCTGCTCGACTTCATCGTTTTTGAGTTCACCAGATGATTCTCTGAGTGTAAGTGTTTTGTCAGAATAGCGTGTTTTACCGAGCTCATTATCAATTAAGTAATCGGCAAAGTTACTTAAGAAATCCTTCGTGTCAGGTGCTCTAAAGCCAACTGAATAGTTTAATGCATTCTCAACGGCATAGCCTTCATGCGGGCAGCCCGGTGGAATATAAAGAATATCTCCGGGTTCAAGGACCTCGTCAATGATTGCATTAAATTGCTCAACTTGTAGGAGACTCTTATTTTGTGCAAACTCTTTTAGGTTTGCGTCAGGCATACCCACTCGCCAATGTCTTTTACCTTCACCTTGAATTATGAACACATCATACTGATCAAGGTGGGGTCCAACACCGCCGCCTGGCGTTGAATAGCTGATCATCAAGTCATCAATTCGCCAGTTAGGAATAAATCGAAATGGCTCCAACAATTCAGCTGCAACAGGGTGCCAATGGTCCACTGCTTGAACAAGTAGGGTACTATTCTTTTCTGTTAATAATGAAAAGTCTTCAAATGGGCCGTGGTAAGACTCCCATTTATTGTCATGGTTTGTGATAAGACGAGATTCAATGTCATCTTCCATGGCAAGACCCGCTAACTCTTCAGGCTCAATCGGATCTTCGAAATCAGCAAAACCACCTTTGATCAATAACGGCTTTTTTTGCCAATACTCTTTTAGAAATTCGGCGTGAGTTAATGCGTTAATTTTTAAATCAAACATATTTTTTCCATAAAAAAAGCGAAAGGAAACCCTTTCGCTTTATAAACTAAATTTGTGTGTAATTACACTAATTCGTCAATGAATGCTTCAGCACGGCCAATGTAGTTAGCCGGTGTCATAAGCTTCATTTCAGCTTTTACAGTATCAGGTAATTCTAAACCATCAATGAAATCAGCCATGATTTCTTGGTTTACACGCTTACCACGAGTTAGCTCTTTAAGCTTTTCGTAAGGCTTTTCGATACCGTATTTACGCATAACTGTTTGAATTGGTTCTGCAAGCAGTTCCCAGTTTTGATCTAGCTCTTGTAGAAGACGATCAGCATTTACTTCTAATTTGCTTACACCTTTCAATGTTGCTTGGTACGCAATCAGTGTATAGCCCATACCAACGCCAAGGTTACGAAGAACTGTTGAGTCAGTTAGGTCACGCTGCCAGCGAGATACTGGAAGTTTTTGCGCTAGGTGTGCAAAAATTGCGTTAGCTAGACCTAGGTTACCTTCTGAGTTTTCAAAGTCGATAGGGTTGACTTTGTGTGGCATAGTTGATGAACCAATCTCACCAGCAACTGTTTTTTGCTTGAAATGGTTCAGAGCAATATAACCCCAAACGTCACGGTCGAAGTCTAATAAGATCGTGTTGAAACGCGCGATTGCATCGAATAACTCAGCAATGTAATCGTGTGGTTCGATTTGCGTTGTGAATGCATTCCAAGTTAAGCCAAGGCTAGTTACGAATTGCTCTGCATGTGCATGCCAGTCGTAATCAGGGTACGCGCTTAAGTGCGCATTGTAGTTACCTACAGCACCATTGATTTTGCCTAGTAATTCAACGTTTGCGATTTGCTGACGTTGACGTTGTAAGCGAACATACACGTTTGCAAACTCTTTACCCATTGTTGAAGGAGAAGCTGGCTGACCGTGTGTACGAGTCATCATAGGTACGCTTTTGTACTCAACTGCTTTTGCTTTGATTGCTGCAAGTAGCTCATCACAATATGGTAAAAGTACTTTGTCACGCGCTTCTGATAACATTAAACCGTGAGACAGGTTATTGATGTCTTCAGATGTACATGCAAAGTGAATGAATTCATTGATTGCATTTAATTCTGCATTATCTGCAACTTTCTCTTTTAGAAGATACTCAACCGCTTTAACGTCATGGTTCGTTGTGCGCTCGATTTCTTTAACGCGTGCAGCATCTGCTTCGCTAAAGTTGTCAACAATACTGTCTAAAAGCGCATTTGCTTCGTCACTGAAAGCTGGTACTTCATCAATACCTTGTGCTTTAGCTAGGGCTTGTAACCAACGTACTTCAACAGTTACGCGGTACTTGATAAGGCCGAACTCACTGAAAATGCCACGCAATTCAGTAGTTTTACTACCATAGCGGCCATCCACTGGAGAGATAGCGGTTAACGCTGAAAGCTCCATAATTTCTCCTAAACTAATTGGTTTGTTTGAACGATTTCTTTAAATACTGTTTTTCGCGATTTCGATAATTTTCTTTTTACCAAAGAAAAATTGACGTCGCTTACCACCAAGTTGGCGCCAAAGCACGGCACTACGTATGCCTGCTAATAAAAGTGCTCGGATCTTATGTTGGTAACTTGGTTGTTTTAATAAATCTGGTTGACCAAATACCTGAATTTTTTGTCCAAGGGGACTCAGTACTTGGCTGTAGATATCAGCAAAAGCAGCAACTATGGTGCTGTCGCAAATATCAAAATGTAATAGTTGTCTTTCGATTTGATTCAAACGGCTTGCTAGCTCATCTAACGCTTTAGGATTAGCTGAAAGTGCACGTTCTAATTGCATCAAACTGCCAACGTATTTAACTAGCTCAACATCTTTTTCTCCTTCAGGAGAGAGCTGTTGAATAAGCGTTTTATAACCGTCTTTGATCACCCATTTGTCGTCATAGACGTCTTCCGGGTGAGCAGGGCTCAGGTTGACAATACTTTTTAAAAAAGTACTGACTTCAGCTTCATTAAACTGGCCGTATTTTGCTGTTTTTTGAACAAGTTTGCTGATCTGGCACATGGCCGCCAGCGGTAAAACATAACTTGTTGACATTATTTGATCACCGAGTCGATGATACCACCGCCTAAGCAGACGTCGTCAGCATAAAATACAGCTGATTGACCAGGGGTTACTGCTTTTTGAGGCTCATCAAATAAAACCCTTGCCATACCGTCTTCACCAACCAGCAAAGTACATGGAATGTCAGTTTGTCTGTAACGAGTTTTTACTGTGCAACGCGTTGTGCCTTTTGGTCCAATACGGTCAACCCAGTGTAATTGATTTGCGTTAAGGCCGTTACTAAATAGGCGAGGGTGGTTCTTTCCTTGGCCAACAATTAATACGTTACGCTCTACGTCTTTATCAACTACATACCAAGGCTCGCCACTGCCTTCTTTCATACCACCAATTAATAGGCCTTTTCTTTGACCAAGGGTGTGGTACATCAAACCTTCATGTTCACCCACTTCATGACCGTCAGTGTCTTCAATTTTACCTGGTTGCGCAGGTAAGAATTTTTGTAAGAAGTCTTTGAACTTACGCTCACCAATAAAGCAGATACCGGTACTGTCTTTTTTGTCGTGTGTAATTAAACCTTGCTCTTCAGCAATACGCCGTACTTCAGGCTTTTCTACTTGGCCTACCGGAAATAGGGTTTGAGCAATATGCTCATGGCTAAGTGTATAGAGGAAGTAGCTTTGATCTTTGTTGTCATCAAGACCACGTTGCATCACAAACTTGCCATCACGCTCTTCACGACGAACATAGTGACCAGTTGCAATGTAATCTGCACCGAGTGCTTGTGCAGCGAATTCTAGGAAAGCTTTGAATTTAATTTCTTTATTACACATGATGTCTGGGTTTGGCGTGCGGCCCGCTTTGTATTCCTCTAAGAAATACTCAAATACGTTGTCCCAGTACTCAGCGGCAAAGTTTACGGTATGAAGTTCAATACCTAACTTATCGCAGACAGCTTGTGCATCTTTAAGATCTTCAGCAGCAGCACAATATTCGTGATTGTCATCTTCTTCCCAGTTCTTCATGAACAGGCCTTCTACCTGATAGCCTTGTTGTTTTAATAAGTAAGCTGAAACTGAAGAATCTACACCGCCGGACATACCAACGATGACTTTAATCTGACTATTATCGCTCATATTTTTTGCTGTTAATCTCTATGATTTTTGAAAGGCGTGAGTATAGCACGATATTTTAAGAGGCTGAATCCCAAGTTAGCGTTTAACACTAAAGCACTTTATATTCGCCATTGTTAATGCCATCAAGGGTGTATTTTCCTATACGATAGCGTATCAAGCGAAGTGTTGGGTGGCCAATATGGGCTGTCATTCTACGAACCTGGCGGTTTTTTCCTTCAGAAATGGTGATCTCGAGCCAAGTAGTTGGAATATTTTTACGCTCGCGGATTGGCGGATTACGAGGCCAAATATTTGGTTCGTTAATTATTCTAACTTTTGCAGGCTTAGTAAGGCCATCTTTTAATTCGACGCCTTTATTCAGTGCGTAAATTGACTCATAGCTTGGTACACCTTCAACTTGCACCCAGTAGGTTTTATCGGTGTCTTTTTTCGGATTCGTTAGAGTGTGTTGTAATTTTCCGCAATTTGTTAAGAGTAATAACCCTTCGCTGTCCCGGTCTAACCGACCTGCAGCGTATACGCCTTTTTCTTTTACGAAGTCTGCCAAAGTTGCACGGTTTTGATCATCGGTGAACTGGCAAAGTACATCAAAAGGTTTATTAAGCAGGACGATTTTAACTTGATCTGCAGGAAGTGCTTCTTTGACCACGCGTTTTTTATTAAATGGTTTTTTGTTATGAGTTTTTTTTTGGAATGTTTTGTTATTGCGGTTAGGGGCGCGATTTTGCATTGGTTATAAGAGGTAAAAACATTGATGTGTGCATAATAACAAATTATACCTTTGCTACTAAGTAAAATACCTATAAAAAAGGGCATCAAACGATGCCCTTAATCATTCAAGTGAGTATTAAGCTAGTTTCGCTAACACTGCATTGAAAGTTTCGCTTGGACGCATAGCTTCAAAAGCAAGTTGATCATTTGGCTGGAAATAACCGCCAACATCTTTGCTTACGCCTTGAGCTGCGTTAAGTTCTTCAACAATTGTTTGCTCTTGAGCGGTTAACTCTTCAGCGATTGGCGCGAACAACGCTTGTAGTTCAGCATCGTCTGATTGAGCTGCAAGAGCTTGTGCCCAGTACAGAGATAGGTAGAAGTGGCTACCACGGTTATCAAGTTCGTTTACTTTACGAGACGGCGACTTGTTTTCATCTAGGAATTTACCAGTCGCTGCGTCTAGTGTATCAGCAAGCACTTGTGCTTTAGCATTACCATTCACTTGGCTTAAGTGCTCTAGTGATGCCGCAAGTGCTAAGAACTCACCTAAAGAATCCCAACGTAAGTGGTTTTCTTTTTCGAACTGTTGAACGTGCTTAGGTGCAGAACCACCCGCACCTGTTTCGAATAAGCCACCACCGTTCATTAGAGGAACGATTGAGAGCATTTTCGCACTTGTGCCCAGTTCAAGAATTGGGAATAAGTCAGTTAGGTAGTCACGTAATACGTTACCTGTTACTGAAATCGTATCTTGACCGTCTTTCATGCGAGCAAGAGAGTATTCTGTTGCTTCAACTGGTGCTTTGATAAGAATTTCAAGGCCCGCAGTGTCGTGATCAGCTAGATATGTGTTTACTTTCTTGATTAGTTGCGCATCGTGAGCACGGTTTTCGTCTAACCAGAAAACAGCAGGTGTGTTTGTAGCGCGAGCACGATTAACAGCAAGTTTTACCCAATCTTTGATTGGCGCATCTTTAACCTGACACATACGCCAGATATCACCTTCTGCAACGTCATGTTGAAGAAGTACATTGCCGTCAGTATCTACAACGCGGATTGTACCAGCAGAAGCCGCTTCAAATGTCTTATCATGCGAACCATATTCTTCTGCTTTTTGAGCCATTAGACCTACGTTAGGAATTGTACCCATAGTACGAGGGTCGAAAGCACCATTTTTCTTACAGAAGTCGATAGTTGCTTGGTAAACACCAGAGTAACAACGATCTGGAATAACAAAGCTAGTGTCTTGCTGTTTGCCTTCCGCATTCCACATCTGACCGCTTGTACGGATAGCTGCAGGCATAGACGCATCAATGATCACATCACTTGGTACATGTAGGTTAGTGATACCACGATCAGAATCAACCATAGCAATGCTAGGGCGCTCAGCGTATACCGCTTGAATGTCAGCTTCAACTTCTGCACGTTTTGCGACGTCTAATTGCGCGATTTTAGCGTAAACGTCACCAAGACCGTTGTTAACATCAACACCTAGCTCTTCAAATAATTCGCCATGCTTAGCAAATACATCTTTATAGAATACTTTTACAGCGTGGCCAAAGATGATTGGATCAGACACTTTCATCATCGTTGCTTTCATATGCAGAGAGAAAAGAACGCCTTTCTCTTTAGCTGCATTGATTTCTTGTTCTAGGAAAGCTTGTAAGTCAGCTGCACGCATGCGTGATGCATCGATAATTTCACCAGCAAGTAGGGGTGTGCTTGCTTTAAGTACAGTAACGTCGCCATTCTTTGTAACATGTTCGATGCGAACGTCAGTAGCATTTTCTACAGTTGTTGATTGCTCAGAACCAAAGAAGTCACCATCAGTCATGCTAGCAACGTATGATTGTGAGTCTGCAGCCCATGCACCCATTGAGTGTGGGTTTTTACGCGCATATGCTTTAACAGATGCAGGTGCACGACGGTCTGAGTTACCTTCACGTAAAACAGGGTTTACTGCAGAACCTTTGATTTTGTCGTAAGTTGCTTTAATTGCAGCTTCTTCATCTGACTTTGGTTCTTCAGGGTAGTTAGGCAGTGCGTAACCTTTATCTTGAAGTTCTTTGATTGTCGCTTTTAATTGAGGTACAGAGGCAGAAATATTTGGAAGCTTGATGATATTAGCTTCTGGTGTTTTAGCTAATTCACCTAGTTCTGCAAGTGCATCGCCAATGCGCTGCTCTTCAGTTAAAAACTCAGGGAAGTTCGCAATTACACGACCTGCAAGTGAAATATCACGAGTTTCAACTTCAACGCCTGCAGCATTAGTGTAAGCTTGAATGATTGGAAGCAGCGAGTATGTAGCTAAAGCCGGTGCTTCGTCGGTTTTTGTATATATAATTTTAGATGTCATTATCATTCCTAGATCAGGGGCACAGAGTGCCTATCAAAACGCAATGGGAATGCTATGTTGCCTAAGGCAACTGTATATAGCAAGTTTGATAGTTATAACTACTCTAAAAGTCTATATGCACCATTGGCGGTGATAACTTAAAGGTTAATCAAAATAATTGGGTAAACCTAAATAGGCATAACTAACAAGCCTGAAAACAGACACTAGTTTAACAAGCAATTCATATATGGGCTAATTTAAAAATTTAAAGTGGAGAAGAGAAATAAAAAGAAAGGGGGTGAAGCGAGTTAAAACCCGCTTTATTAATAAGATAATAACATCAAGCGAGTTCAGTCTCTCTAGGAGCGATGTTCGTTGCGTGAAGTCCTTTAGGACCTTGTTGCAATTCGAAGGTTACATCTTGACCGGCTTTAAGTGTTTTGTATCCATCCATCACAATCGTTGAGTAATGGGCGAAGATATCTTCTTCACTGCCGTCTTCTACGATGAAACCAAACCCTTTGGCGTTATTAAACCATTTGACTTTTCCGCAAGCCATACTTCCACATCCTTCTATAAGTTGACTAATTTAGTTAATCTAAACTTTATAATTTGCTAGACTGCCCATAGATTAGACAATCTAATAACGACTGTAGTTTATATAAACAATCAGTCAAGGCTTTTAGACAATTTTTTAACAAAAAATTTATTTTTCAATTCAAGTTTGCTTGAGTTAACAACACAAGACTATATTTTATTATGAGTGGTATTAAAGATTCTGGTGTAATTGATACAGTTCGAGAGAAGCAAAAGCAAAAGCTGAGCCCACCTCGAAAGTATAAAGTCATTTTAAACAATGATGATTACACTCCAATGGACTTTGTAATCGAAGTATTAATGACGTTTTTTAATATGGACAGCGAAAAAGCAACTGACGTGATGCTGCGAGTGCATCACGAGGGAAAGGCAGTATGTGGCTTATATCCTTCTGATATTGCACATACTAAGGCGGAACAAGTAAATCGTTACGCTCGCGACCATGAACATCCACTGCTATGTAGTTGTGAGCAGGAATAACCGATATAAATCTCGTTTGGGGGTTGCTTATGCTAAACAAAGATCTTGAAATTACTTTAAATGCAGCGTTTCGTGAGGCGAGAACGCGTCGTCACGAATTTATGACTGTTGAGCATTTATTACTTGCATTAATAGATAACCCATCAGCTGGAGAGGCGCTCGGCGCATGCGGTGTTGATACAGATTCGCTTAAACGTGAGCTTTCTGAGTTTATCGACGAAACAACACCTTTACTTCCAGAAACTGAAAATGATAGAGAAACGCAGCCTACACTGGGCTTTCAGCGTGTTTTACAAAGAGCTGTATTCCATGTGCAATCATCTGGGCGCACAGAAGTTACAGGTGTAAACGTTTTAGTCGCGATTTTTTCTGAACAAGAAAGCCAGGCTGTTTATTTACTGAAAAAAAGTGATATTAGTCGTCTAGACATAGTGAACTTTATTTCTCACGGTGTGGCTAAGTCAGATGACGAGCATCACGAAGATGACCATGAAGACATCAATAGTGATGATTCAAATGAAATGCAAGGCGAAGAAAAGACTAAACTTGAAAACTTTACAACTAACCTGAACGCGATGGCACAAGCTGGTCAGTTAGATCCGCTAGTTGGTCGAGATCAAGAAGTAGAGCGCACAGTACAGGTTTTATGTCGTCGTAAAAAGAATAACCCTTTACTTGTGGGTGAAGCGGGCGTTGGTAAAACCGCTATTGCGGAAGGGCTTGCCTACAGAATCGTTAACGAGCAAGTACCTGATGTGATTGCAGATGCTGTTGTCTATTCACTTGATATGGGCGCATTATTAGCCGGTACTAAATATCGCGGTGATTTTGAAAAGCGTTTTAAAGCCCTTTTAAAAGAGCTACAAGCAAAACCACATTCAATTCTGTTTATTGATGAGATCCATACAATTATCGGTGCAGGTGCTGCGTCAGGTGGCGTAATGGATGCCTCTAATCTGATTAAACCATTACTATCTAGTGGTCAATTAAGATGTATGGGCTCGACAACTTATAACGAATTCAAAAATATTTTTGAAAAAGACAGAGCCCTCGTGCGTCGCTTCCAAAAGATAGATGTACTCGAGCCAAGTGTTGAAGATACCACAAAGATCCTAATGGGTTTGAAAGACCGTTACGAAGATCACCATGGTATTCGTTATACTCAAAAAGCACTTCGTGCAGCAGCTGAATTAAGTGCTAAATATATCAACGAGCGTCACTTACCAGACAAAGCCATTGATGTGATAGATGAAGCGGGCGCAAACCAACGTTTACTGCCAGTATCTAAGCGTAAGAAAACCATCAATGTTGCTGACATTGAGCAGATTGTATCTAAGATTGCGCGTATTCCTCAGCAGAGTGTGTCTTCAAGCGACAAAGAAACACTCAAAAACTTAGACAGAAACTTAAAAATGTTGGTGTTTGGTCAAGATCAATCTATTGATGCATTAACATCTGCAATTAGATTGTCTCGCTCAGGCCTTTCAAATGAAGACAAGCCGATTGGTTCTTTCTTGTTTGCAGGCCCAACCGGTGTTGGTAAAACAGAAGTTACAAAGCAACTTGCAAAATGTATGGGCGTCGAGTTCATTCGTTTTGATATGTCAGAGTACTCTGAACGTCACGCGGTCAGCCGCTTAATCGGTGCGCCTCCAGGCTATGTAGGTTATGAGCAGGGCGGTTTGCTAACAGATTCTGTGATTAAGCATCCACATGCTGTTGTGCTTTTAGATGAGATTGAAAAAGCGCACCCAGATATTTACAACATTTTGCTACAAGTTATGGACCACGGTACATTAACTGATAACAATGGCCGCAAAGCAGATTTTAGAAACGTTGTACTTGTCATGACCACGAATGCGGGTGTTCAAGAAACCATTCGTCAGTCAATTGGTTTTGCACAGCAAGATCATTCGCACGATGCGATGGTTGAGATTAATAAAGTGTTCACACCTGAATTTAGAAACCGCTTAGACAACATCATTTGGTTCAACCATCTAGATAAAGAAGTCATTTTACAAGTTGTAGATAAGTTCTTAGTTGAACTACAAGCGCAACTTGACCGTAAATCTGTGAACCTTGAGCTTACAGCAGCGGCTAGAGAATGGTTAGCAGACCTAGGTTACGATAAGGCTATGGGCGCAAGACCAATGTCACGTGTTATTCAAGAGCAATTGAAAAAGCCACTTGCAAATGAAATCCTGTTTGGCAAGTTAGCCGAAGGTGGCACAGTTAAAGTGGGACTGAAGAGTAATAAGCTTAACTTCCAATATGATGTTGAAATGGCTGAAGCTTAAGAGTGAGAAGCTGTAAACTCAGCTTTTCATGAGACCATTTAAAAAGCCTAGCTTAGCTAGGCTTTTTTATTTAACCCATCGAGTAACATCACACTGATGAGTTAAAAGTAAAACGAATGAACTTAACCAATACGCTTTACAATCACGGCGTAATTAACGCGCGCGGAAAACGATACGACCTTTAGTTAAATCGTATGGCGTCATTTCAACAGTTACTTTATCGCCTGTTAAAATACGAATGTAGTTTTTGCGCATTTTACCAGAAATATGAGCAACCACTACGTGGCCGTTTTCAAGTTCAACGCGGAACATTGTGTTTGGTAAAGTATCAAGGACCGTGCCTTGCATTTCAATTACGTCTTCTTTCGCCATGTGTAGCGTAACACCTCTTTGATTAGATTAACGCAGCAGATTTTGCCGAAAACCACACAATAAGTAAAGGTAAGGGGGGAAATTAGTTAATTTAATTACAGCTTCAGTTGCCAAACATCCGATATAAAACGCTCTGCGGGTTTAAATTGAGACTTGTAAGACATCTTTCTGCACTCGTCGATTTGATAACCTAGATAGAGATATTCAGAACCAGACTCAAGGGCATATTCAATTTGTAATAAGATCATTACATTGCCTAGACTATATTTGTCGTAATCGGGATGGTAAAACGTATAAATAGCAGATAATGAATTGGGCATTGTGTCGGTAACTGCAACGGCAATCAACTCGTCCGCATCCCACAATTCGAGGAAAGTGACAGGAAGCCAATTACAAAATAAAAAACTTTCATACTGTAAACGATTAGGCGGGAACATTGTTCCATCACTGTGTTTTTGGTTTATATATTTTTCGTATAATTCGTAGTATTCAACCTGTTCTTTATTGCTAACTCTAAGTTTAAATTTTGTTTTCGCTAGCTTAAATTTTCTTTTTTGTGATTTAGTCTGTTGGAACTGCGCTACTGGGATGCGCATAGATTCACAGGCATTACAACTTGGGCAATGAGGGCGATAAATTTGATCTCCACTGCGACGAAACCCTAGTTCAAGCAAATCTTCGAACCTCTTTGGGGTGTAGCACTGGCTGTCTAAAATGACCAATAGTTGCTCTTGCCTATCAGGTAGGTAACTGCAATCAAACTGTTGACTCAGGCCAATTTTAGAGGGGAAGTGTTCAGTCATAAATATATTCCAATATCTGTGGTGCCCACATTGAATTTGGGATTTCATAACTTTGCGCTTTGTTAAGTCTAGTCAAAAACTCAGACCTTGGAATTAATTTTGCTCCTAAGGTAGTTAAATATGGGTTTTCTAATTGGCAATCAACAAAATGGGCATCGTGTTTTTTTAGCCAATTTACCAAGGCCCACATTGCGAGTTTTGAACCATTGGGTTGGTGAAAAAACATAGACTCACCACAAAATACGCCAGAATTCATTATGCCATATAAGCCACCAAGTAAGTTTTTGTTTTGGTCCCAAACTTCTATACTGTGTGCATAACCGAGTTCATGCAAATTTTTATATGCCTGCAACATTTGCTGGTTTATCCAGGTACCTTCAACATTAATTCTTTGTTCTCTACAGGCATTAATAACTGAATCAAAAGCCATGTTTACGGTTACAATAGGTTGCGTTTTTCTAGCTGCTTTTTTTAAAGTACGATTTACATGAAACTCATTTAAATCAATGATCCCTCGCTCACTTGGAGACCACCACATTATAGGCTCTTTTTCGTTAAACCAAGGAAATATCCCTGATTGATAAGCTAGGTTTAACCTTTCAGGAGAAAGGCAACCACCAATAGCAAGCAATCCATCAGGATCGTTTAAAGCAAGATTGGGGTCCGGGAAAACGTGATTATCAGAAGATAAATGGAATAGCCGAGGAGTCATTTAATGAATATCGAAGTTTTTACTTTAGACATCATAAAGTGAAATTGGAGGGTTAAACAACCCTCCGAATAGAAAAGTTACTGGTTGTCTAAAAAGCGCTCAGCATCTAGTGCTGCCATACAACCAGTACCTGCAGAAGTAATTGCCTGACGATAAATGTGGTCTGACACATCACCTGCTGCAAAAACACCTTCAACAGAAGTTTGTGTAGCATTTCCATTTAGGCCTGATTGTACAACTAAATAGCCATCTTTCATTTCAAGTTGGCCTTCAAACATATCAGTGTTTGGTTTGTGACCAATAGCAATGAATACACCAGCTAAATCAAGTTGCTCAACATTGTCTGAGTCAGTATCTTTGATTCTGATGCCAGTCACACCCATTTCATCACCAACTACTTCATCTAAAGTACGATTGAAATGAAGCGTCACGTTGCCGTTTTTCGCTTTTTCCATTAATCGGTCAGACAAAATCTTTTCACTACGGAATGAGTCACGACGGTGAATTACATGAACTTCATCAGCAATGTTAGAAAGGTAAAGTGCTTCTTCAACAGCTGTATTACCACCACCAACTACGGCTACTTTTTGACCTCGGTAGAAGAAACCATCACATGTAGCACATGCAGAAACACCACGACCTTGGAAGGCTGTTTCAGATTCAAGGCCTAAATACTTAGCAGAAGCACCAGTGGCAATGATAAGTGCATCACAAGTGTAAGTACCTTGATCGCCTGTTAGCGTAAATGGACGCTTTGTAACGTCTACTTTGTTGATATGGTCGAAAACGATTTCAGTCTCAAAACGTTCTGCATGTTCTTTCATACGATCCATCAATGCAGGACCTGTTAAACCGTGTGCGTCACCAGGCCAGTTTTCAACTTCAGTTGTTGTCGTTAGCTGACCACCTTGCTGCATACCAGTAATTAGCACAGGGTTTAAATTTGCGCGTGCAGCATAAACTGCAGCAGTGTAACCAGCAGGACCCGAGCCTAGAATTAAAAGTTTACAGTGTTTTGCATCACTCATGAGGTATTCCTAATAAATTTTCTTTGTAATGAAGTGAGGACGATTCTAAGTAAAACAAGGAAGAAGTAAAATAAATTAATAATATTGAATATGAATAAAATCAAAAGGTGTCAAATAATCTGTACTTGTTGAAAAAACCATCCAAAAGTAGCTGTTTTATCAGAATTTCATGACCTGATAATTTTTTTTTGATATGTTCTAACTAATTTTGTGTATGACTCTGGATTGAGTCACCTTTATTTATAGGTTGTTATGGCATTTTGGCAGGACATTCCAAGCTTTGAGTTAGCAGACAAAGACGTTGAAATATTAAATAGCGCAAAGCAATATCATGAAAGGCTTTTGAGTCTAATTGAAAGCGCTAAATCTCGGATTTATATCACAGCTTTGTATTTACAAGACGATGATGCTGGTCGAGAAGTCTTATCTGCATTGCATAAAGCTTCTATTGCGAACCCATCGCTTGATATCAATGTGTTAGTCGACTTTCATAGGGCACAACGTGGTTTAATAGGTGCAGCCAAATCTGAGGGTAATGCGGCTTTATATTGCAATGAATTAGAGAAGCATCAAAGCAAGGTCAAAGTGTTTGGCGTACCAGTCAAAGGCAAAGAGCTTTTTGGTGTCTTGCACCTCAAAGGGATCGTGATTGATGATGAACTGCTTTATAGTGGCGCAAGTATTAACAACGTATACATGAACGTTGGAGAAAAATATCGTTTAGATAGATACTTTATACTTCAGCAGCCTGCCTTAGCTGATAGCTTTTGCCGTTTTACTGATGACTATTTATTATCATCGGATGCTGTTCCGAGAATCGATATTAGGCCTATTCCTAAATATAACGAAATCAAGGTTGCACAACGCCAATTAATGAAAGAGCTTAGAAGTGGCCGTTATGATATTACTTCTGATAATAGCGATACCGATCTTAATGTTAGGCCTTTTCTGGGGTTCGGAAGGCGTGCAAACAAGTTAAATCGTTTAATTAAAACCTTGTTTGATACGACTGAAAAAGATTTACTACTGTACACTCCTTATTTCAACTTTCCAGCGCCTTTACTGCGCTCTTTACGCCGCTTATTAAAACAAGGAAAAGAAATAACCATAGTCGTGGGTGATAAGACTGCGAATGATTTTTACATTCCACCAGATCAGCCATTCAGTAAAATTGGCGCATTACCTTATCTATATGAAACTATTTTATTTAAATTTTTAAAGTCTAATAGAAAGTACATTCAAACAGGCTTACTAAAAGTACATTTGTGGAAACATCAAAGTAATTCATTCCATCTTAAAGGGGTAAGCAAAGATGGAAAAATGCATTTACTAAGTGGTCATAATTTAAACCCAAGAGCTTGGGGTTTAGATATCGAAAATGGCATCCTTATAGAAGATAAAAATAGTGTTTTAAGCGAGATTTTGGATAAAGAGAAACAAGGCATCCTAGAGCATTGTAAATTATTGACTAGCCACGAAGATCTAGAACCCGCAATTGAATACCCTCAGCCGGTCAGAAAATTGTTAGGCCAAGCTAAGCGGGTAAAAGTTGATTTCATAATTAAACGCTTTATTTAAAGAAAGGCCATCATTGGCCTTTTTTATTAGGTTTTTCTAATCAATATACTTTCTTAAATTTCTACAAAGTTGATATTTTAGACTAAGGTTAAATAAACAAAATCAACTAGATGAAATTATGAAGGCCATCCAATATTGCTTTATTTTCTGTTTATTTTCCTATAGTTCATCAAATTGGGCGCAATCAGTTCATCAATTCAATATCTATCATGATTCAGATTATTCTAATCATTTTGCATCGGCCAATGCCATTAAAATGGGGTTTTTGTCAGCGTTAGAATCAGAAAAAAACAAGCTAGAAAACTTCGAATTCAAATTTTTAGAAATGGATCATCGTGGTAATAGCAATCGTAGTTTATTGCATATGAAGAAGTTTCTCAAAGACCCTAAAGCATTGTTTATTTTAGGTGGTCTTCATTCACCTCCCTATATAAAAAATCGAACATTCATTAATAAAGAGCAGATTTTATTGTTGGTCCCTTGGGCAGCAGGCGGTCCAATTACTCGCTATGAACATGGAACAAACTGGGTTTTTAGGTTGTCTGTAGACGATACTAAAGCGGGATACCGTATTATACAATTTGCTAAAGAAGCACGCTCTTGCAAACAACCACATCTGCTACTCGAAAATACGCCATGGGGAAAATCAAATGAGCGCACTATGCAAGATGCGCTTGGTAAGAATAAAGCTGAAGTCACTTGGTTTAATTGGAATACAAGACTAAAAAAATCAAAGTTAATATTGAGAGAAATTATAAATTCAGAGGCTGATTGTATTGTCTTTGTAGGTAATGCCATTGAAGGTAAATATTTCACTCAAGCGATGGCAGAGATAGATAAGACTTTGCAAAAACCTATAATCAGTCACTGGGGGATTACTGGAGGTAATTTTTTCAATAATACTAAGCAGTACTTGTCTCAAGGGATTGAACTTAATTTTATTCAGTCTTGCTTCTCTTTTGAAGATCTACCTCATTCAGAAAGTGTCAAAAAGGCCATTAGGTCTGCTAAGAGGCTATTTAAAAATGACTTTGACATTAAAACGTTACAAGCCCCAGCAGGCTTTGTTCATGGGTATGATCTTGGTTTGTTATTTGTGCAGGCTATTACACAAATTGATCCTGCAAAGAGTGTAGTTAAAACAAGGGCAGCCTTAAGAAATGCACTTGAGAATATTAATGTAACCGTCGATGGGCTGGTTAAAATTTACTCAAGACCATTTTCGAGCGAGGGAGCCGATTCTCACGAAGCTCTAGGTCTAGAGGATCTATGTATGGCCAAATATAAAGATAATGGCTCTATTTCGATCTTAAAAAATAAAGGCTAGAGTGTGACGTCACAATTTCTAACAAAACAACTTGATGCTAACAAAGCTTTTATCGCTTTTGTGGTTATGAGTCTATTTTTGTCAGTATTGATAAGTGTCATGCTCGTCGGCAGAGAAGCAACTTCTGTTTTAAGCGGCTATAAGCAGCAAGCATCAGAAACTGAAGCCAAATTAAGTGCAAAATACATAGAAAATTTTTTAGAAACTAGAATTTTATTGCTGAAAGATTTATCAAGCCAACCGATTATCACTAATGGAGTTATGGGATCTGGTGTCTCTGAAGCGTCGCTAAATGATTATTTGTCTGAATTTAGAATTTTAGGTAATAAAGAAAAGCTATGGGTTTTCAATGTGCTTGGTGACTATGTCTATAAAAATAATGATCAATTGGCTATTTCAGAAACACCGAGTAACTGGCTAGAGGACTTGTTGAATGGCGAAGTTGAGCATGCGGTGTTACTTGAACAAAATCATGGACAGTATTATTTTAAAATTGCTGTTCCCATAAGCTATAACGGCTTCACCGAGGGGGCACTGATTGTCAAGTTTCAGACTCCCATAGATGTTTTATTATCGGAAGTACTTGAGTCAAATACACATGGGATCAAACTCTCTGGTCCTTGGTTAAATTATTCAAACTTAAGCGCTAAGAGTCAATATGACTCAGTGCTTGAGTCAAACCTTCAGAACTCAGGATTGAAGCTCAATTATGTAGTAGATTCTACTTTAGTAGAGAAACAAGTGAAGCAAGTCATCATAAGTATCGCCAGTGCAATTTTTGTGAGTCTATTTTTATCTTCTTTATTTTTATTTTTAGTTGGCCAGAAGTTACTTTTAAATCCTTATAGAAAGCTTGAGTTGTCTCAACAAGCAACAAAGCTGAGTGAAGAAAGGCTTAACCTTGCTATTAATGGGAGTTTAGATGGTATTTGGGATTGGGATATAAAAACAGGAAAAGTATTTTGTTCTGAACGTTTTAGAGAATTACTCGGCTATACGCCTAATGATGAATTTCCCGAAGACTATACGGTCTTAGAAAGAATGGTTCATATTGACGATCGAGAGTATGTTCAACGTAATTTAAAAGCGCATCTTCAGCAAAAAGCAATTTATGATGTACAGCACAGGTTTATGACCAAAAATGGGGAGTTTAGAGTTTATAGGGTAAAAGGCGATGCATTATTTGATAGTACTAACAAAGCTATCAGGATGGCAGGATCTATGACAGATGTCACAGAACAAATACAAGCACAGCAAGCATTGAAGAAAGCGAAAGAAGAAAATGACTTATTAGCGCTGTCTATTAATGCCAGCAACCTAGGTGTCACAATCAGTTCTGTATCAGACCCTGAATTACCGCTTATTTATATAAACCAAGCTTTTAAGAATATTACCGGTTATGGTGATGAGATGTTGGGTCAGAGCTGTCGCTTTTTACAAGGCGAACAAACTTCTCAGATTACAATTGATACAATCAGACAGGCTTTAAAAAACCAAGATATAGTGAAGGTTGACCTTTTAAATTACAAAAAAGATGGTCAACCATTTTGGAATAGTCTTCAGCTTTTCCCTGTACATAATGAAGCTGCAGAACTCACAGCCTATGTAGGCATTCAACAAGATATAACCGATAGAGTAGCATCTGAAAGAGCATTGAAAGAAGCCAAAATGATGGCAGAGCAAGCCAGTATTGCCAAAAGCGAGTTTTTAGCTTCAATGAGTCATGAAATACGTACACCAATGAATGGGGTATTAGGCATGCTTAATTTACTGCTTAATAGTGACTTAAATGCAGAACAGCAACACCGTATCAATGTCGCTATGAGCAGTGCTAATTCACTTTTGACTTTGATTAACGACATTCTTGATTTCTCAAAAGTGGATGCTGGCAAATTGGAATTAGAGCACTTAGAGTTTGATTTACGAGGGCTACTAGGTGACTTTGCGGAGTCAGCTGTCATACAAGCACATAACAAACGCATAGAACTGATCTTAGATGTAACAAACATAGATGAAGCCGTTGTAATTGGGGACCCGGGTAGGTTGAGGCAAATCTTAAGTAACTTGGTGGGTAATGCAATAAAGTTTACTTCAGATGGTGAAGTTCTTATAGAAGCTTCCTTGATTGAATATGACACTCACAATTGGCGGTTGAATTGTAATATCAAAGATACAGGCATCGGTATATCGCATGAACAACAAGCAAAACTCTTTCAATCATTCAGTCAGGTTGATGCTTCAACAACCAGAAAATATGGCGGTACTGGACTTGGTCTAGCAATAGTAAAAAAACTTTGTGAACTGATGGATGGTGAAGTCTCTGTTTCCAGTCAGGCTGGTAAAGGGTCTTGTTTTAGTTTTTCGATTCTACTAGGAAAGAGTAATGCGTCATTTCATGTAATTCCTGATGTTGAGATGAAAGAGCTAAATATTTTACTGGTAGATGACAACAAAACTAATCGTGAAGTACTCAGAGCACAGCTAGAACATTGGGGGGCATCTGTAACAGAAGCGCGTTCAGGGATCGAAGCTCTAACTATCAGCGAAGCCTACTTTGCAAAGCACAATAACTGTTTTGATATCGCATTTTTGGATATGCAAATGCCGGTCATGGATGGGGCACAATTGGGTGAACATATAAAGGCAAACGAACACTTAAAAGCCATGAAGTTAATTATGATGACTTCGATGTGTCATAAAGGCGATGCAAAGTTTTTTGCTAACTTGGGCTTTGATGGATATTTTCCCAAGCCTGCGACAACATTTGATTTATTTGCAGCACTTTCAATTGTTGCAGAAGATGGGGAAGCTCTCAAAGGTGCAAAGCCTCTAGTCACGACTCATTATATTAAGTCTCTAAAAGCCCAATCTGTTTTAAAGCCTGAAGAGATATGCTGGGGAGAGGGGATCCGGATTCTTTTAGCTGAAGATAATCGGGTTAATCAAATTGTTGCTCAAAGTATGCTGGCAAAACTAAATTTAACGCATATTGATATAGCGGCAAACGGTGAAGAAGTTATTCAAAACTTATTAAATACAACAAGAGATACCAAATACACCGCCATTCTTATGGATTGTCAGATGCCAGAAATGGATGGGTATGAGGCTTCACAAGCGGTTAGAAATGGAAAGGCAGGGGAGCTTTATAAAGATATCCCGATCATTGCGATGACAGCAAATGCGATGGTTGGTGATAAAGATAAATGCCTTGAAGCTGGTATGGATGACTATATTTCAAAGCCAATAAAACCAGAAGTTTTATTCGAGCGTTTGTTACAATGGCTTCCCTACAAAGAAATAGAATCATGAGATTAACAGAGCTTGAACTTATTTTTTCGAAGTGTGAACCACTTCCTGCTTATACTAACTCTTTTTTTAGTCACTATTTTTATCGGCAATGATGATAAACTTTTACCGCTTGTTTTAACCTATTTAATTATAACCAATTCGACATTTTGTATTTTATTTTTACTTGATAAAAAACGGGCAAAAGTGAATGGGCAAAGAATAAGCGAATTTAGTTTATGTATTGCAGCGCTTTTATCATTCAACATTTCAACTTTATTGATGCAAGAATTAATACGCCATAAGACAATAAAATGGCAATTTAACGGCAAGCTCTTAATTACGTTTGTAATTCAAAACATACTTTTATTCTCTTATTTTGCTATTACGGTATTTTAAATTTATTAATTAGTAGCTTGTCATTGAGCTTTATCATCATCACTAAGCTGTTAAAATACGCGTCAGTTTCAAGGGCCGAGAAATCAAATGAAAAGAACAAAACTAGTTAATCAATTAACAGAACTATTAAAACCATTCTCTATTAGCGACTACTGCCCGAATGGTTTACAAGTTGAAGGGGCTGAAGAAATAAAAAAAATCGTGACGGGTGTCACTGCCAGTCAGGCATTGATTGATGCAGCGATAGAAGCTGGTGCAGACACGATTTTGGTTCATCATGGTTTTTTCTGGAAAGGAGAAGACCAAACTATTACGGGCATGAAGCAAAGACGTATAAAAGCTTTATTAGAAAATAACATCAATTTAATTGCATACCACCTTCCTCTTGATGTTCACCCTGAGCTTGGCAACAACGCGCAATTAGCTGAGTTACTCGACATAACTTACGAAAGACCTTTGGAGCCATGGAATAAAAACTGTGTGGCTGTGAAAGGCAAACTTAAAACACCAATGAGCTTAGATTCATTCTCTCAATTGGTAGAAGAAAAGCTAGATAGAAAACCATTAGTAAATCAAGCGGGCGATCACCTAATAAAAACCATCGCTTGGTGTACAGGTGGAGGCCAAAGCTTTATCGATATGGCTGCTAGTCAAGGCATTGATGCCTACTTAACAGGCGAGGCTTCTGAGCAAACAATCCATAGTTCTAATGAACAAAACATCCACTTTATAGCAGCAGGCCATCACGCAACGGAACGCTATGGTGCCAAAGCTTTAGGTGAATACCTGGCTGAAACCTATGATTTAGATGTTGAGTTTATTGATATCAATAATCCGGTTTAACCGCTGAATATGAGTAAGAAAGGCAAAAGCTACAAAGATAAATTAGCGCGAGATAGAAGCTTTAATGCTATCTCGCAAAAATTTAAGAAGAATATTTACGGTACACCTAAAGGCAAAATACGAGAAGCCGTTTTAAAACGTGATTTTTCTCAGCATATTTCTTGGCTAGATAATGCAACTTCACCAAAGCGAATAATCGATATCGGCGGTGGGCAGGGGCAGTTAGCGATTTATTTAGCAAGTTTAGGTCATCACATTACGCTGGTGGATATATCGGAAGACATGCTACAGCTTGCAAAAGAGCATGTTGAGCAAGCAGGCTTAAGTACTCAATTTGAATTTATTCACGCACCATTACAGGCATTGCCTGAGTTAGAGTTAGGTACTTTCGACTTTGTACTATGCCATGCGGTGCTTGAATGGTTAGTTGACCAAGTTGAGGCGATCACGATTTTGTCAAAGCTTGTCAACGATGCGGGTTATTTGTCTTTAATGTACTTCAATAAAGATGCGCACTTATTTGCAAATATGGTCTATGGAAATTTTGATTATGTAAATCAAGGGTTGCATGTAAAACAAAAAGTAGGGTTAAGCCCTAATCACCCTGTAGAGCCAGAAGTTGTAGACAATGCTTTAAATCGCGAAAATTTTTTGCGCCATTGTAAAACGGGTGTGCGTTGTTTTCATGATTATTTGAGAGAGCTTGAAAAAGGCAAAGCGCAATTTGATGATTTACTTGCATTAGAGCTTAAATATAACCAACAAGAGCCTTATGCGTCGCTCGGTCGTTATACGCATATATTACTACAAGCAAACTAGTGAATCTCTTAACTAAAAATTAGATTAACCAGAACTTAAATAAAAAGCCCGTAAATAAGGGCTTTTTCAATTCATTTTTGGTGTTATTTATCCGTCATTAACGCCTTGACGTATTTGACTGGTGTACTGCCATAGCTTAAAAACTGCTCATGGAACGCTTTTAAGTTAAAGTCATCACCTTGGGCGGCTTTTAACGATTCTCTGAAATCATAAATCTCTCTGTAACCGCTGTAGTAGCTGGTTAACTGGACTTGGCTTAATGTCGCACGACGCCATTTACCTTCAGCTTCCGCTTTTTCTTGGAATGCGCCGTTCATTAATAGATCTAGACCTTCTTCTTTGCTAATCCCTTTTACTTGAATAGCATAATCTAGAATAGTGTTGCAGATGACACGAAGGTTCCACTTATAGTACATGAGCCACATTTCTGGCTCAAAATCACCATAGCCTTCCTCTAACATCATACGCTCGGTGTACACAGCCCAACCTTCGATCATCGCGCCATTTGCAAAAATACTCTTAATTAAAGAAGGAGACTCGTTTGAGTAAACTAATTGCGTATAGTGGCCAGGGATCGCTTCGTGAATATTTAAGATCTGTAAAATCCAGTGGTTATATTCTCTTAAATATGACTCAGCCTGCTCATCAGACATATTATCCAGTGGCGTAACATTGTAATAGGTGTTTTCTTTTTTATCGTATGGGCCCGGAGCACTAATAGATGCACCTGCAAAGCCACGCATATACTCTGGTGTTTCACGAACAACTAATGGCTTTTCAGGGTCTAGCGTGATCAGATCTTTTTCTCTGACAAATGCTTCTAAGTCTGGAATTTGGCGCTTAATTTCAGGCACGAATTCGTCACGAGCAACATGCTTGACTGAAAGGTGCTTGATGAGTTTAGCTACCGCATCTCTGTCTTTAGAAGGGCGTTCAGTGTTCGGGAAATACTTCGGCCACAGTTCATCAGTGATCTTAACCATCTCGGCTGTCACACGATCTTTGTCAGCAACTGCTTTGTGATACATTTCTTTTGCGCTATAACCAGATTGAATATCTAGTGCGAACTTCTCTTCATAAAGCTTTTCACCAATTCTAAATGAACGGGCGTTACCATTTTCGACAAGAGATTTTTCAAGTTCAGTTAAGAAGTCGATGTAGCCATTGATTGCGTCTTTTGCTGCATTGAAACGCTTAACAAACAGTGCTTTATCATTTGAAGATAAATTTGAAGCTTCAACTTGCGTTAATAGCTCATCTTTTAGCACACTGAAAGCGCCTTTGTTTTGACCGATTGCAAGCTGAGTATATTCTAAAGTGGGGTTATCAATGTTTGCTTTTGCAGCATCGTAATATGCAGGCACGTATTGAAGACGTTTTAAAACGGTCGCAAATTTTTCGTGATCAGTTTTAAAGCGGCTATTTAAAATTGTCGCAAAGCCACCAGAGACATTGTAGTTAGATGGGTTCCACTGCCAGCTCTTGAAAGTTTCTGAGTGCCAAATGGTGCGTTTTAAAGCATTTTCAATTAGGTAATAATCCGTCTTTTGCGCTGTTGGCAATGAGTCTAAATCGAACTGTGCTAGTTCGTTTAATTTTGCATTCGCAAAAGCCAATGTGCTGTCACGATAGGCTTGATTTGGAATACTGATAATATCATCGTATTTACCATAGCCTGCCCAAGCAGAATGCTCAGGGAACTGTTTCCAATAATCATGGATAAACTGTTCAGAGAAATTAGCGAAATTTTGTTGTACTTGAACGCTGTTATTCTCAGTTTGTAGTGTATTTGTTTGCGAACAAGCAGTTAGTCCAAGCGCTGCGATAAGTGCGAGCGAGAGTGCAGTTTTTTTCATGGGTATTCCTTGTTAGTGATTCTCATCTATTTTATCAGTTTTTTCATGATTAGCCTGTGCATCAGGGGTAGAAGGCAAAAAAGCTGCGCCGGATTGCGATTTGCCACACACATCATCAGGGTTATACATAGGGCATTGCGTCATAGATAAACAGCCACAGCCAATACAGCCATCGACTTTGTCTCTGATCTGCTCTAAATACTCAATTTGTTTGGTCAGTTGAGCGCGCCATCGCTGTGATAAATTTGCCCAATCTTTTTTATTTGGGGTTCTATTATCAGGTAACGCATCTAGAGTCTCTTTGATGTCTTGTAATGTAACACCCATATGCTGGGCAGCTTTGATAACAGCAATTCGCCTGAGCACATCGGGTTTATAGCGACGTTGATTTCCTTGATTTCGCCAACTTCTGATCAGCCCTTTGGTTTCATAAAAATGCAGAGTTGACACTTTTACGCCAGCACGCTTGGCAATATATCCGACAGACAAGGTAGCGTCTTGAAGTGGTTTGCTCATTTTAGTCTCATAAAAACGTGTTTTAGCGACTTTAAACACATTTGTCAGAATTTGCTAATGGTATAACGTGTCAATATGTTACAGTTTTCGTGATATTTCACGAGGAATGCTATGTCTCACTTACTAAAACGCCTTCTAAATGACCCTGAACTACTACTTAACTCTGTTGGCGAAGGCATTTACGGTTTCGACCTATCAGGTAATGCAGTATTTATAAACCCCGCAGCTGAGCGTATGACAGGTTGGAAAGCCGAGGAACTAATAGGTAAAAAAATTCACCAATACCATCATCATAGCCATGCTGATGGTTCGCCGTATCCGGCAGATGAGTGCAACATCTACTGCACTATGTTTGATGGCAAAGTAAGGCAAATATCTGACGAAGTGTTCTGGAGAAAAGATGGCACTAGCTTCCCTGTGGAATATACCTCTACACCGGTATTCAAAGACGGACAGATTATCGGAGCGGTCGCGATATTTCGCGATGTTACAAAGCAGCACGAAGCAGAAAGCGCACTAAGAGCAGCGCTAGAGCAAGTCCAAACCTTAACTGAACAATTAAAAGAAGAAAATTCTTACTTGTTAGAAGAATTAAATGCAGATTGGCAAGAGTCAGGTTTAGTTGGGCAAAGTCATATCTTCCAAACTATGCTTGAACAGATCAACCTGGTTGCACAGACCAGCAGTACCGTATTGATTTTAGGAGAAAATGGCACGGGTAAAGAGCTCGTTGCCAGAAACCTGCACAGATTGAGTAATCGAAGCTCGAAGCCATTTGTAAAAGTAAATTGTGCGGCTTTTACGCCTAGTTTATTAGAATCTGAGTTATTTGGGCATGAAAAGGGCGCATTCACGGGTGCTAATGAGAGAAGAAAAGGACGCTTTGAACTCGCAGATACAGGCACTTTGTTTTTAGATGAAATTGCGGAGCTATCGCTTGAGGCACAAAGTAAACTATTGCGCGTACTCCAAGAGCAAGAGTTTGAACGTGTAGGCGGCAGCAAAACGCTAAAAGTGGATATTCGTATCATAGCGGCAACCAATAAAGATTTGTGGCAAATGGTTGGTAAAGGTGAATTTAGAATGGACCTTTATTATCGCCTCAATGTCTTTCCCATCAGAGTACCAAGCCTAAAAGAGCGAAAAGAAGACATTCCATTACTGTGCACAAACCTCATTAATCAGCTCAATAAAAGGCTAGGTAAACACTTAATGGGGCTGACAAAGGCAGCCATAGACAAACTTCAAGCTTATGATTGGCCAGGAAATATCAGAGAGTTACAAAATATATTAGAGCGAGAAGCTATCTTGTCTAAAGGACGATTAGTGTCAATTACTCAGCCACTCAATATGACGGATGAGCAAATGCTTGAAGGTCAAAGTTTAAGGCTCGATGAAGCAGAGAGGCTTCATATTGAGCATGTGCTTGAGTTAACTAACTGGAGAATAGCAGGTCCAAAAGGTGCTGCGATTAAATTAGGGCTTCCAGAGAGCACACTACGCTCTAAAATGAAAAAGCTGAAAATAACTAAAAATCGCGAAATCTAACGCTATCCGTGATATTTCGCGCTTTTTGATTTTCGCGATGAATTAAAATGCAATAAAAACATGGTGTTACAAACTTTCAGATTGGACTGAAACTTGCTCTATAGACATTAACCAATGTTAGTAGAGCAAGTACTATGAAGTTTGATATTAAAGAAGAAGACATGATCATTAAGCCGCATAAATCGGAGGGCCCGATTTATGTGCGCGAGCAAAAAGGTTTTTTCCAAAAAATCCGCCGTAACCTGGGTTGGTTATTAATGCTGACCTTTATTGCTATTCCTTGGCTGCAATATAACGGCCAGCAGGCTGTATTGTTTGATGTAGGCAGCCAACATTTTAGAATTTTCGGCCTCACATTTTTGCCACAAGACTTTATGATCCTGGCTTGGGTATTTATGGCGGGGGCATTTGCGCTTTTCTTTGTGACCAATTGGCTGGGGCGAGTATGGTGTGGTTATGTGTGCCCACAAACCATTTGGATGCTGATGTTTACTTGGGTTGAGCACCGTATTGAAGGCAGTCGCAATAAACGCATTAAACTAGATAAAAGCCCTTGGGATGCAAAAAAAATTGCATTAAAAACAGCAAAGCATAGCGCTTGGTTAGCCATCTCTCTCTTCACTGCTACGTCATTTATGGCGTATTTTATTCCTGTACAAAAATTATATATCGACATGTTCACATTAGAATGGTCAGGCTTAGTGAGTTTTTGGGTCTTCTTATTTGCATTCTGTACATATGGTAATGCTGGGTTTTTAAGAGAAAAAATGTGTACGGTTGCTTGCCCATACTCACGTTTTCAATCTGTGATGTTTGATAAAGATACGCTATTAGTAACCTACGATGCACAACGTGGCGAATCACGAGGTAAGCGTAAACGTAAACAAGATCCAAAAGAGCTTGGGCTTGGTGACTGCGTTGACTGTAACTTGTGTGTAGAAGTTTGCCCAGCAGGTATTGATATTCGAAATGGTCTGCAATATGAATGTATAAACTGTGGTTTGTGTATTGATGCTTGTGATGACACCATGGATAAATTTGGCTATGCCAAAGGGCTCATTAAATATCAAAGTGAGCACGAAGCATCAGGCAAAAAAACTAATCCGTTTAGACTAAAGCTACTTGGATATGCAACCCTTACTGCGCTAATTATTTTAACTATGGTGGTGTGGGCGTTTAATCGTACGCCAATTGAGGCATCGGTGATCCGAGACCGTAATGTGTTATATCGTGTTAACTATGAAGGGTTAGTTGAAAACCCTTATACGTTAAGCGTGATCAATAAAACCCAAACCACCATGAGTTACACGATTAGTCTTGGGGGGTTAGAAAATGCTGAGCTCAATGTGCCTGCTGTGATTGAAATTGAAGGGGGAGATATGTTGCAAATACCTGTTACTGTTATCAAAGACGGTTACGACTTAAAGCTTAAAGCGACGCCTATAAGCTTTACTATTGAATCTCAACAACGCTCAGATATTAGAATTACAAAAGATAGCTATTTCTATAAATATTGAAATAAACAATAGGGGCGCATGAGCGCCTCTTATCTCTTTTAAACACATGTTATTTTATGGTCTAAAAATCAGGCCTGTAAAAATAATTTTTCACCGCGATTTTAAGGAGGTTAAGCAGTTTACTCATTATGATGACTAAGACTTATCTAACGCGTTGACTAAATTTGGTTGTAGTCGCTCTGGCACCCAACGGAGCATTAATGCTCTATATTGTGATGTAGCTTTTATGCTTTTAAGTGCTGCATCTGCCAATGAAAGAAAACGCTTGCTTTCAACTGATTTGTTGCACCCTATAAAACCTAAAACAGTCTGGGGGGCTTCAGAAATTTGAAATTGAATAAGTTTGTCCGATTCTTTGTATTTTTCTTGTAAATACAAATGCTCGCCTGGGTACCCAAGAATGATATCAATCCTTTTCTTAATTAACATATAAGTGAGGCTATTGAGCGAATCTTTACCAGCTCTTACAATGATATTGTCTTGTGGTATTCTCTTGATAATTGCGTCTACATTGAGTCCATACGACCTTTCGGTTGATTTCCCTAGTACGAGTTGATGTTTAAAAACAAGATCTTTTAAAGATATAGACCTGATGTTATTAGAGATTATTGCATTGGCAACATCATTATGCATAGCTATCGTTGGCGCTAAACCAATAGTTGAAAACTCTGTAGAAAAAGAAAAATTGAGCTGCCTTTCAGCGGTTTTATAGAGCGACAACATACACGTTGTTGCTTTATTATGTTGTAGCTCATATAAAGCTCTACTTGACGGGATAAAAGCAAGTTTAAAAGTATATTCGGGTAAAGACTGACTGAGCAGGTTTATAACTTCCTCATCTCTTCCTTGTCCTTTATCTTTTCCAGATAAAATATAATAAGGTGCAAAATCTACCTGCAAAAATGTGATTTCATTAGCAACAGAATATGAGCAAAGTAAAAAGTACATTAATATGACAAGTATTTTATGCATATATATAAATTCTTGGACCTGATACCTTTCATTGTAGCAAAAGGAAAATAATAAATTCTTTTGAAACAAAATGTTTACAATTATATACCAGGTGGTAGATTGATAAGTGCTAAGAACAGATCGCAAGTTTGAAGTTGGTTATTCGTAAATTGTAGGATCTTAAAAAAAGAGTCTCAAAATAAGGGCCTGATCATATGCGTACATTAATAGTAAGTGATATTTTTGGATGTACTGAGAATTTAAAAAGCTTTGGTAGTCAATTTTCTGGAGAAGTACAAATCCTTTCGCCTTACGAGACTTATGGAGACTTTGATACTTTACATGAACAAGTGATGTATGAGCGCTTTATTGAAAATCTGGGTCATGACGCTTACGCTGATAAAGTTCAAGAAACTTTAATAAAGTTTAGTCCTGATTTTATTATTGCTTTTAGTGCTGGAGCAACAGCTGCATGGCGAGCTTTAGCAGGGACACCTTTAAAGAGAGTTCAGAAGATGATCGCCTTTTACCCGGGTCAGATCAGAAACTTCACTAATCTAAATCCAAATTGCCATGTAGACATTTACTTTCCTGAACTAGAAAAGCATTTTGATCTTAAGCCAGTTATTACAACATTAAAGGCAATACCCTGCCTTTACGTGATTAAATCACGGTATAAACATGGCTTTATGAATGCATTATCTGAAAACTTTAACCAAGAGGCATTTCAACATTATTCTCAGATTTGTTTAAACGAGCAACAAAACCTTCAAGAAATCACAGATAATCATCATCTTTCTTGTCAGGTGTAGATTATATTTTGTAATTTACAAGTAGCTTATTGAAAAACAAAGTTAAGTATCTCCTTTGGTCACATAAGACATTTAAACTATACTTCGGTTTGCACATCTAAATCTGCACTGAGAGTATGGAAATGCCTAATTTATCCTCTAAAAACATTCTATCAACACTAATTTCTCTGTATTTAATGCAATCTTCTTATTTATACGCGAGCGACAACATTGAAGTTATCGAAGTGTATGCACAAAAAAGAAAGCAACTTGAAAGTAAAGTCAGTGTGACGGTTAATCAACTAAAAGGGGAGCAGATAACGAGTACTGGCTTAAAAGATACAACAGATTTAGGTTTACTCATTTCAGGTCTTAAAATCAGTCAGAATGCTGCAGAAGGTACGCCGCCTGCGATAAACATTAGGGGAATAGGTTTAATAGATTACAACACTGCAAATACATCCCCAGTAGCAATGTATGTAGATGGAGCATCTGTTGGCTCTGCTAATAATCAATTATTAAACCTATTTGATATTGAGCAAGTTGAAGTTTTGAAAGGACCTCAAGGTACTTTGTTTGGCCGTAATAGCACAGGCGGTGCAATACTGATCAGAAGTAAACGGCCGGATGCTGGTGATTATGGACAACTTACAGTCGGTGCTGGTACCGATGGTTTTTATAAAAGTAATGGCTTTTATAATGTACAGATAGATGATACATCAGCATTTAGGGCTGTGTTTAATCATAATCGCTATGACTATACTAGCGATAATGTATTTTCTTTATCACCAGAAGCGGGAATGGAGCAAAATGATCTGCGATTGAGTTATCTCGGTCAATGGGATGTAGCTGAGTGGTACTTAAAGTTAAATTACAGCCACTGGAATGGCATTGCTCAGCCGGTCGGAAATATAGGCATATTTGCAGATCCAATTAATCGTGTTATGTGCTCAGTTGGTGATATTAATGCAGGGAAGTGTGTTGATGCATTTGGATTTAATGATGGCATTGATGACTTCTGGGCTGTAAGCGTAAATAACGATTCTCCTCATCATGGTATAAATAAAGGCTGGACAAGTGAATTAACTTGGCAATTAAGTGATGATTCATCTGTCATTTGGCTAAACAGCTTTAATCGCTTAGATAGAGAGCATGCTTTCAATTGTGATGGCTCTCCAGCGAGACTATGCGAAGGCCAATTGGGTGTTAAAGCAGAAGTTCTAAATAACGAAGTTCGGTTAAACTATGAAATTGGTTATGACCATCTCACTTTAGGCCTATTCTCACTGCAAGAACGAATTTATCAAGACAACAACAATGACATATTAAGGGATTTACGAGGCACGCCATTTGGTAGTAATTCCGCAAATTTCTTTTATGATAATGACTTAGTCAGTAAGTCTTTCGCATTATTTGGCCAATATGATTGGCAACTGTCTGAGCGCTTAATCCTCACAACGGGTCTTCGTTACTCCGACGAAGTGTTTGAATACGATTCAATAAGCAACATTAACGTTGTAGTAGACCCTAACTCATTAGAGGGGGTTTTATTGCCTTTCTATCGCGTTGAAGGTGAAGTTAAGGATGATGATATATCAGGTAAACTTGCGCTAGTGTATTCTTATAGTGACAACCATTCTTTATTCTATAGTTTGAGCAATGGCTATAAGAGTGGTGGTTATAATGGTGGATATCTATCAAGCCCTGAGCAAGCTATGCTCGCAGATTATGGTCCAGAAGAACTCATTTCCAATGAGGTTGGTGGTAAATATATTAATCATGATAAGACTTTAAAAATAAACTGGGCTTTATTTCACTATGATTATTCAGACCAACAAGTTTTTATGAACCAACCGTCACTTGTGGAAGGCGCTCCACCGATTCAACTTCTGGAAAATGTTGGTGAATCAAAGGTTTATGGTGCGGATTTTGATGTTAAGTATAAACTAACTGATGAATTCAACACCACTCTAGGTATTAGTTATATTCCACATGCCGAATTTGAAAAGTTTATTGATCCTCTTGGTAATGAACTGACAAATCATCGCTTACCTTTTACTTCAGAACTGAATATAACCGGTGCCTTGACACATCAAACAGACCTGCAAAGTAATATTGCAGTGAAAACCACGCTAGGTTTTGACTATCAGTCTGATTATTATTTTGATCAAAACCAAAACATATTGGCGCATCAACCAAGCTATACGTTATGGTATTTGAATAGCCAAGTTGTTTACGGAGACTATCAGTTAAGAGTTTGGGCTAAAAATCTATTTGATAAAGAATATAGTCACTTAAAATTCGACTTATCTTCTTTCTTAGGTATGTTAGAGGATTTTAAAGGCGAAGGTAGGCGCATTGGATTGGAGCTTTCGTATAACTTTTGATAATTATGATGAATAAACTTAGAAGATTACTTGGCTGATCCGATGCGTAAATTGATAGTTCATATTGCGCTTATTTTAATAAGTATTGTGTGTGCAATGTCACACGCAAATACTTTTAATTATCATCATACTATGCAAGAGGTAAATCTGCATGATTCAGCTTTACTGTTACAATCAGAAGAAAATACCACATTTCCTAAAAACTACCTGTCAGTCAATGAATGGCAACGGGGATTAGAGATACTTCCTAGAAAAGCACTTTTCGGTGGTAAGTATTGGCTCGTGATAGAGCTTGTGAATCATACTAATGAAACAGATTTTGTTTTATACCCATACAATACGGTCGTATCTAAAATAGAAAGTAAGCTGTTTAGTGAAGAAGGTAGTATTCAAACTTTGGTGACTGGAGGGGAGGTCAGTAATGAATTTGCCTTTCATTACGGTAACTCAATTCGCCTTAATCCAAATGAAAAGTATGTATTAGTAACTTCGTTTGAAAGCGATTATTTTTATACGCCTATTAAGTTTGTTATCAAACCTACAAAAGAGTTTGAGCGTTTAGTCGTTACAGAAAACTTGGTAATGATTTTATGCTTTGGTGTCGGCTTAGTTTTAGGCTTGTACAATTTACTGATTTACTTTGGTTCAAAAGACAAAACGCACCTATATTACGCATTATTTGCTATTTGCTGGGTCTTTGCATGGAGTCACTTCTTCCATATTTCAGATCAGTTATTTGGCCTGTATTCACCGAACTTACACTGGCTTGGTTTTGCTTTAACACCTCTTACAAATATTCTTTTTTATATTAATTTGCTCAAACTTAGAGAAACCCACCCGAGAATAACAAACAGCTCATTAATACTAGGTGTTATAGCAGCGTGTGGGGTACCAATGGCAATGTTATTCCCAAGCTTTGGTTTCCTTTGGGCAACGGTAGTTACTGGAGCTGCACTTTGTTTTGGGCTTTATGTTGGCTTTTTGAGAATAAGTGAAGGCTTTAAACCAGCAAGGTACTTTGTACTTGCTTACATAGCTATGGCCATTCCGAATATGATTGGCAATTTGACTAACCTAGGTGTGTTACCCCCATCTAGTTTGAATCTTTATTTACTTGGATTAATTGGGACTGCAATGGATGCATTATTATTAGCATTTGCTGTTGCAGATAAGTTTAGGTTAACAAACTTAGAAAATATTGAACTTAACAAAAATCTTGAATTGAAAGTTAAGCAAAGAACCCAAGAACTTGAAGATCTAGCCTCAGAGCTTAGAGATGCTAGTGAAGCTAAAAGTCGTTTTTTGGCAAATATGAGTCATGAAATAAGAACACCAATGACCTCAATTATAGGCTATGCAGATGGTATGTTACTTGGGGATATAAAACCGTCAGAAAAAGGTCATGCTATCAATGTCATTCTTCAAAATGCTAGACACGTACAAAATTTAATAAATGACATCTTAGATATGTCTAAGATCGAAGCCAACAGGCTAGAAGTAGAATTAATAGAAGCAGATATGTTTAGATCTATTGCAGAAATTGAATCTCTACTTGGTAAACAGATAAGAGATAAAGGCTTAGAGTTTGAGCTAAATTATCATTTTCCTTTACCAAATTTAATTGTTATCGACCCAACAAGATTTCGACAAATTTTACTTAACCTTACTTCAAATGCTCTGAAATTTACGAGTGTGGGTAAGATCAGTATCGACGTATCATGTGGCGATGATAAATTAAAAATTTCTGTGCGAGATACCGGAATAGGGATGACTAAAGATGAAATTAATTCTTTATTTACTGCTTTCCATCAGGCGGATACATCAACAACAAGACGCTATGGCGGGACTGGTTTAGGCTTAAATATTTCAAAAAGCTTAGCACGTAAACTTGATGGTGATATTACAGTTGAAAGTAATGTGGGTTCAGGAACGACATTTACATTGGAACTAGGTTTGTATACAACCAAAGACACACAATGGGTAAGCAATCTTAATGAGTTACCGCAATCTAAGCTGGACTTAAATTCTGTCGATACTACTGAATCCCTAAGAGGTAAGGTGTTGTTAGCTGAAGATCACCCCGATAATAGAAAGCTTATCAGCATTATTCTTGAAGGTATGGGGCTTCAGGTAATTGCCGCAGAAAATGGTCAAGAAGCTGTTCAAGCCGTTTTAGATCATGAATTTGATCTAATATTATTGGATATTCAAATGCCAGTAATGGATGGTGAAGAAGCATTTAAGTTTATCCAAGCAACGGGTGTAACTTCGCCAGTGTTAGCCTTAACCGCGAATACTATGACCCATGAAGTAGAGCGTTATCTAAAAATGGGCTTTACTGATCATTTATCAAAACCGATAGACAGAACGAAATTCCATAAAAAAATTAGTCATTATCTCAACCTAGAAGTAGAAGAGTTAAACCTTCCTATTGGTGAATTTGAAGCACTACAAAATAAATATCTCCAGGGTTTAGACGAGCAAAAACAACTCTTGCACTCAAGTTATGAAAATAGTGATTTTGTGGCGCTGAAAAGGCATGTACATGCCATCAAAGGGACTGCGGGTATGTTTGAGTGTCACGAAATTCATAACTATGCGACACAACTTGATGAGTTACTGAAAAGCGGTAGCTTGGAAGGTGTTGACGTATTGTTAGACCTTTTAGTTAATGCGATGTCTGATGCTTCAAAAGCAGTTATGAGTTAATGATTTAGCTGCTTTCTACTATTTATCAAAAATTATACTGATTTTCTAAAGTTCTCCCTATAAGAATTTATGCTTTACATTGCTCTACGTTTTGGTGGTATATTGTATGCAAAACTAGCGGGGGGAGTTAAAGTGTATTCTAATCATAAAGCGGGATTTGGAAAGAGCTTTTATATTGCCAATATCATGGAAATTTTTGAGCGACTAGCTTGGTATGGCTTTTTTGCCGTGTCATCTATTTATATGACAACACCAAAGTCACAAGGCGGTGTCGGATTCTCTGATATTGAGAGAGGAGCAATTCAAGGGATCATTCCTTTCTTTTTATACTTATTGCCTGTTCTAACTGGCGCACTTGGTGATCGAATCGGTTATAAAAAAATGTTTATCATTTCTTTTGTCATCATGGCGCCGAGTTATTTCTTACTGGGCCAAGTCAAAGACTTCTGGCCATTTTTTATAGTACTCAGCTTTGTCGCTTTTGGTGCTGCATGCTTTAAACCAGTCGTGGTTGGCACGATTGCTCATAGCACCAATGACCAAAATAGAGGGCTTGGTTTTGGTATATTCTATACCATGGTTAACATCGGTGGGTTTCTTGGTCCGCTTATAGCCGGTGCTATGCGAGCGATAAGTTGGGATGCGGTATTTATGATGTCTGCAGCTTGGATTTTACTAAATTTTGTGCCTGTTCTATTTTTCTACAAAAACCCACCTTCACTTAAGAAGAGAAGCGATAAAAGCTTAAAAGAAACGATAAATGAGGCACAAAGTGTATTAGGAAATGGTCGTTTTGCTTTGGTTTTATTTGTTTCTATCGTATTACTAATGTGTGCGGGTGTTGAGTGGTTAACTTACCCTCAAGCGTTTTTGGCCATTGTGCTTTGGCTTATTTCAAATGTAATTTGGAACTTATTTGCAAAAGAAAGTGCATCAAGCTGGTGGCAACAGAAAGTGAAAGTCAGTAATGTTAAATTCGCGATTTATCTTGCGATATTAACGGGTTTTTGGACCGTCTATAACCAACTTTTTTACACCGTGCCACTGTTTATTCGTGATTTTGTTGATACTAAAGATTTAGTTCAGTTCTTATCATTATTTGGGCAGGGCGCAATCGATTTCTTTGCATTTGTAAATGAAGAAAAATTATCTGCAGCTATAGTAGCTTTATTTAATGATATTAAAATGAGTAATGTTATTGAATTAGAAACTTTGAGGCTTGAGTGGGTGCATTTAAAAGTAAATGTGCCAACTAATGAGTTAGCAAATTTGGTGACAGAGCTACGTTTAATTGCTGACAATACAAGCGAATTAAGTAATAGCCAAATACAAGACTATACAGCTTACCTTTTGGCATACCGACAGGTTAACCCTGAGTACCTAATTAACTTAGACTTTGCTGCAATCGTTTTACTACAAATCTTTGTGAGTTTACTTTGCCAAAGGTTTAAATCTATATATGTGCTTATTGCTGGGCTCATCATCATCGCGGCTGCATTTTTATTCTTAATTGGCTCTCAAAACAATATGGTTGGTTGGGTGATTACTATTGTGATTTTATTAATTGCTTTAGGTGAAATGCTTACTTCACCAAAGAGTCAAGAATATGTGGCAAGCATAGCACCGAAAGAGCAAGCAGCCTTGTATATGGGTTATTACTTTGTTTCTATGGCATTAGGTTTTTTGTGTGCAGGGTTTTTGTCAGGCTGGAGTTATGCGAATCTAGCATTAGGTATGAATAAACCAGAATTGATGTGGTTACTATTTGCAGCCATTGCCGGTGTCACGTCTATTGCGTTGTGGTGTTTTAATCTTTACTCGAAAAATGTGGCTGCAGAGCCAGTCATGAATTAACGTCGAATACTTTAACAAAAACAATAAAGCCTTTAGGCAAACCCTAAAGGCTTTTTTGTTGTCTATACAAGCGCTAAACCTTGATCACAAATACCAAAACAAAAGATAACTCACTAATAATGCTGGGATTGCTGAATATAGCGTGGCAATTAAAGCTGCCTTAGGTGCCATTGCTAAAGCAGGGAAGAGTGCGTCTCCATCATTTGATATGGCATTACCAACTAAAGCACTAAATGGGATAATGCCTTGTATATACAATGTGGTGATTACTATTTGAGGGCCACAACCAGGTAATAAACCGATTGCAACTGCAATGAGTGGGGCATAAATCGCATATTCACTAAACCAAGCTCTAAGGTCTAGGCCAAACACACTCACTGCAATTTCATAGAGCATAAAGCTCGCGATGACCCAGGCTGTTACAAAGTGGGTATCTCGTATTATTCGAGAAAACTTACTTGGCGGTGATACTTCTTCATCTTCAGAAGCAATTTGTTGATAGGTTTTACCTTCTGAAGAAAATGCCCAAATGGTGACTGCGATAGCAGCAAACAAAGCACCAAAATAAGTGATGGCATTATCAAACTCGCCAAAATCAACATTAAATGCAATAAGTAAAGATATAACCACACAAGGCGCTAGAAAGCACTTCCATAACTTTTCACCAATATGAATGGCCTTATTAGATTTCATACAATCATGAGTATAGTTTGCGGTTTTTTGAGGGTGGCAAAATGAGTCAGCATGGAACAAATGAACAATTAAACCACTTATTATACCGGTAGCAACGCCTATACTTATCACACTGAGCGCAGCAATAGGGTCTTTAGCTAACAGAAGAAAAGCAGCATCTCCCATAGTGGCGGTTAAAACTGCGACAACAGAAGCAAAGCTGGCTTGTTTCTTGGTAAATTGTGTCACAACGATAATTGCACCGCCACAGCCAGGTAGTGCACCGAGTATTGCTGCGAAGGTAATTTCTAATGTAGGGGATTTGGCTTTTAAGTAACTGAGTTCAAGCTGAGGTAATCTATCAACTAAATAGTAATAGATGAATAAGGTTGCAGCGACGAAAACAGTAACCTGAAAAAATGCATCTGCAAGGGTAGGGATTGTAATCGATCTTATTGGTTCATAGAGTAAAGATAGAAGTATAAAAACAGGTAAAACAAGTCGCTTATTGGCAAGCATGAATGTAAGCGAATTAAGAACAGGCGAATGCTTTAATGTTGTGAGAGTGATCATAAAGTGCAACCAATAAATATTATCAGTTGCACTTTAATGTTAATTTAAATGAAAATCAATCTCATTTAAATTATTTGCGTTTGAATTCAGCACCGGCTTTCCATGTAGGCCAATCAGCTTGTTGAGAAACGTCATAGCCAACTTGGAAGAACAGCTGCAAATCTTGAACTGCACCGCTTAAATCCCATTCATCACGGTATCTATCACACGGTTGGTGATAACAGCCACGAAGTACTAAGCTCATTTTCTTACGATAGTTTGCTGTTGCCTCATCGAGTGCTTCTGTACCACCACCAGCGTACATTGCAGGTACGCCCATATTTGCAAATGCAAAGTGATCAGAGCGGTAATAACCACCTGATGCAGGACGAGGGTCTCCAGAGACAACACGGCCTTGTGCTGTAGCAGCATCGGCTAACATTTCGTCTAGACTTGATTTTCCGATACCCACTACGCTGATATCCTTCACTTTGCCAAGCAGGTTCAAGCTATCCATGTTGATGTTAGCAACGGTCTGTTTTGCTGGAATAACCGGCGTATTTGCATAGAATTTTGAGCCAAGTAAGCCTTGCTCTTCAGCGGTTACTGCTAAGAAGGTGATGGAACGGTCTGGACGAGTTGGCAACTTAGCGAATGCTTCTGCTACTTCAATCATACCACCAGTACCCGTCGCATTATCATGCGCGCCGTTATAGATTTGGTCACCTTTACGGTTTTTATCTATACCCAAGTGGTCCCAGTGTGCAGAGTAAACAATATGCTCTTCCGGCTTTTTGCTACCAGGTAAAGTCGCAATAAAGTTATATGACGTTGATGTCTTAATCTTGCTCTTAACCGTCACTGAGGCGGTTAAGTCACCCATATCAACATGATAGGCGCCTTGTGCCGCTTTTTTCTTAGCATCCTCAAAGTTTAGACCTGCTTTTTCGAACAGCTCTTTAGCTACATCGACAGTTACCCAGCCTTCAACGGCTACACGGTCCATGTTTTTATTTTCTTTTTGGAAGCCAAATTGCTCGCCACTCCAAGAGTTTTCAACAACGCTCCAAGGATAAGAAGCTGGCGCTGTTTCATGAATGATGATGGCACCCGCAGCCCCTTGACGACTTGCTTCTTCATATTTATATGTCCAACGACCATAGTAGGTCATGGCTTCACCGGTGAACATACTCGGATCTTTGGTCGCAAAACCAGGATCATTAACCAGCATTACAACCGTTTTACCCTTAACATCTAGGCCTTCGTAATCGTTCCAGCCATACTCAGGTGCATTCACACCATAGCCAACAAACACCATTTCAGAGTTGTTGATAGACTCAAGTTCGCTAATGCGACCTGTGCCCATTACCATTTCTTTCTTATATTGGTAAGCTTTACCACCAATCACTAATTCCATGTCTGAGTCAGCTTCAATTGAAACAAGCGGTACTTCTTGGAAAAAACTATCACCATTGCCCGGTTCATAACCGAGTGCTTTAAAGTGTTTTGTTAAGTAGGCTAGAGTAAGCTCTTCACCTTTCGAAGAAGGGGCACGGCCTTCAAACTCATCAGAAGCTAGAGTTTTAATGTGCTCTGCAAGTTGTGTTTCGTTGATGCTATTATAAGCGGCTTGAATATCGTTAGATGTGTTACTTGTTGATACGCAACCTACAAGCACGGCTGCTGCAATTGCGCTAAGTGTTATTCTCAGTTTCATAATCACTTTTTTCTTTTAATTAAAATCGCTTAAGTATACACATTTCTAGGCTGCTTGTTCGAGTTAAAGCGATTAACCGCCTTGGTTGGCGTGAAGACAAGTTTACGATAAAATCGCGAAAATTTTTAAGTCTGTTGTCCTATGAAAAGATTTGTTGCCTCAGAGACATTTTCTCAATCTTGTCTTGATAATGGTGCTTTTGAGCATCTAAATACATTGTTTAACCTCAACTCACATACTGACTGGCCAAGTTTTGACTGGTTAAATGGGTTAAAAGACTTAAAGAACCCGCAAGGGTTAAATATTCGCTTTACGCCTAACTCTGAATTAGAAAATGAAACACGTTATTACGAAGCGATTATCTTCGAAACAGGGCAAGTGCCAACGCGAGAGCAAAACTGGCATGACTTATTCGGCGCTTTCATCTGGTGTTTATTTCCAAAAACCAAAGCGCTCCTGAATGAATTGCATATTGAAGAAATAGAAGCGCATGGCACTAAACAAAGAAGCAAAAAAAGAAATGCAATCACATTATTTGACGAATGTGGCGTTATTTTAGCGGTTAATAATGATGAAGTAATTTCTCAGCTTAAATCACATCAATGGTCAGAAGCTTTTGTGGAACAAAGAGCACAGTGGGGTAAAAATTATTTACCTTTCACATTTGGTCACGCTAACTATGAAATGATGACCAACCCATTTATTGGGCTTACCGGTAAGTTAGTTTGTTTAAAAGTTGAAGAAAGTTTTTACCAATTGAGCTTAGAGCAGCAATACCAATACTTAGATGTACAGCTTTATCAAATGATTAAAGATGGGTTATTAGAAGATAATAAAAAGATGTCACCCTTACCATTATTAGGTGTGCCTTCATGGTATGAAGAAAACAAAGAGGCAAGTTTTTATGCTAATACCGATTATTTTCGCCCAAAACGAAAATAATAGGGTTGAAGACAATAAAAAGCGGCTAAATAGCCGCTTTTTTTGATGCTGTAAGATTAAGCCTTGATAGCTTTCGTGATCTCAGCAACTGCTGAATCAATATCAAGCATTAGCTTTTCACCAGTAAGACGGTTCTTAAGCTCAACTTTATTCTCGTCAAGGTTACGCTCACCAATAACGAGTGTGTATGGAATACCAACCAGTTCCATGTCATTAAACATGACACCAGGACGCTCTTTACGGTCATCGAATAACACATCAACACCTGCAGCTTGGAATTCGCTGTATAAACGCTCTGCAATATCAGGAATACGATGCGACTTGTGCATGTTCATTGGCACAATAGCAAGTTCGAATGGCGCAAGCGTTTTTGGCCACTTAATACCAAACTTATCATTGTTTTGCTCAATCGCAGCAGCAACGATACGAGATACACCGATACCATAACAACCCATGGTCATGATTTGGTTTTTACCGTTTTCGCCAAGCACGCCAGCATTCATTGCTTCAGAATATTTACTGCCAAGTTGGAAAATATGGCCCACTTCAACACCACGTTTAATATGCAGCGTACCATTTCCGCAAGGGCTTGGATCGCCTTCAACCACGTTGCGAATATCTTCAACAGTGTAGTCAGTGACATCACGGTCGAAGTTGATACCACTGTAATGCACACCATCTTTGTTTGCGCCAGCAACAAAATCAGCCATTACAGCAGCACTACGGTCAACAATAATTGGCATATCAAGACCTACAGGACCTAATGAACCTGGACGAGCACCAATTGCTGCAACGATGTCTTCTTCTTTCGCCATTTCAAGCGGTGAATCGATAAGAGCTAGCTTTTCAGCTTTTAACTCATTTAATTCATGGTCGCCACGAACGATAAGTGCAACTAAACCACGTTCTTCATTTTCATCTGGTGCACCATAAACAATCAGGGTTTTAACACCACGATGTGGTTTAACACCATGTTTTGCTTTTAGCTCTTCAATGGTTTTTGCTTCTGGCGAATCGAATGTGTTTAATTCTTTAGATGGCGCTGGGCGAGCTTCGCTAGGTGCAACTGCTTCGGCTTTTTCAATATTTGCTGCGTAATCACTTGCATCACTGAATGCGATTGCATCTTCACCTGATTCTGCTAATACGTGGAATTCATGAGAAACACTACCACCAATTGAACCTGTGTCTGCAATTACTGGACGGTAATCTAGACCTAAACGCTCAAAAATATTGCAGTACGCTTGATGCATACGTTGGTAGGTATTATCCAGACACTCTTCTGTCATATGGAAAGAGTAAGCATCTTTCATGGTGAATTCACGTGCGCGCATTACACCAAAACGAGGACGTACTTCGTCGCGTACTTTAGTTTGAATTTGGTAGAAATTAATTGGTAACTGCTTATAACTGTTAATTTCTTTACGTACTAAATCTGTGATCACTTCTTCGTGTGTAGGACCAAGCGCAAACGGACGGTTATGTCTGTCGTTGATACGCAATAGCTCAGGGCCAAACTGTTCCCAGCGGCCAGACTCTTCCCAAAGATCAGCAGGTTGAATAACCGGCATAAGTAACTCGATTGCACCGGCTTTGTTCATTTCTTCACGAACTACTTGTTCAACTTTACGTAAAACTTTTAATCCTGATGGCAACCAAGTGTACAAACCTGATGCAAGTTTACGGATCATGCCTGCACGAAGCATAAGTTGGTGGCTGATAATTTCAGCATCAGAAGGCGTCTCTTTTAGAGTCGCAAGAATATATTGACTGGTACGCATGGTGGTTCCGTTCGTATAGTATTTTGTTTTTCTAGAAAATGGCCGTTAGTTTAGCAGTGCTAACGAGCCACACAAAGTGTTTATTAACGTTCAATACTGATTTCTGTGACAAGATTGTGTTCACCGTCGACTTGCCAGCGAATATTGTAATGATACAAGTTCATTCCGTAAGTCTGTGTGCCTGTTTTTTGTTTTTTGTAAGCAGGTCGGGGGTCTTGTTTAAGTACATTGGCAATAAACTCTGGCAGTGATTTATCTGACTGCTTTGCCAAAAACTCAACTGCTTGGTCTGAAAACTCAACGGTCATTAAGGTTTCTGGACGTGTATCAGCAAAACCTGCAGAAGCTTGAGGCATGGCATCTGAATAGGGTAGATAAGGCTTTATATCGATAATAGGTGTGCCATCAAGCAAATCTATCCCAGATAAAAGTAGCGCAAGTTGACCATTCTTATATTCAACACCCTCTAATTTCACCGCACTCATGCCAATGCCATTAGGTCGAAAAGTGGCTCGGGTTGCAAATACGCCTTTTTTTTCATTGCCGCCTAAACGGGGCGGACGGACAAGTGCAGAATAGCCTTTGTCAGCGGTTTCGTGAAAACGAAACAATAACCATAAGTGTGTAAACTCTTCGATACCTCGAACAAACTCTTCGCGGCTAAATTCTTTACTAAAGATAAGTTTGGCTTTTGCCTCAGGCACTAAACGGGGCTGTCTGGGTATGGCAAACTTTTGTTTATAAGGAGATTGAATAAAACCGATAGGCTCAATTTGGTAGTTTTCCACAAGCAACTAAATATAAAAACATAGATGTTCGGATTGTAACTTTTCTTAAGCAAATAAACCATGTAATGAAGGTGTAATGGCGTGTAATTGGATTATTTTGCAAACCGACATAATCTTATGTCTGAATTATCATTTAAGTTACAGAAAAATGACCGATAAAAAAAACGCATCTAGGTTTATTGCTAGTAACCATCAACCTCCTGAGAATGAGCGAGAATTATTGATGAGTGCAAGAGCATCTGCCTTAAAAGATCATTTTGCTTCTAGAACAGTATTTAACCTAAAGGGTACGAGTAATACCTCAAAAGGGAGTGATGAGAGTGAACATGGGATTTGAGCACAATATTGATGTCGTATGTAGAAAGGTAATCCTAAAATATAGTTGTGAAGAGTTACACAGTTCGATTAGAGATTCACTTATATCGAGAAAAACAAAACTAAATGAGCTTGTTTCACAGATCCAAGATGGCTTAGTGAGCCCGAAAAACTTTGAACTCTTAATTGAAGAACAAAAATCACTATTAATTCACGATTTAAAAACGAATAAACATAATCAGCAGCAAATAAATGACATTGCAAATATGGCCATTTATGAACTCGCTAAGCACGCTCTTAATTAAAACGCTTTATTCCTCTACTGTGCGATGAAGCAAGGATTCAGTTTCAATCGCTATTTCTTTCATTTTAATCGCATATTGCTCTAACTTTTTCTGCTCTTTGGTTTTTGCTACAAACTGTGGCACTGGCACAGGGTAACCTGCTTTATCCATCGCAATAAAACTAATAATGCAGTGATTACTTTCAGATAGAATATTGTTTTGTGGATCGCCACATTTTACTCGGATGAAAATTTGCATGCTTGTTTTACCCGTATGTGCGATTTGCGCGGTAACTTCTACAACTTGGCCGACAAGAATAGGGCGTTTAAATCTGACACCTGCAACCGAAACGGTGACACAATAACTGCCACTCCAACCCGCCGCACATGCATAGCCGGCTTGATCAATCCATTTCATAACAATGCCGCCATGCACTTTACCTCCAAAATTGACATCAGTGGGTTCTGCTAAAAATCGAAAAACAAGCTCAGATTGCTGATTCATAAGTTTCAACCTATTGCGATGAGTAATGTTAAGTATAGTCAACAGGCCGTAAAACGAAAAAAGGGCCATAAGGCCCTTGTGCAATTTAGGTATAGGAATATGGCTTTACATATTCGGGTAGTTCGGACCACCGGTCCCTTCAGGCGTCACCCAAGTGATGTTTTGACTAGGATCTTTGATGTCGCAGGTCTTACAATGAATACAGTTTTGGGCGTTAATAACAAACTGCTTCTCACCTTCATTTTCAGAAATCTCATATACACCAGCAGGGCAATAGCGTTGTGCAGGCTCATCAAATTTTGCAAGATTCACGCTAATAGGAATAGCATTATCTTTTAACTGCAAGTGACAAGGTTGCACTTCTTCATGGTTGGTATTTGATAAAAATACAGAAGATAATTTATCAAAACTGAGTTTACCATCAGGTTTTGGGTAGCTAATGGTGTCACATTCACTCGCAGGTTTTATGCATGCATGATCGAAGGTCGTGTCTTTAAATGTGAATGGCAAAGAGCCATTAAAAAAGTTTTGGTCTAACGTGTTATACGCGCCACCTAAAATACTGCCAAACTTATGAATAACCGGGCCGAAGTTGCGCGATTGGTATAGCTCATCATACAACCAGCTTGATTTGAATAACTCGGCAAATGAACTTAAATCAGCAGTTGGATTTTCTTGCGCTAGCGCTTCAATAATTGCATCGGCAGCTAACATGCCTGATTTCATTGCGGTGTGATTACCTTTGATTTTGGCAAAGTTTAACGTGCCCGCATCACAGCCAATTAATAATCCACCGGGGAAATGCATTTTAGGTAGTGAATGGAAACCACCTTTTGCAATAGCTCTTGCGCCATAGGCGATACGTTCTCCACCTTCTAGTGTTTCTTTAAAGACAGGATGGTGCTTCATACGCTGGAATTCATCAAATGGACTCAAATGTGGATTTGAGTAATTCAAGTCAACGATAAGACCCACAACGACCTGATTATTTTCAGCATGGTACATAAATGAACCACCCGTTGTATCACCTGTTAGTGGCCAACCAGTGCCGTGTACAACTGTACCTTCTTTGTGCTTACTTGGATCAATTTGCCAGATCTCTTTAAAGCCTAAGCCATAATGTTGTGGTGTTGCATCTCTATCAAGTTCAAACTCTTTGATTAACTGCTTACCTAAATGGCCACGGCAACCTTCAGCAAACACAGTATATTTTGCTCTAAGCTCCATACCCGGCATGTAGCTATCTTTCGGCTGACCTTCTCTGTCTAGGCCCATATCACCTGTGACAATGCCTTTCACTTGATTGTCTTCAATAATGAGAGAGTGTGCACTGAAACCTGGGAATACCTCAATACCCAAGCTTTCAGCTTGTTCTGCCAGCCAGCGACATACATTACCCATAGACACAATAAAGTTGCCATCATTCTTGAATGTCTTTGGTATCGCAAAATGAGGAATGCTGGTGGCATTTTCTTCATTTTTGAATAGATATATCTCGTCTTCGGTGACTTGTGTATTTAAAGGTGCACCTAAAGTTTTCCATTCAGGTAATAATTCATCCAGTGCTTTGGTTTCAAATACAGCACCAGATAAAATATGTGCGCCGACTTCAGAGCCTTTCTCAACAACGCAGATCATTAATTCTTGTTCTTTTTGTTGTGCTTGTTGAGCCAGACGAATTGCACATGAAAGGCCTGCAGGTCCTGCGCCAACAATTACAACGTCAAACTCCATCGTTTCGCGTTCGACCATATTATCCTCACTTATCTTGACGGTAGCGTAAACGTTTAAATGTTTTATTGTGACCTAGTTATATGATGCAATCTTGATCTTGACCGCAATTAAATGACTCTGAACACATTAAAATGGCTGACGGATTGCCAAATAAACGTTTATTTAAATATTAAGTTTTTTATAAGTTAATCTAAGGTTATTTTAGGTTGACGTTTACGTCAACAGGAAGTAGGCTGATTGCATTAAATAAATGTATTGACGTTAGCGTCATCTTCAAGAATTAACCAGATCATGGAGTAACTATGAAAGTACTTGTGCCAATCAAACGCGTGATTGACTACAACGTCAAGGCAAGAGTAAAGCCTGATAACAGTGATGTTGATCTAACGAATGTAAAAATGGCAATGAACCCTTTCTGTGAGATTGCGGTAGAAGAAGCCATCCGATTAAAAGAAGCGGGCATTGCGACAGAAGTGATTGCTGTGTCTATTGGTGACAAAGCTTGCCAAGAGCAGCTTCGTACCGCACTAGCACTAGGCGCTGACAAAGCCATTCAAATTGATACAGATGCAAAGCTTGAGTCAATTCACGTTGCTAAGCTACTAAGTAAGCTTGTAGAACAAGAACAACCTGAATTAGTTATTTTAGGTAAGCAGTCGATTGATTCTGACAATAACCAAACTGGTCAAATGCTTGCAGCATTAACAGGTCGTAGCCAAGGTACATTTGCTTCAAAAGTGGTTGTTGAAGGTGGTAAAGCATTAGTTACTCGTGAAGTTGACGGTGGTTTACAAACTGTGTCGCTATCACTTCCTGCAGTTGTTACAACAGACTTACGATTAAATGAACCGCGTTATGCTTCTCTACCGAACATTATGAAAGCAAAGCGTAAGCCATTAGACGTAATTGCAGCTGACAGCCTAGGTGTTGATTTAGCACCTCGAACTGAGCTTTTAAAAGTTGAAGAGCCAGCGAAGCGTGAAGCAGGTATCATTGTTGAAGATGTGGCAGAGCTTGTAAATAAATTAAAAACTGAAGCTAAGGTGATCTCATGAGTGTATTAGTAATTGCAGAGCACGAGCAGGGCGCTCTTAAACCTGAAACAGCTAAAGTTATCAATGCAGCAGCAAAGATTTCAGACAATATCACAGTGTTAGTTGCAGGCCATTCAGTAGCAAATGTCGCTGAATCTGCTGCTAAAATCGCAGGTGTTACGGCAGTAATTGTTGCTGATAAGCCTGTGTTTGAACATCAGCTAGCAGAAAGTACAGCGGACTTAGTTGTAGAGCTTGCTGCTGATTATTCACATATTCTTGCGAGTGCTTCAACCACAGGCAAAAACACTTTACCTCGCGTTGCTGCACTACTAGATAAGTCGCAGATTTCTGAAATCATTGATGTTATTGATGCAGATACTTTCAAGCGACCAATTTATGCGGGTAACGCAATCGCAACGGTTAAGTCAGCAGAAGATAAAAAGATTATTACAGTGCGAGCAAGTGCATTTGATGCACAAGGTGAGCAGTCTGCAGTTGCAGTTTCATCTGTTGAAAGTAGTGCTGATAATACTCTCTCTGAGTTTGTTTCTGTTGAGCAAACTGAATCAGAACGCCCAGAATTAAATGCTGCACCTGTCGTGATTTCAGGTGGTCGCGGTATGCAAAATGGTGAAAACTTTGCCCTACTAAATGGCATCGCAGATAAGCTAGGTGCAGCTATTGGTGCATCTCGCGCCGCAGTTGACGCAGGCTTCGTACCAAATGACATGCAGGTAGGTCAAACAGGTAAGATTGTTGCGCCTGACTTATATATTGCAGTTGGTATCAGCGGCGCAATTCAGCACTTAGCAGGTATGAAAGACTCTAAAGTGATTGTTGCTATCAACAAAGATCCAGATGCACCAATTTTCCAAGTTGCTGACTATGGTTTAGTAGCCGACTTATTTGATGTGTTGCCTGAACTAGAAAACGCATTATAAAAACAACAATAGTTTCTGGTTGTAAAGCCGCGCTCCATTTCATGGTCGCGGCTTTTTTATTTGCTATTACACAGTAAATTGACTGACTAGAGCTTTTAAGTGTGAGGCTTGTTTATCCAAAGACGCACCTGCATGACTGGTTTGCTCAACAAGCGAGTTGTTTTGTTGAACACTTTGGTCGATTTGTTTAATGGCAATATTGATTTGTGACACGCCATTTGACTGCTCACTACTTGATACTGCAATGTCATTCATAAGTTTAGACAGAGTTTGAATACTACTTACGATATCGCGTAAGGTATTACCTGATTGCTCAGCGAGCATTAATCCATTTTCGACTTTGTCGGCACTGTCTTTCAGTAATCCTGAGATTTCTTTAGCTGCATCTGAACTTCGTTGTGCTAACTGTCGCACTTCTGCGGCAACCACGGCAAAGCCTCGACCTTTTTCGCCCGCTCTCGCGGCTTCAACAGCTGCATTGAGCGCAAGTAGATTAGTTTGAAATGCAATACCATTGATTACTTCAATGATATTAGAAATTTCATTTGAACTGTCACTAATGGCCTTCATTGCAATTACAGTGTTATTGACTAATTCCCCACCTTCAATTGCTTGTTGGTCGGCATTTTGTGCATGTTCATTTGCGGTTTGTGCATGCTTGGTATTACTGGTGACTTTATCAGTCACTTCACCCATAGAGACGGTAGTTTCTTCAATAGAAGCCGCTTGTGATTCTGTGGATGAATTCAACTCTTGTGTAGATTGACTTATCTGCGCAGAGGCATTCGCAACGGTATTTGCTGTTTCATTAATTTCGGTGACCATAGCGGCAAGATTTTCGATACTTTGGTTTACTGAGTCTTTGAGACTTGCAAAGTCACCTGAGTAGTTACCATTGATTTTTTTAGTTAGATCGCCTTGCTCTAAGGCATTCATTACCCCGATACAAGATTGTAATGGAGTAGAGATGGCGTCCAATGTATCGTTGATTGAAGAGACAATATCTCTATAAGCTCCTTGATGTAATTCGACATCAGCACGTTTCGTTAGCTCACCAGAATTAGCGGCACTAGATAACATAGCAGTGTCATTCAAGAGCAGGTTAATAGCATGAATACTTGTTTCAAAGCTGGTCAGGATTTTCTCAAAATCCCCTTTAAATTGGGATTTGTCTACATTAGGTAATTGCCCAACGGCAATGTTATCAAGATAGCTAGACGTAAGTTGTACTGGCTGTATGATGGCATCAAGTGTTTGGTTTATCCCTGTGATAATTGACTTAAATTCTCCATTATGTGCGTTGATATCAGCTCGATTTGAAAGTTCACCAGCTAAAGCGGAATCTACTAAATACGTAGAATCAGAAATCAGTAAGTTAATCGCTTTTGCGCTTTGTTCCAAAGATTGCTTAATCTTTAAAAAGTCGCCTTGGTAGCTCCCTTCAATTTTATTTGGTATTTCACCACGTGAAATTGCAGTGAGGTATTTTTCTGTTTGTTGAACGGGAGACACAATGGCATCAAGCAAGCGGTTGATGCCTTGGCTAAGAGTCAGCATGAAGCCGTTTAGGTTGTCTTCGCCTAACCTGGCGTCCAATTGGCCTGCAACCGCAGCATTAATAATGTCGTCTACTTTATTTTCTGTGTTTCTCTGTTCGGTTAGATCATTGAGTTCAACGACCACACCAATGACATCGTTAGCATTATTTAAGACAGGGCTCGCTGTAATATTGAGGTAAACATGCTCGACATTCATTTCGAATTGAACTTGTTGGCTTTTAGCTTGTTCAATTTGTTGTTCATACTTACTCGACAATATTTGAATAATATTAGAGCCGATCAGTGTTGAAGGGCTGCTGATTAAACTCTGATAGCGATTTAACAGTGTATTTGTTTCATTATTAGCGTAAATAATTTCATTATTTGCCTTGTAAAGTAATACTGGGGAAGAGGCGTTATCTAATGCTTGTTTTATTCGACCACTTTCTTCTGCTTGTAATTTTTGCTGGAGCATTTGTTGGGTCAATTGCTCATTAGCTTCACGAATGTTGGTTTGCATTTTATCGAGTGAAGTGAGTAGAGCACCAATCTCATCTTTACTTGTTGAGTTGATGCTGTTTTCTAAATTACCGTCAGATATTTCAGTTGCAACTTGTGACGCTAATTTTATAGGGCTAGTGATCCAGCGCTGAATTAACAATGCCATTATCACAATTACAATTAAAGAAACAGCTAAGGTGACTACAGTGCTTTCAAAGATCGCTGCTTCTTTTTCTTCACGTAGCCTTTTTACAGCATCGTCAACATATTTATCTATGGATTGATTCAGTTCTTTTAGCTGTGATGCAGCCGCTCTATCAATGCCTTTTACGGCTTTGTCACCTGCTTGTGTATTGTAACTCGCATTCTCAAAATCAGATAAACCAATACGATATAACTCACCAAGTTTATTATGCTCTGCTTTAAACTTATTAAGTTGCGACCGGATAGTTTCAGGTAAATATGCTTTAGCCATAAGCTCAGAAGTCAGGCTTTGTACAACCATTTCTTGTTCTGTAAATTGCTTTAAATATTTCTCGAATTGGTCAGGGTTTTCGCCACGAATAAGAATGTTTTTCCACTCTTGGACCTGAGTTTTGAAAGTATTTAAGATGAGGTTTACTTTTAATTGTGCGCTTAGTTCTTCCTGAATTAGAACATCATATTCTTGAGCGATATATTTAACAGAGTTGATTGCGAACATTGCACTGAGGAGTACTAGAGCTAGTCCGCCAAAAACGGTGGTTAATAGCTTAGCTTTTACAGTCTTCATCTTCGTTCCCTAAAATTATTTCAGTATTATGAAGACTAGTGAAAAAAAATATAAATTCAATTACTTGGTGGTATAAAAACAACAAAAGGCCTATAAATCGGCCTTTTGTTAGAGTGATTACTTAAATTTTAAAAGAATGCTCTAATTCCAAGTTTAAAGTTTCTACCAGGAAGCGGTGCTTGCTCTTTAATTACAGAAGTATGAACGAAGCCTAATTCATCAGTTAAGTTATCGATATTAAAATAAGCCATTACATCATTACCGGCGATATCAAAATCATACTGCATGCTGAAATCAACCAATGTATAACCGTCTGTTTTACTCTCATAGGCAGTAATTTTATTTTGACTTGCGTAATGGGTAACAGTTATATCTGCAACTAAATTTTCTAGTGCGTATTCGTATTTAACACCAATTTTATTACTCGGAATACGAGGTAAATAACTTGAGTCTTTTAGTTTAGCCGTAATTGAATCAGCAAACAGCTTAACCGTGTTTTCATCGTTTAGCTTATAGTGTGTATCAAGTTCTAAACCATATAGCTCAGCATCTTGGCTCTTGAATTGGTATACAGGTAATGCGCCTTCATGTTCATGATCTGCTTCTTCAATACCGTGTTCAGAAGAGTAAATTAAGCCAGTATTTTCTTGATAGTAATAGTTTTCAACATCGTTATAGAAGAAGTTTAGCGTATATCCAAACTCACCTGTGAATTTTCTGAAACTAATGTCAAAGTTTGTTGAGACTTCTTGGTCGATGTTTTCAGGTTCAAAGTGTTTCTCACCTTCTTCTAAGTGATAACCAAGCCCTAACTCATAAGTACTTGTTGCTATATGCGTACCGTTAGAAAGTAGTTCGGCGGTTAAAGGTGAACGTTCAGAGTGTGACAAGTTAACAGCAATGTTCTGTCCTTCGGCAAAATCATACACACCACCAATAGAGTAGCTCATATTTGTTTGGTTTAACTCATATGCAAGTAAACGTTTTTCGTCATGCTCTTCGTGCTCGTGCTCGTGCTCATCATGCTCTTCGTGTGCTTCCTCAGTGATAACACTAGAAAGTTTGTAATCTTCAATTCTAGCACCAAGCTCAAGGGTAAAGTCACCAAACTTTTTTTCTTCCAGCACGTAAAGTGCATGACTCGTTGTTTCAGTTGCAGGTGTAAATGCTTCAGCACCTTGTGCTTCATAATCACTATCAGAGAAATGGTAGCCGATAATACCATGCCAACCAGCAAGCTTATGTTCAAGGCTAGTTCTTAACTCAGACGTTTTATTTTTGAAAGTTGTGCCTACAGTGCCACCTTCAATCTCACTGTGTTGATAATCAGTAAAGCCCGCTTTTACGTTGATATTTTCAATGTAATCATTGTGCAGAGCGTAATTAAAAAGTGCTTGCCAACGGTCTTGTTTTACCCGTGCAAAAACACTTTCTTCATTATGACCTTCGTCTTCATGAGATTCATGTTCATCTTCTTCATGGCTTTCATGCTCGTGTTCTTCGTGCTCATGTTCTTCGTGCTCATGTTCTTCATGATCGTGGTCATGACCAGCATGGCTATGAGCTGGAATTCCATAATCTGTATCAATTCTGCCAAATGAAAAACCTAGAGTTAGGTGGTCATTTACATAGCTTGTACCAAAGTTAACCTGTTGAGAATCGATGAATGTATTTGGTACCGATTTTAAAAGTTCCTCGTGCTCATCATGCTCATCATGCTCATCATGCTCACCGTGTTCCTCATGGGCTTCGTGTTCATCATGATCACTATGTTCTTCATGAGAAGGGTACTCAGGTGTGTCATAATCTTTACCGTTTCTTACCAAACCGTCAAAATGGAAATTGAATCCATCTTTACCTGTTTCGAATAAAGCAGCATAAGTATTCGTGTTAGACACAGTATCGAAGCTATATCCAACAGCACCCGTTGACGACTCAATGATGTCTGTCGGAATACGGTTATCTACAACGTTTACAACACCACCTATTGCACCAGAGCCATAAAGTAGGGTTGCTGGGCCACGTAATACCTCTATTTGTTCTGCTGATAAACTTTCATTACTAGTCGCATGATCAGGGCCAATACGAGAAGCGTCGCTACTATCTAAGCCATTTTGCGTGATTTTTACTCTTGGGCCATCTAAGCCACGAATTATTGGGCTTGATGATACAGGGCCAAAGTAGCTAGCATTAATACCTGGTTGACCTTTAAGTGTCTCGCCTAGAGTTGGCTTAGCTTGCTTTTTCAATTCATCGCCAGATAAAACTGAAACAGGTGATGCCATTTCTAAATTATTTTTATGAAGGGCAGAGGCATATACCACGATACTCTCAACAGAACTTGGCTTTAGTGAAACTAAGACGTTTCCTTGATCTGATGTTATATCAATGCGCTCATCAATATAGTTATTCTTTGAAATATGTAGTTGACTATCAGCATCTGTATTTATTGTGAATTTACCAAATCGGTCGCTTAAAACCGTTTGTTTTTTACCATGTAAGTGTATTTTAGCGCCAGAAATAGGCTGGTTTTTTGAATCGACTACTTTTCCAGATATCTGTGCTGCATATAAAGGGGCTGAGGAGAGAGCAGCAAAAATTGCTGTCGCTAAAATTGAATACTTCTTCATGCTAAAAACTTCACTAACTTAATCAAATTAACGTTATGGTATAACAACACCGTCAGCTAATCAACGAATGTTATAGTGTAACTTTGTTGAATTATCGCAATTTGTGCCTAAAATTAGCAAGAGTTAGTCAGGAGCATCTGATGAGTAAACCGTTTGTGTTTAAGGCCAGACTAAAGGTCGCAGATTTGTTTCACCATGCGAATCATGTTGAAGTTTTTACTACTGCATTGCTTAAAAGAGAAAGTGTCGATCATTTTCTATTAAGAGTACTTGGTTTTTGTGCACTTTCTTACAATGAACTGACTTTTTTAAATCAAAAGTCAGATAAATCAATGCCAGATGTTTGGTGTGAAAATGAAAACCAAGATGTTGTATTGGCTTTATATGCTTCTGAACTTGAACTCGAAGATTTAGCAAGACTAAGTAAATTATACGAGAAACTGATTATCTTAAGTATTGAGGCTGAACCTTGGTTTAATGAAATATCAGCACACTTGATTCAATTTCATAATATTAGCGTTTTTAGTATCGATAGAACATTCATTGAAAAATTAAAAGATAATCTAACGAACAGTATTCATTGGGATATTTTGATAGAGCAAAACTCAATGAGCGTCAGTGACAAAGTAGGGTATTATCAAACCGAAGTTAAACAACTATGTTGAACTTAAATAAGCGTAATTGAAATATCGGTCAGAGGTTTAGAGCAACACATTAACACTTCACCATCTCTTACAAATGCTAACGGCTCTTGGTTGTAAATCACTTCACCTGAGTTAAGTTTGGCTCTACATGCACCACAAAAGCCTTCTCTACATTGATAAGTGACTTCAATATTTGCTTTTTCGAGTGCATCTAGTATTGAAGGGCACTGAGCCGCAAATGTAAGCGGCTCAGAATGTTCTTCAATAGATATTTTTGAACTGGGTTTCGAATTCATTATAAATCGAAATCACCGAAGTCAGATGCATCAACTTGAGAGTCGATTTGGCCGACTAGGTAAGAGCTGATCTCAGCTTCTTGCGGAGCAACTTGTACGTTGTCTGATACTAACCAGGCATTGATCCAAGGGATTGGATTGCTCTTAGTTTCAAAAATAGGCTTTAAACCAACAGCTGACATACGAGTGTTAGTGATGTATTCAACATATTGGCAAAGGATGTCTTTGTTTAGACCAATCATAGAGCCATCTTTGAACAGGTATTCAGCCCATTCTTTCTCTTGCTGTGCAGCTTCTTCGAACATGCGAATTGCTTCAGCTTCACATTGCGCAGCAACAATAGACATCTCAGGATCGTCTTTACCTTCTTGCATAATATTTAGAATATGCTGAGTACCAGAAAGGTGAAGGGCTTCGTCACGGGCGATAAGTTTGATGATCTTTGCGTTACCTTCCATTAGTTCACGCTCTGCGAAAGCAAATGAACAAGCGAAGCTGACATAGAAGCGTATTGCTTCTAAAATGTTTACAGACATGATGCAAAGATAAAGTAGTTTCTTAAGCTCAAATAAGTTAATTCGAACTTCTTCACCATTAATTACATGCTTACCTTCACCGTAAAGGTTATAAATAGAAACCTTTTCGATTAATTCGTCATAATACTTAGTAACCGCGTCAGCACGCTCATTGATTTTATCGTTGCTTACGATGTCGTCAAAGATAACTTCAGGTGACTGCGTTACGTTACGAATAATATGTGTATATGAACGGCTGTGAATTGTTTCACTAAACGCCCAAGTTTCAATCCAAGTTTCAAGCTCTGGGATTGAAACGATAGGTAATAATGCAACGTTTGGCGAACGGCCTTGAACACTATCTAGCAATGTTTGATATTTCAAGTTGCTTAAGAAAATGTGCTTTTCATGTTCAGGCAACGCTTGGAAATCTAAGCGGTCTTTAGACACATCAACTTCTTCTGGACGCCAGAAAAACGAAAGCTGTTTTTCAATTAACTTTTCAAAAATAGGGTATTTCTGCTGGTCATAACGTGACACGTTTACAGTTTGACCAAAAAACATTGGTTCTTTTAGCTGGTCGTTATGATTTCTGCTAAATGTAGAATAAGACATATTTAATAATACTCGATAACGCAAAAAAGTGAGTAAGCACACTGCTTACTCACGTCTTAATTAAATTTTACACGCGCCGCCTTCGCAGCCATCATCTTCAATTTCTGGTTTTAATTCGTCTTGAGAGTCTGACGCACCATCACGTGTATTGTGATAATAAAGTGTCTTAACACCCAACTTATAAGCAGTAAGCAGGTCTTTAAGAAGCAACTTCATTGGTACTTTACCACCTTCAAAGCGAGTTGGATCATAATTCGTGTTAGCAGAGATAGTTTGGTCAATAAACTTCTGCATGATACCTACTAGACCAAGATAACCGTCATTCGAAGGAATATCCCAAAGTAGCTCATATTGATCTTTTAGCTTTTCGTACTCAGGCACAACTTGCTTCAAGATACCATCTTTACTTGCTTTAACACTGATATGGCCGCGAGGTGGCTCAATACCATTTGTCGCATTTGAGATCTGTGATGAAGTCTCTGATGGCATCAGTGCAGATACAGTCGAGTTACGCATGCCGTGCTCTTGAATGCTTGCGCGCAGCGCATCCCAATCAAGACGAAGTTCTTCGCTACAAATGTTATCTAAGTCACGCTTGTAAGTATCAATCGGCATAATACCTTTTGAGTACGTTGTCTCATTGAACTTAGGACATGCACCACGCTCTTTAGCAAGTTCATTTGAAGCTTTCATTAGATAGTATTGAATCGCTTCAAATGTGCGGTGTGTTAGGTTATTCGCACTGCCATCAGAGTATTTAACGCCATTTTTCGCAAGATAGTAAGCATAGTTAATTACACCAATACCTAGCGTACGACGTCCCATTGTTGCAGTGTGAGCAGCAGGAACAGGGTAGTCTTGGAAATCTAATAGATTATCAAGTGCACGAACGGCAAGCTCGGCTAACTCTTCAAGTTCATCTAGAGATTCGATTGCGCCAAGGTTAAATGCTGATAGCGTACACAGCGCGATTTCACCTTCTGGGTCATTAATGTGTGAAAGCGGCTTCGTTGGTAACGCAATTTCAAGACATAAGTTAGACTGACGAATAGGTGCAACTTTTGAATCAAAAGGACTATGTGTATTACAGTGGTCAACGTTTTGTAAGTAAACACGGCCAGTGCTCGCTCGCTCTTGCGCGAACATAGAGAATAACTCAATGGCTTTAATGCGCTTTTTACGAATAGACTCATCTTGCTCGTATTGCGTATATAATCGCTCGAACTCTTCTTGATCTTCAAAGAATGCATCATAAAGGCCCGGTACATCTGACGGGCTGAATAATGTGATGTAGTCGTCTTTGATAAGGCGAGCGTACATTGTTTTGTTGAACTGCACACCGTAATCTAAATGACGAACACGGTTTTCTTCAACACCACGGTTGTTTTTAAGTACCAGTAGGTTTTCTACTTCTAAATGCCAAAGTGGGTAGAATAGGGTAGCAGCACCACCACGCACACCACCTTGTGAACAACTTTTAACAGCCGTTTGGAAGTGCTTATAAAACGGTATACACCCTGTGTGATAGGCTTCACCGTTACGAATTGGGCTGCCTAACGCGCGTATACGACCCGCATTAATACCAATACCAGCACGTTGGCTGACATATTTAACGATTGCTGATGAAGTCGCATTGATTGAATCTAAGCTATCACCCGTTTCGATTAATACACAAGAGCTGAATTGTCGTGTTGGTGTACGAACACCTGCCATGATAGGTGTCGGTAATGAAATCTTGAATAAAGAAACCGCATCATAGAAACGTTTGATGTAATCAAGACGAGTTTCTTTCGGGTAATCAGAGAATAAACTTGCAGCAACAAGAATGTATAAAAACTGAGCGCTCTCATAGATTTCGCCAGTTACACGGTTTTGTACAAGGTACTTACCTTCTAACTGTTTCACCGCTGCATAGCTAAAGTTTAAGTCGCGGCTATGATCTAAGTAGTTATCAAGCTCGTCAATTTCTTTCTCGGTATAATCGATAAGAAGGTGTTGATCATAACGCTTTTGTTCAACCAGCTTAGTAATGTGATCGTATAAACGTGGCGGTTCAAACTGGCCATATGCTTTTTTGCGTAAGTGGAAAATCGCTAAACGCGCAGCAAGGTACTGGTAATCCGGAGAATCTTTATCAATTAAGTCAGCAGCAGCTTTAATGATAGTTTCATGAATATCTTCAGTACGGATCCCGTCATAAAACTGAATATGTGACTTTAATTCAACCTGAGAAACTGAAACATTATCTAAGCCTTCTGCAGCCCAAGTAATGACGCGGTGAATTTTATCGAGATCGAGCGGCTCTTTGCGGCCGTTTCTTTTACTGACAGATAACTGTTGGTTCATAGCTGTGCCTGTAATCCTTCGGATTGAATATTTAAAAAATAATTGGCGAAAAATAGCTCAGGTTTTGACCACTATATATGGTGGTTCTTCTGATTGGGATCACAAGATAGTGGGGTTCAATTTAATTTGCAATAGCAAGGTAAATGCACAAATGTGGATAAGTTTGGGATAAATAAAAAGTGTTAGTAACTATTAACCTTTTGAGGTTTGACGCAAGTAACCTCAGCAGGAAATCAATAAAAATGATGCGATTTTTAAAGAAAATAAAAAAATTTATAGAGTGTTTTCTTAATGAGCAGCTTGTGGCGATGAAAGAGCCAAAACACTAGATATAGTGTTCTGGCGTAAATGTGAGCACTAGATATGGTCTAGCACTAAAAGTGGGTTAGTTAAATTTAGATCTGCTTGCCAACTGTACGCGTCTTCTAGACTTGGGATGTATCCCCATAAAGCACAAGCAGAAGTCATACCTGCCGCTTTTGCTGCTTGAATATCCCGTTGTGCGTCACCGACATAAAGGCATTCGGATGAGCTAATGCCTAATTGTTCCGCTGTATATAATAATGGCTTAGGTGAAGGCTTAGCTTCATCTAGTGTGTCTCCACAAACAATAACTTCAATTTCTTTAAGTGCTGAAATTTGTTCAACTAGAGGTAAAGTCAGGAATGTGGGCTTATTTGTCATGATTGCGATTTTTATATCATCATTAATCAAAGACTGAATTAATTCTGGTACACCGTCAAAGCAATCCGTATGCACAGCAATATTGGCTTCATAATGATCAAGTACATCTTGTCTTAAGCGAGCTAAATCAAATTCAGCGAGCCGACTACCAAAGCCAACTTCTAAAAGTGCTTTTACACCATCAGAAATCGCAGGGCTATATACTTCTCGAGAAACAGCAGCAAGACCATTTATTTCAAGAACGTGGTTTAAAGCTGCCCCCAAGTCGTCAGTGGTGTCAAGTAGGGTGCCATCTAAATCGAATATGACAGCCTTCATTAATCAAGTTTCTCGAAATGTAGTAAGTAATTCACACTGACATCATCAGTCAAGGTGAATGTTTTATTGATTGGGTTGTAATTGATCCCCGCACTGGCGCGAACTTTAAGACCAGCTTTTTCAGCCCAGCCGATTAAAACAGAAGGGCGAATAAACTTATCGTGCTCATGTGTACCCTCAGGTACCATTTTTAGAATTTTTTCTGCACCGACGATAGCAAGCAAATACGCTTTAATGGTTTTGTTTAAAGTTGAAAAGAACACACTTGCGCCAGGCTTTGCCATTTGTGCAGCAGCTTGGATAATAGATTCAGGGTCTGGGACGTGCTCAAGCATTTCCATGCATGTTACTACATCAAATTTCTCAGTATTGTTTGCGGCAAATTCTTCTGCGGGTACTTTTATATAGTCAACTTTTACACCCACTTCTAAAGCGTGCAGTTTGGCAACATTGAGTGGCTCTTGGCCTAAGTCTATACCGGTCGCTTTGGCTCCAAGTTTCGCCATGCTTTCAGTTAAAATACCGCCACCACAGCCGATATCGACAACTTGTTTATCAAATAAACCATTAGATTTGTCATTAATAAAATCGAGACGTAACGGATTAATATCATGAAGGGGTTTAAATTCTCCTTCTGTATCCCACCATCTTTCTGCGATGCTCTCAAATTTCGCAATTTCTTGTGGATCTACATTTTGATGCTCGGTCATAAAAAACTTCCTCGTGAATCTGAGCGCATTTGAATTGGATTATTTCAAAATCACACGGATTTTGCGCCTGTAATAATAATAAATCTGTGTTAGCATGGGCGTTGATATTAATAATAACTTAATCTCTAGGGCACTTGATAGTGCTAATAGAGATAGACTCTGAAGGAAAGTGCAATCAATGACTGATCTCGCCAATGAAATCCTCCCGGTCAATATCGAAGACGAGTTAAAAAATTCATACCTAGATTATGCGATGAGTGTAATAGTAGGTCGTGCATTACCAGACGTACGTGACGGTCTAAAGCCTGTTCACCGTCGTGTATTATTTGCCATGAATGAGCTTCGTAACGACTGGAATAAGCCTTATAAGAAGTCGGCTCGTGTTGTCGGTGATGTTATCGGTAAATACCACCCACATGGTGACAGTGCTGTATACGATACTATTGTTCGTATGGCTCAGCCTTTCTCTCTGCGTTATATGCTGGTTGACGGTCAAGGTAACTTCGGTTCTGTTGACGGTGACTCAGCTGCTGCGATGCGTTATACCGAAGTACGTATGGCGAAAATGTCGCATGAACTACTTGCTGATCTTGAAAAAGAAACTGTTGACTATGTACCTAACTACGATGGTACAGAGCAGATCCCTGATGTATTACCAACCAAAGTGCCTAACTTATTAGTCAATGGTTCTTCAGGTATTGCTGTAGGTATGGCAACAAACATTCCACCTCATAACTTAACTGAGGTGATCAATGGCTGTTTAGCGCTTATTCAAAATCCTGATTTAACGATTGAAGAGTTAATCGAATATATCCCAGGTCCTGATTTCCCAACTGCCGCGATCATTAACGGTAAGAAGGGCATCGAACAAGCATACAAAACGGGTCGTGGTAAGATTTACATTCGTGCGCGTGCTGAAATTGAAGTGGATGAAAAATCAGGTCGTGAAACGATCATCGTTCATGAAATTCCTTACCAAGTTAACAAAGCACGTTTAATCGAAAAAATTGCTGAGCTTGTAAAAGATAAGAAAATCGAAGGCATTAGTGCACTTCGTGACGAATCTGATAAAGACGGTATGCGTATCGTTATTGAGGTTAAGCGTGGTGAAGTGGGTGAAGTTTTATTAAATAACCTTTACGCACAAACACAAATGCAAACTGTATTCGGTATGAATATGGTTGCGCTAGATAATAACCAACCTAAGTGTTTCAACTTAAAAGAAATGCTTGATGCGTTTATTATTCACCGTCGTGAAGTTGTTACTCGTCGTACGGTATTCGATTTACGTAAAGCACGTGATCGAGCGCATACACTTGAAGGTCTCGCAATTGCACTTGCGAATATCGACCCAATTATTGAGTTAATTCGTAAGTCTCCAACGCCTTCTGAAGCGAAACAAGCGCTTGTTGCTCGTCCTTGGGAATTAGGCACAGTAAAAGCTATGCTTGAAAAAGCAGGTGAAGACAATGTTGCACGTCCTGATTGGTTAGCTGCTGAGCTAGGTATTCGCGACGGTCAGTACTATTTATCTGAACAACAAGCACAAGCTATTCTTGATTTACGCTTACACAAGCTAACAGGCCTTGAACACGAGAAGATCCTTGGTGAATATCAAGAGCTATTAGACCTAATTGCAGAACTTCTTTATATCCTTTCTTCACCAGAAAGATTAATGGAAGTTATTCGTGATGAGCTTGTTGAAATCAAAGAGCAATATGGTGATGAGCGCCGTACTGAGATCAGTGCTGCTGCCCACGATATTAGTCTTGAAGATCTGATTAATGAAGAAGATGTAGTTGTAACACTTTCTCACGAAGGCTATGTAAAGTATCAGCCATTATCTGATTACGAAGCACAACGCCGTGGTGGTAAAGGTAAAGCTGCAACTAAGATGAAAGATGAAGACTTCATCGAACGTCTGTTAGTTGCAAATACCCACGATACTATATTGTGTTTCTCGACAGCTGGTCGATTGTACTGGTTGAAAGTATATCAATTACCACTCGCTTCTCGTCAAGCACGTGGTAAGCCAATCGTTAACTTGTTACCACTTGAAGCGGATGAACGTATCACAACCATTTTACCGGTTCGTGAATATGAAGATGACAAGTATGTATTAATGGCAACCGCAAACGGTACTGTTAAGAAGACACCTTTAACAGCTTATAGCCGTCAACGTGCAAGCGGTATTATTGCAATCAACCTTAATGAAGGTGATAACCTGATCGGTGCAGACATCACAGATGGTAGCAACGACATTATGCTATTCACAGATCACGGTAAGGTAGTTCGATTCAACGAAAAGCTTCGTGATTCAGAAACAGGTGAAGTAAAGATCGATCCTGAAACTGGTGAAGAAATGCTTGCTTTACGTCCTATGGGTCGTACCGCGACCGGTGTTCGTGGTATTAAGATGCCTGATGGTGTTAAAGTTGTATCATTGATCGTACCTAAGAATCACGGTGCAATCTTGACCGTTACTGAGAATGGTTATGGTAAACGTACACCATTAGAAGACTACCCAGCGAAGAGCCGTGCAACACAAGGTGTTGTATCAATTAAGGTATCTGAGCGTAATGGTAACGTAGTCGGTGCAGTGCAAGTTGAAGATAACCATGAAATCATGATTATCTCAAACCGCGGCACGCTTGTACGTACTCGTGTTAACGAAGTTTCTACTGTCGGTCGTAACACACAAGGTGTTATTTTGATAAGAACTATTGACGAAGAACAAGTAGTTGGTTTACAACGTATCGAGGAAATCGAAGTTGATGAATTACCTGAAGATGGTTCTGAAGCAGTAGTGCAAGATAACCCGGAAGGTACACAAGAGAGTAGCGAAGATACTCCAAGTGAATAAATCTTAAAAAGCGGCTTCGGCCGCTTTTTTTAACTCTAAAAAGCGTGAAGTTATTGATAACGATAACTCAATGTGTTCACAAATATACAGTTTAGGAATGAGGAAATGACGGTATATAACTTTTGTGCTGGTCCGGCAATGTTGCCACCAGAAGTAATGAAAAAAGCACAACAAGAATTTTTAAATTGGCAGAACCTAGGTGTATCTGTCATGGAAGTGAGCCACAGAGCTCAGCCTTACCTAGAAATGGTAAAAGAGTGCGAAGCAAGCCTTCGTCGTTTAATGAATATTTCAGATGAATTTGAAGTTTTATTTATGCATGGCGGTGGTCGTGGACAATTTGCTGCTGTGCCTTTAAATCTTCACCTAGATGATGCTCCTGGTGTTTATGTTGAGAATGGTATTTGGTCTAGTGGCGCGACGACAGAAGGTGCTAAATTTACTGAAGTAGAAAGCATTAATATTCGCACTGATGTAGATGGTCAATTCGATATTCAGCCAGTTGCACAGTGGAACTTGCCAGAGAAAGCATCGTTTATTCACTATTGTCCTAACGAAACAATCGACGGTATTGAGATATACGATGTACCAAAGCACGATGCACCTATCGTGGCAGATATGTCTTCAATGATCTTGTCACGTGAAATCAATGTAGATGATTTTGATTTAATTTATGCTGGTGCTCAGAAAAATATCGGCCCTTCAGGTTTATGTATTGTTATCGTGCGTAAAACCTTGTTAAAGCGAGAAGGCTTACCACGTCCAGCTATCCTTGATTATGCGATTGAAGCAAAACAAGGCAGTATGTATAACACGCCGCCAACTTTTGCATGGTATTTAGCAAATGAAGTATTTCAATACCTAGAGTCAATCGGTGGTGTTAAAGCAATGGAAGCGCATAATAAGAAAAAAGCAGCGATCTTATATGACTATATTGATAGCTCAGACTTCTATTCTAATAAAGTTGCTACACACTGTCGCTCATTGATGAATGTCCCATTCTGGTTAAAAGATGATGCTTTAAATGATAAGTTTTTAGCTGAAGCTGAAAACGCAGGATTGTTAGCTCTTGAAGGACATAGGTTTGTTGGCGGTATGCGTGCAAGTATTTATAACGCAATGCCAGTAGAAGGTATTGAAGCTCTAGTCGCGTTTATGGATAAATTTGCACAGGAAAATAGTTAATGGAACAACTTACCTTAAAGCCAATTAAAAAGGTAAGCGGTTCAGTTACCTTACCTGGCTCAAAAAGCCTATCGAACCGAATATTGCTGCTTGCAGCACTTGCGGATGGTGTGACGCAAGTCACTAACTTGCTTGATAGCGATGACATAAGACACATGCTAAAAGCACTTGGACAGTTAGGTGTTAAAGTCGAACTTAACGAAGACAAGACCATCGCAACTGTGCATGGTGTTTCAGGAAAATTCAAAACACCAGATGAACCGCTATTTTTAGGGAATGCTGGTACTGCATATCGTCCTTTGACAGCTGTTTTAGCTGCTATTGAAGGCAATTATGAGCTCATTGGCGAGCCTAGAATGGAGGAGCGCCCGATAGGTCATTTAGTTGATGCATTAGATTCTATTGATGCAGATATTACTTACCTTAAAAATAAAGATTATCCACCATTAAAAATCATTGGTAAAAAGCTAGTAGGCGGACATGTAGAAATTGATGGCAGTATTTCAAGTCAATTTTTGACAGCGATTTTAATGGCTGCCCCTTTATTCAATGGTGATTTAAATATCTCGATCATTGGTGATTTAGTTTCCAAACCTTATATCGATATTACAATTGGTGTGATGGCAAAATTTGGTGTGCATGTAGAAAATGACAATTACCAGCATTTTGTTGTTAAAGCAGGTCAAAACTATCAGTCACCAAAGAGCATTATGGTAGAAGGAGATGCATCATCTGCGTCTTACTTTATTGCAGCTGCAGCCATCAATGGTGGTGAAATAGAAATCAATGGCGTCGGCAAGGCAAGTGTGCAGGGAGATATTGGTTTTGCAACAGTCATGGAGCAAATTGGCGCGAAGATCGATTGGTATGATGAAAAACTGGTCGTTCGCAAAGGCGAATTAAAGGGCGTCGATATCAATGCCAATGCAATTCCTGATGCTGCTATGACATTAGCGACAGTGGCACTGTTTGCCAAAGGCAAAACGGCTATTAGAGATATATACAATTGGCGTGTAAAAGAAACAGATCGACTACATGCTATGGCAACTGAATTAAAAAAATTAGGTGCTGAAGTTGTTGAAGGTAATGACTTTATTGAAGTTACACCGCCTGAAACATTGAACTTAGTTGATATTGATACCTATGATGATCACAGAATCGCCATGTGTTTTTCAATGGTCGCAGTGGGTGGCCAAGAAGTGATCATTAATGACCCAAAATGTACGGCTAAAACCTTCCCAACATACTTCGATGTACTTGCATCATTGAGTACTCATTAATCCCCCAAGATCTTGAAAAAGCAGGGTTATAACATTATAGCCCTGTACCTCAATTATATTATTTAACAAAAAGTTACAGCTAAAACAGGATCTATTCATAAAACATGATGTATAATGCCGCGGAATTTTTTGGTGAGCATTTCAGGAGGTTTAAATGCAGGCTGCAATGCCAGTTATCACCGTTGACGGTCCAAGTGGTTCAGGTAAAGGAACTGTTTGTCGTTTATTAGCTGAAAAATTGAATTGGGAAGTGTTAGATAGTGGTGCGATTTACCGCGTTTTAGCGCTTGCTGCAATTCATCACCACATAGAATTAGACAACGAAGAAGCATTAGTGCCTCTTGCTGCTAATCTTGATGTGCAGTTTCCAATCGACCGTGAAACTAAATCATGTAAAGTGATTTTAGAAGGCGAAGACGTTAGTTTAACGATCCGAAATGAAGAAGTGGGCGCTGCTGCATCAAAAGTTGCTGCGTTACCACGAGTTCGTGAAGCTTTGTTGCGTCGCCAACGTGCATTTAGAACCGAAGCAGGTTTAATTGCAGATGGTCGTGATATGGGCACAGTTGTATTTCCAAATGCAGAAGTTAAGATTTACCTTACAGCAAGCGCAGAAGAGCGTGCTCAACGTCGTTTCGACGAGTTGAATGGTCGTGGGTTAAATGTTACACTAAGTGGTCTTCTTGCTGATATTCAAGCGAGAGATGACAGAGATATGAATCGTAAAGTAGCGCCGCTAGTGCCTGCTGAAGATGCCATTGTAATTGATACGACAACATTAAACGCAGAACAAGTGTTTAATGAAGTTCAAAACATTCTTGAACAAGCCGTCATTAATGGTAAGTTAAAACAATCTCTTATAGCATAGATTTTTAATGTACTGACAGGAAGTCGGTGCTTGTTAAACTACCCCATGCGGCATGGTTGCCAATTGGATTATTAAATATTTAGAGACGTATAATGTCAGAAAATTTTGCGCAGTTATTTGAAGAAAGCCTAAAGGGTTTTGAAGCAGAACAAGGTTCAATCGTTAAAGGTACTGTTATCTCAATCGAGAACAACATCGTTCTTGTTGACGCTGGCCTTAAATCTGAAAGTGCAATCCCTGCTGAGCAATTCAAAAATGCTGCTGGTGAACTAGAAGTTGCTGTTGGTGATGAAGTAGACGTAGCACTAGATGCTATCGAAGATGGTTTCGGTGAAACTATCCTTTCTCGTGAGAAAGCTAAGCGTCACGAAGCTTGGATCCGTCTTGAAAAAGCATGTGAAGAGCAAGAGACTGTTACTGGTATCATCAATGGTAAAGTTAAAGGCGGTTTCACTGTTGAAGTTGATTCAATCCGTGCATTCCTACCTGGTTCACTTGTTGATGTTCGTCCAGTACGTGACACAACTCACCTTGAAGGTAAAGAGTTAGAGTTCAAAGTAATCAAGCTTGACCAGAAGCGTAACAACGTTGTTGTTTCTCGTCGTGCAGTTATCGAATCTGAAAACTCACAAGAGCGTGATGAACTTCTTGCTAACCTTGTTGAAGGTCAAGAAGTTAAAGGTATCGTTAAGAACCTTACTGACTACGGTGCATTCGTAGACCTAGGTGGTGTTGATGGTCTTCTACACATCACTGACATGGCTTGGAAGCGCGTTAAGCACCCAAGTGAAATCGTTAACGTTGGTGACGAAATCGCAGTTAAAGTACTTAAGTTCGACAAAGAGAAGACACGTGTTTCTCTAGGTCTTAAGCAACTTGGCGAAGATCCATGGGCAGCTATAGCTGGTCGTTACCCTGAAGGTGCTAAGCTTTCAGGTCGTGTAACTAACCTAACTGACTACGGTTGTTTCGTTGAAATCGAAGAAGGTGTTGAAGGTCTAGTTCACGTTTCAGAAATGGATTGGACTAACAAAAACATCCACCCTTCAAAAGTTGTTTCACTAGGTGACACTGTTGAAGTTATGGTTCTTGAAATCGACGAAGAGCGTCGTCGTATTTCTCTAGGTCTTAAGCAGTGTATTGCTAACCCATGGCAAGAATTTGCTCGTCTACAGAACAAAGGCGACCAAGTTACTGGTAAGATCAAGTCAATCACTGACTTCGGTATCTTCATCGGTCTTGAAGGTGGTATCGACGGTCTTGTACACCTATCTGACATCTCTTGGAACACTCCAGGTGAAGAAGCGGTACGTGAGTACAAGAAAGGCGACGAAATCACTGCAATCGTACTTCAAGTTGACCCAGAGCGTGAGCGTATCTCACTAGGCGTTAAGCAAATTGAAGCAGATCCTTTCAATAACTACCTAGACGCAAACAAAAAAGGTGCTATTGTTAAAGGTAAAGTGACTGAAGTTGACGCGAAAGGTGCAACTGTTGAGCTTATCGAAGGTGTTGAAGGTTACATCCGTGTAGCTGACATCGCTCAAGAGCGTGTTGAAGATGCAACAACTGTTGTTTCTGCAGGCGACGAAATCGAAGCTAAATTCGTAGGTGTTGATCGTAAGAACCGTACTATCAGCCTATCAGTTAAAGCTATGTTCGAAGCTGAAGAGAAAGAAGTTCTTGAGAAGCTTAAGAAAGAAGAGCCTGCATTCGAAAATGCAATGGCTGCAGCTTTCAAAAACGCTCAGAAAGACTAATTTCGAGTACAGATAGAAAGGGCACTTTTGCCCTTTCTTTTTATTTTGAGGAAAAATTATGACAAAGTCAGAATTGATAGAACAGTTAGCTGAACAACATATTCATATTCCTGTGAAGGACGTTGAAAATGCCGTTAAAGAGATTCTTGAACAAATGGCAGGGTCATTAGCAGATTCAGATCGCATTGAGATCCGTGGATTTGGTAGTTTTTCGCTACATTACCGTGCCCCTCGTACTGGTCGTAACCCTAAGACTGGTGAAACAGTTGAATTAGATGGTAAACACGTCCCACACTTTAAGCCAGGTAAAGAGCTTAGAGACAGAGTAAACGCAAGTATTGCAGGTTAAGGGTAGGGTAGCAGTTGGTAAAGATCGCCAAAAAAGGATTGTTGTTAGTTCTAATAGTTTTAGCTTTTGTAATAGGTTCACAAAACCCTTCAGAAGTACAGGTAAACTATATATTAGCGAGTAGCACTTTACCTCTTGCCACTATTCTCGCAATCACATTTATTATTGGGTTGTTGATTGGTTGTTTAATCGGCACTGCTTCAGTTTCTAAACTAAAATGGCAGAATTACCGTTTAAATAGAAAAGATAAAGTAAACGCTGATCAGATAAATACTCAATAATGATAGAACTGCTGTTTTTACTTCTTCCTGTTGCTGCTGCTTACGGTTATGTAATGGGTAAGAATAGTGCTAAAAATCAAGCTCATGAATACAGCAGAAAAATAACGTCCGAATATAGTAAAGGGCTAAAATTCTTACTAGACCGTGAAGAAGATCAGGGTCTTGAACACCTTATTCAACTTCTTGAAGTTTCTGCCGACTCTGTCGAACATTACCTTACTTTAGCCAGTTTATTTCGCAAACGAGGCGAAATAGATAGAGCAATCAAAATTCATGAACTCCTTCTTAATCAGCCTAATTTAGATGAACGCATCATGTCTGATTGCAGACTTGAGCTTGCGCAAGATTACATTATGGCTGGCTTATTAGACAGCGCCGAAGAGCATTTAATTATTCTAGTTAAGTCTAATAACACCCAAGCACTAGAGCCAATTATTAATTTATATTCACAAATGAGCGAATGGCAAAAAGGCGTGAATATGTTTGAAGCTCACAGTGACTTATTTAGTAAAAGAAGTCATTGTGCCGCAATCGCAAACTTTTATTGTGAAACCGCATTATCTAATCAAACCCCTAAATTAATGGAAAAGACATTTGCACTAAACCATAAAACTATTCGTCCTATGTACGAACTTGGTTTAGACGCATATACAAATGAAGATTATGTGAAGAGTATATATTATTGGCGAAAACTCATTTGCAGCTTTACTGACACGGCGCCAATTTTTATGGAACAACTTGAGCATAGCTATAATGCACTCAACTTGCAGTCTCAGTTTAATGAATTGATCAATGAATTATTGCCTAAAGGTGGCATGCTCATAAAAATAAAACATTGCCAATCTCTATTAGAATTAAACAAAGCCAATGAAGCGATAGAATTTCTAACTGATAGTTTAAAACGTGAGCCATCAATTAGAGGTTTTAGTTACTTATTAAAACTGCTGAGTAGTAAAAACCACAAACTACAAGATGTACTAAATGAGATAGATCATTTAGTTACATCCTACATAAATACTAAACCAGAGTATCAGTGTCGTCACTGTGGTTTTACAAGCCATAAATTATATTGGCTTTGCCCTTCTTGTAAGCATTGGGAAACTATACGACCAAATAAAGGCGTTGATGGTTTCTAAGGCTTACTTAACTTTATTCGATTAGGATTATTATGTCTCAACACGATTCTAAAAAAGTATTAATTGCGCTTGATTATGACAATGAGCAAGCAGCATTAGACTTTGTTAAGCAACTTTCTCCTCAAACGTGTCGCCTTAAAGTCGGTAAAGAAATGTTCACCTATTTCGGTCCTCAGTTTGTTAAACAGTTAGTTGACTTAGGTTTTGATGTATTCTTAGACCTAAAATTCCATGATATTCCTAATACAGTTGCTAAAGCTGTAACAGCTGCTGCTGAGCTAGGTGTATGGATGGTTAACGTTCATGCTAGTGGCGGTCTAGAAATGATGCAAAAGGCAAAAGAAGCCTTAGCAAAATATGAAAATGCTCCATTACTGATTGCGGTAACAGTTCTAACAAGCATGGATCAGGCACAACTATCGCGTCTAGGTGTTGATAAAACGCCACAAGAGCAGGTTCTATATCTTGCTAAACTTGCTCAAGAAGCTGGCCTTGATGGTGTTGTGTGTTCAGCCCAAGAAGCTGAAAGTTTAAAAACTGAATTAGGTGCTGATTTCAAATTAGTAACACCAGGTATTCGTCCTGTTGGCGCAGATGTCGGAGACCAAAAGCGTATTATGACACCAAAGAAAGCGGTTGAAGCGGGGAGTGATTATTTAGTAATTGGACGACCAATTACTAAAGCCGAAGATCCTGTAAAAGCGTTAGAAGCCATTAATTTAGAAATTAATGCTTAATCTGAACGTTAAACGTTATATAAAATAAAGGCAGCGTTAGCTGCCTTTATTTTATTATGAATTATTTCAATGTAATTGAGTTGGCTTCGATATCAATTAAGCCTTGTTTAAATAAACCACCTATGGCTTTTTTAAAGTTTGCTTTACTTGAACCAAAACGTTTTTTAATTTCTTCAGGGTCAGATTTATCGCCAAGAGGAATAAAACCTTCTGAGCTTTTAAGCTCAGATAAAATTTGTTCTCCTAGGTCTTTAAACTTCTGAACACCTTGTTTTTCAAGTACAACATCAATTTTACCATCTTCACGAACTTGTTTGATAAAACCTTTTAATTTCTGACCGATAAACAGTCTTTTGAAAACGGTATTAAAAAACACCACACCTGTATGGCTGTCATTAATGATAACTTTAAAGCCAATATCTGTTTTAGAAGCAACGATTAAATTGACTTCTTCGTTTGGTTGATATGACGCTGTTTCTTTGTCTAAAAATTTCTTTAAGTTACTCGATGCACAAATGCGTTTACTTGCATTATCTAAATATAATTTAACAAGATAGCTATAGCCTTCACGCATTTTTGGCTTTTGTTCATTGTAAGGAGACAAAATATCTTTATCGATACCAATATCTAAGAAAGCACCAATCTTATTTATTTCTTTAACTCGTAATAAAGCGAAATCGCCAACTTGAGCAATGACATCTTTAGTCGTAGCAGTAGGGTGACCTAAATTATCTTGGTAGATGAAAACCTGAACGCTATCACCTTCTTCTAAATACTCTGGTACTTCAGACTTTTTCAGAAAAACTTCGCCTAGTTGACCGCCGTCTAAATAAGCCCCTTCAGCGCAAAGCTCAGTGATTTGTAAATGTTGTTTTGTGCCTAACATAATTATTCCTCAGTTGGCTTTGGCTTACGTCTTAATGGTGCTGCACCATCCACGTCGAATGGCGCAGGGATAGGCTTTTTATTTTTATTAATCGGTTTTTTGTATGTTTTTTTCTTAACCTTTTTAACCGTATCTTTTGATTTTGGGGTAATATTTTTGGCCCGTTTTGGTGGTCTAAGGCCTTTAAATTTACCTTCTAACCCTTCAATGACTTTAAAATCAGGGATTTCGTGTAAATATGATTTAATTGCTAAGTAACTCTTCCAATCTTTAGGACCTACGAATGATACTGCAACACCTTTAAAGCCAGCACGACCGGTACGACCTATTCGGTGTACATACTCTTCGGCTTGTTTAGGGAGATCGAAGTTAATAACGTGCGTGACGCTTAACAAGTCAAGACCCCGAGACGCAACGTCTGTGGTCACTAATACTTTAAATAAACCGCGACTAAAAGAATCCATAATATCTAAGCGTTTGGCTTGTGTTAAATCACCCGCAAGGCCTACAGCAGAAATATCCATTTCTTTAAGAAGTTCACTAATGCGTTGTGTGTCGTTTCTTGTAGCTGTAAAAATGATACATTGACCAACAGAGTCATCAGCAACTAAATGCTTGAGAAGAGCTTCTTTATGATCAAGGTGATCAGCAAAATATAGCGCTTGCTCAATGTCGTCGTGCTTCTGTTGAGCATCACTCAAAATGATGCGCTTTGGTGTATTTAATAGCTGACGAGAAGTGACTTCAACTTGCGCATGGTCTAAAGTCGCCGAAAATAGCAATGTTTGTCTTAGACGATGATCTGCAGATTGGTTGATTAAGTTTAATTGTTCTTCAAAACCTAAATCTAGCATGCGATCAGCTTCATCGAAAATAAGCAGTTCTAAACCGTTTAATTGCACGGTGTTCTGAGAAAGATGATCAGCCAAGCGACCTGGAGTAGCCACAACAATGTGTGGGTTTTTACGAAGCGCTTTCACTTGGTCGTTAAAGTTCTCACCACCAAGAATTTTCACTAAAGAAATATTAGTACTTGCAATTAACAGTCGGCATTGATTAAAAACTTGTGTCGCGAGCTCACGTGTAGGTGCAATGATAAGCGCTCTAGGATCGCGCTTACTTAATGCTTTTTGTTTCATTATTCTGTGCACTGCAGGTAGTAAGAAAGCCAATGTCTTACCAGAGCCTGTTTTAGATTGTGCAAATACATCGTGACCTGCGATTGCAGTCGGAACGGCCTGAGCCTGAATTTCAGTAGGTGAAACTATCCCTTGGTGCGAAAGTTGTTGTGCCAAGCGGCTATCAATACCTAATTCGGTAAATTGCAAAGTTACTACTCCAAATAAAGTTTAAGCGGCAATTATATCAAACAGAATTCTGCAACACAGGGATATTTTAGCTTTATTAGTGCATTTTTTTGTTAAATCCGTACAATACCGCCTCCGGCGCCGGATTTACGATCCGGTAGTTAGCTATTAGTCGTGCTTAAGAACTAATAGCCTTATTCAAAGCTAATTAGGAATATTATGTCTGCTCAATATGTTGTATGTGCACTTTATAAATTCGTTTCATTACCAAACTTCAAAGAAATTCGTCAGCCTCTTTTAGAGGTTATGGAAGCAAATGAAGTACGTGGTACTTTGCTTCTTGCTGCTGAAGGTATTAACGGTACTGTTGCTGCAAAACGTGAAGGTATTGATACATTACTTGCTTGGTTAGATGCGCAACCAGGTTTAGATAATATTGTTTCTAAAGAGTCTTACGACGAAACGTGTCCGTTTTATAGAACAAAAGTAAAACTTAAAAAAGAAATTGTCACTATGGGTGTCGAAGGTATCGACCCGTTAAAAGTGGTTGGTTCTTATGTTAAGCCGCAAGATTGGAACGCGCTTATTTCAGACCCAGATGTTGTGGTTGTTGATACACGTAATGATTACGAAATTGAAATCGGTACGTTCAAACATGCTATTGACCCAAACACTAAGACTTTCCGTGAATTCCCTGAGTGGGCAGAGAAAAACTTAGACCCTGCTAAAAATAAAAAAGTAGCGATGTTCTGTACAGGCGGCATTCGTTGTGAAAAGTCGACTGCTTATATGAAAGAGCAGGGCTTTGATGAAGTTTACCACTTAGAAGGCGGCATTCTTAAGTACCTTGAAGAAGTACCGAAAGAAGAATCTTTATGGGAAGGTGAGTGTTTTGTATTCGATAACCGTGTAGCCGTCGATCATGACTTACAAAAAGGTCAATACGATCAGTGTCATGCTTGTCGTATGCCAATCACCGAAGAAGAAAAACAAAAGCCTGAATATGAAGAGGGTGTTTCTTGTCATCACTGTATTGATAATGTAACTGAAGAGCAGCGTGCACGCTTCGCTGAGCGTCAAAAACAAATGAAATTGGCGCAAGAGCGTGGCGAAGGTCATATAGGGCATGAAGCTCAAGAAGCTTTACTACAGCGCAAGCAAGCAAAACAGCAGCAAAAAGAAGTTCAACGAAAAGCTTTAAAATCATAATTAAGAAAGCGCTCAATTGAGCGCTTTTTTGTTGCCCGAGACGGTTGTTTTATAGCCAGTATATTTGTTAGTCTTATAAAGATATTAATAATAATAAAATCATGTGACACTTTATGGGCAATCTATTTTTAAAAGAAAAAGAGAATTGGTGGGTTTGGTTATTGTGGTCCGCAATAGGGGCTGCTCTTTCTTACTATTCATCTTATGTCACGGAACAAGTTCAATATTTATTTCTTCCAGCATCATTTTTACTTTTAGTACTTACTTGGTGGATGAACTATAGTAAACGCTATGAATTCTCTAGAGCTTTTAAAGTGTTGCTTTTTGTCGGAAGCATTTCATTTGCACCGCTTTTATATACACAAAATTATACATTAGATGAGATCACAAAGTTATTTGTTGATTCAGCATTTGTACTCATAAGCTTAACTTGCGTGAGTTTAATGGGCGCATTCATAGCAAAACGACCAAAACAGTATTATTAGTAATCAAACAATTCAATATTGGTTCTTTTTTTAAAATAGTACTTTACAAGGTTTGTAAAAATCTCTATTATTCGCGCCAACAACGGAGAGATGGCTGAGTGGTTGAAAGCACCGGTCTTGAAAACCGGCATACGTTAATAGCGTATCTAGGGTTCAAATCCCTATCTCTCCGCCACCTCATTCCCAAAACCGCCTTTAGGCGGTTTTTTTCGTTTGGAGGAAGTATGAAACTTGATTTGGTAAAGCGTTTTTCACTTTGGATCATTTTTAGTTTTTTCTATGTCAGTGGCTTGGAAATGGCATTGCAATTATCAATCGATGCACAACAAGACCCGAATCTTCTTAACACCGTTCTCTACACATTTCTGTTTAATCTATTAGTTGGTCACTTAATTGTGAAGTACGAAAAAGTATGGCCAATATTCTGCGCAATGATAGTTGGTGCTTTTGGTATTATTGGCTTTGGGTATTTTTTCACAGAGCAACTTATCGACTACAGCAAAGAGTTAAAACTTGCCTTGGTATTAAGTTTACCGTTTGCAACATTTGTTGTGATAGAGCTTAAGAAATTAATGGATAAGCAGCAAGCAGAGTAACCTTTATCTCAATCTGCAGTGTGTTACACTGCAACATTCTTTAAATTAAAAAAGCGAAAATTTACATGTCTGATTTATTTAATACAGGTGCAGAAAAAGCAAGCTACGGTATCGGTCTTCAAATGGGCGAGCAACTTAAAGCGAACCCTTTCGACGGTCTTAACCTTCACTCAGTGTTTGAAGGTATGAAAGATGCGTATGCTGGTGAAGCACTTCGTGTTGAAATCCCTGAAATTCAAGCTGCATTTGAAGCTATCAATGCAGAAATTCAAAAGCGTCGCGAAGAAGAAGCTAAAGTTTTAGCTGCTGAAGGTACGGCTTTCCTAGAAGACAACGCTAAGCGTGCAGAAGTAACTGTTACTGAGTCAGGTCTACAGTACGAAGTACTAGCAGCAGGCGAAGGTGACAAGCCAGCTGCAGATTCAACTGTACGTGTTCATTACCACGGTACATTAATTAACGGTACAGTTTTCGACAGTTCTGTTGAACGTGGTCAACCTGCTGAATTCCCAGTAAACGGTGTTATCAAAGGTTGGACTGAAGCACTTCAACTAATGGCGCCTGGTGCTAAGTTCCGTCTATATATCCCACATGACCTAGCATACGGTGAGCGTGGTGCTGGTGCATCAATCGCACCTTTCTCAACACTTGTGTTCGATGTTGAGCTATTAGAAGTTCTTTAATTAAGAGTTTATCATTTGCTTTCAACTTCACACGGTGAGTTGAACTAGCAATAAAAAATCCTCGTTTTGAACGGGGATTTTTTTTGCTTTGAATTCGGTTCAGCATTGTGTACTACACAAAAAAAGCGCCAACAAGGCGCTTTTTTAGGTTAATGCAAAATTAGTAGTTTGCATTGCCTTTAGTGCGAGGGAAGGCGATTACATCACGTACATTGCCCATACCTGTTACATACGCTACTAAACGCTCAAAGCCTAAACCAAAACCAGAGTGAGGCACCGTGCCGTATTTACGTAAATCGCGGTACCAGCTGTAGTCTTCTTTGTGAAGACCCATCTCTTCTAAACGTGCATCTAGTACATCTAAACGCTCTTCACGTTGAGAGCCGCCGATGATCTCACCAATACCTGGTGCTACAACATCCATAGCTGCTACTGTTTTGCCATCTTCATTCTGGCGCATGTAGAATGCTTTAATGTCTCGAGGGTAGTTTTTAATAACTACTGGTGCTTTAAAGTGCTCTTCAGCAAGATAACGTTCGTGCTCAGATTGTAAATCTACACCCCATTCAACTGGGAACTCAAATTTCTTACCACAGTTTTCTAGGATTGTGATTGCATCAGTATAATCAACTTGTGCGAAATCTTTTTCAACAAACTCTTCTAAACGAGAGATCGCTGTTTTCTCGATACGTTGAGCGAAAAATTCCATATCGTCACGACGTTCATCAAGTACTGCTTTAAATACATACTTAAGCATATCTTCAGCAAGGCTAGCGATGTCTTCTAAGTCAGCAAATGCAACTTCTGGTTCTACCATCCAGAACTCAGCAAGGTGGCGAGATGTATTTGAGTTCTCAGCACGGAAAGTTGGACCAAATGTGTAGATTTTTGACATCGCACTTGCGTATGTTTCGCCATTTAACTGGCCAGATACTGTTAAGAACGCTTCTTTACCGAAGAAATCTTCAGCGTAGTCAATGTCACCCTTATCCGTAAGCGGAAGGTTCTGCATATCTAGCGTTGATACACGGAACATTTCACCCGCACCTTCACAGTCACTCGCTGTGATGATTGGTGTACTGATCCACATGTAACCACGTTCGTGAAAGAAACGGTGAATGGCTTGTGATAAACAGTTGCGAACACGTGTCACAGCACCAATTACGTTTGTACGAGGACGTAAGTGCGCGTGTTCACGTAAGAATTCGATACTATGGCGCTTTGCAGCCATAGGGTAGGTATCTGGGTTTTCAACTAAACCGATAACTTCAACTGTATCAGCTTGGATTTCGAAAGCTTGACCCTGACCTTGAGACTCAACCAGTTTACCTGTCACGCTAACTGAACAACCAGCAGTCAAATTGGTAACTTCATCATAATTATTGAGCGAATTCGGAACAACTGCTTGAATAGGGTTAAAACAAGAACCGTCGTGTACGGCTAAGAAAGAAATACCTGCTTTAGAATCGCGGCGTGTACGGATCCAACCTTTTACTGTTACTTGGCTGTCTACCGCAACGGTGCCTTTAAGTAGCTCCGTTATCGCTATGTGGCTCATCTTCACTCCAATGATTTAGTTACTCTAATAATTACTTAAACTGTCGTACCCTTTGGTACGAGGGCATTATCTTACCTGTGATGAGCAAATAAAAAAACCATTTATGACAACTCTTTTCAGGTCAATTGCACTAAATAACACTCTATATATAAGTATCATGACTAATTTGCATAAATATGGCATCATTGGCGTATATTCAGTGATAAAAATAAGTAATTAGTTGAGAGGCAATGAAGCAAGTTTTTATTCTAAGAGGGCTCCCAGGTTCAGGCAAAAGCCATTATGCACAAAACCTAGTCGACGAACTTGTCGCAGGTGATGAGACACAATACGCGATTTGTGCAACTGATGACTACTTTTATAATGAACAAGGTGAGTATCATTTCGATAAATTCAAGCTATCAGAATTTCATAATTTGAACCTTGCTCGTTATATCAATGCGCTTGCTGAGGGGATTCCTCTTGTGATCGTTGATAACACCAATATAAAGAAATGGGAGTTTGTCGCTTATGCACAAGCAGCCCATGCGTTAGGCTATCAAGTTAAAGAAGTAGTGGTTGGTGAGATCAAAGATAAATCGTTGCAACATTTATATGCTAAACGAAATACCCACGGTGTAGCATTAAGAACCATTAGTAAAATGGCTTATATGTTTGAGTGGTAATGCTTGGTTAAATATTTAGATTTAACTACTGCAATTGAATAAAAAAAACCCGCATTGAGCGGGTTTTTCATTCCGCTTATAGATTAAGCGTTTTCTAGTGCTGTACGTGCATCTACGAATTCCATGTTGAAGCCTTCAGCAACTTCTTTACATGTAATTTGACCGTTGATCACGTTTAAGCCATTCATGAAGTGATTGTCTTCAAGAAGTGCAGCTTTATAGCCTTTGTTCGCAAGCTTGATGATGTATGGTAGTGTTGCATTGTTAAGTGCAAACGTTGAAGTACGTGGAACAGCACCAGGCATGTTAGCAACACAGTAGTGAACAACGTCATCAACGATGTATGTCGGTTCAGCGTGTGTAGTTGCTTTAGAAGTTTCAATACAACCACCTTGGTCGATCGCAACGTCAACAATTGCAGAACCAGGCTTCATGTTCTTGATGTGCTCTGCAGTAACTAGTTTTGGTGCTGCTGCACCAGGGATAAGAACACCACCGATTACAAGATCAGCTTCTAGTACGTGCTTTTCTAAAGCGTCAGCAGTTGAGTATACTGCTTTAACACGGTTACCGAATTGCGCGTCTACACGACGAAGAACGTCAACGTTACGGTCAAGAACAACAACATCAGCACCCATGCCTACAGCCATTTGTGCTGCATTGTTACCAACCATACCAGCACCGATAACAACTACTTTAGCAGGCTCAACACCAGGTACACCACCAAGAAGCATACCACGACCGGCATTTGATTTTTCAAGTGCCTGAGCGCCAGCTTGAATAGACATACGGCCTGCAACTTCTGACATTGGTGCAAGAAGCGGTAAACCACCACGAGCGTCAGTTACAGTTTCGTATGCGATACAGATAGACTTGCTCTTAACAAGGTCTTCAGTTTGTGGAAGATCCGGTGCAAGGTGAAGGTAAGTGAATAGGATTTGACCTTCACGTAACATAGCGCGCTCAACTGCTTGAGGCTCTTTTACTTTAACAATCATGTCTGCTTTTGCAAAAACATCAGCAGCTGTTGGTAAGATCTCTGCACCAACTGCAATGTAATCTTCGTCAGTAAAACCAATGCCAATACCAGCATTTGTTTCAACAACAACTTGGTGGCCGTGGTTAATTAATTCACGAACACTTGCTGGAACCATACCAACACGGTATTCATGGTTTTTTATTTCTTTAGGTACACCGATAAGCATAATAATCGCCTCATATATAAGAACGGGATAAAATTTTCGACTATTATATTGGTCATTAGCTAGTATGTCCTACCTTTTTTAGTGTATCTTCTAGATGGAAATCCTAAAAAAAAACATATGGCAGATTAAAACTCTGGAAGGCACATGTACCAACAGTTAGATCGAATAGACAGAAACATTTTAGTAGAACTTCAGAAAGATGGCAGACTTTCAAATGTAGAGTTAGCAAGGAGAATTGGACTTAGTGCAACGCCCTGTTTAGAGCGAGTAAAAAAGCTAGAGCGAGAAGGCTATATAAAAGGGTATAAAGCAGTTGTTGACCCCGCAAAGTTAGGACAGGGGTTGTTAGTTTATGTAGAAGTAACAGTAAATAAGAATAGCCCTGATGTATTCGATAAGTTCAATCAGGCAGTAAGGCAGCATGATGAAATAATCGAATGTCACTTAGTGTCAGGTAATTTTGATTTTTTACTTAAAACACGTGTAACAGATATGTCAGAGTATCGAGGTGTTTTGGGCGACATACTGCTGCAATTACCAAATATAAGTGAAAGTCGCACTTATGTTGTTATGGAAGAGGTAAAAGGGGAGCTCGGAGAAGTAATAAAACCCTGTGAAGCTTAGTTATTTCTTGGTATTGTTATAGCTATTACAAAAGCGTGCTTAAGCGCTTATTCAGATAAAAAAGATTTTAATATCCAAAAGTTTAGATTTACCAAAAAAGCATCAACTGCACTCAATAAAAAATCTAAACCAAGGCAAACTAGGGGTAAACGCACTTTATGCGTCTTAATGGAATTCAGAGGCTACTTGAAACAGGCCTGATCGTCAGCACATTCACGGCATTATTCACTTTATGTGCCTTGATAAGCTTTGACCCATCTGATCCTGCTTGGTCTCAAACAGGTGAATATCTTGAAGTAAAAAATATCACAGGCACAGCAGGTGCGTGGGTTGCTGATATTTTGCTTGTAAGTTTTGGTTGGATGGCGTTTTTAGTGCCTGCAGCTATCCAGCTAGCTGGGTATTTGTTGTTTAAGAAACCACACAAGTTATTTCACCTTGATTATGTCACTCTCGCTTTAAGGCTGATTGGCTTAGTTTTGTTTGTATCTTCAGCAAGTGCCATAAGCAGCATCAACTTTGATGATATCTATCATGTGTCTTCAGGCGGATTTATTGGTGATGTCGTTCGTGATGCGATGATCCCAGCATTTAAATTCACGGGCACTTCAATCATTTTATTATGCTTTTTCTTTGCAGGTTTAACCTTAATGACGGGGGTATCTTGGGTTGAGTTTGTTGACTACATCGGTGAAAAAGTTATTCAAGCTTGTCGTTTATTATTCAACAAGTTCCAAGACTTTCAATCAAGCAAGCAAGTACTGCCTGTCGTTAGACAAGAAACTGAAATCCAGTTAGATGAAACAACTAGTTTCAAAGGCGATGTTTTAGTAAATGCTGAAGCCACCCAAGAAGAGCCTGCACTACATTCTCAACATTCGCTAGAACAAAAACCAATTGCGAAATTAAAAGACAGACTATTTACAAAGAAAACAGAATCAGAAACAAAGCTAGACACTGAAAGCAAAGCAATAAAAAGTGAACCTAGCCTTGATAGCTCAAATTTGAATGAGACTAGAGCTGATGTATTTGACGAGCTAGATGACATTTTAGAGCAAGAAATTAACTTTTCAGCGATTGATGATGACGACTTTGACGCGTCTAGCGCTTTACAAGGGTTAGACGATGCACCTGTTTTAGCACAAGAAACGAGAGTTCAGTCTCCAGCAAGACCGCTAAAGCCAAAAGCTGAAACTGAAAAACCAGTTTTCGTACCTGAGCCTACAGCGAAGGAAAAGTTTGAAGAATTACTGAATGCTGAGCCGCCAAAGGATCCTCTTCCATCACTCGATCTATTAGACAGACCTGATAAACAGAAAAATCCTATATCAAAAGAAGAATTGGATGCCGTTTCTCGTCTTGTAGAAGTGAAGCTACTGGATTTTAATATTCAAGCGAGTGTAGTAGGGGTGTACCCAGGTCCCGTTGTCACGCGATTTGAGCTCGATTTAGCACCGGGTATTAAGGTTGCGAAAATTACCGGCCTTGCAAAAGATTTAGCGCGTTCATTATCAGCTGTCAGTGTTCGAGTTGTAGAAGTGATCCCAGGTAAAACCTATGTTGGTCTTGAACTACCAAACAAACACAGAGAAATTGTACGCCTTTCAGAAGTAATTAACGCCCCTAAATTTGAACAAAACCCATCACCATTGACCATGGTGTTAGGTAAAGACATTGCTGGTCAGCCTGTGGTTGCAGATTTAGGTAAAATGCCGCATTTATTAGTTGCGGGTACAACGGGTTCAGGTAAATCAGTTGGTGTAAATGTTATGATTTTGAGCTTGCTCTACAAGTCACCGCCAGAAGATGTGCGTATGATCATGATAGACCCGAAAATGCTTGAACTTTCTGTCTATGAAGGTATTCCGCACTTATTATGTGAGGTTGTCACAGACATGAAAGAAGCGTCAAATGCACTGCGATGGTGTGTTGGCGAGATGGAACGCCGTTACAAACTCATGTCAGCACTTGGTGTTCGTAACTTAAAAGGTTACAACCAAAAAGTGCTTGCGGCCAAAGAAGCGGGTCAACCAATTTTAGATCCCCTTTTCAAAGACACAGATGGTATGGCGAATGAGCCTGAAGAGCTCGATAAACTGCCAAGTATCGTTGTTGTGATTGACGAGTTTGCCGACATGATGATGATTGTAGGCAAAAAAGTTGAAGAGTTGATTGCGCGAATAGCACAAAAAGCACGTGCTGCAGGTATTCACTTAGTGCTTGCAACACAAAGACCGTCTGTTGATGTTATTACAGGTCTTATCAAAGCGAATATTCCAACTCGTATGGCTTTCCAAGTATCAAGTAAAATTGACTCTCGTACCATTTTAGATCAGCAAGGTGCAGAAAACTTACTTGGCATGGGTGACATGCTGTATTTACCACCTGGCACCAGCGTACCAATTCGTGTTCACGGCGCGTTTGTTGATGACCATGAAGTGCATGCTGTTGTAAGCGACTGGAAAGCCCGCGGTAAGCCGAATTACATTGAAGAAATCTTATGTGGTGATGCCACTGAAGATATTTTATTACCGGGTGAAACACCAGAAGGTGGCGACGATGAGTCTGATCCACTTTATGACGAAGCCGTTAGCTTTGTTATTGAATCAGGCAAGGTGTCTGTTTCGAGTGTGCAACGTAAGCTTCGTGTCGGTTATAACCGAGCTGCTCGTTTAGTTGAACAAATGGAAGCGTCAGGTGTCGTAAGTTCACCAGGGCATAATGGTGCTCGAGAAGTATTAGTCCCTAAAGGGGGAGTAAATTAAATGATAAAAAAAACACTATTATCAAGTTTAGTCGGTTTGTCTTCGCTGTTTTTGTCACAAGCTGCATTTGCAGATGCTGCAATTGAACTTAAAGCTAAACTCTCTGAAATGACGACGTTTAAAGCGAGCTTTGATCAAAAAGTAACGGATGAGCAAGGTGAAGTATTACAAACTGGCTCGGGTAACTTAGCGCTAGCACAGCCTTTAAAAATTCATTGGCAACAACAAGAGCCTGACTCAACTATGTTGGTTTCTGATGGTCATCGTGCTTATTATTACGATGAATTTGCAGAGCAAGTGACCATTATGGCCAGTCTTAATCTGATCGAAACAACGCCTTTTGTTTTATTAACTACAAATGCTAAAACACAATGGGAAAAGTATCAGGTTTCTAAGACTAAAGATAATTACAAAATCATCCCAAAATCTACAACAGACTCGCAAGTAGAGTCGTTAGAATTACAGTTTAATACTGACAAACAACTTTCAAAAATATTGGTGGTGGATTTATCAGGTCAATTAACTGAGTTTAAATTTTCAGATATCAAATTGAACGGTACTTTAAATAGTGACCTGTTTAATTTTACCATTCCTGCACATGTTGTAATTGACGACCAAACACAAAGTGAATAGTTTTTGTGAGTAATTTAGGATTTGATTTTGGCAACGATGTAAAACCATTGGCCGCAAGAATGCGGCCAATACAGTTAGAAGACTACATCGGCCAATCACATATATTAGCCGCTGATAAACCCTTATATAAAGCCATATTGTCTGGCAGAGCACATAGTCTAATCGTTTGGGGTCCGCCAGGCGTTGGCAAAACCACCATTGCTGAAATAATCGCTAACCATGCTAATGCGCGCATACAGCACTTATCTGCTGTGACTTCAGGTGTAAAAGAAATCCGTGAAGCAGTACTCGAAGCTAAACAAAACCTAAGTATGGGACAAAGAACTTTATTGTTCGTTGATGAAGTTCATCGATTTAATAAGTCTCAACAAGATGCTTTTTTACCTCACATCGAAGATGGCACTTTTATATTTATTGGTGCCACCACTGAAAACCCAAGTTTCGCCCTGAATAACGCGATTCTATCGCGGGCACGTGTATACACCTTAAAGGCTTTAACCGATGCAGAACTTGTTCAGGTATTAAAACGCGCTATTACCAAAGATGAGACACTTTCAAAGCTTCAAATCGCAGTTTCAGATGCGCAACTTATGCAAATTGCACAGGTCAGTAGTGGCGATGCGCGTAAAGCTTTGAATCTACTCGAGCAAGCTGTTGAATTATCTGATCAACATGGCGAAGTGGTTATTACTTCTGATGTGCTTACCCAGCTATTACCTTCTCATTTTGCAAAATATGATAAAGGCGGCGACTTATTCTACGACCTGATCTCTGCTTTTCATAAATCAGTTCGAGGTAGCGATCCAGACGCCGCACTTTATTGGTATTGCAGAATTCTAGCAGGTGGTGGTGACCCACTCTATGTTGCAAGGCGCCTTTTAGCCATTGCCACCGAAGATATTGGTAATGCAGATCCAAGAGCGATGCAAGTGGCATTAAATGCGTGGGATATTTTTCAACGTGTAGGACCCAGTGAAGGAGAGAGAGCTATTGCCCAGGCAACAATTTATCTTGCCAGTGCAGCGAAGAGTAATGCGGTTTATATGGCGTTTAACCAAGCAAAGCAAGATGCTTCGACCGACCCAGATTACCAAGTGCCCATTCATTTACGCAACGCACCGACAAAGCTCATGAAAGAGCTAGGTTATGGCGATGAATATCGTTATGCCCATAATGAAGAAGGGGCATTTGCCGCAGGTGAAAATTACTTTCCTGAAGAAATCAAAGACAGGCAATATTATGTGCCCTCTGAACGCGGCTTAGAAAAGCAGATCAAAGATAAGCTTGAATATTTAAAGTCATTAAATCAAATGAGTGTGAACAAAAGATATTCAAATGATTAAAATGTACCTCTCAATTGCACTTGGAGGCGCACTAGGTGCGTGTTTAAGGTTTTTTATTAGTGATACAATGCTTAAACTGCTGGGTAGGGGATTCCCATTTGGCACTTTGACCGTTAATATAATCGGTTCATTATTATTGGGAGTTGTATTTGGCTTACTTGAAAAACAAGTACTCGCGGTAAGCCCTTATAAGTCACTTATTGTGATTGGTTTCTTAGGTGCATTAACAACTTTCTCTACATTCTCGATGGACTCTTTGTTGCTACTTCAACAAGGGCAAATTGTGAAGATGATTCTCAATATCACCTTAAATGTGGTGTTATGTATTTTTATGGCTTGGTTAGGCCTTAACTTAGTCATGCAAAAAGGTTAAAAGCAAAATGTTAGATTCAAAATATTTACGTCAGGATATTGCTGAAGCAGCAGCTCGACTAGCTAAACGTGGCTTTGAGCTTGATGTTGATGCGATTAATGCTTTAGAAGAGCAACGCAAAGCGCTTCAAACAAAAACACAAGAATTACAAAGCGAAAGAAATAGCCGCTCCAAAGCTATTGGTCAAGCTAAAGCAAAAGGCGAAGATATTCAGCCACTACTAGATGCTGTTGCTAACTTAGGCGACCAACTTACAGCGGCTAAGAACGAACAAGACGAAATTTTAGCTAAGCTAAATAATATCGCTTTAACTTTACCAAATTTACCGGCTGAAGATGTGCCTGCTGGCAGCGATGAAAGTGAAAACGTTGAAATCATCAAGTGGGGCGAACCTAAGCAATACGATTTCGAAGTTAAAGATCACGTAGATCTAGGTGAAGCGCTTGATAAAGGTTTAGACTTTGAAACGGGTGTTAAACTAACTGGTTCTCGCTTTACTGTAATGCGTGGTGGTGTTGCGCGCATGCACCGTGCACTTGTTCAATTCATGCTTGATACACACGCGGATAAGCATGGTTACACAGAAATGTACGTGCCTTACCTTGTAAACAAAGACAGCTTATTAGGTACAGGCCAGTTACCTAAGTTCGCAGGTGATTTATTCCACACTAAAGGTTTAATCAACGACGATGGTGAAGAGCAAGAAGGTTTCAGCTTAATTCCAACGGCTGAAGTACCGCTTACAAACTGCGCGCGTGATGAAATCTTTGATGAAAAAGAATTACCAATCAAAATGACAGCGCACACGCCTTGTTTCAGAAGTGAAGCGGGTAGTTACGGCCGTGATACACGTGGTTTAATTCGTCAACATCAGTTCGATAAAGTAGAACTAGTGCAACTTGTAAAACCAGAAGACTCAATGGCAGCGCTTGAAGAGCTAACTGGTCACGCTGAATACATTTTACAAGCATTAGAGCTACCGTACAGAAAAGTCGTGTTATGTACTGGTGATATGGGCTTTGGTGCAACAAAAACATACGATCTAGAAGTATGGTTACCAGCGCAAGACACGTACCGTGAAATTTCATCTTGTTCAAACATGTGGGATTTCCAAGCACGACGTATGCAAGCACGTTTCCGTCGCCAAGGTGAGAAGAAGCCTGAACTACTTCATACATTAAATGGTTCTGGTTTAGCTGTTGGCCGTACGTTAGTAGCAATTTTAGAAAACTATCAACAAGCAGATGGTTCAATCGTGGTACCACAAGTATTACGTCAATACATGGGCGGTTTAGAAGCCATTAAATAAGACTTCTTTCAATAACTGTCCATATGATTAAGGTCGCTTTCTAGCGGCCTTTTTTGTGTCTGTAAGATCCTAATAAATATGCACTTTATTTAGTCAAAGAATTACAGTGAAATGACAATGTGAATTTTTAGTAATTTTAAATTTTTTATTTGTATATTTTTATTTGTTAAAATTAAAACTTAAATATTGTTACTTTCTTGCTTAAATTATTCTTTTTTGGCTCGGGTTAATTTTAATTGTGTAAATTATATTGCAGCTATATGAAGAATATGTTTTATTAGGTTCCAAGGGTTGGCCAATCCTGCTTTTATGAAGCGTTAAAGTCATTTCTTTAACCGTCTTCGTGTTCTCGTATTTACAAAATTAGACTTTATAAAACATGCATCATTTTAATTTGAGCGTAAAGGCTAATAACATTTGAATTTTACGTTTTTATTAACTATTCATTAAATGTTGCAATGTTTTGCAGTGTTAATAAACAAAAGGTGAGGATTTACCTATGAAGAGACAAAAGCGTGATCGATTAGAAAGAGCACATTCCCAAGGATATAAAGCAGGTTTAGCAGGACGCTCAAAAGAACTTTGTCCATATCAACAATTAGAATCTAGATCAGAATGGTTAGGCGGGTGGCGAGAAGCCGTAGATGACCGCAATATGTTTAAAACTTAAAATAGAGAATTTAATACAACAAAGCCCTCAATTTTGAGGGCTTTGTTGTTAGATCAAAGTACTTATAACTTTAATTAGAAAGCGCTGGTATCTTGGAAAAGACCTACTTTAAGATCTTTTGCTTCGTAGATAACGCGACCATCTACTTCAACTGTACCGTCAGCCATACCCATGAATAATTTACGCTTAATTACACGCTTCATATCTACACGGTAAGTCACTTTTTTAGCCGTTGGTAAGATTTGACCTGTGAATTTTACTTCGCCAACACCTAGTGCACGACCAAGACCAGGGCCACCTGACCAACCTAAGAAAAAGCCAACGATCTGCCACATTGCGTCTAGACCAAGACAACCAGGCATTACAGGGTCGCCTTTAAAGTGACAATCGAAGAACCAAAGGCTAGGATCAATATCTAACTCAGCGATAATTTGACCTTTGCCAAATTCACCACCGTTATCGTTGATCTCAATGATGCGATCCATCATTAGCATGTTGTCACTTGGTAAACGGCAGTTGCCTTCACCAAACATTTCACCACGACCACATAGGATCAATTCTTCTTTTGTGTAGCTGTTCTTTGGTTCCATAGTATTAATACTTTTTCTTCAAAATAAAAATTCAGGCTACTTTAGCTTACAGATGTACGCCAAACAACTCTGAACAGTTGATTATTGTTAATATTTTAAACATTTAAGCATTTTTATATGACAACTTGCATTAACTTGGGCGATTTTTAGAATACATTTCTTTATAATGATTCTTGTTAACTTAGTTCATTTTGGATCGACATGATTTTATTCGTAGACGCTTTAACTGTTATTGATTTTTCTTACTTTTGTAATAAAAGAGGGCCGGTAGGTGAAAGTTGGATTGCTGACTTAACCCTTCATGGAGACTTGAATCATGAGTCTATGGTTTTAGATTTTGCACTGGTAAAAAAACAGATTAAACGTATTATCGATGACACAATCGATCATAAGCTTGCAATACCTAAGCGTTTGAATGGCATTTATAGTATTGAAAGTGAACAAGTCAAGCTTGACGCACAATTCGGTGACGAACATCACATTGCGATGTATGCACCTGAACAAGCTGTTTGCTTAATTGATGCTGAAACGGTAACAGAACAGTCTGTCATTGCGTTTTTGAAGCAGCAGATCATGCCTAAGATGCCTGAAAACGTAAAAGACATCGATATTGAACTTCGCCCAGAACAAACTTCTAGCTTTTATTACCACTATAGCCATGGTTTAAAAAAGCATGATGGTAATTGTCAGCGCATTGTTCACGGCCACCGCTCGTTAATTGGTATTAGCCTCGATAACATTCCTATGCCTCGTCTGCAAAAAGAATGGTCACGTAAATGGGAAGACATTTACCTAGGCTCTGAAGAAGACTTGATTGATAACTCAGATCTTAAATATATAAAAGCTTTAGACTCTGATTATGCCTTTGCATACACGTCTACACAGGGCTATTTCGAATTAGCAATCAGTAAAGCGCGTTGTGATCTTTTACCTTGTGATACAACAGTAGAGTGTATTGCTGATTACTTAGCAACAGAAATTAAAAAAACGCACCCTGACAATGCCGTAAAAGTAAAAGCATTTGAGGGCGTAGGGAAAGGAGCCATTGCATATGCTTAAAGCCGCATTGATCGCTTTAGTTGGTTTGACTGCAAGTGTTAGTTCAATGGCACTAGAACTTAAAGGCAGTCTAACACAAGGCGGTATGATCATTGGTAAGCTAGACAAGCCTAACTCTGTGTATTTTAATGGCAAAGCATTAAAAATAACTAAAGACGGTGAGTTTGTTTTCGGTTTCGGTCGAGATGCTGATACAAAGCATACTTTAACTTGGGTTGACCAAGCAGGTAAACAGCATACCCAAGATATAGTGATCACTAAGCGCGAATATAAAATCGATCGTATTACGGGTGTCGAAAAGAAGTACGTTTCACCACCTGACTCTGTACTTGCTCGTATTAAAGATGATGCAAAACGTGTGCGAGCTGCAAGAGCAGGAGAGTCTGATTTTACATATTTTAAAGACACTGTTTTACGTCCAGCCAAAGGCCGTATTTCAGGGGTTTATGGTAGTCAGCGCTTCTTTAATGGCAAACCAAGAAACCCACATTTTGGTTTAGACATCGCCAATAAAAAGGGCACGCCAGTTTGGGCACCGCTTGCGGGTAAAGTCGTAATGGCAGATCCTGAACTATATTATAGCGGTGGCACAGTGATCATCGACCACGGCCATGGCATTACATCAACCTATATTCACCTAAACAAAATACATGTAAATGTAGGCGATAAAGTAAAGGTAGGTGATCATTTCGCTGATATAGGTGCGACCGGCCGTGTAACTGGCCCGCATTTAGATTGGCGTTTCAACTGGTTCAATGAACGTCTTGACCCAGCACTATTAATGACAGATAAATTAGCAAATACGAAGTAGTAACTTAAATGAATGATATTGATAAACAAGCAGTGATTGAGCAACGCATTAAAGAGTCTGTTACGTCTGTAACGAAGACAGTTTTTCCTGGGCGTACAAATCACCACAATACCTTATTCGGTGGTGATGCATTGGCTTGGATGGATGAAGTTGCCTTTATTGCCGCAACGCGTTTTTGCCGCAAGCCTCTCGTTACTATTTCTTCAGATAGAGTAGATTTTAAAGAAGCTATTCCAGCTGGGACTTTCGCAGAATTAGTAGCAACTGTGTCTCATGTTGGTAATACCAGCTTAAAAGTGGATGTTAATATCTTCCTAGAGCGTATGCACAAAGATGATAAACACTTAGCTATTTCGGGTAGTTTCACCTTTGTTGCTGTTGATGATAATCACAGGCCGACACCAGTTGTTTGTGAAAATATGCTTAAAGGTTTTAAGTAGCATTTATGCAATGAGGGCTTCTTAGCCCTCATATTTCATCTGTAATTTCTTCGATAATACTAAATAACTGTTCTTCTTCCATATCTAGATGATCTATTACGTCATCCATGATGTTTTGCCATTCACCATTTATTTCACTTGGTTTCTCTTTCAAAAAAGCACAGTGTCTCGAGAGTTTGAGAATACACAGTAAATCTAAGCCGACTTTATCCAATTCTTCTGATTGGAATAAGCCATCTGTGTCATGTTGGTAGTAAATTATGTTAATCATGACTTTTGGTAAGCGCCATTGCTGCGCTAGTAAAGCCCCAATGGTTGCGTGATTTGTCTGGTATTTTTCAAACTGCAATTTGGCCGCATCATCCCAATTGTTTTCATTTGCATAAGCCATTACAGCTTCAAAATCGTCAAAATGTTGATTCAGTATTGCCACACCAACACCGTGAAAAAGCGCAAGCATATAAGCATGATTCGACAGCGCAGGTTTATCGAGCTTCATTGCAACTATACTGGCAATATGAGCTATATCGGTTTGAACATCCCAAAATTTAGCCATTGTTGGATCTGCACCAACAGCAGCTTTAACTGCGACGGCTTTAACTAAGGGGACTAATCTCTTTAGGCCTAAGATCATAATGGCTTGGTCAATCGATTCTATTTCTTTTGCGCGACGAAAAGCGCTTGAATTGACGACTTGAAGTATTGCTGCACAGATCCCAACATCGTCTTGTAGAATTTCAGATACACGAGAAATGTTTGGCTCTGGCTTCTTCGTTTCTTCAGAAAACTTTATCAGTGCCTCAGGCCTTGGTGGAATTGAAACACTTCGCAGAATTGTCTTTTCTTCATTGGTTAATGATATTGGCATACCATAACTCCAATCTAATTAACTATTTAAATCATAGTTTATGGTTCAGAAAAGTGGTATTGAATTGACGGGTAGGAGTGGAAAAAGAATTGCGTAGCTAAGTACGCAATTCTTTTTTAATGTTTTTACATTGCTTCGTATTCTTCTTGCCAGAAGAACTTTTCTTCACCAAAAGCTGGAACAAGTCCATCAAGCCAAGTGGCTTCTTCATCGTATTTTGCAAAGAACGGACGTTGAACCCACTCAGGGTTACGCGCTTGAATAAAGCGAAGTACAAATACTTTTTCACCGGCAATTTCAGTTACACCTGACACTTCAACTTTACCAGGACCAGCACTCATCGAAGGGCCACGTACTGTTCTACTTACACCTGAAACTTGTTTGTAAGCATCACGGAAAATTTCCCAAGTTTTGTAGAGTGGTAATTCAAAGTAGCGCTTAGCACCAGTATCACGTTCAATGAACATATAGTATGGGATCATGCCCATTTGAGTTTGTTCTTTCCACATTTCAGCCCACATATCTGAATCAACATTTAAGTTGTTTAGCAGTGGAGCCTGTGTACGGATCTGCGCGCCAGTTTTACGAATAAGCTTTATTGCTTCACGGCTAATATCTGTGCGTAATTCTTGCTTATGGTTAACATGCGCCATAATTGAAACATGTTTGCCAGCATCTACAAGCTCTTTTAATAACGCTAATAGGTCTTGCGCATCTGGATCAGTAACGTAACGGAATGGCCAGAATGTTAAAGACTTAGTACCAATACGAATCGTCTTGATGTGATCAAAGCGCGGCTCTTTTAGTGCTTCTAAGTACTTACGTAACTTCACAGTACGCATTACCATAGGGTCACCACCAGTCATCAATAAGTCAGTAACTTCTTTGTGTTCAGCAAGGTAGTTATGCAGTAATTCTTCATCGTTATTGTTAAAACGCGTTGCTTTACCTACGAATTGCGCCCAACGGAAACAGAAAGTACAGTAAGAGTGGCAATATTGGCCTTGGGCTGGGAAGAACAATACAGTTTCTTTGTATTTGTGTTGAATACCTTCAACTTGCTCACCTTCAAAAGTTGGCACATTTTTATCCATTTGCCCGGCAGGGTGCGGGTTCAACTTTTGACGAAGTTGTGTTGCTAATTCAAAAACTTCTTCTGGTGTATGTTCGCGCTTTAATAAAGCGGCCATTTCATCGTATGACTCGTCATCAAGCATGCCACGTTGTGGGAAAGTTAATTGGAATACCGGATCATTAGGTACTTTATCCCAATCAATTAGTTCTTCAATCACGTAATTATTTACACGGAAAGGAAAAACATTGGCGACAACGCGCATCTCAAAGCGTAAATGCTCAGGAAGTTGATGAAGTTGTTCAATCTTATCTATCTGACGATGTTGATAAACATTGAATTTAGGTGGTACATAAGCTTCTGCTGGCTGCAATTGGACGGTTTGCTGCATATGTTAGTTTACTCTACTTCTAATTACATAAAGCGCAGTAGTCTAACAAATTAATAGTTATGTTTCAGCGTTATTTGTATCAGTTCGAACAAATAACGCTAAGTTTATGATTATAAGCTTCAGTATTCTTCTGTGGTGATAGCTTGGTAAATTGCAGTGCACAAAGCCATTATGTCGCTATCTGAGCTGATATAAGGTGGCATTATATAAATCAGCTTGCCAAATGGTCTGATCCAAACCTTATGTTCTCTAATAAAATACTTTTGAATCTTTGCAACATCAACGGAGCGATTGACTTGAACCACTCCAATACCACCGAGAACTCTAACATCTTCAACTGTTTCTAATTGTGAACATTGAGATAAGTGAGTATTCATCGTCTGTTCGATACTGTTAATCTGTGAAAGCCAATCGTTTTCATGTAACAGGTCTAAACTTGCATTAGCCGCAGAGCAGGCGAGCGGATTACCCATAAATGTTGGTCCGTGCATTAATACGCCAGCTTCACCTTCACTGATCCCGACAGCAACTTCTTCTGTTGCCAATGTCGCAGAAAGCGTCATCGCACCACCAGTCAATGCTTTACCGATACACATAATATCTGGACTGATGTTTGCGTGTTCACAAGCAAACATTTTTCCTGTTCTGCCAAAGCCTGTAGCAATTTCATCTAAAATGAGGAGTACTTGATATTTATCACACAGTGCTCTGAGCTTTTTGAGATAAGACGGATGATAAAAGTTCATACCACCAGCGTTTTGTACAATGGGTTCGATAATAAAAGCGGCGACTTCATTGCTATGTTGTTCAAACGCGTGTTCTAACGCTGCAAGTTCAGCTTCACTTTCGTTATCGTAAAAACCAGCTTTTGGTGCATCAACAAAGATATGCTCAGGTAAGAAACCTTGATACATACTGTGCATAGAATTAACTGGGTCACAGACACTCATCGCTGCAAAGGTATCACCGTGATAGCCTTTTTTGGCGGTCATGAGCTTTGTTTTATTTGTTTCACCTTTACTTATCCAATATTGCAATGCCATTTTGATCGCAACTTCAACGCTCACAGAGCCGCTGTCGGCTAAAAACACTTTTTGTAAAGGCTCTGGGCTGATTGCAACCAGCTTTTTACATAGCTCAACTGCAGGAGCGTGTGTGATTCCACCAAACATAACGTGGCACATTATCTGCGCTTGTTGTTGTATTGCAGAGACTATTTTAGGGTGATTGTAACCATGAATGGCACTCCACCAAGAGGCCATGCCATCGATGAGTTCAGTGCCATCATCAAGATAAAGTTTGTTCTGATCAGTATGTGTAACACCATAAACAGGTAAAGGATCACCTATAGATGTATAGGGGTGCCAAATATGTTGTTTATCGAATTTGATATCTATAGGTTGATTATTGCTCACTTGTAAACCTTTAGCTTTGCTGTGACGTTGACAATACTACGACACTCAGTAGACTAAGCCAATCACCGTCAAATCAAACGCCTAATTAATAAACAGGCTAAGAATAAAAAGAGTATCAGATTATGGCTACAGTTCGTCACGATTGGACTTACGAAGAAGTAAAAGCACTATTTAACATGCCGTTTAACGACTTGCTATTTAAAGCGGCAAGTATTCACCGTGAGAACTTTAATCCAAATGAAGTACAGATCTCGACCTTACTTTCAATTAAAACGGGTGCTTGCCCTGAAGATTGCAAGTATTGCCCACAGTCAGCGCATTATAAAACAGATTTAGACCGTGAACGTTTAATGGAAGTAGAAAAGGTTGTTGAACAAGCGAGATTAGCGCGTGAAAAAGGCGCAACACGTTTCTGTATGGGCGCAGCATGGTCTGATCCAAAAGACAGAGACATGCCTTACATTGCTAAAATGGTGCGTGAAGTAAAAGAGCTTGGTTTAGAAACCTGTATGACACTTGGCATGCTTGATAACGAAAAAGCACATGCACTTAGAGATGCCGGCCTTGATTATTACAATCATAACCTGGATACCTCGCCTGAATATTATGAGCAAATTATCACAACACGTACTTATCAAGACAGACTTGATACGTTAGACAATGTGCGTGATGCAGGCATGAAAGTGTGCTCTGGTGGTATTGTTGGTATGGGCGAGCAAGCAGGTGACCGTTACGGTTTATTAATGCAGCTTGCTAACTTACCAAAACAACCTGAAAGTGTACCAATTAACATGCTAGTTAAAGTTAAAGGTACGCCACTTGAAGACGTTGAAGATCTAGACCATTTTGAATTTATTCGCACCATCGCTACTGCGCGTATTATGATGCCGCACAGTTACGTACGTTTATCTGCGGGTAGAACAGCAATGAATGAGCAAATGCAATCAATGTGTTTCTTTGCAGGCGCTAACTCAATTTTCTACGGTGATAAGTTGCTGACGACTGAAAACCCAGAAGCCGATGCAGATATGAACTTACTTAAGAAGCTGGGTATGAACCCAGAGAAGCGTCAAGACTACTCTGATGAAGCATACGAAGCGTCTTTAAGTTCAAAAATTGCTGATAAGGCAACGTCAGAGCTATTTTACGAAGCATAGTGAATGGCTTTTGAATTTATACAAGCAGCGCTGCAACAAAGACGAGCTGAGTCTTTGTTGCGTGCTCGTCATGTGATTGCTGACTCAAGTAACGCACGCTTTTTAACGAGCAAAGAGGGTAAGCAATATTTAAACTTTGCCAGTAATGATTATCTTGGTTTAGGGTCTAAATTAGAGTTACAAGGTGGACTAACAGGTAGCCGCTCCTCGGCACTTGTTACAGGATACCAACAGAGCCATAAAGATTTTGAAGCCTTGCTGTGCAAACATTTTGGCTATGAGTCTGCTTTACTATTTAGTACGGGATTTAGCGCAAACAGCAGTGTTATTAAGGCTCTCTTTTCACAGAGCTCAAGCTCAAAAGCAGCGCTTGATTCTGCCATTTTCCAAGACAAACTTAACCACGCCAGTTTAATTGATGGTGCTTTACAGTCTGATGCCAAGCATATCCGTTTTAACCATAATGACATGGGGCATTTACGTCAGCGTTTAGAAAAAAGTAAAGCTGCAAATAAGTTGATCATTAGCGAAGGTGTGTTTTCGATGGACGGAGACTGCGCGCCACTACAGCAGTTTATGGAATTAAAACAGCAGCACAATGCTTGGCTGATGTTAGATGATGCACACAGCTTTGGTGTATTGGGCGAAAACGGCCTGGGAAGTGTGGGTCTTGGTTGCAAGCCAGAAATTTTGGTGATCACATTTGGTAAGGCAATGGCGTGTCAGGGCGCGGCTGTTTTAGCAAGTAAATCAGTCATCGACTTTTTACTTCAGTTTAATCGTGATTATATTTACTCAACGTCTATGTCACCGCTCATGGTTCAAGCAGCAGAGCAGCAGTTTTTACGCGTACTTGACGCGAGTGAGCAGAGACAGCACTTGTTTAATAATATTGCGTTATTCAAGCAGCTTTGTGCCGATGCAAACATTCCCGTAATGCCGTCAGACACTGCGATACAGCCGGTTGTGTTAGGCAGCGCTGAAAATGCATTAAATGCGCAAGCCAAGCTTAAAGAGCAGGGGATTTGGCTAACAGCTATTCGTCCACCAACAGTGCCACATAATACGGCCAGACTCAGGATCACAATCACCGCAGCACATATTCATGATGATATTGAAAAGCTTGTAAAAGCCTTAAAGGTGTCAATATGATTGCAACACCCGATAAACTGTCAACGGCGAAGCAGTTTTCAAAAGCCGCAGGGCAGTACAAGCTACACGCGCATGTACAAAAGTTGGCTGCCGAATTGTTATTCTCAAGATTAAATAAGCACAGTCAAGTCATGCTTGACCTTGGCGCAGGCCCTTTACTGCATCAGCATAAACTAAAACATCACAGTGACTGTCTAGTTGCGATGGATTTGAGTTTAGGCATGTTGTCTGAAACAACTGCTGAAGAAAATGTAAATTGTGTTTGTGCAGATATGGATAAACTGCCTTTTACAGAAAACGGATTCGATGCAGTATTTTCAAACTTTGCAATTCAGTGGAGCGCTGAACCTGAAGCTTTATTTAAATCACTTTATTCAGTGTGTAAGCCAGGCTCTCAAGTTTTACTATCGACGGTTTTAGATGGCTCTTTGTCTGAAATAGCTCAAGCATGGAAAGCAGTGGATGATAAACAACACATTAATGATTTTTTGAATTTAACTCAGTTGATTAAAATTGCACAAAGTGTTGGATTCAAAGTGGCATACTCAAATCAACACTGTCTTCAAGATCACTATGACAAACCAATCAATGCCATAAAGTCGGTGAAAAATATTGGTGCAAATCATCTGACTGATTGTCAAAAAGAGCAAGGCCTATTGGGTAAAGCGGCTTATAAGAATCTATTGTCAGCTTTTCCATTACAAGACGGTAAAGCCGTTATTAGCTACCAAGTCGGTATTTTGGAGTTAACGAAATAATGAATTCATTTTTTATCACAGGTACCGATACTGAAGTCGGTAAAACCCATGTTACTTGTTTATTACTCAAGTTTTTGACCCAACATAAACGCTCAGCGATTGGTTTTAAGCCTATTGCAGCCGGAGCTGAAGAAGCATTTGGTCAATTAGTCAATGAAGACGCTTTAAACATCATGGAGTCTTCAAACGTACATGCCAAATATGACCAGATAAATCCAATTTGTTTTGAACCACCAATCGCACCCCATATTGCAGCGCAACGTGCAAACAAAGTAATTACTCAAATAGAACTTAATCATCATTATAAAGAGATTTTATCCGTCGGTGCTGAATTTACATTGGTAGAAGGCGCTGGTGGCTGGTCTTTGCCAATTAATGACACGGAATATTTATCTGATTGGGTAAAAGCCCGAGAAATCCCAGTCATTTTAGTTGTTGGTATGAAGTTAGGCTGTTTGAATCACACGCTGCTTACAATTCAAGCGCTCAAAGCTCAAGGGGTGAAATGTGTGGGCTGGATTGCAAATGAAATTGACCCTAACATGTCAGAGTTTGATGCAAACCTTGAAAACTTGAAAGCGCGTATTGATGCCCCTTTATTGGCTGTCGCACCATTTGCAAAAAGCAAAGCAAAATTGAAAATTTATAAGGCGCTGACCGATCTTTTTACAATTAACTTGTAAGTGCATGCATTTAATACAAAACAGAAAGTGATACCTCAATAAATATCACTTTTTAATTCTTTTTTCATATTTAATAAATTCTCATTTGAATTTAGATTAGAAAAATTCAAAGAATGAGATCACAAATTCGGTGCCTTTATCAGGTTCACTTAATACTTCAACTTTTGCATTATGTTGCTGCAAAATACTGTATGAAATAGATAAGCCTAAACCTGTGCCTTCACCGGGTGCCTTTGTAGTAAAAAACGGCGTGAATATTTCTTTTAAGTTTTCTTGAGGAATGCCTTTACCTTCATCTTTTACACGCACCATAATTTTTGTGCGCTCTCTATAGCATCGAACAAACAAAGTACCGCCCTCAGCCATGGCCTGTTTTGCGTTTACAAACAGGTTGATAAAGACCTGTTGTAATTTACTTTCTATTCCTAAAATCGTGGCGCTTTCTAACAGGTCAGTTTCGATATGGTGTTTATATTTGAATTCATTGCTTACCATATTAAGAGATTTATTGATGACTTTGGTTACATCGATAGGTTCTAATTCATCGTTGTCCATACGAGAGAAAGTACTCAAATCAGCCACAATGGCTTTGACTCTTTCTAACCCTTCGACTGAAGATTTTAAAATTTCGTCGCTGTCTTCAAATAAAAACGGCAATTCATATTCTTCATAGTTTTTGTTTAGTTGTGACAACGAGGTACTCGACGGCTCATCAGCAAGCGGCTGCAAAGCTGACTTAATATCTTGAATATAGTCAGCCATGGTATCGAGGTTACTTAACACAAAGCCAACCGGGTTATTAATTTCATGGGCAACACCAGCAGCAAGGAAACCTAGGGAGGCAAGCTTTTCTTGCCCAACAAGTTGCAATTGTGTTTGCTCTAAAATTTTGTTTGTTTCTTCAAGGTTTATAAGCTGTTGTTGAAGCTCTTCTTCAGCTCTCTTTCTTTCTATGGCGATAGAAAGCATGCTTCTTGATGACTCAAGGGTTTGTAGCTTGGTGATATTGATATCTTGTTGGTCTTCGTAGAGTAAAACTGCAACACCTACCGTTTTTTTGTCTTCGAGCGTGAGCGTGTACAAAGGCACCATAACGCAAAATTGATAAAAGTCTTGCGCTTCGTTACTTATGTCATTGGTATCTATGAGTTGTGTTTCTTGCTCTTGTTGTAATAAATCGAATACTTTTTCTCTGTCGAGCTGAGCAAGAAAAGACTTTAACAGTTGCAAGTGTTCATTTATGTCAGACTCGGTACTTGATTGAGTATAGTATTGAAATTGACCGTAATTACATTGGTTATCGAGTTCAATAAATAAATTATCTGGTTTAGATAAAAACGCACAGGTTCGTTCGAGATAGTTTTCAACAATCTTTTTTAGTGTGGGCTTGCTCCAGGTTTCAGCTAAAAGACCAGTTAAAAAAGACAGTTGAGTTTGTTGGTTTTCGACTTCCATACGCGTTTCATCATTTAAAACTTCTTGTTCTAATAGCTCTCGAGTATAGTTTTCAAGCTGCATTTCGGCGAGCTTTCTTGCTGCCCGCTCTCGTTTCAGTGCACGTTCAAGTACGTCTATTTTGTTTTGTGTTTCTTCACTCATAGAAACCTTACTTCTATATGACAAGCTTCATCACCATCGTGTAAACATTTCGATTGAGAAATAGAGATTTCTTCACCAAAGTGTTTTGCAGCCCCTAAAATGAGGCCCTCTGACAAATGGCATAGTTTTCGCTCTGAGCGATAAATCATAGTGAGGCGCTGGTCGTTTTGGTCTTTATAATCAAACTCGGGTAAGTTTGAATCTGCGTAGAGTTTTTTTACCTCGACGTGAATTAAGTTATCAACCATATATAGAAACGCATGCAGAGATGGCGCTTGCTTAGCTTCACTGGGCGCCATAGGCATAAGTTTAGCAAATAAAAATTCACCAAAAGTTCTAAGTAAATCAGAAGCTGGTACGTTTAATGCTTCACAATAATAAGTAACGATGCTGAACATTTCACTGTCATCGTACTTAATTGAAGATGTGTAGATCCCTTGAGAGGGAAGGTCGAGTGTATTTAGCATGGTGTCCCATGCTTCTAAACCGTGATTGGTTTCTACAAACTCTTGTAGCGCGTTGAAAACACTGCCTTTCATATAAATCTCCGCATTTCGCGTTATGAGGTTGATATATTTTTAAAATAGTGTCACTTTTTACTTAACGCAATGTTTTAAAATCATTTGTAGAAACATAAGGTTTTATTAAATGTCTGATAAATTGCCAATTTTGATTGTGGATGATGAGACACAAGTACTTAACGCTTTAAAACGCCTGTTTAGAAAGGAGTTTGAAGTGACTGTGTGCGATAAACCACTGGAAGCTGTAGAAATTTTAAAGCAGCAGGAATTTGCAGTGATTATTTCAGACATGAAAATGCCATTGATGAGTGGAGCAGAGCTGCTAGCTCAGGCTTTTATCATCAATCCAAATACAGCGCGTATTCTTTTAACGGGCTATTCCGACATCGACTCGACTGCTTTAGCTATTAATGAAGGCAAGATCTCAAACTATGTAAGTAAGCCTTGGCGCAACGACGACTTAAAAGAAATTGTGATGCAGGCTTGTGATCAGTATCAATTGAAGCAGTCTGTTATTCGTTTGCAAAATGAGCTGGAAGAAAAAAATCAACAATTACAAAGTTACAACGATGAACTAGAAAGTAAAGTTCAGGCTCGAACTTCATCACTTTCTCAACTTACTGACAAACTAAAAAACGTCAATCAAAAACAGCGCAAACTATTTCATGATGTCATCGAGATGATTAATCTAATCATTGAAGACACCACAGGGAGTGATGATGGTCATATAAAGCGTGTAGCTTCTCATTGCCGGTTAGTTGCTAAGCACCTAGGGCTAGAAAAGCCGCTGGTCACTCAAGCCTACTTAGCTGGCTTAATGCATGAAATTGGTAAAGTGTCATTACCTGATGAGCTTGTTAAGTGCACTGAAAATGAATTGACGAAAGATCAACTCTCAGCAAAGCAGCAAAATGCCATCAAAGGTGCTGAAATACTTCAAAAGCTACCTAATTTACAAATAATTGGCAAAGGTATTTTGCATCAATACGAACACTATAATGGCACTGGCTTACCTGAGCATTTAATTGCTGACAACATACCGACGATCAGCCGTATTCTTACCATAGTAAATGATTACGATAAGTTATTAATCGGTCGAATTACAGGTGAGAAGATGCAACAAGATCAAGCTATGCAAACCATGAGAACTCTGGCAACAGAGTTTTATGACCCGCACATTCTAGATGTGTATTTTGAGTTATTATCTAGCGGTAAAGTGTTCGAAAATCATGATATTGACGTCTGTGTGGGAGTAAGTTGTTTAGAAACAGGTATGCACTTAACACAGGATTTGTTAAATAAACAGGGCGCTGTGATTTTAACTGCTGGCACCGAAATCACACCTAGCATCATTGAAAAGTTACAAAAGTATCAAAAAGACTGGAATTATATTTTTAATGTGTTCGTGCATTAGTTTCTATTCTTAGCCACTCTCTGGTGGCTCTCAAAAAACCTTTAGTTTAAAATACCGCTAGTTTTATTTTATATCCTATTTGGAGCTCGTTATTTTAAACGTATCTAATGTCACCATGCAGTTTGGTGCAAAACCACTTTTTGAAAACATTTCTGTTAAATTTGGTGATGGAAATCGCTACGGTCTAATCGGTGCCAATGGATGTGGTAAATCGACATTCATGAAGATTTTAGGGGCTGAGCTTGAGCCTTCTGCGGGTAACGTAAGTGTAGCTCCAAATATTCGTTTAGCGAAACTAAATCAGGATCAGTTTGCCTACGAGCAATACACAGTCATTGATACGGTTATTATGGGTCATAAAGAGCTTTGGGAAATTAAAGCTGAGCGTGATCGTATCTATTCTTTACCAGAAATGAGTGAAGAAGATGGTATGAAAGTGGCCGATCTTGAAACGCAATTTGCAGAAATGGATGGTTACTCGGCTGAAGCAAAAGCAGGTGAGTTACTTTTAGGTGTTGGTATTGGTACTGAGCAACACTATGGCTTAATGTCAGAAGTTGCACCGGGTTTCAAGTTACGTGTTCTTCTTGCACAGGTGTTATTTGCAGATCCTGATATCATGCTACTAGACGAACCAACCAACAACTTGGACATTTATACAATCAAATGGTTAGAAGAAGTACTTAACCAGCGTGATTGCACCATGTTAATTATTTCGCACGACCGTCACTTCTTGAACTCTGTTTGTACGCACATGGCTGACATCGACTACGGTGAATTACGTGTCTATCCAGGTAACTATGACGAGTATATGTTTGCAGCGACTCAAGCGCGTGAAAAACTATTAAACGAGAATGCTAAGAAGAAAGCGCAAATTGCAGAACTTCAACAGTTCGTATCTCGTTTCTCTGCAAATGCTTCAAAAGCAAAACAAGCTACATCTCGTGCAAAACAGATTGATAAAATTCAACTTGATGAAGTTAAAGCTTCTTCTCGTCAATCGCCTTTCATTCGTTTTGAACAAAGTAAACAGCTTTTCAGAAATGCGCTTGAAATTACCAATGTCTCACAGGGTTATGACAGCACTTTATTCTCAGGCTTAGAAGGCTTAGTTGAAGTGGGTGAGCGTATCGCTATTATTGGTGAAAATGGTGTGGGTAAATCAACCTTACTACACACTTTAGCGGGTCGTTTAGCGCCTAAAACTGGTGAGTTTAAATGGTCTGAGAATTCAAACATTGGTTATTATGCACAAGACCATGCAGATGAGTTTGATAAAGACCAAACTGTATTTGAGTGGATGGAGCAATGGCAACAGGAAGGTGACGACGAGCAAGTGGTTCGTGGTTTCTTAGGTCGAATGCTGTTCTCACAAAATGACATCAAAAAGTCAGTAAAAGTACTTTCTGGTGGTGAGCAAGGTCGTATGTTGTTTGGCAAATTAATGATGCACAAGCATAATATTTTGCTGATGGATGAACCTACAAACCACATGGACATGGAATCAATCGAAGCGCTTAACTTAGCCCTTGAACAGTACGAAGGTACTCTTTTATTCGTTTCACATGACCGTCAGTTTGTATCATCGCTAGCAACCCGTATTTGGGAAATTAAAGACGGAAAAGTTATCGACTTTAAAGGTACTTATGAAGAGTATCTAGCGCAACAAGAAGCGGCTAAATAAGCACTTTTGCAATGGTATTACCTAACTAGATAGGTATAATACCCACATAGAAACTGCAGGCTTACCCCCAATAAGAGCCTGCAGTTTGTTTTTCTATCGTTCAAAACTTCTGAGGATTTATTATGACGGTTGGCATTATCATGGGCTCAAAATCAGACTGGCCTACTATGCAACATGCAGCAGACATGCTGGACAAGTTTGGCATCGACTATGAAACAAAAGTAGTTTCGGCTCACCGTACACCTCAACTTCTAGCTGATTACGCGTCAAGCGCAGCTGATCGTGGTATCAAGATTATTATTGCTGGTGCTGGTGGCGCTGCTCACCTTCCGGGTATGGCTGCGGCTTTCACAAGCTTACCAGTTCTTGGTGTACCAGTTAAATCAAAAACACTAAACGGTGTTGATTCATTACTTTCAATTTGCCAAATGCCAAAAGGCGTAGCTGTAGGTACGTTGGCAATCGGTGATGCGGGTGCGGCTAACGCAGGCTTACTTGCAGCTCAGATTTTAGGTTGTCAACAACCAGAAATCTTTGCAAAAGTTGAAGCTTTCCGTAAAGAACAAACAGAAACAATTTTAGCTAACCCAAATCCTGCTGAGTAATATGAACGTTTTAGTCCTTGGCGCAGGGCAACTTGCGCGAATGATGAGCTTGTCATCGAAGAACTTAGACATTCATGTTACAGCTTACGATGTTGGCTCTGAAAAAGTCATCGATCCTGTTACCTTTTTAACAGTTGATCAGTCATTACAACAAGCCATTGATTCTGCAGACGCTATTACTGCTGAGTTTGAGCACATTCCTTTAGATATTCTAAAACTATGTGATGAAAGTGGTAAGTTTTACCCAGGCACAGAAGCCATAGCAACAGGTGGTGATAGAGCGAAAGAAAAAGCGTTACTAGCTACTGCAAATGTAGCTTGCGCGCCATATAAAATTATCACTGAAAAGCAGCACTTGCTAGATTCGATTGATGAATTGGCAATGCCTTTGGTAGTTAAAACATGCCAAGCTGGTTACGACGGCAAAGGCCAATGGCGTGTAAAATCTCTGGATGAGGTAGAGCAAATTTGGGCTGAAATGTCTGAATTTTTAGCAAAAGACGCATCTCATCAAATTATTGCAGAGAAAATGATCCCATTTGATCGCGAAGTATCTATCATAGGTGTTCGTTCGAAAAATGGTGAAACTGCAATCTACCCACTGACTGAAAACCAACATACCAATGGGGTATTAACGCTTTCAATCGCGGGTAAAGAGAAAAATGCAATTCAAGCGCAGGCTGAGTCTGCGTTTAACGCTATCGCCAATGCATTAGACTATGTCGGTGTATTAGCCATAGAGTTTTTCGATGTAGATGGCACTTTATTGGTAAATGAAATTGCACCACGTGTACACAACTCGGGTCATTGGACTCAACAGGGGTGTCATGTTAGCCAATTCGAAAACCACATGCGCGCTGTAACTGGTTTACCACTAGGGTCAACGGTTTTGATTCGCCCAACTGTGATGATCAACGTGTTAGGGCAAGCTGCTATTCCAAAAGCAGTATTGGCTGTCGCTGACACAACCAGCCACTGGTATGGCAAATCTGCAAAACCAGGCCGTAAGATGGGTCATATTAACGTTTCAGCTGATAGCTTATCAGAACTTGGTTATAAACTGGCTGACTTGGCAAAAGTACTGCCAGAGCAAGATTATCCAGGTGTTCTGGCAACTGCTGAGCAGTTAAAAGCACTATAATAAAAAAGCCGAGTTTAACTCGGCTTTTTTGACTCTAATTATTGGAATATAAATTAAATAAGGCATTAGCAAAGTGACTAGTCAGTCTATTAAACAATTTTCGTTTATTGGGTTATTTGTACTTTGTCTTACTGGATTTATAGGCCCTGCATTCTCTCTTCTTCTCGGTCTTGCTTTCACACTGATTTTTACTAACCCGTATTTGTCGTTAAGTAATCAAGCTAGCAAATGGTTATTAAAATTAGCTGTGATAGGACTAGGTTTTAATGTCGACTTTAATGATGTACTAGAAGTAGGGCGAAGCTCATTTGTTCTTACCATTGTGAGTATTACAGCCATAATAGGACTTGGTGAAATATTAGGGCAGCTCTTTAAAGTCAATAAAAATACTAGTGTGTTATTGTCTTTTGGTACAGCCATCTGTGGTGGCAGCGCAATTGCAGCAATGGCCCCAGTGATAAAAGCAAAACAGCACGAGATTGCCGTGTCTCTTGCCATTGTATTTTTATTAAATGGCTTAGCTTTGTTGATTTTTCCTGCAATCGGGCATTACTTTCAGTTAACTCAAGAACAATTTGCGATCTGGGCAGCCCTCGCCATCCATGATACGAGCAGCGTTGTTGCGACTGCTTCAAGTTATGGGCCAATCGCAGTCGGCATTGCAACAACGATTAAGCTCACTCGTGCAATGTGGATCATTCCATATACAGCATTGGCCGGCGTATTTTGGAAAAGTGAAGAAAAGGCAAGTATTCCACTTTTTATTGTTGGCTTTTTATTAGCAGCCCTTATTAATACCTACCTTCCTGAATATTCAACTTATTGGCAGTTGGGTTATGCAGGAGCAAAACATGTGCTTTATGCCTGTTTATTTTTAGTCGGATCAAGTGTGTCTCTAGCAATGTTAAAACAAACAGGATGGCGCCCTCTAGCAATGGCCGCCTTACTTTGGGGTATTGTCAGTTCAGTAATATTGTTACTCATCATCGATGGAGTGATAAATTAATGCAATTTTCTTGGAACTTTTCAAAAATGGACTAGTCTTAGGTAATGAGGCGCGGATAGGCCTCATTTCATAATCGTTGTTCATCAACGACTATGTGAGCGCAGAGAGTATTTGGCCAGCATCCTATGCTGGCCTTTTTTATGTTCATAAACCCCAAGGTTTTACTCCAAGAATTACGCACTTCCTTAATTATTGTTATTTTATCTAAAATTATTCGTATTCTATCGTCGCATTTGCTTAAATTGACCTAGTTTAACAAGTTGAAGAATAACTATGATCAAGCACTCTCTAATTTCTGCTGCGGTTGCAGCGAGCCTGTTCTTAACAGGTTGTCAAACAACCTCATCGACTGACGCTGTAAAGGCTGAACCAGCTTCAAACTTCGCCCCTGTTGTTGCAACGCCTTTAGATTTTGGTGGTGAAAACATCACATTAAAGCAAGCAATGGCACACCCTGATTGGTTGGGTCGTCAACCTGAACGCGCATTTTGGGCTGCAGATAGCCAAACTGTGATTTTCAACCGCAAGCAAGTGGGTAATAAATTACGCGATACGTTTGCTGTTACAGCTGGTAAAGCGCCTACGCAAGTTGTGCTAAACCAACTTCATACAGTTGGTGCTAAAAACGCGGTCTATTCAAAAGATGGTGCAGTGCAAGCCTATACGTTTGAAGGCAATGTGTTTGTTAAGAACATCAAAACGGGCGCAATCAAACAACTTACACAGAGCTCTGAAAGAGCGCGCTCTTTACAGTTTTTAAATTCTGGTGAATTAGCTTACCGTACTGGCAATAGCTTCTTTAGCGTTGATATTAATTCAGGTCTTACTAAAGAGCTTGTTAAATTACATCTAGCTGACAAACCTAAAGGCACACAAGAGCCATCAACTTACATCGCCAAAGAGCAACATAAGCTGATTGATTTTGTAAAGCTAACGCATAAAAACGCACTAGATAAAGAGCAACGCAAAGAGCAATTAAATGCTGAAAATGACACAATTGCATCTAATCAATTTTATCTAGGTAAAGGTAACCGTCTTGTAGAGGCAAGCCTTTCTCCAGAAGGCGATAAACTTATCGCCGTTGTGACAAAGAGCACACCATGGCGCGCAGATACTGACATTATGCCTAATTATGTGTCACAAAACGGTGACATTGAAGCTGTACCTGCTCGTCGTCGCGTAGCTGATTCGAAACCATCTAGCTCAGATGTGATTTTCATTGATATCGCATCTAAAGCACAAACAACTTTAAGTTATGAAACACTACCAGGTTTTGATGAAGACGTTTTAGCTGCTGAAAAAGCTGAGAACGCAAAAGCTGAAGGCAGAACTTACGAATCAAAACGTGAGCCTCGTCATATTAACTTGATGATGGACTGGGGTTGGGATCAAAGTGCGGTACAGTGGAACTCGTCAGGCTCTCAAGTTGCATTAATGCTTGAAGCATGGGATAACAAAGACCGTTGGATAGCAACCGTTGACTTTGACAATAACGAGTTCAAATCACAACATCGTTTACACGACGATGCATGGGTGAACTACACGTACAATGATTTTGGCTGGATGAACAATTCAGATACATTGTATTACTTATCTGAAGAAACAGGTTATAGCCATATTTATACTAAACCTTTAAATGGCAAAGCAAAGCAACTTACAAAAGGTCAATTTGTTGTATCACACCTAACGCTAAGCAAAGATGATTCGCAAATCTACTTTAAAGCGAATGTTAAGCATCCAGGTATTTACGAAGTTTATCGTGTGAATACGCAAACAGCTGAAAAAGTAGCGCTGACAGATTTAGATGGTATGACGGATTATGAACTGAGCCAAGATGAGCAAAAACTATTGCTTAACCACTCAAAGATCATGATGCCGAATGAACTATATGTTGCAGATGCTAAGCCAAATGCACAAGTAACGCGTTTAACAAATACTGTGTCTGACGAGTTCTTAAATAAAAAACTAATCGCACCAAAAATCGTTGCTGTGCCTTCAAGTCATACAGATCAACCAATCTATGCAAAAGTATATTACCCAGCTGACTACGTAGAAGGTGAGACTGGCAAAACACGTAAAGCCGTTATTTTTAACCATGGTGCGGGTTATCTACAAAACTCACACATGGGGTGGTCTGGTTACTTCCGTGAGTTTATGTTCCATTCACTGTTAGCAAGCGAAGGCTATGTGGTTATGGATATGGACTACAGAGCGTCTAAAGGTTACGGCCGTGATTGGCGTACAGCTATTTACCGTCAAATGGGTACGCCTGAAATTCAAGATTTAGAAGACGGTGTTAAATGGATGGCTGAAAATGTAAATGTTGATACAGGCGCAGTAGGTACCTATGGTGGTTCTTACGGTGGCTTCATGACATTTATGGCACTACTTACAAAGCCTGATTTATTCCAAGCTGGTGCTGCACTTCGACCTGTGTCTGATTGGGCATACTACAATACACCATACACGTCTAACATTCTTAACCACCCAGATGTTGACCCGATTGCGTATCGCCGTAGTTCACCAATCTACTTTGCTGAAGGTTTAGAGAAACCATTACTTATAAACGCACCAATGGTTGATGATAATGTTTTCTTCCAAGACGTAGTTCGATTAGTACAACGCTTTATTGAGCTTGAAAAAGAAAACTTCGAAACAGCGATTTACCCAGTTGAGCCACATGGTTTTAGACAACCAACGGGTTGGTTAGACGAGTACCGCCGTATTTATAAGTTGTTTAAAGAGCACCTTTAAAACATAAAATGAATAGTTAAGGGCCTTAATAGGCCCTTTTTTATGGAATTAAAAATAAAACTGTTTATTTATACAGCTGTTTGATTTTGTCCAATAACATTATTACAGCGCGTTTAGTCCAATTTTCACAGATGAACAAAATTGGACATTATAAACTCATGTTTACAATAAACTTTTCTTGTGTGAATATTGGGACACGTAATATAGCCCGTTTTGTCGGTATTTATTCCGGCAGTTTGGGACAGAATAAGCTGTTAGGTACTCAGGATGAGCTTGTTTTATTCCATTAAGATAGCAGAAACGAATCAAGTAATGCGAGAAGAGCTAAAACTTGTAGTTACTGATTATCTTAGACAGCAAGGTTTTAAAGGAAGCATTCCAACTTTTCGTAGAGAATCAGACGGCTCGTTTCAAATACTAAACTTTCAGTTTAGTAAGTATGGTGGTTCTTTCGCTGTAAACCTAAGTTTGTTGGAACCCAATGACCAGTTTTCAAACCTTCCTCTGTCGAAACAGAAAATACTTGCTTCTCGACGTTTGGGCTCTTTATCTAGGCATTTAAAAAACAAACAAAATCAAGATTATTGGTTCAAGTTTGTCAAAGGTATCTTTTTTCCAACTTACAGCTATAAAAAAGCTGCGCAAGAATTCATAACAATATACAGTAGCGAAGCAGAACAAACGTTTAAATACCTGCTGGGTGAAATGAGTACCTAACAAGTCAATAATGGCATGGACGCATAACGCATGGCTTGCGCTCCTTCGTCGCTAATTATAGCCATGCATTTATGCGCCCCATATTGAGGCGTTATGCACCAAGGAAGATTGGCATTTGAATCCACTCCATAAATCAATATTACAAACTTTACCTAACTCAATGAGTATACCCGAACCACTCATTATGTTGTTTGATTGGATCGAAAGGAATGGGTTCGCAGAAGATACAGAAATCGGTCGTGTCGGTTACCTTTATCCCAATAATAAAATGAGAGGTGAATGGACTGACAATCAAAGACCTGGTGGTACTTTAATAGAGTTTTACGCTGAGGAACAAAGTGATGATTTCTACTTTGTTCACAAAGGTATCAAAGATAGACTGCGAATATTTGCTCGTACAGGTGGTGATGGCTCCGTAGCTGCTTTTTGGCTTGATGATAATAATGAACAAAAAATTGTTCATATCGGTTCTGGTTCGGGTTCAACCTTAGCATGTGTACTAGCCGAGAACGCTGTAGATTTTTTGAGGCTAATAGCCATAGGTTATGATGAGGTTTGTTGGAATGAAGATTTTGATAAAACGCCTTTCGAAAGCTTTAAGGAAAATGAGTTTACTGTAAAGCCTAATTTAAAGTTTCAAGATTGGGTGACTCATGAGTTCAACACTTCTATTCCAAAAACAGCGTTAGAAATAGTTAAAAATCCTGCGGAGTTTGGCGATGAGAACTCTGGGGATTTATTTTGTGAATGGCTCGAAGCAAATGGTGCATAACAAGTTGCTTAAGTTCGTTCGTAAACTCACTGGGACAATTAACAGTTGGCTTGGCGCTTCGCGCAAGTTTAGCCAACAGTCAATTGCCCCTTAGCAAAGCGTTATGTTTACGATGGAGCGTAGAGCAATATGAATTCCAATAGCATTGGTAAAGGCATAATAAAATATTTGTTAGTAGCTTTAGGCCTTGCGGTTTTTATCCTCGGGGGGCTATTTTTAAATCACAATTATGCCCAAACAGGTCAATTACCTATAAACCTGCAATCAGTTATTTCAATCTTTATGTTATGTGCAGGTGTTGCTTTTTGTTTTATTGCTTTTAAATGGGTTAAATAGTAAACATAACAAGCAATTAAACAGGGATAAAAAACTTGCGGGCTATTCGCTTCGCTCAATTTTAGCCCACAATTTTTTACCCGTTAATCGGGCGTTATGCGTCACTTTAAATCGCTGTCTTTACAACGGTTTTTACTTCAAGTCTTTCCTTCAAATCAGCTTTTAGGTACAGTGGCGTCATCAAATTTTAAGTTGGTCTTGGCTTTTCGTTTTTCAATTTAAGCTGTGACCAGAAAGGTCATTCACCAGTCGAACGCTTCTTTGCAATTTTGAGTTTGGTGAGTGTTTTTGTAAATAAAAGTTTAGCTCCTTGGTGCAGGCGCAAGCGCTTTGAAAGTGGTGTGTCAACGCATAACACATATGAGCCTTAACTCTGTCAATAGGCATTAGTCGTCTTTTTGACCGTTTTTTCATTGACGGTCAAATTCTAAATCAATAAACAAACTCGTTTACTTCGTCTGTCGATGT